>JAABUR0100000723.1_pt1 | contig 67344 bp, 61 predicted proteins | sample 5560091 | NCBI WGS metagenome assembly JAABUR01 (sample SAMN10711879, study PRJNA513375) | rock metagenome | isolation source: Antarctica rocks | place: Antarctica: Victoria Land, University Valley sud
GAGGATAGATATGGTGCGCCGTATTTGCTGGCTCATAGAGCGGACCTCGTCAAGGTCCTTGCCGATGAAGCTTTTCGTCTAGGTGTAGTCTTTCGATTTGGATCGGTAGTCACTGAGCTGAACGCAGTGAAACCGTCGATTCTCTTGAGAAATGGCGAGGAGCATCGAGCGGACGTTGTTCTTGGTGCGGATGGGCTCAATTCCACTTGCCGCATAGCATTGCTGGGACAAGCACATGCGCCGAGTTCTACGGGAGATATGGCCTACCGCTTCACCGTCAAAATTGACGATATCATGCGACAAGAAGACCTCTGTGAATTAATGGATGGACATCCTGTTATATGTTGGATGGGCCCTGATGCTCATGCCGTATGCTATCAACTTAAGCAGGACGGACTTTGCAACGTCGTACTTCTCTGCCCAGACAACATCACAGAGATAGCCACCGTCTCAAACGCAGATGTAAAGGAGATTAAAGAGCGTTTCAGCAATTGGGATCCCAAACTGAGAAAACTTATTGAGCTGGCCACTGGCGCACTAAAATGGAAATTACAGATCATGGGGCCATTGGACACATGGAGCCATTCAAGTGGGCGGTTTGTCTTGATTGGAGATGCCTGTCACTCAACGCTGCCATACCTGTAAGCATCCTCTTCCGCATAAGACATGTTATACTAATGCAGACATTGTCGCAGTGCACAAGGAGCAGCACAAGCGGTAGAAGATGGCGCCGCACTAGGCGCTCTTTTTGAGAACCTAGAAAATATCAACCAGCTACCACACCTCATGCAAATCTTTGAGAAGGCCCGGAACCCTCGGACTAGCCGTATCACAAACGACAGCACCTCCATGCGAAGCATATTCGATTTGCCGGACGGTGAACGTCAACGAGAGCGAGACAGGCAATTGACAACAATGGAGCCGTTTGTAGGATATCCCAATCGCTGGGCAGATCCTGAGTTCCAGCAATGGCTGCTTAGCTATGATGCCGAAACGGACGTGCTTCAAGCCTGGCAGATGTATCAGCGGAGAAGCTATTTGTAGATTTGCATTCAAACGGGTCGTCAATAACCGGCAGCGCAAAGGATTGTCCCATTTCCAACCTTCTCTCCTATCGTGGCATAGCATCTACCATCATGATACTGAAAGGTGGTTCTAACTTTTGGGCCTCCTCGGCCTCGCACCTTTCTTTCCCCCGTACTAGGTCAACCCTTTTTTGAATCTGCTCGATTCGCCAGATTTATCCTGCACGTATCTCCAAGTCCACCTGAGTCTGTTCTTGCCTGCTTCCGATTAAGCTAGAGTACGCTTCTTTCCATGGTGATCTCAGAAGCCAAACAGCAAAGCTGGACATTAACAGTATGTAGAGGGACTGTTATGGCCAAGGCACACCATGGGGTGGCAGACAGTTGGCAAAGAACGACCGATAGCCCAATATATCATGCCATCCGTCATCGTTGGTGCCCATCCTGCCGTATGCATACGAAGAGTCACGGTTTGCACGTTCATATGCTTCTTTGCTCAAATTCTTTACATCACCACAAGCCTCGCAACGACACCCGAAATAAACTCTTGATATTTACTTCAGGAAAATAAAAGAAATCTACTCATTCACGTCTATATCTTTGACAAAAAACCCGGATAGTGTTTGCTGACTTTGACTTCTCTGCACTTTCCCGAGTTGAGGATATATATCGAAATCCTTTCGGTTCCGTTGGTGGCAAACGGCTCCAATAAAGTTCCATTTCCCCAATAGAGCAAAATTCGGATAAAGAAGGGTTTTGAATATGCTGGAGTGTTGCGTTGCCTCGCGGCGTCTGCACCATTTTTGGGCGCATGGTAAAGCAACCACAGAGTAATGTAGAGGCGTTACGTCTGATGCCGTGTTGGGCCAAAAGTATATCTGCATCTCGGCTTGTCCGGTACGATTTTTTTTGAAGAGAAAGTGGCCGGTCTCGTCGTGTGTTTTGTTGCAGGATCGGTGCTCCTTCAGGGTTTGGTGAGGCGTGTAACCCGGAAGTTTTCCTATGCGATGTAGTGATTTTTTATGACCCTGGTCGTACCGATAGGTGCTGACCCCCCTTTTTTATTATTAAAAGTTTCTCCACAGCCCTTTTGAAGGGTGTGAAGTATCAGTGCGGGCTGGCAACGAGATTCACCTGTACGTGGTGCCGGCTACGAACCTTTTGATTCTATTCTGTGTCCGAATAGAAGTCAGAAGAGTCAAGAGATCTCAATTCGACGCAGTTCGAACGATGTTAGAACGTTGCGTGATCAGGAAAGTCATCGTGCAGAGTTTTCACCCATGCGACAATTCCTCCTTCTAACAATCACAATCGATCTACAAAGAAGATTAATGACATGTCGATGTCTAAAAGATGAAAAGATACTGCTAGTGATTAGACAATTCAGATGAAGAGTCTGAGAGTTGTGACTACAAGTGATCGAAGAATTTGCAATTCGTCGACTGCGTTGATATCGAAACGTCTTCATCACATCGACAGTGTCGTCGAGTAATTGATGAAAAGATATCAGATAGAATAGTCGTCTCAAGTATTGAGAGTCGTGACTACAGTGCTCGAAGAAGTAGTGACTCGTCGATCACGCTGATATACTGAGAGAAATTGAGCTCACCTTCTTTACTTGACGTCAAGTCATACATCTATCTACGTGGAAAATTGAGAGCGCAAGAAAGCGATCAGAACGCATTCTCTTTTATTGATCAGAGTCAAACATCGAACGATTGCGATCGCATGTTTATACTAACAATCTATTCAACGTTTACATGACACAAGTCAAATCAAGAGAAGAAAAGAATTATTCAATACAATCACACTTTATCTTCTCATCGTGTGCATCTCTCTTTCATCACATATTTCTCTGCTCAATGAATGACAATCATTAAGCAAGAGAACGCAGTTTTTGACACTACAATCACAAGCATCACGAGTGCAACGAAATCGACTTCGCGATTGAAGATCGAAGATCGAAGTATCATTGTATAGAATATCATCAATGAAGAGCAGAGCAAAGACGATGCATCATAATCAAACAGCATAGACACTTTCATCAAGAGTTTGCTTGAGCGTCACGCGCTGAATAGAAGCTATAGATTTATTACTGATAACATAGTGTCAATTTTATTGTTTCGATGACGTGAAGTCATCATGTAGTCGATGAGCGATTTTTTTTCCCAGAGAGTTTTGTTCATTTAATACACATAGCATAGTTTCTTTCATGAATTGAACTTAAATCAATGTCACAAGAATGTATGAATTCAAATCAAATCAAATCAAATCAAATCAAGTATCAGTGCAACTTAAGTCAGTAATGAAAAGCTACTATCAGATCAAGCAATTGTTCAAGCATTGAAACTCAAGATTAGTCAGTTTTATTTATCGCTTTTGTTCAATCTTTCTTATTAAATTATCTTTGTACTCAAAGTTGAATTAACGAATTATACTATCTCAGAAAAACGAAGAGTTTACTTGATCATTTCAAATCATTTCTAATGAGAAATTGTTTGTTTGTTATAGTGATTTTCATGCACTTTCTTCAAGATAACTAAGATAGATATAACTAAGACGTGAAGATCGCATTCTTGTATTCATAAAAAGTGATGAATAACTTCATTGCTATCATTCAAACTTTTCAAAAATCAAATTTTGTTTCTCTTGATTTACATCATTCAGTCGTCACTGAATCATTCTACACAAATTTCTTTTCTGCTTCATTAAAATATTCTCAAAATAAAAAACCTTCGAAATTGAATAAAGTTCACTTCATAACTGTCTATGTAACTCTATCATTATTCTTCAAGAACGTCGCTAAATAATTGATTGTCTGAATACGAAGATTTTGACATCATGATAGAATTCAACAGAAGCGATGTTGCAATTCTACATAGAAAGCTTTTATATTATTCATGACGTTTATTTCAATGAATGAGCTTGATTGAGCTGCAATGAGTTCAACGATCGAAAGATGTCTGTCGAGAGCAAGAGCATACAGTACATGCGCAGTTTCTCGTTGCTGAGATCGCTGAAAGTTGTTATGAAGCTTGAATTAAAGACGCATGTTTTAAACATGCAAAGATTGAGAATTATTTTGATTGAGATTTGTTCGAGCGATGAAAGAGCGTTGAGTGCAGAGCTATGATTGAGAAAAGAGATCTGTTTGTTGCTTTGTTTACCTCGCTCTGTTTTTGTAAATCTTTCTCGAGATTGAATTTTCGTTGAAAAGATGTAGATTTTTTTGATTATAAGCATGATTGTGATTGACGAAGCAAAGAAGAAGCATTAACATGTTGAGTCAAATACAGATGAGAAGATTTCTGCATATACACTTGAAAGCGTTATGTACTAGAATCGAAAGATAATCATCACATATTACGATTTTCAGATATTCGAGTATACAAAGTCTTTCTCGCCTCGACTTCTTCACTCTCATTCTCTTCTCTTTCACAGTGAAGAATACATGTTGATGTCTTCAGTTATTTTGAGTTATTGTCAAGCTCTCAACATGTTGCATGTTAACAGAGTTCTTCTTTTGATAATATGCAACATATTTGAAGACTTGTCTCATCTCAGTTATTTATTCAGTTATTGCTTCATTTTGCGCTCGTTGCTTCTGATTTTCTTCAACAATCTATTCATACAAAGTCTGTCACATCTGAATTAATTCTGCGTGCAGTATTACAATGTACAGCGACTCTGACAATGATGTTCTCGACAATGAATGCTTTCAATGAGATGAATGTTGCAGTTGAATTGTATCAACATGAACAGACTGCGTTGATCTTAAGATGTACAAACACTTCGATCAATATGATCAGAAACTACAAGTCAAAGCAGAAGAAATGATGAGTAAGATCTTCTTTGTTATGATTCTAGTCTTCATTTATTCTTCATCTATTCTTCATTTAGTCTTCGTCTGATTTCATTCTAATTGAGTCTAGCGAGAATCTGATCTAGAAGTGATGTCATTGAAATTTTGCATCATATGTGTAAGATATCATTCTAATTGAGTCTAGCACAAAGCTGAGAAACACACATATAAGAATTGAGTTCTTTTCTGTAAATACTTTTCTTTCTTAGCATTTATCTATTAGTTAAATGACATTCATATGACTTATTCTATGCTGATCTATAACAGTAAATAAATGCTAATTAACTACTCTGCTATCAACGTGTAAATGATATGAAATAATTTATTTCTATTCAGAAAATTTGCAAGAAATTCTTCAAATTACTTTCATCAAAATACACATTCAAATTTATTCAAATTTATCAAATCAATCACTCAATCTTATCATAATCAAATCTATTTATCTATCTTTATCTTTCTCACAATGACACACGACTCTGAATCAGTCGAGTCACGAACAGCTCGTCTGCTTAGAAACACTGCTAGTGTTACGAGTGTGTCGAAATTGAATAGAGTTTTCTAGTCAACAAGCTCTAGAGATTTTGGCTCATGTTGAATTTCTAGCCTCAACACTCTATTCTAGCGCTTTCGATACTCAAGCAAATCTGCTTCGCTCTCTTTGTTTTGCTCTACTATAGATACAGCTCGAAATTTCTCTTTGATTTCTTCTGTATTCTTAATATTCTAGTTATAGCTATCTCTATTGATCAAACATTCTATTCAGCTACGCACTATCTCGCTGCAGTGTGATTAGATTCTAGGCATGATCTCAACATTATATTAAGAATTCGTTTATCACATGATATTGATTTCATTATTCATTCAAGCTACTCGACGAACAACGAAACGAGTATAAAGAAATTTGTTTTACCTGATGATCGACGCAATCGAAAGACAGAACAACATCAGAGAGTCAATAGAATCAACGACGAGGCTGTTTGAATTGCTAGAGAATCTACCGCTCATTAAGTACGCACAGTTCACTCGATTAAGAGAATCACGATAAAGAATCTTCGTAGATTGCTCTAGAATCAACTCATTCTCGTGAAGCAGACGAGTGAAAATAAGCTGTTCAACTTATCTCTTTCCCTCTTCGTCTTGAATCAAGCTCGTGAATCAGGCGAGTCAAAACAATCTGTGTCGTCAGATCAAATTAGTGAGCCTGCTACTACAAATGACGTTCTCATAGTGAGTCTGCTACAATGACACTCTTCGTCAATGCAATGATCTATCTACTCTCATCGTCTTACCTATCAGTGAACCTGGTTCTACGTTCACATGCAAATAGTGAGCCTGCTACAATGACAAGCCGAAAGTTGATCTCTTCAATGAGCAAGTCGACTAGTGAGCCTGCTTCAATGACACTCTTCGTCAATGCAATGATTCACCTACTCTCATCGCTCGACCTACCAGTGAATCGATCTACCTCGCGTTCACATGCAACTAGTGAGTCTGCTTCAATGATCACTCTATCTCACATAGTGAGCCTGCTACAATAGGCATTTGACGGGTTGGTTTGAATCAATAGAAAGATTGATAGAAAGGCAGGCATTAAGACTCTACGTCAGTGCTATGAACTACACTACAAGTCATAGAGACATGACTTTTAAAGAGAAGAAGATAATGTTACGAGTGTGTCGAGATTGAATAGAGTTTTCTAGTCAACAAGCTCTAGAGATTTTGACTCATGTTGAATCTCTAGCCTCAACACTCTATTCTAGCGCTTTCGATACTCAAGCAAATCTGCTTCGTTCTCTTTGTTTTGCCCTACTATAAATACAGCTCGAAATCTCTCTTTGATTTCTTCTGTATTCTTAATATTCTAGTTATAGCTATCTCTATTGATCAAACATTCTATTCAGCTACGCACTATCTCGCTGCAGTGTGATTAGATTCTAGACACGATTTCAACAGCTAGTAGACGAGTTTTTCTTATTTCTTTCGATGCTTCAGCGAAATCTCAGAATGTCACTATCTCATGAAACATCAACACAGATCAACAACTTCGTCAATGAGTTATTGATCAGTCAGATGAGATCATCAAGATGCTGATCGAGTTAAGAGATCAACAAGACATGACTTTGAAACTCAACAAGCAATGAATCAATCTACAAGTTGATCACATCAAGAGACTTGATGAGCTGAAGATCAATTAAACGACAATAAATATTCAAGAAGAGACTATCGTTGAACTACAAGAGAAAGTATTGAGTCTAAAAAAGAAACAATGTTCAGCGAATCAGTCTCAATCTCAACAGTTTATAAAGTTTCAAGCTTCTATTAAGAACTATACTTGACGAAAGTCATCTACTTTATTCAACAATGATCATCACAAGTTCTTCAAGTTTTTGAACTCATTTATATTCATTGATGATGATGAATCAACATGAGACAGCTGAAGAATTAAAATAAACGATAAGCTTCAGACTATTGTTGATCACTTTGATAATGAGAATATTTGTATTGTTTATGTAATATCTAGATTAAAAGATGATGCTGCTAAGCACATTTTTGCTCGATGTTAACATGATGTTTTGCATTCATACATTTTGATCAACGAGCTATTTGAGCATCTGAAAAAAATATACGATGAACTGAATAGAAATTGAAAGTGTCGTCACAAGTACAACGCTCTGAGATAAGCAAACAAGTCTTTCAATGTCTTTTACTTCAACTTTATGAAGCTATTCAGTTATCTCAATTATGATGATTGCATTCTGATGAACAATCTTCAGAATAAAATCAATAATCACTTGCAGAACATTCTATCAGTCTGTTCAGAGAATTTTACTTCGCTCACTCGCTTAAGAATCTTTCTTCAAGATGTGAATAATAAACAGTGAGTCATTTATCAGCTATGCAGTCAGCTTTGCACTGTCATCGTCAAAGTCACTGTTGTATCTGATAAATGCATTGCTACTTCATTGTCAATGATGACTTTGATAATTGATTATGTTAAGTCTATCATCTTTTCTATCTGTCAGAATCATGCTTAAATGATACAATCAATGAAGATCAGATTTGATAGTGCTTGATCTTTAAAGATAGTTATAACTGAATATTAAGAATTGTTACGAGCGTATCAAGACTGAATAAAGCTAGTCAATGTCTTTAGCTCAGATCTGACTCAGTCTTTATTTTCTTTCATCAACATCTTTTTATTCAACATCATCTTTCTTTCTACATCACATTCTACTCGTGTCATAAACACATTTTCTTTGAGCTTAACGCAGACTCTGAATATTACTTAAATAAAAGCTTTTGTACTCATCTTTTTCTGTATTCTTAATATTCAGTTATAGTTATCTTTAAAGATCAAGCACTATTCAACTCTGACTTTCGTTGATTGACTTATCTAGACACGATTCTGACATTATATTAAGAATTTGTTAATCACACAATACTGATCTCATTATTCATTCAACATACTTGTACAGACAGAACAAGTTTAAAGAAATTCGTTTATCTGATGATTGACGCAATCAAAAGACTGAACAACACTAGAGAGTTTGATAGAATCAATGACAAGACTGTTTGAATCGCTAGACAACTTATCACTCATTAAGTACACACAGTTCAAATTGATCAAGAGAATCAACTCATTCTCATGAAACAGACGAGTGAAAATAAGCTGTTCAACTCGATTAAAAGAATCGACGATAAAGAATCTTCGTGAATTGCTTGAGAATCACTCAAAAACTCACAAATCAAAAATATTTTTCTAATCAACAACATTCTTTTCTAAAGATTAAACACTTGATCATACATCTTCATTAATACTGTCGAGCATCGTCATTCGCTCGATCTCGTTCTTTCTTCAAATTTCATCATGTCAAAACATTCATCTATCGAAGAACATTTCAAAGAATTTCAAAGTTGCTTTTCTCAAATCTCTGAGACTGATTCATTGAAACTCTCTAGTGCTGAATCATTCATCAATAAAGACGACAAGTCATTTGCTGAAACAGTAATATCTTCTATTTCTATTGAAAACTGAAAGACTTGATGCATGATTCTCGACAGAGAAACAGATCAACTCAACGAGCTAAGTAATCAACGAGACGTCGAAATCAAAGAGTTGAAGACTAAACTTCAAACTAAAGAAATCACTTCTTCTGATTTCATCTACTCTGAGCGTTCTAGATTTCAGAAAATATCTGATTCTTTCTGATTTACTGATGAAAAGAATTCTACTTGAAAAAACTGATACGACAAAATTCAGAATAAACTAGAGATCAACGTTGATCTCTTTTCAAATGAATGAGTCAAACTGAGCTATGTACATTTCAGATTATTCAATGACGCAGCTGATGTCATTCAATCTAGACGCGAACGTGACTGTGTCAATTTCTATAAGATTGTCAATGATCTTTTGAAAGAACTAGCTGAGTTGTTTAATGATTCAGATAAGAAAGTCAACTTTCGTAAAAAATACTACAACTTGATTCAAGAATCAAAGAAGTTCAGCGAGTTTTACACTCAGTTTCAACAATTATCTTTCTATCTGAAGTATCATGAAAAGCAACTGATCATTGATCTGAAAGATAAAATAAACTCTCGTCTTCGATTCATTTGAATAAATCAATTAGTTCAATCTGATTCTCTTAAAGAGATTCATTTCTATCTGATTCATTTGAATAATGATCAACGAGTCATTTGAAAAATCAAGAACAAAGTCAATCTCATTAAACATGTCAATGATCTGTCAAAGATCATCTTTCATAAAGCTGTTGTTACTCAATCAGTTGATCATTCAAAATCTGATCATTTAAAGTTGCGTGACGCGATTTTAACTAACGTCAAGAAAGCAGACATTTTAGTTGAAACCTGTTTTATATGTCATAAATCAGATCATAGCTTTAAAGAGTGCTCTGATCGATCTATCAGAATCAATGCAGTGAACAATGAATACAATCGTTTTAAGTTCGATTTCAATTCAAATTTCAATTCAAAAAATTAGTCATCTTTTCAAAAATCATTAAAGAGATAGAAATTATATCTTTATGCAAACTAGACGAAATTCTATCAGAAGAAAATTACTTTGAAAAGTCATTTTTAATTGACATCTTTCTCAACTCTCAGAATCGATCTTTTAGTCTTCATTCTCTGATAGACAGTGATTCAGTCACTCATATGCTCATACACGCTAATCTAGTCAATAAAGTATGCAAGAAACTAGAAATTCAATCTATATCACTGATAAAAGAGAAGTTAATAAGAGACTATGATGAAAAGATATTTAAGAAGATCATCATTCATAAAATTCTACTCAATCTTATCATCGAAAGTCATAAGAAATTGACTGTATTAATGCTGATAGCTGATATCAATCATCATAAAGTCATATTGAGTAAGCTTTGAATGAATAAAAACGAAATATTATTGAATATGCAAAACAACGTCATTTTTTTTTCAAATCAATTAAATACTTTTATTTCGATTTTTTCAATTTTTCTCAATTCAAAGCACTCAAGTTGATCATGATCAACTTCGCTTTCTTCTATCATTCAAACTAAGATCTTTATTATGCTCAAATGATCTGTTTCAACTACGACTAAGAAAGAATTATTCTCGATTCAAAGCATAAATGCAGCTTCATTCAAAACTCTACTGAATCAATCAAAGAAGAATCAGACTGAAGTCTTTGTTCTATTCATGACTGATATTGATAGAGAAATCACGTACAATACTCAGTGCAATTTGAATGTTCTAAACGTCTCTTCAATCAATGAAATGACTCAGAATTTGAAAGATATTAAAGTCAAGCTGTCATAAAAATATCATGAGTTTCTAGATGTTTTTGATCGAGTTCAATTGAATAAACTACTCTCTCATTGCTTCTATGATCATAAAATTGAGCTCATCAATGATTCAACGTCTTCTTGCTGTTGAGTCTATCAAATGTTCTCTGTCAAACTTCTGAAAGTAAAGAAGTATTTAAACAAGAATCTGTCAAAGAGATTCATCACTTCTAGTCAAATCTTCTATTTCTTTCTCGTTCTATTCGCTTTCAAAGCAAATAAAGATCTTCAATTCTGCATGAACTATTAAAAGCTAAATGTCATTTTCAAAAGAAATAAATATTCTCTATCGCTGATAAATGAGATCATTGATAAAATAGTGAGTTGCAAGCATCTGACTAGATTGAACATCATATCAACGTTCAACAAACTTCAAATGCATCTTGATAGCGAGAATTACATCACTTTTATCACTGCTTTAGAAGCATATAAATACAAGATGCTATCATTCAAACTGACTAATGAATTGATCTTCTTTCAGCAATATATGAATGATGTTTTATAAGACTTTCTGAACGACTTTTGTCAAGTTTATCTAGATGACATTCTCATCTATAGCAAAACGAGAAAGAAACATAGAAATCACGTTAAACTAGTATTAAGTTGACTACGTGAAGCTGAACTGCAAATGAATATTCAAAAGTGCAAATTCAATGTAGAAGAGACTATCTTTCTAGAAGTCATTGTATCAGAACTAAATCTTCGTATGAACTTCAGCAAAGTGATAGTCATAGTTAGTTGAATCACTTCAATTAATTTAAAAGAAATTCAGAGCTTCATGAGATTTGTTAACTTCTATCATCATTTCATTAAGAACTTCTTGAAGCTAGTCAAATTATTCATTCAGCTGACTAAAAAGAATACGTCTTTTGTTTGAAATAAGATCTGTGTTCAAGTCTTTGACAATTTAAAGAAACAAGTCAGCTCAATCTCAGTACTTCATCACTTCAATCTCAAACAACAAGCTATTCTGAAGATCAATGCTTCAAACTATGTAAAAGATGAAATACTATCTCAGTATAATGACGAGAAAGTTCTTCATTTGATGATCTTCTACAGTAAAAGCATGATTTTCGCTGAAATCAATTATCACATTTATGACAAGAAATTGCTAGTCATTATTTGATGCTTTGAACACTGATGATTCGAGCTGAAGTGCACTGAACTACTCATTCAGATATTCATTGATCATCAAGCTTTGAAAATCTTCATGAAAAATAAACAGTTGAGTCAATGACAAGTCAACTATCTGAACATTCTGTTGAAGTTCAACTTTCAGATCATCTTTAAATCAGGCAAAATGAATACTAAAGTTGATGCTTTAACTCAAATGTCTTTAGTGAACGTCTCTGAATCAGCTCAACGACTTGAAGATCATTTTCAGACTATTCTGACCTTTAATAAAGTCAATGTTCTACTCGTTGAATCGAAAGCAAATCTTTATCAGCAAGTGCATATTGTTAATTAAACAAATGAGCTCTGCAATGAATATAAACAAGCTATGAACGAGAACAAGCTCAAATTTCATATCACTAAATTGAAGAACTGCGAAATCATTGACAACGTTCTCTTTAGAAAAGACTTACTGTAAGTTCTTGAGAATATGCATATGAAACTGCTACAAGAAGTGCATGATCAATCTTCAATCTCTCATCTCGACAATAAATGAATCATTGATCTAGTTCAACGTTTCTACTATTGATCAGATCATCAAGTTACTATTCAATGATACATTTGAAACTGTCATGCTTGTCAGCGAAGCAAAGTTTCTAGAAATAGCATCAATGAACTTCATCATTCTCTTTCAATTTTACAGAAACGCTGAAAAGATATAGCTATGAACTTCATCACTGAACTATCTCTGTCAGAAGACTATAATGTCATTTGCATAATCATATGTCATCTCATCAAAGAACGTCACTATGTTTTCTGTCATTGAGAAGATGATGACATCTCAGTCAAAGAAACGATTTGAATCATGCTATGAAACGTCTATCGACTGCATGATCTACTCAGTTCTATTGTTTTGAACAGAGACTCTCAATTCATATCAACTATGTGAAAGAGTCTTTGCAAGCGACTGAGAATCACAGCTAGTTTATTCACAGTCTATCATTCGAAAATCAAAGATCAGACGAAACAAGTCAATCAAGACGTTGAACGTGAACTTAGAATTTACTGCAATTACATGCAGAACGACTGAGTTAAATGAATATCTATGATGAAATTCAGCGACAATTTCAATATTTTCTTAATCACTTCAATGATTCTCTTCTACTTCAATAAAGAATTTCACTCTTAAATGAGTTTCAATTCAAATACAACTGATTATGAAACAACTTGTGAACGACTTGAAGCTAGAAAAGCAGATGATATTATCATTCAAATGAAAGAGTTACTGAGCTTTGATCATCAACAATTGAAAAAGATGAAGCTGATCATTGAAGTTCAGATCAATAAACATAAATGAAACATCATTTATGAAGTAGATGACTGAATTTGACTATCTTTCAGAAACGTCAAGACAACGAGACTCTGCAAAGATTTGAAAAACAAACAACTAGAATTGTATCAGATCACTGTCAAAGCGAAGATCTTCTATCATCTTCATCTATCAGTCAGCATGAAGCATCTGCATTTGATGTTCAGCTCAAAGCTACTGCGATCATATTCAGAAGACTCTTTATCAAAACAGCATGCAAAATCTCTCAAACTCATCATTATTGATGATGATAATGATGAACATTGAAAGATAGATGACATTCTGAACTTCAGATGCTATTGAGGTCGAATACAGTACAAGATCAAATGAAAAGATCTAGATAGAGACAATGAATGATACTATGTTAATAAAGATGAATTCAATGACTTCGAGAAAGTTTTAAACGAATTTCATGTGCTATACTCAAGAAAGTCACGCTGGTATCGAAATAACTCAATAAGAAAGCAAGCAAATGAGCGACATTCATGCAAACATGAATTTTCAAAAAGAGAGATAATGTTACGAGCATATCAAGATTGAATAAAGCTAGTCAATGTCTTTAGCTCAGATCTGACTCAGTCTCTATTTTCTTTCATCAACATCTTTTTGTTCAACATCATCTTTCTTTCTACATCACATTCTACTTGTGTCACAAACACATCTTCTTCAAGCTTAGCGCAGTCTTTGAATATTACTTAAATAGAAGCTCTTGTACTCATCTTCTTCTGTATTCTTAATATTCAGTTATAGCTATCTCTAAAGATCAAGCACTATTCAACTCTGACTTTCGCTGATTGACTCATTTAGACACAATTCTGACAAGAATACAGAAGAAGATTGATACAAGAACTTCTATTTATATAATGTTCAAAGACTGTGCTAGACTTGAAAGAAATGTGTTTATGACATGAAAAGAAAATGATGTAAATGAACAAGATGTTGATGAAAGAAAAGAGTGTTGAGAAAGAAAAAAAGTGTTGAGTCATATCTGAATCAAATCTGAGTCAGATTTCAACTAGATCGTTGACTAGCTTTAATCATTATGCAGAGAACTCGCTAGCATTCACTGCAAATTAATTAGAACTTCAGTCTTGTTCAGTCTTATCAATCTTGATACACTTGTAACATTATTTCTCTCTTCAAAAATTCATGTTTGCATGAATGTAATTCACTTGTTCGCTTTTTGTTGATAGTTATTTCAATATTTAGCGCGATTTGTTTGAATATAGCTTATGAAATTCATTCAAAACTTTCTTTAAGTCATTGAATTTCTCTTTATTGACATAGTATCATTCATCATTTCTATCTAGATTCATTCATTTAACTTTGTACTGTATTCGATCTTGATAGCGTCTGAAGTTCAATATATCATCTATTCTTCAATGTTCATCATCTTCAATAATGATTAATCTGAGTGATTCTGAATGCTGTTCTGATAGAAAGTCTTTTAAATATGATTGCAGTAGCTTCAAGCTGAACATCAAATGCAGATGCTTCATGCTGACTGATAAATGAAGATGATAGAAGATATTCACTTTAGCAGTGATTTGATAGAAACTCAGCTGTTTGTCTTTCAAATCTTTGCAGAGTCTCATTGTCTTGACATTTTTGAAAGATAGTTAAATTCAGTCATTTACTTCATAAATGATGTTTCATCTATATTTATTGATCTGAACTTCAATGATCAGCTTCATCTTTTTCAATTGTTGATGATTGAAGTTCAGTAACTCTTTCATTTGAATGATAATATCATTTGCTTTTTTAGCTTCAAGTCGTTCATAAGTTGTTTCATAATCAGTTGTATTTGAATTGAAACTCATTTGAGAGTGAAATTCTTTATTGAAGTAGAAGAGAATCATTGAAGTGATTAAGAAAATATTGAAATTGTTGCTGAATTTCATCATAAATATTCATTTGACTCAATCATTCTGAATGTAATTGCAGTAGATTCTAAGTTCGCGTTCAAAGTCTTGATTGACTCATTTCAATTAATCATTGATCTCAGAATGATAAACTGTGAATAAACTAGCTGTGATTCTCAGTCGCTTGCAAAGACTTTTTCATATAGTTGATATGAATTGAGAGTTTCTGTTCAAAACAATAGAACTGAATAAATCATGCAGTTGATAAACGTTTTATAGCATGATTCAAATCATTTTTTCGACTGAGATGTCATCGTTTTTTCAATGACAGAGAACATAGTGACATTCTTTGATGAAATGATATATGATTGTGCAAATGATGTTATAGTCTTCTGAAAAAGATAGTTTAATGATGAAGTTCATAGTTATATCTTTTCAGCATTTCTGTAAAATCGAGAGAAAATGATGAAGTTCATTGATGCTATTTCTAGAGACTTTGCTTCACTGATAAGCATGATAGTTTCAAATGTATCATCAAATAGTAGCTTGATGATCTGATCAATAGTAGAAACGCTGAACTAGATTGATGATTCATTTATTGTTGAAATGAGAGATTAAAGATTGATCATGCACTTCTTGTAGTAATTTCGTGTGCATGTTCTCAGAAATTCATAGTAGATCTTTTCTAAATAGAACGTTGTCAATGATTTCGCAGTTCTTCAATTTAGTGATATGAAATTTGAGCTTGTTTTCATTCATAGCTTGTTTATATTTGCTGCAAAGCTCATCTGTTTAATTGATCATTCATACTCGTTGATAAAGATTTGCTTCTGATTCAATAAATAGAATCATAACTCTATCAAGAATTAAAATAGTCTGAAAATGATCTTCAAGACACTGAGCTGATTCAGAAACGTTCACTAGAAACATTCTGATTAAAGCATCAACTTTAATGTTTATTTTATCTGATTTAAAGATGATCTGAAAGTTGAACTTCAATAAAATGTTCAGATAGTTGACTTGTCATTGACTCAACTGTTTATTTTTCATGAAGATCTTTAAAGTCTGATGATCAATGAACATTTGAATGAGTAGTTCAATGCATTTCAGCTTAAGTCATCAATGTTTAAAACATCAAATAATGATTAGCAACTTCTTGTCATAGATGTAATAATTGATTTCAGCGAAGATCATGCTTTTGCTGTAGAAGATCATTGAATGAAAAACTTTCTCATCATTGTACTGAGATAGTATTTCATCTTTTACATAGTTTAAAGCATTGATCTTCAGAATAGCTTGTTGTTTGAGATCAAAGTGATGAAGTATTAAGACTGAGCTGACTTGTTTCTTTAAATTGTTAAAAGCTTGAACACAGATCTTATTTCAAACAAAAGACGTATTCTTTTTAGTCAGCTGAATGAATAATTTGACTAGCTTCAAGAAGTTCTTAATGAAATGATGATAGAAGTTAACAAATCTCATGAAGCTCTGAATTTCTTTTAAATTGATTGAAGTGATTCAACTAACTATGACTATCACTTTGCTGAAGTTCATACGAAGATTTAGTTCTGATACAATGACTTCTAGAAAGACAGTCTCTTCTACATCAAATTTGCACTTTTGAATATTCATCTGCAGTTCAGCTTCACGTAGTCAGCTTAATACTAGTTTAACGTGATTTCTATGTTTCTTTCTCATTTTGCTATAGATGAGAATGTCATTTAGATAAACTTGACAAAAGTCGTTCAGAAAGTCTCATAGCACGTCATTCATATATTGCTGAAAGAAGATTGATTTATTAGTCAGTTCAAATGATAGCATCTTGTATTTATATGCTTCTAAAACAGTGATAAAAGTGATGTAATTCTTATTATCAAAGTGCATTTGAAGTTTGTTGAATGCTGATATGATGTTCAATCTAGTTAAATGCTTGCAACTCATTATTTTATCAATGATCTCATTTATCAACAATAGAGAATATTTATTTCTTTTGAAAATGACATTTAGCTTTCAATAGTTTACGCAGAATTGAAGATCTTCATTTGCTTTAAGAGCGAATAAAACAGAGAAGAAATAAAAGATCTGACTAGAAGTGATGAATTTCTTCAACAGATTCTTGTTTAAATACTTCTTTATTTTCAGAAGTTTAACAGAGAACATTTAATAAACTTGACAGCGAAAGAATGTTGAATCACTGATGAGCTCGATTTTATGATCATAGAAGCAATGAGAAGGTAGTTTATTCAATTAAGCTTGATCAAAAACATCTAGAAACTTATGATATTTTGATGACAGTTTCGCTTTAATATCTTTTAAATTCTGAGTCATTTCATTGATTGAAGAGATGTTTAAAGCGTTCAAATTGCAATGAGTGTTGTACATAATTTCTTTATTGATGTCTGTCATAAATAAAGCAAAAAGTTCAGTCTGATTCTTCTTTGAATGATTCAACAATGTTTTGAACGAAGCTGCGTTTATGCTTCAAATCAAGAATGATTCTTTCTGAGCAGTGATTGAAATGAGTCATTTGAGCATCATAAAGATCTTAGTCTGAATGATTGAAAAGAACGAAAATGATTGCAATCAACTTGAGTGCTTTGAATTGAGAAGAATTGAAAAAATCGAAATAGAAGTATTCAATTGATTCAAAAAAACAATGACATCATTTTGCATATTCAGTAATATTTCGTTTTTATTCATTTAAAGCTTACTCAATATGACTTCATGATGATTAATATCAGCTATCAACATTGATGCAGTCAATTTCTTATGACTTTCAATGATGAGATTGAATAGAATTTTATGAGTGATGATTTTCTTAAATATCTTCTCATCATAATCTCTTATTAACTTCTCTTTTGTCAGTGATATAGATTGAATTTTCAGTTTCTTGCATACTTTATTGATTAAATTAGAATGTACAATTGTGTAGATGACTGAATCATCGTCTATTAGAAAATGAAGACTAAAAGATCGATTCTGAGAAATGAGATGAGTATCAATTAGAAATGACTTTTCAAAGTAATTTTCTTTCAATAGAATTTCATCTAGTTTGCACAAAGATATAATCTCTATTTCTTTGATGACTTTTGAAGAAATAACTAGTTTTTTGAATCGAAATTCGAATCAAAGCAATCATATTCATTGTTTACTGCATTAATTCTAGTAGATTGATTGAAACACTCTTTAAAGCTATGATCTGATTTATGACATATGAAACAGATTTCAACTAAAACGTCTGCTTTCTTGACGTTAGTTAAAATCGCGTTGTGCAACTTTAGCTGATCAGACTTTAAATGATTGACTGATTAAGTGATAACAATCACTTTATGAAAAATAGTTTTTGAAAGATTATTGACATGTTTAAGCTTGTTCTTGATCTTTCAAATAACTCACTGATCATTATTCAAATGAATGAGATAGAAACGAATTTCTTTTAAAAAATCAGATTGAACTAGTTGATTTATTCAAACAAATCAAAGACGAGAATTGATTTTATCTTTCAGATCAACGATCAGTTACTTTTCGTGATAGTCTAGATAGAAAGATAGACGTTGAAACTGAGTATAAAATTCATTGAATTTCTTGAATTCTTGAATCAAGTTGTAGTATTCTTTACGAAAGTTGATCTTCTTATTCAAGTCATCAAACAACTAAGCTAGCTTTTCTAAAAGATCATCAATCGTCTTGTAAAGATTGACATAGTCACGTTCACGTCTAGCTTGAGTAATCTCAGCTGTGTCATCAAATAATTTAGAATGTATATAGCTCAATTTGACTCGTTCATTAAGAAAAAGATCAACGTTGATCTTTAGTTTATTCTGAATTTTTTCATATCAGTTCTTTCAAGTAGAGTTTTTTTCATCAGTAAACAGCGAAGAATCAGGTATTTTTTGAGATCTAGAACGCTCAGAGTAAATGAAATCAGAAGAAGTGTTTTCTTTAGCTTGAAGTTTAATCTTCAACTCTTTAATTTCGTCTTCTTGTTGTTTATTTAACTTGTAGAGTCAATCTGTTTCTTCATTAAGAACTAGACTTCAAGTCTTTCAAATTTCGTAGAACATGAGAAGTATTATTGTTTCAGCGAATGATTCATCATCTTCATGAATGAATGATGCAGCACTTGATGATTTCATTCGTGATTTCGATGAATCAGCATCAGAGATTTAAGAGAAATGATTTCGAAATTCTTTGAAATGCTCTTCAATAAATGAATGATTAAACATGATGAGATTTGTTAGAAAGAAAATCAAACAAATGATGATGTTCAATAATTGAAAAAGAAAGACATATGAGATGATGTTTAATTTTCAACAAAGAAGATGAGATTTGTTTGTTGATTGATTTGATTGATTCTTTAGCAAACAATGAAGATTCTTTATCGTTGAATCTATTGATTGATTTGATTCTTGAGCAATTCACGAAGATTCTTTATCATGATTTTTGTAATTGAGTGAACTTTGTGTACTTAATGAGTGATAAGTAGTTTAGCAATTCAAACAGTCTCGCTGTTGATTTTATTCAATTCTTTAGTGTTGTTCTATCTTTTGATTGTTATCAATCATCAGATAAATGAATTTCTTTAGACTTATTCTGTCTGTACGAGTATGTTGAATGAATAATGAGATCAGTATCATGTGATTAACGAATTTTTAATATAATGTCAGAATCATGTCTAAATGATACAATCAATGAAGATCAGAATTGATAGTGCTTGATCTTTAAAAATAGCTATAACTGAATATTAAGAATACAGAAGAAGATTGATACAAAAGCTTTTATTTATGTAATGTTCAGAGACTGCGCTAGACTTGAAAGAAATATGTTTGTGACATAAGAAGAAGATGATGTAGATGAACAAGATGTTGATGAAAGAAAAGAATGTTGAGAAAGAAAAAAAGTGTTGAGTCATATTTAAGTCAAATCTGAGTCAGATCTCGACTAGATTATTAACTAGTTCTAATCATTACACAAAGAACTTGCTAGCGTTCACTGCGAATTGATTAAAGCTTCAGCCTTGTTCAGTCTTATCAATCTTAATACACTTGTAACACTATTTTTAAGTCAGCAAAATCATTTATCATCTGCTATACTTGCAAGATCTTGAGTCATTTGTTCAAGAATTGTTCTCAGAACAAGATCAACATTTCTGTATCTTGTGCAATCATTCTTTGTTTACATGAGATTGTTATTTCAAAGAATAAGAAAAATGAGAAAATGTCTTCTTTTGAAGATAGTGAGGCAAAAAACTAGAGACTTTCATCAAAGATGCAATGAAAGATGTGTTAATTTCTTCAATGATAAACATATTAAATGATTCTTTTGCTTCTGAATCTTTGACTACTAAATATGTACTTTCTAGCAATGAAATTAGTTACTCATTGAAGTCATTGATTGACATCGAAGCTGCTGACTATTTATTCATTGATGAAGTGATTACGCAGATTGTTTATGATCAGTTGCAAATTGAATCTCTGACTTTAATCAAAGCAAAGTCAATTTAAGAATTTGACAATTATTATGCTAAGAAACTCATTACTTATGTCATTTATTTGAATTTGACTGTTTAAGATTATATGATTGACACAGCTTTTATGTTGATCACTTAATTAAATCAACATTAAATGATTCTTGAAAAAACATGAATGAACAAAATCAATCTAGTAATTGATATGCAAATCAATTTTCTTCGATTTTCGATTTTCACTTCTAATCATAAATCGATTGTTCTATTCACAAGCAATAAGACAATTATGAAGCAGAAGAGTTTGACTTCTACTCATATATTGAAGAGATCTTTCACTACATCTCAACTCAGTCTGAAATCACTCTCTTTCAGTCAGTTCAATGAGAAGTCAGTTAAACTAATTGAACAGTTAAAATCGCGTGACGCGACTTTAACTAACGTCAAAAATTCTAAATTAATGTTCAGTCTGAATTCATTCTCTTTCAGTTCAATGAACATAGCAATGATAGAGACAGTGACATATAAAATGTTAGTCAAATGATCAGACATCAAGATCTTTGCTGTTATCATCTTGAAAATTGATTGACTCATAACTACAGTTGAAAACAAGTCTGAAAAAGTGAATCTGCATGAGCTTTTTCATGCTGAAACTCTTAAGCAAGTCAAGATCAAGCTTCTCTCTGAATATCACAACTATTTAAATATCTTCGATTGAGCAATGATTGATCAGCTATCATCACATCATTTCTATGATCACAAAATTGAGTTGATCAATGAAGAAACATCTTCTTGAAGCAGACTATATCAGATGTTTGATCACAAGCTTCAGAAGATAAAGAAGTATTTGATCAATCATTTAAACAAAGAGTTTATTTTCTTCAGCTTTGCATTATACGTCTCGCTCATCTTGTTTATTGAAAAGAAAGATGATAGTCTGCGTTTCTGCATTGATTACAGAAAGCTCAATGCTTTGATCAAATGAAATTACTACTCTTTGTCATTGATAGACGAGACTTTCGCTCATATACAAGAAAGCAAATATCTGACTTGATTGAACATCATTGTCATGTTCAACAAACTATGCATGCATTCAGATAGCGAAGATTTGACTATCTTTATTATCTTCTTCAACTCATACAAATATCATGTAATGCTCTTTGAATTAATCAATGAATCAACGTTCTATCAACACTATATAAATGACGTGTTGTTCAAATATCTACATCAGTTTTGTCAAATTTATCTAGATGACATTATCATTTACAGCAAGATCTTGAAGAAACATAAGCAACATGTATGATTATCTTAAATAGACTATGAGAAGCTGATCTACAGATAGACATCAACAAGTGCGAGTTTCATGTGCAGAAAATCATCTTTCTAGAACTTTTGATGTTAATCAAAGAACTGAAAATGAATTCTCGAAAGATACAAGCAGTTGTTGATTGATTTACACTCAATAATCTTACTCAGATGCAGTTCTTCATTGACTTCTGCAATTTCTATTGATGCTTCATCAAGAACTTTTTGAAGATTGTTCATTCAATGATTCAACTCACTTAAAAGAAGATCATATTTGAATGAAATGAAGTCTGTCAGATCATCTTCAATCATATGAAGAGATGTATGATCAAGACTTTTATACTACGTCACTTTGATCAAACTTGTAAAACTATTCTCGAAATTAACTCATTCAACTATGTCAATGATGAAGTTCTTTCTCAATATAATGACGAAGAAGTATTACATTTGATTGTCTTCTATAGCAAGAACATATCTTCTGCTGAATGCAACTACAAGATATATGATAAAGAACTTCTGATCATCATTTAAGCATTTGAACATTGACGACTTGAACTGAAGTTAACTGACATTTCTATCAAGATGTTCATCAATCATTAAGCATTCATCTCATTGATGAAAGATAAAAAGCTGAGCAGATGTCAGATGCGCTGAGTTCAGAAGCTTGTTGATTTCAACTTCAGAATAATGTATCAATCTGACAAACTGTTATGAGCATATCAAGATCAATAAGACTAAACAAGATTGAAGCTTTAATCAATTTACAGTGCACGCTAGCAAGTATTCTGCATAATGATTAAAACTAGTCAATGATTTGACCTAGATCTGACTCAGGTTTGACTCAGATATGACTCAACACTTTTTTTCTTTTTCAACATTCTTTTTCTTCTTCAACACTTTTTTTCTTTTTCAACACTCTTTTCTTTCATCAACATCTTATTCATTTACATCATCTTCTTTTCATGTCACAAACACATTTCTTTCAAGTTTAGCGCAGTCTCTGAACATTACATAAATAGAAGCTTTTGTATCAATCTTCTTCTATATTCTTAATATTCAGTTATAGCTATCTTTAAAGATCAAGCACTATCAACTCTGATCTTCATTGATTGTATCATCTAGACATGATTCTAACATTATATTAAGAATTCATTAATCACATGATACTGATCTCATTACTCATTCAACATACTCGTCTAGACAGAATGAGTCTAAAGAAATTCATTTATCTGATGATTGATGACAATTGAAAGACAGAACAACACTAAAGAATTGAATAAAATCAATGACAAGACTGTTTGAATTGCTAGACTACTTATCACTCATTAAGTATGCAAAGTTCACTCAATTACGAGAATCATGATAAAGAATCTTCGTGAATTGATAGATTCAACGATAAAAAATCTTCATTGTTTGCTAAAGAATTAATCAAATCAATCAACAAATAAATCTCATCTTCTTTGTTGAAGATTAAATATTATTTCATACATCTTTCTTCTTCAATCATCAAGCATCGTCATTCGTTCAATCTTCTTCTCAAACAAATCTTCTTATGTTTAGTCATTCATTTACTGAAAAGCATTCTGAGAAATTTCGAACTCATTTCTCTCAAATCTCTGATGCTGATTCATCAAAATCATGAACGAAATCATCAAGTGCTGCATCATCTCTTCATGAAGATGACAAATCATTCATTGAAACGATAATATTCTTCGTGTTCTACAAAATCTGAAAGACTCGAAGTTTAGTTCTTGATGAAGAAACAAATCAACTCTACAAGTTAGATAAACAATAAGAAGACAAAATCAAAAAGTTGAAGACTAAACTTTAAGCTAAAGAAAACACTTCTTTTGATTTCATTTATTCTGAGCGTTCTAGATTGCAAAAAATATCTGATTCTTCGCTATTTACTGATGAAAAGAATTTTATTTAAGAGAACTGATACAAAAAAATTCAGAATAAACTAGAGATCAATGTTGATCTCTTTTCTAATAAATGAGTCAAATTGAGTTATATACATTCTAGATTATTTGATGACATAGCTGAGATCATTCAAGCTAAACATGAACGTGACTGTGTCAATCTTTATAGAATCATTGAAGATCTTTTAAAAAAGCTAGCTCAGTTGTTCAATGATTTGAATAAGAAAGTCAACTTTCATAGAAAATACTACAACTTAATTCAAGAATTCAAGAAATTCAATGAATTTTATACTCAGTTTCAACGTTTATTTTTCTATCTAGACTATCACGAAAAGCAACTGATTGTTGATCTGAAAGATAAAATCAATTTTCGTCTTTGATTCATTTGAATAAATCAACTAGTTCAATCTGATTTTCTAAAAGAAATTCATTTCTATCTGATTTATTTGAATAATGATCAGCGAGTCATTCAAGAGATCAAGAACAAGCTCAAACGCGTTAATAATTTTTCAAAGACTATCTTTCATAAAGTGACTGTTATCACTCAGTCAGTTGATCATTCAAAGTCTGATCAGTCAAAGTTGCATGACGCAATTTTAACTAATGTCAAGAAAGCAGACGTTTTAGTCAAAATCTGTTTTATATGTCATAAATTAGATCATAGCTTTAAAAAGTGCTTGAATCGATCTACTAGAATTAATGCAGTAAACAAAGAATATGATCACTTTGATTTTAATTCAAATTTCAATTCAAAAAACTAGTCATCTCTTCTAAAATCATCAAAGAAATAAAGATTATATCTTTGTGTAAACTAGACAAAATTTTACAGAAAGAGAATTACTTTGAAAAGTCATTTCTAATTGACACTCATCTCATTTTTCAGAAATGATCTTTCAGTCTTTGTTCTTTAATAGACAGTGATTCAGTCATCTACATGATCATACATTTCAATCTAGTTGATAAAGTATGCAAGAAACTGAAAATTTAATTTATATTACTGACAAAAGAGAAGCTAATAAAAGATTATGATGAAAAGATATTTAAAAAAATCATCACTCATAAAATTCTACTCAATCTCATCATCGAAAGTCATAAGAAATTGACTGTACTTATGTTGATAGCTGATATTAATCATCATGAAGTCATATTGAGTAAGTTTTGAATGAATAAAAACGAAATATTATTGAATATGCAAAACAACGTCATTGTTTTTTTGAATCAATTGAATACTTCTATTTCGATTTTTTCGATTTCTCTCAATTCAAAGCACTCAAGCTGATTGTGTTCATCTTCGCTCTTTTTAATCACTCAGACTAAGATTTTTACAATGCTCAAATGATCAGTTTCAATCACTGCTCAGAAAGAGTCATTCTCAATTCAAAGCATAAATGTTGCTTCATTTAAAACATTGTTGAATTGTTCAAAGAAGAACAAGATTAAAGTCTTTGCTCTATTCATGATGAACATCAATAGAGAAATTGCGTACAATACTCAATGCAATTTGAACGCTTTAAATATTTCTTCAATCAATGAAACGACTCAGAATTTGAAAGATATTAAAGCAAAGCTGTCATCAAAATATCATGAGTTTCTAGATGTTTTTGATCGAGCTCAATTAAATAAACTATTTTCTCATCACTTCTATGATCATAAAATTGAGCTCATCAGTGATTCAATACTTTCTTGCTGTTGAATTTATTGAATGTTTTCTGTCAAACTTCTGAAAGTAAAGAAGTACTTAAATGAGAATCTGTCGAAGAAATTCATCACTCTCAGTCAAACTCTTTATTTCTTTCTCGTTTTATTCACTCTCAAAGCAAATGAAGATCTTTGATTCTGCGTTGACTATTGAAAGCTAAATGTCATTTTCAAAAGAAATAAATATTCTCTATCATTGATAAATGAGATCATTGATAAAATAGTGAATTGCAAGCATCTGACTAGATTGAACATCATATCAGCATTCAACAAACTTCAAATGCATCTTGATAGCGAGAATTACATCATCTTTATCACTGCTTTAGAAGCATATAAATACAAGATGCTATCATTTGAACTGACTAATGAATCGATTTTCTTTCAGCAATATATGAATGACATTTTATGAAACTTTCTGAACGACTTTTGTCAAGTCTATCTAGATGACATTCTCATCTATAGCAAAACAAGAAAGAAACATAGAGATCACGTTAAACTAGTATTGAGATGACTACATGAAGCTGAACTGCAGATGAATATTCAAAAGTGCAAATTCAATGTAAAAGAGACTGTCTTTCTAGAAGTCATTGTATTAGAACTAGATCTTCGTATGAATCTCAGCAAAGTGACAGTCATAGTCAGCTGAATCACTTCAATCAATCTCAAAGAAATTCAAAGCTTCATGAAATTTGTTAACTTCTATCGTTGTTTTATTAAGAACTTCTTGAAACTAGTCAAATCATTCACTCAGCTGATTAGAAAGAACACGTCTTTTGTTTGAAATGAAATCTGTGTTCAAGTCTTTGACAATCTAAAGAAACAAGTCAGCTCGATCTCAGTACTTCATCACTTCAATCTCAAACAACAAGCTATTCTGAAGATCAATGCTTCGAACTATGTAAAAGATGAAATACTATCTCAGTACAATGACGAGAAAGTTCTTCATTCGATAATCTTCTATAGCAAAAGCATGATTCTCGCTGAGATCAATTATCACATTTATGACAAGAAATTGCTAGTCATTATTTGATGTTTTAAACACTGATGACTCAAGCTGAAATGCATTGAACTACTCATTCAGATGTTCATCAATCATCAGACTTTGAAGATCTTCATGAAAAATAAACAGTTGAGTTGATGACAAGTCAACTATCTGAACATTCTATTAAAGTTCAACTTTCAGATCATTTTTAGATCAGACAAAATAAATACTAAAGTTGATGCTTTAATCAGAATGTCTTTAGTGAACATCTCTGAATCAGCTCAGTGTTTTAAAGATCATTTTCAAACTATTCTGATCTCTGATAGAGTCAATGTTCTATCTGTTGAATCGAAAGCAAATCTCTATCAATGAGTATGTATGATCAATCAAACAGATGAGTTCTGCAGCGAATATAGACAAGCTATAAACGAAAACATGCTCAAATTTCATATCACTAAACTGAAGAACTGCAAAATCATTAATGACATTCTATTTAAAAAAGATCTACTATGAGTTTCTGAGAACATGCACACGAAATTACTACAAGAAGTGCATGATCAATCTTCAATCTTTCATCTCAACAATAAACGAATCATTAATCTAGTTCAGCATTTCTACTATTGATCAAATCATTAAGCTACTATTTGATGATACATTCAAAACTGTCATGCTTATCAGCGAAGCAAAGTCTCTAAAAATAGCATCAATGAACTTCATTATTCTCTCTCAATTTCATAGAAATGCTGAAAAGATATAACTATGAACTTCATCACTGAACTATCTCTGTCAGAAGACTATAATGTCATTTGCACAATCATATGTTGTTTCATCAAAAAACATCATTATGTTTTCTGTCATTGAGAAAACGATGACATCTCAGTTGAAGAAACAGTTTAAATCATGCTATGAAACATTTATCAACTGCATGATCTACTCAGTTCTATTGTTTCAAACAGAGACTCTCAATTCATATCAACTATGTGAAAGAGTCTTTGCAAATGACTGAGAATCACAGCTAATTTATTTACAGTCTATCATTCTGAGATCGACAATCAATTAAAACGAGTCAATCAAGACATTGAACGCAAACTTAGAATTTACTGCAATTACATGCAGAATGACTGAATCAAATGAATATCTATGATGAAATTCAGCAACAATTTCAATATCTTCTCAATCACTTCAATGATTCTTTTCTACTTTAATAAAGAATTTCATTCTTGAATGAGTTTCGATTCAGACATAATTGACTACGAAACAACTTGTGAACGACTTAAAGCTAGAAAAGCAGATGATATTATCATTTGAATGAAAGAGCTACTGAGCTTCGATCATCAACAATTGAAAAAGACGAAGCTAATCATTGAAGTTTAGATCAATAAATATAAATGAGACATCATTTATGAAGTAAATGACTGAATTTGACTATCTTTTAAAAACATCAAGATAACGAGATCTTGCAAAGATTTAAAAGACAAACAGCTGAATCTCTATTAAATCACTGCTAAAGTAAGTATCTTTTATCATCTTCATTTATCAGTCAGCATGAAGCATCTGCATTCAATGTTCAGTTCAAAACTACTACAATTGTATTCAGAAGACTCTTTATCAGAACAGCATTCAGAATCATTCAGATCAATCACTATTAAAGACAATGAACATTAAAAAATAGATGATATATTGAACTTCAAACGCTATCAAGATAAAATACAGTACAAAGTCAAATGAAAAGATCTAGATAGAGACAATGAATGATACTATGTTGATAAAGAAGAATTCAATGACTCAGAGAAAGTTTTGAATGAATTTCATAAGCTATATTCAAGCAAATCGCGCTAAATATCGAAATAACTATCAACAAAAGTGAGCAAAGAAACTACATTTATGCAAACATGAATTTTCGAAGAAAAAAGTAATGTTACGAGCGTATCAAGATCAATAAGACTGAACAAGACTGAAGCTCTAATCAATTCGCAATGCATGCTAGCGAGTACTCTGTGTAATGATTAAAGCTAGTCAATGATTTGATCTAGATCTGACTCAGATTTAATTCAGATATGACTCAACATTCTTTTTCTTTCTCAACACTCTTTTTCTTTCTCAACACTCTTTTCTTTCATCAACATCTTGTTCATCTACATCATCTTCTTTTCATGTCACAAACACATCTCTTTTGAGTCTAGTACAGTCTTTGAACATTACATAAATAAAAGCTTTTATATCAATCTTCTTCTGTATTCTTAATATTCAGTTATAACTATCTTTAAAGATCAAGCACTATCAATTCTGATCTTCATTTATTGTATCATCTAGACATGATTTTGACACAAATAGAACATCAAGATCGATGCATTAACTCGTCAAGCTAACGTTGTGTCTAAAGATTCAGAAGATGAGCGCATTTGCTATCAATGAATCATTATTCTGACTTTGAATTGAATGAAAATTGCTGATCTAAAGAAAAACATCAGTGAATCAATTTATAAACAGATTCTTGAGATTAATGAGATTGATGAGAATTGTACGTTACTTCGCGAAGCAATAGCAAGAGACGAGACACAATATGAAGATATCAAATTGAAGAATTGTTGAATTCAGAATGAAATCTTGTATTATAATAGTCAACTATAAGTCTCGTTCAACGAACTTCTACAAATGAATCTAATTCATGAGATACATGATTAATCATCAGTTGATCATTCTGATATTCTTAGAACTGTGAAAGTCATAAAGCGAAACTACTATTGATCATTTATGTGAAAAACGATAAATCAATATATTTGAAACTGCTATATTTGTCAACGTTCAAAGACATCTAGAAATAAATCAAATAACTTGCTTCAATCTCTATCAATATCTGAACAGCAATGACAAGACATAGTAATGAACTTTATTATCAATCTATTTGATTCAAGCAAGTACAACGCTATTCTGACGATCATCTGTAAATTGTTAAAAGAAAGACATTATATTTCTTGCATCATTGATGATGAAAATATCACTGTTGAAAAGACAGCTGAAATGCTGATTCAATGAGTATATTGAACTCATGATTTATCAAGCTTCATAGTATCTGATCAAGATTCGCAATTCATCTTTATACTATGAAAGTTTCTTGACAAACGACTGAGCATTTCTCTTTGATTGTTCATTGTTTATCATTCTCAGATCAACAATCAAAGCAAACAAGTCAATCAGAACATCAAGCGATATCTTTGATTCTTCTGTTCATATATGCAAAATGACTGATTCAAATAACTATTCATGATTGAGTTTGTCAACAATAACATTTTGTTCTCAGTTATCTTCTTGATTCTCTTTTTCATGAACAAGAGCTTTCATTCTTGTATGAGCTTTGACTCTGACATCATCAAGTATGAAAGCATTCGCGAACGCTTGCAGATTGATCAAGTCAAGAATATATCTGAACAAATGAACAAAACATTAATCTTCGCTCATGAAGCTCTGATCAAAACATGAGAACAAATGATGAATTAAGCTAACAAGCATAAAAAGAAAATCAATTACAAGATTGAATCAAAGATGTTTTTGAATGAAAGAAACATTATTATAGCGAGATCTTTCAAGAAGTTAAATGACAAAATGCTCAATTCTTTCATCAATCTAGATTTCATTGACTCTTCATATAAATTAGAATTATCAGAGTTTATGCATATTCATGATGTATTTCATTCTGATCTGCTTCAATTGATCGTCAACAATTTCTTGTCTGATCAAAAGAACAAATTCTCAGATTCAATAGTGATAAACGATAAAGACAAGTGAGAAATCAATGATATATTGAATTTTCGTTGATATCAAAGATGACTTCAGTATAAAGTCAAATGAAATGACTATGATAATGATCTCAATTGATACAACGCTGATGATAATGAATTTATAAACACTCAGAAGATCATTGATGATTTTTGTCAGAATCATATCTAGATGAGTCAATCAGCGAAAGTCAGAGTTGAATAGTGCTTGATCTTTAAAGATAGCTATAACTGAATATTAAGAATACAGAAGAAGATGAGTACAAAAGCTTTTATTTAAGTAATATTCAGAGACTGCACTAAGCTTGAAGAAAATGTGTTTGTGACACAGGTAGAATGTAATGTAAAAAGAAAGATGATGTTGAACAAAAAGATGTTGAAAAAAGAAAATAGAAACTGAGTCAGATCTGAGCTAAAGACATTGACTAGCTCTAATCAATACGCAGAGTACTTGCTAGTGTACTCTGCGAATTGATTAAAGCTTCAGCCTTTTTCAGTCTTGATACGCTCGTAACATTATTTCTTTCTTTGAAAATTCATGTTCGCATGAATGTAACTCATTTGCTTGCTTTCTTATTGAGTTATTTCGATACTAGCGTGACTTTCTTAAGTATAGCACATGAAATTCGTTCAAAACTTTCTTGAAGTCATCGAATTCTTCTTTATTGACATAGTATCATTCATCGTTTCTATCTAGATCTTTTCATTTGATCTTGTACTGTATTCGATCTTGATAGCATCTGAAGTTCAAAATGTCATTTATCTTTCAATGTTCATCATTGTCTTCATCAATAATGATGAGTCTGAGAGATTCTGCATGCTATTCTGATAAAAGATTTTCTGAATACAATTGCAGTAGCTTCGAGTTGAACATCAAATGCAGATGCTTCATGCTGACTGATAAATGAAGATGATAAAAGACTCTCACTTTGACAGTGATTTGATATGATTCTAGTTGTTTGTCTTTCAAATCTTTGCATGATCTCATGATTTTGACGTTTCTGAAAAATAGTCAAACTCAGTCTTCTACTTCATAAATAACGTCTTGTCTATGTTTATTGATCTGTGCTTTGATGATTAGCTTTGTCTTTTTCAATTGTTGATGATCAAAGCTTAGTAACTTTTTCATTTGAATGACAATATCATTTGCTTTTCTAGCTTTCAGTCGTTCACGAATGATTTCATAGTTAGTTGTATCTGAATCGAAACTCATTCGAGAGTGAAAATCTTTATTGAAGTAGAAAGAGATCATTGAGATGATCGAGAAGATATTGAAATTGTCGCTGAATTTCATCATAGATATTCATTTGACTCAATCGTTCTGCATGTAATTGCAGTAGATTTCAAGTTCGCGTTCAACGTCTTGATTGACTCATTTCGTCTGATCATCAATTTTCAAATGATAGACTGTGAATAAACTAGCTGTGATTCTCAGTTGCTTGCAAAGACTCTTTCACATAGTTGATATGAATTGAGAGTTTCTGTTTGAAACAATAGAACTGAGTAAATCATGCAGTCGATAAACGTTTCATAGCATGATTCAAACCGTTTCTTCGACTGAGATGTCATTATCTTTTTAATGACAGAGAACATAGTGATGTTCTTTGATGAGACAACATATGATTATGCAAATGACGTTATAGTCTTCTGATAGAGATAGCTCAGTAATGAAGTTCATAGCTATATTTTTTCAGCGTTCTTGTGAAATGAGTAGAAGATGATGAAGTTCATTGATACTATCTTTAGAGACTTTGCTTCGCTGACAGACATGACAGTTTTAAATGTACTGTCTGACTGTGACTTGATGATTTGATCAATAGTAGAATCGTTGAATTAGATTGATAGTTCATTTATTGCTGAGATGAAAGATTGAGAACTGATCATGAATTTTCTGTAGCAGTTTCGTATGCATATTCTTGAAAACTCACAGTAAGTCTTTTCTAAAGAGAACGCTGTCAATGATTTCGCAGTTCTTCAATTTAATGATATGAAATTTGAGCTTGTTCTCGTTCATAGCTTGTCTATATTCATTGCAGAACTCATTTGTTTGATTGATCATATACATTTGCTGATAGAGATTTGCTTTTGATTCAACAAGTAGAACATCGACTTTATTGAAGATCAGAATAGTCTGAAAATGATCTTCAAGTCATTAAGCTGATTCAGAGATGTTCGCTAAAGACATTCAAGTTAAAGCATCAACTTTAGTATTCATTTTGCCTGATTTAAAGATGATCTGAAAGTTGAACTTTGACAGAATGTTCAGATAGTTGACTTGTCATTGATTCAACTGTTTATTTTTCATGAAGATTTTCAAAGCTTGATGATCAATGAATATCTGAATGAGTAGTTCAATGCACTTCAGCTCAAGTCGTCAGTGTTCAAAGCATTGAATAATGACTAGTAATTTCTTGTCATAAATGTGATAATTGATTTCAGCGAGAATCATGCTTTTACTGTAGAAGATCATCAAATGAAGAACTTTCTCATCATCATACTGAGATAATATTTTATCTTTTACATAGTTCAAAGCATCAATCTTCAGAATAGCTTGTCGTTTGAGATCAAAGTGACGAAGTACTAAGATCAAGCTGATTTGTTTCTTTAGATTGTCAAAGACTTGAACACAAATCTCATTTCAAACAAAAGATGTTGTTATGAGTGTGTTGAAATTGAATAGAGTTTTCTAGTCAATAAGTTTTAGAAGTTTTGACTCATGTTGAATCTTTAGTCTCAACACTCTATTCTAGCGCTTTTGATACTCAAGCAAATCTGCTTCGTTCTCTTTGTTTTGCACTACTATAGATACAGCTCGAAACTCTCTTTGATTTCTTCTGTATTCTTAATATTCTAGTTATAACTATCTCTATTGATCAAACATTCTATTCAGCTACGCACTATCTCGCTGCAGTGTGATTAGATTCTAGGCATAATCTCAACATTATATTAAGAATTCGTTAATTACATAATATTGATATCATTACTCATTCAACATACTCGTACAGACAGAACGAGTCTAAAGAAATTTATTTACCTGATGATCAACGCAATTAAAAGACTGAACAACACTAGAGAGTTTGATAGAATCAACAACAAGACTGTTTGAATCGCTAGACAACTTATCGCTCACTAAGTACGCAAAGTTCACTCAATCAAGAGAATCAACTCATTCTCATGAAACAGACGAGTGAAAATAAGCTGTTCAATTCATTTCTTTTTCTCTTTGTTTTGAACCAAGCTCGTGAATCAGATGAGTCAAAACAATCTGTGTCGTCAGATCAAATTAGTGAGTCTGCTACTACAAATGATGTTCTCATAGTGAGTCTGCTACAATGACACTCTTCGTCAATGCAATAATTTATCTACTCTCATCGTCTTATCTATCAGTGAATCTGATTCTACATTCACATGCAAATAGTGAGTCTGCTACAATGACAAGTCGAAAGTTGATCTTTTCAATGAGCAAGTCAACTAGTGAGTCTGCTTCAATGATACTCTTCGTCAATGCAATGACATATCTACTCTCATCGCTTTATCTATCAGTGAATCGATCTACCTCACGTTCACGTGCAACTAGTGAGTCTGCTTCAATGACAAGTCGATAGTCAATCTCTTCGATGAGCAAGTCAACTAGTGAGTCTGCTTCAATGATCATTCTATCTCACATAGTGAGTCTGCTATAATAGACATTTGACGAGTTGATTTGAATCAATAGAAAGATTGATAGAAAGACAGACATCAAGACTCTACGTCAATGCTATGAACTACATTACAAGTTATAAAGACATGACTTTTAAAGAGAAGAAGATAATGTTACGAGTGTGTTGAGATTGAATAGAGTTTTCTAGTCAACAAGCTCTAGAAGTTTTGACTCATGTTGAATCTCTAGCCTCAACACTCTATTCTAGCGCTTTCGATACTTGAGCAAATCTGCTTCGTTTTCTTTGTTTTGCACTATTATAGATACAGCTCGAAACTCTTTTTGATTTCTTCTGTATTCTTAATATTCTAGTTATAGCTATCTCTATTGATCAAACATTCTATTCAGCTACGCACTATCTCGCTGCAGTATGATTAGATTCTAGACATGATCTCAACAAATATGTTCTTTCTAGTCAGCTGAATGAAGAATTTGACTAGCTTCGAGAAGTTTTTAATGAAACAATGATAGAAGTTAACAAATTTCACGAAGTTCTGAATTTCTTTTAGATTGATTGAAGTGATTCAGCTGACTATGACTGTCACTTTGCTGAGATTCATACAAAGATCTAGTTCTGATACAATGATTTCTAGAAAGACAGTCTCTTTTACATTGAATTCACACTTTCGAATATTTATCTGCAGTTCAGCTTCACATAGTTGATTCAATATTAGTTTGATGTAATTTCTATGTTTCTTTCTCATTTTGCTATAAATGAGAATGTCATCTAGATAAACTTAACAAAAGTCGTTCAGAAAGTCTTATAAAACATCATTCATATATTGCTGAAAGAAGATTGATTCATTAGTCAGTTCAAATGATAGCATCTTGTATTTATATGCTTCTAAAGCAGTGATAAAAGTGATGTAATTCTCGTTATTGAAATGCATTCAAAGTTTGTTGAATGCTGATATGATGTTCAATCTAGTCAGATGCTTGCAACTCACTATTTTATCAATAATCTCATCTATCAATGATAGAGAATATCTATTTCTTTTGAAAATGACATTTAGCTTTCAATAGTTCACGCAGAATCAAAGATCTTCATTTGCTTTAAGAATGAATAGAACGAGAAAGAAATAGAGAGTCTGACTAGAAGTGATGAATTTCTTCAACAGATTCTCGTTTAAGTACTTCTTTACTTTCAGAAGTTTGACAAAGAACATTTGATAAACTTGACAGTGAGAAAGTGTTGAATCACTGATGAGTTCAATTTTATGATCATAAAAGTGATAAGAAAATAGTTTATTTAATTGAGTTTAATCAAAAACATCTAGAAACTCATGATATTCTGATGACAGCTTGACTTTAATATCTTTCAAATTCTGAGTCGTTTCATTGATTGCAAAGTCGTTTAAAACGTTCAAATTGCACTGAGTATTGTACGCGATTTCTTTATCAATATCAGTTATGAATAGAGCAAAGACTTCAGTCTGATTCTTCTTTGATTGATTCAGTAAAGTTTTGAACAAAGCTGCATTTATGCTTCGAATCGAGAATGATTCTTTCTTAGTCGTAGTTGAAACAGATTGTTTGAGCATAATAAAGATCTTAGTCTGAATAATAAAAGAGAACGAAGTTGATCGCGATCAACTTGAGTGCTTTGAATTGAGAGAAATTGAAAAAATCGAAATAGAAGTATTTAATTGATTTGAAAAAACAATGATATCATTTTGCATATTCAATAATATTTTGTTTTTATTCATTCAAAGCTTACTCAATATGACTTCATGATGATCAATATCAGCTATCAGCATTGATACAGTCAATTTCTTATGACTTTTGATGATGAGATTGAATAGAATTTTATGACTGATGATTTTTTTAAATATCTTTTCATCATAGTCTCTTATTAACTTCTCTTTTGTCAGTAATATAGATTGAATTTCTAGTTTCTTGCATACTTTATTGACTAGATTAGCATGTATGAGCATATAAGCGACTGAATCACTGTTTATCAGAGAATGAAGACTAAAAGATTGATTTTGAGAGTTGAGAAAGATGTCAATTAGAAACAACTTTTCAAAGTAATTCTCTTCTGATAGAATTTCATCTAGTGTGCACAAAGATATAATCTTTATCTCTTCAGTGCTTCATATGTAGTATATTCAGTACTTCATATGTAGTATACTCAGTGCTTCGTATGTGATCTATTCAGTGCTTCATATGCAATCTATTCAGTGCCTCTTATGTGATCTACCCAATGTTTCATATGTAGTATATTCAGTGCTTCATATGTAGTATATTCAGTGCTTCATATGTGACCTACTCAGTGCTTCATATGTAGTATATTCAGTGCTTTGCATGTGATATATTTAGTGCTTCATATGTGATCTACTCAGTGCTTCATACGTAGTATATCTAGTGCTTCATATGTGACTTACTCAGTGCTTCATATGTAGTATATTCAATGCTTCATATGTAGTATACTCAGTGCTTCGTATGTGACTTACTCAGTGCTTCATATATGATCTATTCAGTGCTTCATATGTAGTATATTCAGTGCTTCATATGTAATCTATTCAGTGTCTCATATGTGATCTATCTAGTGTCTCTTATGCGACTTACTGAATAGATCGTATATACTACATATGAAGCACTGAATAGATTGCATGAGAGGCATTGAATATAGATATTACATATGAGGCAAAGAATATACTACGTATGAAGCACTGAATAGCTCACATATGAAGCACTGAATAGGTCGCATATGAGACACTGAATGAGTCACATATGAGGCACTAAATATACTACATATGAAGGAGAAATGGGTAAGTCACATATGAAGCATCGAATATACGACATATGAGACACTGGGTAGGCCACATATAAAGCACTGAGTAGGTCACATATGAAGCATTGAATAGGTTGCATATGAAGCACTGGGTAGGTCACATATGAGGCACTGAATAGGTTACATACTAAGCACTGAGTAGGTCACATATGAAGCATTGAATATACTACGTATGAAGCACTGAATAGGTCACGTTTGAGGCACTGAGTATACTACATATGGAGCATTGAATATACTACATATGAAGCACTGAGGGGGCAGTGAGGTTGATTCTACAAATCTGGTTCTTATTTTGCACTTTTTGAAATTTTGATGGGGCGCTCGGCAAAAAATAAAAAACGGCACAAGTTTCGCATATTAGCGTGTGCAGAAAGCTATGAATTCCTTGGCATCGCGCTTCTTCCCAAATTTACTATTGAATTCAGACATTCTTGACATTCTCAAACCTTCAACGCTTTCGCATTAGAAAAATCAATCAAACAGGTAAATATGAAGCTGATCAAACGTTTCACAGTGCTAACATCCTTGTAGCCCTTCCTCCCCCCCCCCCCCCCCCCAACCCCCGAAGCCATCATGCCGTCGTCACGTCGAAGTCAGAACCTATCTCTAGAGGATTCACTCATTCCCTCAAGCATCTCATCAAGATTGAAGAAACCTTCTGGCAAAGCCAAAGCAGACGCTGCTCGCAAAGCCAAGGCTGACGCCGCTGCTAGGACCATTGTAGACGCTGCTGTCAAAGCCAATTGCCCCCGCAATTTCAAGGAATATATCGTTGATAATTTCAAAGCAGCGAAGAAAGAGAGACAATTCAGTTTAATCGCAGCTCATCGTTCTGTCTGATGCCGACACGCTGTCCCCTCTTTTCACTTCAGTGTCTCTTTTTCAGAATCCTGAATATCGTGAACCTATGAACATGTATACCTCACTCCTTTCATAGAAACCACACCATCTCTTTCTGCATGGCTCATGACTGTTACTCCAGGTATGTAATTAGGGAGTCTTCAGCGGCTGGAAAGACCTTTCGAGGAGCGCTCTTCGGACGAAACTGAGGTCTAAAGGGAGAGTCATACATGAAGAGATTCTCTTGCATAGTATAAACGGTGTTACGGTGAGAGTGAACCTCTTCGGCGATGACGGGGGGGCTTCAATGTAAAAGCAGGAGGCGTAGTATCTTCGAGCGAAGGGCCGGAGCCAGTGGACCTGTCATAGCTAGCTACACAGAAGATCAGTAGTTGTCTAGTTGAGACGTTTGATCAGCTTCATATTTACCTGTTTGATTGATTTTTCTAATGCGAAAGCGTTGAAGGTTTGAGAATGTCAAGAATGTCTGGATTCAATAGTAAATTTGGGGGGGGGCGCGACAATTGCGATGCCAAGGAATCCATAGCTTTCTGCACACACACGCGGGTAGCAAAAAAAGCCGCACCGCAAAACTCGATTCCCCACCAAACTTACTTCTGAATCTACAGAGCAAGTCACTTCAACGCTATAAAGATTGACAATGATGAGCGTAAAATAACAGTGTGAAACGACGGATTATTAAACTAGATAAAATTACACTAAATCTTTCTGAAATAATTATTAAATTTGGTGTAACTTGGTGGGAAGCGAGTTTTGCGGTGCGGCTTTTTTTGCTACCCGCGTGACACGCTAATAGAATACAACGATATTTATCCGGATTCCGAAGCAACCTTGGCATTATGCGGGTAAATAAACAATGCCTACCACTACTACTACTACTACTACTACTACTACTACTACTACTACTACTACTACTACTACTACTACTACTACTTAACGCTGTGCATCTCTCTAGGCGGTTCGACTTCTCGATTGCAATATGTCTGAAGTCAGTTCTGAGATTCAGCGCCTTCAGGCTCAGCTGGAGCAAGAACAACAGGCCAGAAAGCAGGCAGAAAGGTGTGCTAGGGTCCTAGGGACGCAGATCTACGAGCTGATGAAGATCGTAGGCGCGTACAGAAAACAAACTTCTCAGAATACCTAAAAGCTTGTCACGAACACCTACACAAACATTTAAAGATCGAAACCGATAAGAGTCTGACTTCGAAAGGATCCACGAGCGCGAAAAATAAATACTACCCGAGAGTCCTTAGTCCGTGGAAGGATTTCCCTCAAATTCAGGAGAATCACTTCCATACTCTACATTCTCTGTTTCATCCACCGGAACAGCCGGCTCCACGGCTCTTTAATGCAGCTAACAGCATTGAAGATCTTGGTCGGGATCATTGCCGTATAAGACTCGCCAATGAAGCGGGTCTTCGGAGCTATGAGAAGGTAGCCCTGGAAGAGCCAGCAGCCAAAATCCTCAATAATCTCCACCAGACTTCGCATGCCGAAGAGCAGCTTGGCCTTATGCTTGGGCAGCGTATCACCTTTGAGAACGATCCCAACTCTCTCAGTGATGCTGCACAAGAAGTTCAAGAACGTCTGCATATACAACCCCCTAAAACGCCTCCACCACGTTCTCAAGCCGGCTTACTTGAGCCAATATCAAGCCTCCCTGATCGAACTCGTGCCGACCAGTACTGTGTTTATAGAGACGCAGAAAACAAACGAGAGCTACTGTTCATTATCGAATACAAACCACCACACAAGCTTTCGGCTGGCGCACTCCAAAGTGGATTTCGCGAGATGGACTTGAAAAGTGAGGTTTTTGATAGAGTCACTATTCCGCCGCCGATTCCAGACGGCGACGGGCATGAGACTTCTGACTCATCCAAGGTGGCCAGGGAGACCAAAAGGGATAGGACGGCAAAGGAGAAAAAGGAGGCAGACGAAGCCGAGAGGGAAGAGGCGGCTATAGAGGCAAGATTGCAATACAATGCAGACAAATTAGTCGCGGCTGTTGCGACCCAAACGTTTCACTACATGATTGAGAATGGGCTTGAATACAGCTATATTACTACTGGAGAGTCGTTTGTTTTTCTTCATATCAGGGAAGAAGATCCAACCACTCTACATTATCATGTAACCGTGCCAGCAGACGAGGTTGACGATGATGATCTGGCCTCTTCAGAATCACGAACGGCCATAGCACAGGTGGCATGCCTTTGTCTGATGGCTTTGAAGTCTAAACGCAGGGGCCATGTATGGCGCGCGCGCGCGAAAGACCAGCTCAAGAAACATCCGACCGACAATTATGAAACCATTCTCCAGCAGACGCCCGCAAGCGAAAGAAAGCTCGCAGCGAGGAGGAAGGCTTCGCGCAATTCACCGCTGTACAAAGGTGGCCGGAAAGGACCAATCGAAAGCAAATACGATATCAGGTCATGGCAAGGGCAAGGAAATCCGCGTAAGCCTCCCGATGATGACGAAGGTGGTCCTAGCCCACCTAGCAATCCCAGCGGAGTAAGCGAGCGAAATTGTACGAATAGGTCTGGCCAGTCAGGCAGGCAATGCAGCGATCAAAGCCAGAATCAAGCAGGCGGGAGCGATGCAGGCAAGGAACGGCAGTATTGTACTCAGAAATGCTTGCTAGGAGTTACACAAGGAATCTCACTGGATAGAGATTGTCCAAATGCTGCTTATCATTCAGAAATCGATGGAAAACATACGGTAATGCAATCGGATTTTTTGAAGCTCGTTCAGAAACAGCTGGCTGAGGATCTAGATCACAACTGCGAGCCTCTAAGCTTACAAGGGGCACGGGGATCTCTATTCAGGATCACATTGGTCTCGCATGGCTATGTATTCGTTGGTAAAGGAACAGTGCATGCTTTCGTACCTGATCTGTTACACGAGGGAAAGATATATCAGCAACTTGAGGCAATTCAAGGGAAAGCAGTGCCGGTATGTCTGGGGAATATTGATCTTCTTGAGATATATTATCTCGACGTACGAGTCTACATCTTGCATATGCTATTGATGTCCTGGGGTGGCACAACCATCGACAAGAGCGAAGACATCTCTGGATTGCAGGCAGAGATACGACGAACGGTCAGCGAAGTTCAACGTGAAGGGATCGACCAGTGTGACGTCAGATCACCTAATCTCCTATGGAATCGCGAAACACAGCGAGTAATGCTCATTGACTTTGAGCGTGCGTGTAGCATAGTCAAAAGGCCGCCCATGCAAGACGTGTCATGGAACAAGAGACGAAAGATAGTGCGTACGGTGAAGCGCAAGGTTACAACGTGAGATGCTTCGGTGTTTTGGATGGTTGTTTCTGTCAATGACTCACATTGCGGCTCAAGCACTTCGCCTCCATGGGTTCATATCAGTACTATTCAAATATTCACTGTGCATAGATCTCAAAATTGTATCGGCTAGCCAAGTTTGACAACCGTGCCCAAACGAGTCCATATTATTCATCATCCCAATATGCTGCAAAACGCTGGTCATAGTTGAGAAGAATTCGTCCTGATGTATAGAGCGATAAGCAGCCTTTCTCTAGCTCTATCAGCTCTTGCAATTCCTCCTCTACAGTAGTTGTGTTTTTCGCACCCCATCTCTCCCACCCCTCACCACAAACCCACCAACCTCACCTCTACATCTCCCATACGCCAGCATATATTCTAACATTCTCCCCATATAGATTTGAATTTTCACGAATCGGTCGAGCTGGTCTTGACATAAAAGTCCAAAGTGCTCAACTTCTTCCAAACTCGGATTTTGATCGAGTAAGATGTCTAGCGTCAAGAGGAAGCCTGCAATAGCGACGGTATCTTTCACATAATCGCTACCCCATCCAGTTTGAACGTTGACCAACAGGCGTTTTATCAACGTAGCTGGTATAACCCCATACCCTGATCTCCCATCGGTTTCACGCATGGCTTGACTGAATTCGCTCTTAGCAGCTCTGTCTCTTATGCGTTTTGCGGTAAAGTAGTCTTGGTCAGCCCATTCGGGGGGGTCAAACAAGTCACCCATATACAGGTTTTTCTTGTGGATAGTAAAGGTCTTCCAGCGAAGTCTTGTAGCTACCCGGTTGAGATGCCATGTCCCTTTCGTTGCTTCACACCAGTTCTTGAGAGTCTTAAGATCTTGAGCCTGCTCGATGATATAAGGTACGAGGTGCTCGGGCAATTTGGACCATATAAGAGGATCCGCCATGGTGGATTGTCAAATTGATGGGTTCCAGGGTTTGTGCTTTGCTTTTTGCGACATATATTATGCAGTCTTAAAGTGTTAGATTTGACTACTTGAGCTTGAAAGTTTAGTGGTGAAGGTGAAGACGTTGTTTGAGAGGTATAGTGCGATGTTGTGTTATTCCTTCCTGGTGTTGAAGCCAAAAGTCAGCATTTGACGCCCCTGAATATCACTAGTACGGCAGTCCATTATAAACTTACCAACAATCAAGTGTTAAGAAACGGGAAATCGAAAATCGGGATTTGAAGATACAAAAATACCATTTCATCTATTCAGGGAATCAGCTGCATCTGTACTTAATGAGGTCTCTTCCTACACATTTTGAGTATTTAAAGCGATAGAGCCATATTTGAATGTAGATTTTAATGTAACAGCGCCGTTCTGTTCATGTAAGTCTTAATCTCAATACTTCGATTTTTCCAATTGGCGATAAAATCAGAATGGACCGCCGTACCAACTGCCCACTCGAAATCCCATCAAAGCCGCATCCAAATCCCTTTGATACACATTATATCTAGGTAGCCACTACAGAAACACCACCTAACACTGCTGGCACACCACCCCCCTGCACTAAGCCTAATAGGGTAATTTCCAGGGTCCACCGCGTTTGTTGTTTACATCCTCGCCGCCGTCGCCATCCTCCTCCTCCTCCACCTCCTGCATTTGCGTTCACCTCAAGGCTGCCATGTGCGCATAAGATACAGGAGCGACTGTACGATAGAGCCGGCGGTGGAGTGTTGAAGCTGGAGGATACACATCGTCACTGGCTGTGCACAAAGCCGCCTCGGGCGGCGGCAGCGAGGTGGACGAGAAGATGCCCGAGGGGGCACTGCAGAGAATCAAATTGGCGATGTTCCGGCCTCCTACATGAGCAGTTTTCAGATGTAATTTAGAGAAATAAAAGTCGATTCTGAGCATGCAAAAGATATGTGTCAGGTTTATGTATATCTTATGGCCTTTCTTTGATCTTGTTGATGTTGTTTGTTTACGGGGTCACTGAACCCTGAAAATTAACCTATTAGGCTTAGTGCAGGGGGGTGGTGTGCCAGCAGTGTTAGGTGGTGTTTCTGTAGTGGCTACCTATATCCAAAGTCAAATCCATAATCAAGTCATGGCTACAACCCCAACAAGCCCCTGAGCCTCTTTAGTAGTTCACGTTATAGAACTCACAGGTACATCAAAGATCATAGCAATCCGAAATCGGGATCTGATCTCTAAGCTGAATTGAAAAGGAACCGTCGTGGCCGTCTTAAGTGGATTAAAGTGGTGGGAAAATCCTTAATGGCGGTAAATAAGTAAGGTTTTAGCGATATCCTAACTAAATAACTATGCGGCCCCCAAAGCCACAACCATTTTCCATTACACTTTCAGCATCACTGAATATCATCTTCAGTCCTCTCTAGTCTCACAACTAGAATCGCTCTAAGTAGTCTACGTAAGTTGTGCGTTGAAGAAAATCGGATAGGAGGCAGAAAAAGGGGGTTCGCTTAATTTCTGGCCGAGCCGGATGCGGAAAATCTAGAGAAAAATTGATTTGAATATTAATTTACACCCGATTTATCCAGTAGCTGTTCGACGTGGTGTAACGGTTTAGCATCATTCGCTTTCAAGTCGTTTGACCCGAGTAGATCCGGGTTCGACTCCCGGCGTCGAAGTAACTTTTTTTCGCATTTAAGTACGAAACCTCTAATCCATATCCCGACGACAACAACCACAACTTCCCCCTACTCATGCCCATCCCTCCCTCCCTCCCTCCTAGGCGACGACAGAACCCAAGCACCAAAGGCAACAAGTTCATCATCATCATCATACCGCAACCTACCCTACCCTCTCAGTGCAAACTAAACCAGACCTACCGCATCCACAATTTTATAAATCCGAACAGATACCGGGTCCGGCTCCCGGCAAAGGAGGTTAATTCTGCCCGTTTTGGGCCAAGAATGAAGTACCTTACCTAGTTGCCAGACAAAAGTTTCAAAACATTGCACGAAGATTTGCTTCAGTTAGGTACTTTATCAACTCATCATCCAAAAGATTTCTTTATTCTGCTTTTTCGCTTTTCGCTTACATGGTTGAAATAGGGGGTTTGTTGGTACGGTATTAATCTCCACCGCACAGGGCTGAGATGCGCTAGTACAGTTTCCACAAACACTCGCAACACTTTTCATCTCAATGTCTAATATCAACTGATCTTGGTGACTTTAGGAAACGGGTAGTATGTAGGTACACACTAGATGGTGTGTAGTTTTGGTAACAGATTGCGGGTTTTGGGATCTTGTCGATTTTCATCACGCCGCTGGAGGTATAGTCCTCTATATGGGGGGTGTACTTGTGATGGGACGCTTTCCCATAGATGGCAATTTTAACGGAAGTATAATACAAGCACCAAGATCTGAAGTCAGTCAAAGTTGAAGAGCTGAATTTATCATGGCGGTTGAGAATAACTGGCGGTCTCCTCCAAGCACGCTCCTCGAACCCTGTTTTTCCGCAAGTCTTGATCTCGCATGCAGCACAAACAGAAAAGAAAAGAAACCAGAACAAGCAGGCACAGCAGCAATACCACCCCGGGCGCGGCCCTTGTCCCATATCCATAATACCTAAGCAATCCCAGGAACATCCCAGTTCCATTGCGAATACCGGCCGGTTGAAGCCCCGTACCGAAAACCCGCAAGGTCTTGTGGTTGAGATGATCCTTTCCTATTCCTCGCAATCTTATCCTGCCTCCAATCGCTGCATTTCACATTCTTCCCCTCTGCTGTGCCTGCTAAGAAAGAAATCCGTGTCTAAACCGAAAGCGTGTAATGAGGATAAAAAGCCAATAACCATGGATGCGCAAGGGGGGATTAGTGCAATGTGAAATAGTCCGTTAGTACGAATAACGGTGTCGACATCGATTCCATGGTAGATTCGTGTTGAATAATTCCATATCGTGTATTACTGTCCGTTCATGCCTCGAACCGTAACCGATCATGTGTTTAAGTCGAATTGTTACCATCGTTAGCCAGCGGCGTGCCGTTCGTGAGCCCAAGGTCCAGAGGAAGATCAGAAGCTCGAGTGGTTTGACAGTCCCGAGCATTCCACCTAGACATCCTGAGACCGAGAGAGCGTACGAGCCATAGAAGCATAGCTGACAAAGTGGAGATGGAAAAGAAACACAAGGCGTGTCCGATAAAAAGATGATGGTGTACGCCGTCGTAATGCCTGGAGGCCAATGAAAGTGGTCAAGCTCCGGCTGGCGGTAATTCGTAAAAGGCAAAGGTGGTAAAGAGCGGGGTGGTCATAATACAGCCACCTAACCTTACCACCACCTCAAGCAAATCAGTACCATTGCCCACCGGCTCCTGTTTGGTCTTCTCTCTTGACACGGTAGGTACCGTTACCTGCTCCAGTAAATCCAGCACCAGCAGCACCTTTGGAAGCAGATCGAAGCCTACCGACGAAGACTGTAATTAGTCAGAATTCATTTCCACAATCCTCCACGCCCAGCGTGATTCGACAATCAAACACCAAACGCAGAGGAGAAGAGTTCCTTACAAGGAACCGAGGCTTGGCAGAAACTCACATCCGATCACTTCCTCCAACAGCACGATTCGTATCAGGAGTATCGACACCACCTAAGCCGCTTTGACCGCGCTCGATGACCTTGCGACGTTGGCTAGAGATTGGACCTGGTTTACTAGCTGAGGATGTATTCTGAGGGGTTGGATGACCCGCAGTAGCGGCATTCGTACCTGCAGCATGACGACGAGCTGGCTTCTCATCTTCCTCCACATTGGCAACCTGGTTGTTACCAGCAGCTGCAATGGCCTGAGCGTTCTTCTGATATTTGTAGACAGTCCAGTCAAAGACGTAGTCATACTGGAACCCTTCTCGGACAAAGAGATCGCGGAAGATCTTACGGAGGTAAGAGTAATCCGGCTTGTCGTCAAAGCGAAGGGAACGAGTATAGTTGAGATAGATAGCGAACTCGTTGGGGAACCCACGACAAAGGATCTCAGTAGGCGTGGTCATCTTCTTCTCCATAATGCGGTCGTACTTCTGCTTCTTGGTGGCAGCCTTGAGTCCTTGCCAAGGCAAAGAGCCGCGGCAGAAGTATAACATAACATATCCGAGGGATTCCATGTCATCACGACGGGATTGTTCTGCAAAAATGTCAGTGATTGTCGAGCGGGAGATACGGAGAATAACTAACCAACCCCCAAGTGAGTGTTAATACTAGCATAACGAGCGGTCCCGGTCAAGTTCTTGTTCTCACGGTACGGGATATGGAAGTGAGTCTTCGGGTCACGGTACTTCTTGGCCAGACCGAAATCAATGACGTTAACCTGGTTACCACGCTTTCCGATGCCCATCAAAAAGTTGTCCGGCTTGATGTCACGGTGGATAAACGACTTCGCATGAATGTATTCAATACGTGAAATAAGCTGATCGGCGAGCAGCAGTACGGTCTTCAACGAGAATTTGCGGTTGCAGAAGTTAAACAAATCTTCCAAGCTGGGACCAAGAAGATCGAGGACCATGGCATTGTAGTCACATTCTGTGCCGAACCAACGAACGAACGGGATGCCGACACCACCAGCGAGGGATTTGTAGACACGGGCTTCATATTCAAGTTGAGGGTGTTTGGCTTTGACACTCTCCAATTTGATGGCAATCTCTTCGCCGGAGATGATGTTGGTACCTGTGATGATTAGAGAATTTCCAACACCCACCCGGAACTTCTCTTACCAAGGTAGATGTCACCAAAACTACCACTGCCAATCTTACGGCCAATACGGTATTTATTCCCAACACGAAGGTCCTAAATAGATAAGACTCGAGTCAGTTACGATACCAAAGAAGCAAACAGACAACGTGAAAGGGCACAGTGACGCCCTGGATAGGTGCCATGAAAATTGTAAAGCAGATTTAGCCAAAAGCCCTATTCAAAATGCAGGCGGAACTCCCCATGAACCATAGCGTCCCAGTGATGTCCAAGGATCGAAGGGAGGATAGCTGACAATAGGCAGAGAGTATGGAAGGGGCTATAACCAGAGGGTTGGATTTCGACGTTGAAGCGGATCCACCCACCATTGTTGTCATCTTGAAATTGGATGACCGCTCAAGTCACTCCACTTTTGGACTGTTCGTTGATGTCAAATTACCGGGATATGTGGAACTTGACCAACGTCGGCACTGAAGGTAGTAGAATGATTAGAACTATCGTGATGAATATGGGGTATTAAGGATGGTGGAGGATGTGGAACCTGGGCGGGCAAAAGTGTTAGTGCAGATCTCAACAAGTGATGATTCGTGTTTGGCGGTGAGGCTGTCAGCAAAACCACCCGCAATCGAATTCGATCAATATTGTAGCTGTCATGTGAGAAGGGTGTGGGAAAGTGAGTCGTGATCTTAAATGATGGTGAAGGAGTACGACGTTGTCTAGGTCACGTACCTTTTCGAGTGATGGGCTGGTCAAGAGATCAAAGGAAGCCTTGTTGCAGTAATCCGACCGGAGAGTCTGGATAACGCGTTGGACTGGGGATAACAGGACACAACGATGACCTGGATGTCGAGGACCAGCTTCCTGAGTTGCAGGATATAGAACCCTTCAATCCCTCAAGCCTTTGGGGGACACTGTGTTCGGTTCAGGACTGCGGTGGAGTCGTTACGGTTGCAATTACAGTGTGAAATGCAAAGCTTTCAAGGAACGTGTGAGCCTAAGGGGCGCTAAGATGAGAGGGCTGACATAAGCAGCCAGCTAGACCGTATGCACTTGTGCCTAAAATAGAATTCTCGCTCTCTTCGACAATGGATTGGATTCCCAAAGCCACGATTTAATGCCGCAAAAGTCATACAGGAGCGAGGTAGACACCACCTCGGTGAAACAAAGCGGTCGAAGTGATGAGCGTTTCTTTCACTGCAGATGTTACGGATACAGATATCACCATTGTCCGCAAATCCTCGAATCGTACCTAGCAACAGAGCCTTTCAGCATTTGATCAAGTGCTTTAGGTTGAGAGGGGATACGCATTAAGGATCCCTGGTATTCCACCTCCCGCTTTCGGAAGTGAAAGAAGCGACTCCGCCATTTCCCCCCCAGAACCCAAGAACTGGAACCGAGGTGTCAATGGAGAGACTCGTGGACGGTCGCTGTTGGCTCACGTAAATCTCGTCTGCATCTACCTCAGCAATGTGCACATTTCTGATTCGGTGAAATATGATCATGATACACGTCAATAGGGAGATCGCTGTCAGCTAATCTAGCTGCTGAATCGGTGCGGTACAATCACGCTACAGGACAGTGACATCGCCGTGCCGCTGTCCAAATGTAAATATAGAAAATATCTTGTAAGACTTCTTTTGATGACTCTGCCGCCTTAACATCTTGTGCACCCTATTTGGCGATTCTGTTCCTGCAACAAGCAGTAGCCAGTCGAGAACAAGACAACACACCAAAGTAGAAATATCATGTGATTCGTGGTTCTCTTTCCGGACCATAATTCGTTTGATGACCTCCAATCTCCACATGGAAATCCTCGCCCTAATATAGCAGAGCCATACAGTTCCGGTACCCCATCAAGCTGAGCTCGGGTAGGTAACAACCATGTCATATCAAGCCATAACCCTTTTGTACTTGCCTAAGATCCCCCTCAACGAAATCCGCCCACCGTACCCTCACGCACACCTCTCCTGACCATGGGATCAAACACAGTATATCTACCTTCGTGAAAGGTAGGTCGGTACCTTGGATCTCTCCCCACTCGGGATGGTGGCACTCCCCAGTCACCAAAGAAGCTGGCGTTGTTCCCTGGGCCATTGTCAATGCACCACTCCGGCACTTGGCCAAACCGACCAAAGTAATCTACTTCCGGGCCGGCAGAGTCCTTGACATAGCTTTGCAAGTTTCCAAGTACAGGACCCATGAGGTGATTTGCAACGTTAGGGTTCTGTCTCTTTTCTGGAACGAGAGTTAAACCCGAAGTGTCGGACCAGGTAGATGACCCGCTAACATAATGTTCAGGCACTTTGTTTGTGTCGCTCCGAGTCGCATCCTTTGCCAAGCGTTGGCTGGCTGCAGTATTCTCGAGGTATATTTCAAGGCCGTCCAGGCCACGAGCGTCCCTGCGAAACCACTCTTCTGCTTCTTCGAATGATCGACCCGTTGGATTGGGTTTTGGCACCAAAGACCACATGTCAGCCTTCTCGCGATGCTCAGGATGGAGTCCGGGTAGAGGCAGTTGGGATGTAGGCCACCCTCCTGGTCGAGCGAAATTACGCTCCGTGTCTACTGGCGAGGTCATGCTGTAAATACCAACTAGTCGGTCCTTCCAGGGTAAAGGATCGCTTGCCATAAGAATTTCTTTCTCGCACTCGGAAGGTGCTATGGACGGCCCTGCAATTGGAGGGTAGGTCTGGCTCTTTTGTCTTAGACCTGCTGAGGATTGAGCCTGGTTCGTGTGCTCTCGCGCTACCGGATCGTAGAGGACAGTTCTGGTCGACGTTGGTAGGCTCCCCTCTGCTTTGGAAGACTCAACAGCATCGTTGAAGGTCTGGAGTAGCAGTTCCTTCTTGCTGCTCGCTGCAAAGCCAGTGTAAGGCATCGGGTCTCTCTGATGAGGATTGACGCTTGTAACGTGATGGCTTTTGGTAGCAGCGCTGAGGTGGTTCGCTTGTCCTTGCGGAGGTTTGCCATTGAATTGCGGTACATAAGCTGGCTGCTGCGGTTCATATGCCAACGGGAAGCGGAAATCGTAATCCATGGTTCCTTTGACTGCAGGCTGTTGTAGACGGATGGTGGACGCGGAGCTAGAGCTGTAACTGGACTGCTGACCGTAGGGATTCGGATCGTTCAGAGATTGAAGTAGCTTCTGAGGTAACTCCGTGAAAGGATCATCGGTATCTGTGGCCTTCTTTACGTCCGACTTTGTTTGCTTTGATTTGCTGAGGGATTCCAAAGGCCCTGTCTCGACTGCACGTAGGGCGATGATGGGGTCCGTACTTGCAGCAAGAGCTCCTTCCGGGACAAAACTATGAGAGAGCACTGAGGATGGACGAGACGACTGCATAATCAACTGGCTGCTCGGACGCCTGGATAAATTCCCGTGGTCCATGGCGTCCGTTGACTGCATGTCTGGAATCCATTCTTGGGGATCGTAATCTGTCCTCATCTGGGTAAGGTTGGTGGAAAATGACTGTGGGTAAATCGTACTTGATCTTGCGAGAGTGCCAAGATAGGTGCCGTCGTTTGAATATTGCGGCGTGCCAGGTCTGGAAGCCTGTATATGCTGGAAATCCTCTGGATCATTCTCTGAACCCTCAGGAAGGTCATCAAGGTTAAGGGCTTTCCAAGCTCTTCCTCGGTTGCGAGCCTTTGTGAACTTAAGCGCACCTAGAGTCACTGGTGCAGCGGATGGCAGGTCGTCTTCCATTTCCAATTCCTTAGCTGCTCTCCTAGATCTGACGGCGTTGAGCTCTGCAGCCCGAGCCTTAGCTGCAAAAGTGGTGCCCGATGTCATGTTTGCTAGGCTAGCTGTGGTATTGAGTGGGATAAACGGAGCTGACATCTTCTCTTCTGCTTCTTTACTGTAAGATGGGCTTCGGAATGTCACTTGGGGTGAGTTCTCGTCGTTGACAGATGCTTCAGGTGAGGCTTTGGGAACAATCTGAATGTGTGAGAACGGAGTATTTGGAGGAGGCCTGTAAGGAGCCCGAAGTGAATCTCTCTGTGCTGGGTTAGGTAACTCTGGCAAATGACCTCTCCCTCTATCTACATGACCTCGGTGTAAGTTAAGTGAATGATAAGGAGGGGGAACTGCTAGATTTGCACTCACGACGGCGACGAGGACGCGGTTGCCGCGCCGCTAGGTTTGCGAACGCCAGACTTGCTTTGATGTCTATGATTTGGCTGAAGGGTAGCTCTTGCATGGACAGAAGGAGAAGATTCCAGTCTTGGCATAGAAGACTGCTGTAAGGTTCATTTGTGGCAGTTGGGATTAACAAAAGATTTCCCTGGCAAACTAGCGGAATGGGCAAGTAGAGATGTGAAGGGGTAAGCACTTGACACAGGCTTGAGGACTAATGTAGAGAGACTAGTAATGTTTGTGTAGGAGTGGTGAGCGATGTGTTCTATAAAGGTGCGCAGTGAATCACTTATGCTAAGCAGGGTGCTATGCTGAACAGAATATGGATTCGTGCAGTCCTTCATCTTCATGTGCTGAAGGTATCGAGCCTGTCTTGTGTTGTAGAGTCTCAAGCAGTGTTACATCAACCTACTTTGATTATTGGCTCTACGTTGACACTCTAGGTTGCTATGGCTGTCACCGTATCCTAAGTGCTTGCCTACTTCAAATGTTATCAAAAGTTTCGGACGGTGATAGGAGGAATGCAAATAGCATTTTCTTTTCGAACATCATGAGGGTACTGCTACTCTCATTTCTGAACATGTAGCACTCTCAGAGGTCATCATTATGAAAGATCGAACGAAGCGGCTTTTCTTTGTTGAGAAATAATTCTGATACGCCCATAAGATATTCATCCTTATCTAGCTTATAACGAAGCCTTTGGGGTACCTTAGCTGGCATCATGAAATAGCTCACTGGAGCATCTCACTTGCGATCTGGCCATGTCGTCGGATTGGGTTCGAAAGCCTATCGCTTGAGATGTGGTAGAGTGCCATCACTGTCACGCCTACCGATAGCGTACAAGACCATTTCGAACTTATCGAATTATCATCTGAACTCGAGTAACACCGTCGACCAGAGGATGATGGGACTCGTCTCTGTCAGGGTTTGAAGAATTCTTGCAATGGCGGTTCGGCTAAACCAAACATCTCGGCAATCGCGACAAACCATGTGCCGCATCCGCCAACACGATGCCCACACCTATCCTCCTTTTCCTCGACTGGGACTCCACCCTGACCACCACATCCACTATTCCCATCCTTCTCTCTCTGTCTCCTAAATCTCCATCTAGATCTCCTGCCGACCTCTCAATCCTCTACGCCTCCTCCCTCGCCGCGCACGTCAGCTCGTACACGCCCAGGGCTAACTCTCGCACCACACTCGTTGAAGAAATCACGTATCTGAATAGTCTCAGAGATGTTGAAAGAGCAAGCATTGAGAGATGCGAGGAGGCGGGAGTGTGGATGGGAGTCACGCCGCAAATAATTGAGGATGTTGCAGAGAAAGCGGTTAGAGAGAGGAGTGTGGTATTGAGGGAAGGTACCGGGAGGGTGATTGAAGAAGTCATGAAGAGGGGAGGAAGGGTTGTGGTGCTAAGTGTAGGATGGAGTGGGCGGTTTATCCGCGGGTGTCTGCGCGCCACGGTAGGGATGGAGGCCGAGGGGGTCGAGATAAGGGCAAACGAGATTGAAGAGGATGGAAAGCTAAGTAGATATTTCGGGGCTGAGGAAGGTGGGATTTGGACTTGCGGGGATAAGGCGAGGCTGCTCGACGAGGTTGGCGGACGGACAAAGGAGGTAAGAACGGTATATGTAGGTGATAGCGTGACCGATTTGGAATGTCTGACTTGTGTCGACATTGGAGTTTGCATGACGGGTAAGGTGGAGGGTCGTGAGCAGAAGGAATTGTGTGAGACATTGCAGAGATTGAGGATCAAGTGTACGTGGATTCTCGAACGCAAGGCAAGTGAGAAGGGAAGCGGTGTTGCCAAAGATGATGTATGCCTTTGGTGGGCTAAGGATTTCCATGAGATCTGCGAAGGGTTGTTTTTGGATGGTAGGTGAATTGGCAGACTTCCTAAGATAGTCTGAGCGGGTCGTGTATGGATTGGTACTCTTGATAGTCAAGTAGCGAAACCCCTTTGTAGTTTGGTCAAGCCACAAAAAGCTTCACGACTCCCAAACAATTTCAGTTGCTTTATTGGTAGCTTAGGGGCTTATTGACCGCTTTCTACCATATGAGATCTCCCCAGCATAACCTGACGAACGTCCGTAGCGCCAACGCACGACCAATGGGTATTCAATTCCTCCACTGAAATAGAAACAACTTGCGCTCTATCGTATCAGCATCTGCCATATTCTCATCGGCGTCCCCGATCCTGGCTTCGACGGTGTGCCTCATAAACTCGTAAAGAAACTCCTGTAGCTCTAACAACCATCATATGAGTGTCTTGCACAAGCAAATTCAAATGTGTCGGAAATCATATGTCAAATCAGCTCGTCCCCAGGCCCCCCCACGCTCTCTTCAATCGCTCTTCTTATTTCTCCTTCCTCGAATGCAGGTCCACTCCCGTCACACATCGTACGACCCTTGAGTCGACCACACACATCCGCGATATCAATCATGCCTTTCTTAAACATCTCATGGCTCTGGATCATGTCCCACGCAGCACCTGTCGTGAGAAGACGCTCGCCTGTAGCAGCATGAATATGGATGCGGTGAGAAATGGGTTGATTAGTAGAGTTCGGATCTCGATTTGAAAGGGTTTCGTGAAAGGCAGCTGGACTGTAAGTTTGAGGTCCGGGAACGGGAGAGTCGGGCGGAGGGGGGTACGTCCCGGATTGAGCGTGTATGTTTTGTTGTGAATAGTTGAGTGGGGTAGTGGTGGCGCGCAGTATTTCGTTTTGCATGTTTGCCTTTTCCAACTCCCGTCTGAGACGCTCATTCTCGTTTGTGATGGTAGATTTGTCTGCTTCGAGAGTATTGAGCTTCACTTCTAGCTCTTTAACATGGCGCTCTTTGCGCTCTCGGAAGGCTCGTTGGCTACCAACGTGCTAGTCAGTCATGCAAATCTTAAGGCTGAATGAGATAACGCATTGTATCTTACGCTGCTCTATTTTGAGCTTTCCGTCGCCCTTGTGCAGGGGTAACGTTGTCTCGGTCATCTTCGCTGCTCCGCCCTTGTGCCTGCTCGTACGTCTCCTGGTCGCCCGTCATCTCAACAGAGTTGGAACTTCCATGAGGAAGAACGTTTGAGATGGAGGGCCTGTGTACCGACTGTGGAGGTGACTGTGGTTGGGGCGGGACCAAGGGATTCTGCCCGAACTGGTATGAGGGATCGAAAGGGTGGAAGGCGGTAGGGTCATTGTAGACGTCCTGGTGATTCCACAGATTAGTTCATAGCAAAAGCGTAAGAAACCAAGTCCTACAATTGGATCGTTGGAAGTTTCATCATGTGGAGTATATGGGTGCTCTGGCTTCGATGGTAGATGGTAGAAAGGGTAAGGTTGAGTAGGAGGATTGAAGTAGCTGTTGTAGTCCATTTCTGGATCCATTCCGATTGAATTATGTACAATAACGGATGATCTACCATGCAGAGCAGTAGGGAGGAACTCGAAAGATCAAGAAACTGAGCAGGGTCTATGAACAGCTGGCGCGGAGGGCCATAAAAGCTATCGAGAGCGTCAGGGGTTGATGTGTAGACTGCAGATTTATCATCAACTTCGCGTTGTGTAACCTCAACAAGCAGCAGACATTGAAGTTCTACCTGTTTAACGCAGGCAACAGCATGGTATTTGTATGATATCCTAAGTCATGAGACTTGAGTATATGTAGAGATAGCGGTGTTGGCCGTTTAAACGCAAAGGTCAGGTTTGGCTACCTAAGGTTTAGCAGATGCACCCATGGACCTTGGCCTTCACCGTCTGCATGAACGCAGCCTCTTCGCCGGCGAACATGCGACCAACTTCACCCCCGAGCTTTGCGAAAGCGCGCCCTAAGAACCTATCGCTACATTCAGCTCCGGGCGTTACAATGCTCGTGTTCCTTCTTTCCACTTCAGTCAGGTAAACAAGTAGATTCATCGCCAAAGCCCCGATCCCTCAGGTCCCTAAGAACTGCAAGTTTCTCACGACCCACCCTGTACTGACAGCCGCGCAACTTACGTTGAAGCCGGCGCGTCCTGGTACTAAAAGAGTAGGAGTATCGGCTGCGGCCAACTTTGTATATCCCCAATACTTTTGAAAGCCAATGATGCTCTTTCAGGAAGACCTGCTGCAGATGCACGACTCAAAGCCTCACAAGTTGTTCGACGTAACCACCGCCAATACGCATACGCATGAACACATGTTTATGGGAATCAAGGATTCTTCCCTGATGGCAAAGCGCTTGTACATTTGGCCTTGTAGTCTCGCATCATTCATTTCCCGCTCCTCTCGAATAAAGTGTATTCTGCCAATTCCCTTACGAATAACATCTTGCGCAGTATCAATACAAAAGATCGTGAAATCATATACCTGGTATACTCGTTCGATCACTCGTTCTCCTGAGATTCTGTTGCGCCTTATCATACTTCCGTTGCTCGAAGGAGTTGAAACATGGAAAGCCTGGTTTTGCAATATATTTCAAAGTCCATGGTCCTTTGGAAAATATGGTCAGCGAGACAACTCCAAAGATTCTGCTTTGTCAGGCCTTGCACTGCAATCAAATGCGGTGAAGTTTCTAGCACGAAAAGCAGAGAAAATGATATGGTCTTTCGCAGATAATGACCTGTAATGGGGAAAGCCTAAGAGGGCATTCAATATTTGCCCACCAATTGGTGGCCTTCACAGAGCCGCATTACATCCTAGTGCAGGAACTCTGTCCTACGACAGTGGCAAATATGCCCTTTCGGCGGTGGCTTGCCGCTCAAAAATCATATGGCTCGATTCAGGACTGGTCTTCAACATCGCGCCGACACACTGCGCGCAAATCAATCAATCGAGGGCATTACATATGACCTACCACCGTAGCAATATCATGAAAGGTTCGTGGATATGGACGCCGATCCAAACATTTCTCGAATTTCAAGTACTTCCTTTAATCCCAGTCGTCGTCAATATCACCATCTTTTGGGGTTCTCGCATGACCGCTACGTATTGAGCTGTGGATTTTGTCGCCTGCGTCTTTTGCTGGACTTAGAACCCTGTGGTCACTTGCTTTAACAGCCCCTACATCAATGAACAGATGCTGAAGATCTGGACATATTGTTTAGTTGTTGCCGCGGTCAACACATCAAATAAGATATCAGGCACGAGTATACCTTTGATGCTGGTCTCTTTCCCACCTAGCTCCCTTATCGTAACAATCTGCTTCTTAATGTCGCCATTGCGGTAGATCAAAATAGTTGGCGTGTTCCGTTCTGGATAACCTTCAATGCAAAGATCCGCTCTGATCTCACAGAACTTGATATCTCCAAATTTGCGGGCCACATCTCGCCACAACTCGGTTAGAAGTTGGGATTCAATGTTTGTGCCAAGGGAAGAGGTGAGATGCACGAAGACAAATGATTTCTTCGAGGCTTCGGTTACGTCGCGTGCATAATCCGGCTTCTGGAGAGGATATACTTGACTGAAGGTACTGGCAGTAGCTATGGTAGATAATTCGGCTAGGCGCTGGTTACTGAGGATGGGCTTATCAGCATGCATTTTGAGCCCCTTAATTGGATTTAGATTCACCGGTACTTGGCTAAGAAAGCATCATCCTCCTCCTCTTCTAGCTCTTTAAGCTCGTCAAGGTCTTTGTCTTCAAGCCTGTTTTCGTAGGCCAATTTCTGAGCTTTCAGTAGAGCTTCTTGAATGATTGGTGTAGGAGAGGGAGGCTTCTCCGGAATGATTTTGTGTTTGCGTAAAATATCGTTCCTGTAACGAGCAATTAGACAACTCCTTAGACAGGGGACTTAGAGAAAGTACCATTCGGTGTCCGCATTTGGATCATCAATAGGAACATGCACTCGCTCATCCATTATTGGGGTGCTTAAAAGCCTGTATTTCAGATAAATTTCGTTAGAGATGTCGAGTCATTAGTTTCGTGAAAGTAAGATAAAAATGAAAAGCATAGAAGTCATTGCGCAAGATCTTTATAATCTCGTTCAGGCTGCGGTTTTGTTTGATTGAAGTTCAGGCAGGGCACACTAGGGCCGACTACTGGACACCCTGACATCTGGCGCAGGAGCCTCCAGCTCTTAAGGAATGCCATAAATCAGTCGCCGACATCTATACTGTGCGTATGACGACGCAATCACTTCAATAACCTAGGCACACATTGGATTGACTGATGTAATGTTATCAGAAGCGTCAGCCTTGGCTTGAAGGTCCCCAAGTTGAGTGGGCACTGCCGAATCACACAGGATTCAGAAATTCTAAGCTCAGGCCGCGGGCCTACAGCACCAACGATGAGCTACGGCAAGAAAGATGAGGATGCCGACCAGGCAATTATGAAGGTCGACAGGACCTCTGTCTTTCAAGAAGGCAAGATATGGATCGTATAGGTTATGGTTACTTCAACTGATTGTTCGGTGTTCAGCACGACTCTTCAATTCTTCGCCTATATCTCCACGAAGATGTCGAATACTCCTTACAAAAATTGCTCTTCTCCTCTTTACCGGGGAGGTTTTCCCAACGAACGAAGCAACGTCTCTTTTCTTCGGCATCTCGAAGCTGTTCCAAAACAAGGATGCCTCCCTACGGCAGATGGTGTACTTGATAATAAAAGAATTAGCAAATACCGCTGAAGATGTCATTATGGTCACCAGCAGCATCATGAAGGACACATCAGTGGGAAGCGACATTCTTTACAAGGCAAACGCTATACGGGCATTATGCAGGATCATTGATGTGAGCGGATAGGTACTGTCAAGAGTTCTTCGCTGACATGCCTAGGCGACTACCGTTCAAGCAATTGAGCGCTTGATCAAGACTGCCATCGTCGACAAAACCCCCTCCGTCTCTTCTGCTGCTCTTGTATCGTCATATCATCTCCTTCCTATCGCTCGAGATGTAGTACGCAGATGGCAGAGTGAGACGCAAGAAGCCGCATCCTCTTCAAAGTCATCTGGAGGGTTCACATTGGGGTTTTCAACATCTGGAGGTCAGCACTCGCTGCAGCCAAGCACCAACTATATGACACAATATCATGCCATTGGTCTGTTGTACCAGATGAGGTCTCATGATCGCATGGCGTTGGTCAAAATGGTACAGCAATATGGTCTTCCCGGCGTTGTCAAGAGTCCTGCAGCGGTGGTCATGCTAGTAAGGTTAGCAGCAAAGCTGATAGAGGACGATCCAAGCCTGCGGAAACCTATGATGCAACTTCTCGATGGCTGGCTGCGACACAAGAGTGAGATGGTCAATTTCGAGGCCGCGAAAGCAATCTGTAACTTGCGGGATATTAGCGATCCGGAAATCACCCAGGCTATCCACACGCTCCAACTATTCTTAACCTCCCCTCGCTCTGTCACTAAATTTGCTGCCATCCGTATCCTCCATAATGTCGCTTCGTTCAGGCCACAAGCTGTCCAGTCGTGTAACCCCGATATTGAGACCCTAATCTCGAACACTAATCGCTCAATCGCCACTTTCGCCATCACAACGCTTCTCAAGACTGGGAACGAGAGCAGCGTTGACCGACTTATGAAGCAAATATCCGGGTTCATGGCAGACATTACTGACGAGTTCAAAATTACCATCGTTGAAGCAATAAGAACATTGTGTCTTAAGTTCCCTAGCAAACAGGCGGGCATGCTTGCTTTTCTAAGCGGCATACTTAGAGATGAGGGTGGTTACGAGTTCAAGAGGAGTGTAGTGGAAAGTATGTTCGATTTGATCAAATTTGTGCCGGGTAGCAAGGAAGACGGTAGGTTTACTGCATATACTGAAGTTGCACTAGCTAATCTGTATAGCTTTGGCACACCTGTGCGAGTTCATTGAAGATTGTGAGTTTACGAAGCTGGCTGTGCGAATACTGCATTTGCTAGGAGTGGAAGGTCCGAAGACTTCACATCCAACCAAGTATATTCGATACATTTACAATCGCGTTGTCTTGGAAAATGCCTTGGTCAGAGCTGCCGCCGTGACAGCTTTGGCCAAGTTTGGAGTTGGACAACAGGATCCTGAAGTGAAGAGAAGCGTTACGGTGCTACTAACTCGCTGCCTTGACGACACTGATGACGAAGTCAGGGATCGTGCTGCTTTAAATCTGAGGTTAATGAGCGAAGAAGATGAAATGGCGAATCGTTTCATCAAAAATGGTATGTCGGCCGTCTCTGAATTCATGCATCCGGCTTACTTGGTGCAGATTCAATGTTTTCGCTATCAACCTTCGAGCATCAACTTGTCATGTACGTTACTGCTAATGACGTGGCTACGTTTGCGACCGCATTCGATATGTCTACAGTTCCTGTCGTCACTCATGAACAGGCTCTTGCCGAAGAGAGAACGAAAAAGCTTACTTCTGCAACACCAACTCTGAAAGTCCCGAGTGCAGGACCAAAGAAACCTCAAGCCAATGGCAGTGTAGATGGCGCAGTTTCTGCGGCGGCTGAGGCTCAGAAACACGTGCAACGATTGATGCGGATTCCAGAGCTCAAGGCGCACGGTACTTTACTAAGATCATCTTCGCCGGTAGAACTAACGGAATCGGAAACGGAGTATGTCGTTACTGCCATCAAACATATTTACAAGAAGCACATTGTACTCCAGTACGACATCAAGAACACAATACCAGACACAATACTAGAAGAGGTTTCTATGGTGGCAACGCCTTCGGAAGACGACGAGTCTTTAGAAGAGGAGTTCATCATACCCGTCTCAAAACTTCCCATTGACCAACCCGGGACTGTGTACGTCAGCCTCAAGAAAGTTGGCGACACGGCCTATCCTATTACTTCTTTTACAAACGTACTTAAATTTACTAGCAAAGAAATTGACCCAACATCTGGTGAGCCGGATGAGACTGGCTATGAAGATGAATATCAGGTTGAAGATCTTGAACTTCTGGGAAGTGACTATGTCATGCCGGCGTTTGCTGGGAGCTTCGATCATGTATGGGAGCAAACCGGCGCTAACGGGGACGAATCATCCGAAACATTACAATTGACAAGCATAAAGAGTATAACAGGTAAGTCCTCTAATGCTACTTTAAGGGCTCCTTCCGCTCAACGTATTGGCAATCAAGCTTTAATAAGAGCATTGGAGACTGACGGAGTTCTTTCACAGACGCAATTGAACAACTCACGAAGGCCCTCTCCCTTCAGCCTCTGGATGGTAGCGACATCAGTATCTCTACTAGCACACATACCCTCAAGCTTTATGGTAAAACACTCGATGGTGGTAAGGTTGCTGCCATGGTCAGAATGGCTTACTCCGCAAAGAGCGGAGTGACGACTAAGATTACCGTGAGGAGCGATGAGGAGGGCGTTGCGGCTTTGGTAGTTGGGAGTGTATCTTGATAGGCGGCATTTCAGGCGTCGTGGGAGTACGATGTTACAAGCCGGTCTCACCTATTTTACAAAACTTATGACGTTGTATCGAGGCATTCCAATTCAAAAGACAACGAAAATGTGCTACATTGAGAGCTGATGCTCCTCCACTGCAAAGCTTTAGATGGAAAATACTGTAGTAGAAAATCGTAATTGTCTCCGTGGTTCAACACTATACCTTACAAGTTACATCCTAGTGGCGACAGGTAGAGCTACTAGAACTAGTCCTGACTTAATTTGCTACCATTGCTTCACATTAGATTACAATAATCTCGATCTGCCGTCCTATCTTCTCAGCATGGCAAACAAACGCAAGTATGCCGACCCCACTCCAGACTTATCCATCTATAGCAAACGTTCTCGATTCTTTAATGCCGGCGACGATAGTCCTAATGGACACTCAACTGCCCAACCCCGGTTCGATCCGACATACGGCCAGCGGGGCGCCTTCCCAGGCCTTGGTGGTGAAGATGGCCAGAATGACTTGTTCTATGGACCTGCAAGTGATGGGCTGGAGTATTTGCGTATGGTTAGGTGAGCTGCTACAATACCGTCCCTCTTGCAACATTGGCTGAGCATTTCCTTTTCGTGCAGAAGACCATCGCAGTCCCCACTGACATGATCATTCCATGATACAGATCCGAGGCTAAAACCGTTCCCAATCTGCTTGTTGCACCTATCTCTCATACTGTCGGAGATGCAAAACTTTACGCCGACTACTCTGATGGCTACTATGCCGATGGAGCCTACACTGCGGCTCCTATACAGCCTGTGTGCCTGAGGAGGGATAACGAATCCCAGGATGCTAACCCCCAAGAAGCCTACTACACCGCTCTATGCGCTCGATTCTCCGCTCTTGCTGCCACCTTGCGCTCGCCTTCTCCAGCCTCGGACACAACGGCGCACACCTTTTCCTCCGCCACGCATAGGACATGGCGGTATAAGCTTCTTTATACGCAACCAACGATGACACTATTAAGCCAACTGCAACAGGACAATGTGGTGCACGGGTTGAACATGCTGGAAACGCTGTTGATAAAAAAGAACCTGGCAAAGGGGAAGGAATTAGGGACGTGGGGATGGGGACTACTAGCAAGATGCAGACCTGTTGGGGAGATGGGGAGTGAGGAGGTGGGAATCCTTAGAAGTCTTGGAAAAAAGGCCGTGTGGCAGCTCAGGGGGATGATGGTTGGGAGAGAGGAAGATGAATGGGCGGAAGAAGAGATGGATGGTTTAATTGACGAAGAGGCCGAAGGTGATAGTGCCGCGGGGCTTGGGAAAGTGCAACTGGATGGGGATCAAGACCTCGTTCGTGAAACGGAAAAGTCTGTTGAGAAAACGTTAAAGCCGCCGGATGCGATCCAGGCGAATCTAATCCCCAACACAACTCCAACCCCTGATACCTCGAGCAGGGATCGACTAGAACTATCTCAAGGTCAACTCGAAACAGCGTCGAATACTTCCGATGCCTTGGAGCAAGCAAGACAGCTCCTGCTATCGTCCCTGACTCAGTCTTCGTCCCCAACAGTCACCTCCTATACGCCAAAAAACCGTACCAGTAAGCCCTTAAAAGAGATTGCCGGCGATGACCCACCGCCCGCAGTTCCGGAAGCCCAGTCGTCAAAGGAGCAAGAGAATGACGAACATCCTGACATTTGTACCTATGCTACACTTGATATGATCGTCACCATCGTCGGCGAGTTTTACGGGCAGCGGGATCTACTAAATGGGAGGGTGTTATGGGATGAGATGTAGGCGGCATTGATGATTGAGGTAGCTTCCTATGGAGTACAAGCGTGGAGATCATGAAGTGTTGCCGAGGTCAGAGTGGGAGATCTTAATGCTGCCCAGCTTTCAGATCATCGAAATCGGCTCCCTGGTCATGCCACAGCGTGTTTACATCAAGACTCCAGCCCTTATCTGATTGCCCTATTCTAGCCTGACCTTAAAAATCCCGAAACATCCTTGCATTCGCAAATCTAAACCACAGCAGCAACAAATCTCATCTACCAGGAAATGACATGACAACCTCGTTACCCTTGGATATCATCTTTCTACCCGGGCTCTTGAAGTGGGACTAGCGTTTCCCGTTCTGTCCCGAAGCAGGATGCTTTCCGTCGGGGAACCTCCAAAACTCTTCGTGTCTATAATGTTTTTCGAGATACTTTTCGATCGGAGCTCCATATCTCTGGACAGAATTCTCCAGCGTGCTAGCGACGTAGCTATCACGCTCCGACTGAGAAATCCTTGACTGGCTTGAGTGAATCGCCTTCATGGGATCGTCTCTTCTACGCGCCTTAGCATCGATATGGTAAGGGGGTTTCTCTCCGCATTCAGCGAGACCGATATAATCGAGCTCGCGACTGTTCCTTTTTAGTAAGCGCGGCACTGCAGGAGTCGTGGTATACCCCAAACATACTTGGGTTGTTTGTGCCTGCTGGAATTCATGGTACCTGCCTTTGCAAACGTTTGTTTTCCACCTATTGGAGCCCTAAGGAAACTGTTAGTAGGGTTTTGAGCTTCTGCTTCGCGAGCTTCCAATGGCAGACATTGTCTCAGAAGTGCTTCGATTATGATTGCTTCCATGAGCCGTTGCTTTGCAACTCTCAGTTTGTGGGTTATGCTCTAGCTTAATCATGTCGAGAGGATTTCTCGACTACCATATGTTATTCCTTCTTTTCAGATCTTCAGATTTCGTTGCATTTAGGGAACAAGTTCAATTACTTATAGTGTTGCCCCCACACCTAGTTCGGATACGGATCTATCTTATCCACAAGTGCATTGGGAAAGATGGCGAGTAAAAGTCTCTGAACCTGGTACCGCATCTTCGCCGGAATAATACGATGAAGGAGCAGTACAACGCAAAACCGGGATCACGAGATTTACATCCGAATCGGGAAACATGGCGAGAGCTTTACTGAGACTTTGCCAAGGCTTTGCTACTGCGGATTCCGGCGAGACATACGGTAGCTGACGGTCCATGATACTTGACAAGGAGACGGTTCTCGGTACACTAGCATACCCTGTGGTAATTACATTATACCAGAAAATGAGTACGCCGGCTTCAGTATATATGGGTTAGCCTTTCACTTAGATCCCTCAATTGTACTAAGCTGCCCTGGCCTTCGAAACGCCCTAAAAGGTAGTCAGAAACGAGACAGCACCTCACTGTCATCTCGGAACTACGTGAGACGATCGTTAGGTGAGTGAGTGTATTTGACGTTCTTTCCAATATCCTCGCGCTTCATGCTCCACAACATCGAATACTCAAATGAACATAATATATTCAGGACACAGGCCCTAGTTCCTCACTCCCCAAGCGACCTAAACTGTGCGCAAGAGTCTGCTCTAGTTGGCGGGGTGGAACTTCCAGGAACATACGCCATAGCATTCACGCACAGTCTTTCCTCCTCTCCTTCCACGTGGACTACCGCTGCCCCCAGATCTTCAAACCCCAAATGCGTGTAGAGAGGTTTACCCATTGGACTCGCAAGAAGCGATAGTACCGACCTGCTGGCATTCGCTTCTTCAAGACCTCGGTCTACCAGAAGAGTGCCTGCCCCATGCCGCTGATAGTCTGGATGTGTCAAAAGATTCATGAGGAAAATCTGTTTCTTTCCAAAATCGCTGAAATACTTAAGCCGTGCCATAACGACCGTTTTCTTGAACGCATCCATGTGTTTCGGGTCAGCATCCCGTCGTTTAGGTGTATTAAGCTTCCTGACCGCGATGATGGCTGTTGGAAGAAGTACCCATTAGTGGAAGGAAGGAAGCGAGGCAAAGGAACCTTACGGACGTCGTTGAGCTTCATTCTTCAGCAAATTAGAGTTTCTTGTTAAGTCCGAAGATTCCCAGATAGCCAGCGCAATTGGCTTCACCACTGTCGCATCTTTCAGACTCACAGACTCCGCTACGAAAGTGCAATACCTGCCCTCGGCGTTTTCAAGGATCTCCTTGTAAGTGAGCTTTGTGTAGTGTCTATAGTCTTCTGGATACTCAAGGCGGTATGGAAATCGGTAGTCCCACTGAGGATCCATTGGAAACGCTGCGAAGACAATCTCAAGCATAGCGTCAAGATCGGAAAGAGTCGCAGACCTCATAGAGATCTCCATACGCTGAGACTGGTTGGTTGCCATACATTGGCCCCACAGGACAAGAAGCGAAACGCTTCTTATCCAGCCCCTCATGCTTAATACAAAGGATACGGAGATGTTGTCGACAAATCAGAAGCAATAGGTAGACCGCAAGTAGAATGAGCCCTGACCGTTTGCCGGTGAAAGCCTGGCATTGGAATCTTATGACAGGAAGCAGAGCAAGAACAATTTCTGATATATACAGTAAGGCCGTGGAAATCGTTCTGGCCAATCACATCAATGTACGGTGAACAAAAGCGGCGAAAGATTTACGCTAGGAAGCCCCTTGCAGTTTCCGTACGACTTCACTTTGATCAGTAAAGTACCTTTTTTTCCACTATACTTGGTTCCAGCATGTTTGCTTTGCGGTTTATCTTCACGCTATTAAAGGAGTGTAAGGTATGTCCCTAGTTTTATGGGAACAGTTGTGGACACTGGCTAGGAACATCACAAAGTTTCGAGATCATGCTGCTACCAACATCTGCATTTTCCTTGGTGGTCACACAACAGTTCGATTCGAGGTTTTCAGGGAGATAAGTCTCTGAATGTTAGAATCGGTAAGGAAATCTACGAGATCAAACAATTTGGGCCCCAGCCCACAGCAGCGACCTTGTGAGCTTCGTAGACCATGGCCGCAATGTAAAGCTTGGCTTCCTCACCCTCTGCCTGCACTATGATGGTCGCAAGCTCGCTGAAACCTAAGTATGCGTACAGCTTTTTCCCCATTGGACTTCCGAATACTGACACACAAACGTTGTTGTCTTTTGCCAAGTCCATGCCCCATCTACACAGAGATGATCCAGCACCTTGCCGCTGGTAGTCGGGATGTGTACCCAAGATCATCAGGTGTATTTGGTTGGTGCCATAGACATCGTCAAAATACACCTTCTTGGCCTTCATGATAGCCTCATGGAAGGCTTTCATGTGCACTAGGTTTGCGTCGCGCCTTGATTGACCGCTGCCTATGCTAGGGAGAGCGAGGGGCACTGGCAAGGCATCTCAAAAAATAAGTATTCAGCCTTGGGGGAATCGGATGTCGCTCCAAACCTATGGCGTTCTTCTGACGAAGATTTGCTGTCTCCCATACGGCATGGGCAATTGGCTGCATGGTCTTCTGCTCATTGGTGTCAATTTCTGCAAGCATAACGCGAAACCGGTCGTGGGTGTCTTCCAGAAACGAGCTAAAAAGAACATTCGTATGTTCTCGTGTATCTTCAGGAAATTGTGCCCAACGCGGGAACCGATAATCCCACTGAGGGTCCATGGGAAAGGCTGCCATCTGTATGTTGGTGAGAACGTCCAGATCCTTGACCGTTGCCTGTCTAATGTTCATCCTCATTGGCTTCAGACCGGCGAAGAACGAGAGGTCATGAAAGCTAAGTGAAGCGGCGGAAGAACTCAACCCATCAGGCTGTCTTTTGTAAGTCTGCGACCGGATAACAAGGCCAAACCGGTGACTGGATAAGGTTGTGAGGCGTGTTTCGCGTGCGACACCCAAATGGGCTGGCTGCAAGTGAACACGATGACCGTATCAGGTATGCGTAACAGATAGGCTGACAGCCTGCAGCCCCGCCGCCAACTAAGAAGAGAAAATATATTGCATCCTGTAGCCCAGACAAATATCCCCATGTGTTGCGCGCATGGACATGGCAAGGTAACATAGATGGCTGTGAAGAGAGTGCAGGAGCCGGACTACCCCACCAACATTGGTGAGGTTCACAATCTAGACGCATTCAAGGATTTCGTCGATCAAGGCTTTGAGGATTTTGATGGAAGCACGCCGTCTTACTTTGCGAGTATGTATCGCACTACGCTATCTGGATGGGACAATGGTTCTTGCACGAGACACAGAAGACTACGATTTACTGAAGCTGCGCAGCTCCTACTCCGATCGCAATCGTTCAATCTACAGCTCAGAACGTGCGGCAAACCATTGTCGATGTTGCTCACAATGAGACGAATATGCCGGCTCTTCAATCTCCGGCGCAACTCGCCGCTACTGAACGTATAACTGTAAACGCTTCACAAACGCCTCTCATGACCCTCGATGAGGAAACTTATATGGTGCCCTTGACATTACCACAAGGCCAACGACTAGTCCCAGTCGCATGGACCATACAACAGCTCGATGGAACACAAAGCGAGCAGAGCCTCCCACGCCTGTTTATAAAGCACCATGACGGCACCAGCTTTCTCGAACTAACAGTCTCATCGGACCACAGCCAGCAAGAATTTGGTTTAGATGGTTCTCGCAACCTCGCAGCCACAATCCACTCGGCCCCAGGTACTATTGCTCCATCGCTCGTGGCTGCGCAGCTGGATGGACATTTTGCATCTCAGATCTCTCAAAAACAGATCTGGAATCAAGGCTCGGAAGCACTCTCACAAAGAAGTGCTATTGCATTTCTACCTTCTTTGAAAGAGTCTGTCGAACGAGCCCATGCATTATCTCCTATCCGACACTCGATCCCTAGCCAATCTTCCAATCAAGCAGGAACATTGCCGAACAGTCCACTCTTTCATCATGAAGACGCCTCACATCTCGGATCGAAGCCGTCATCACAAATATCTACGAGGCAGTCGCTCAACCTCTCAGCCCAATATGCCTCCAATGGCACCATGCATCCACGGAGCAGTGATAGAGGGCATGATGGACAAAACTTGACATCCGAACAGCTGCACGGAATCCAACGCCTCACCACCGTTGATGATGTATTTCATACCTCATACCTTCCGACGAAGAGTAGTGAATTCGAACCTGAAACGGTCAAGCAAAGCATTGGGACCTATTCTCCAGTTGCAGCCTCTCGCATATCGTTCGACAACTTTGATCAAGTGCGGTCTGGATTATTGCCCGATCACGATCTCAGCATCGAAAGTCTGTTTCCGGAACTAAACGGAAGGTTCTTCCCGCAAACGGCTCAAGAAGCCTGGTGTGGAGACGCTCAGATCAGTAGGAGCTCTCATGAAACGGTAGACCAGAATCTCCATCAAGTGCCGGCAAACACAAAATCAGCGTCTCGAGGTAAACTTCGCAAGGATAGTTCCAGAAGCTTAACGAAGGATAGTTCTAAAATTCGTTTGCAAGCTTCACCTAATACAGGAGGTGTTTCACAGCAAAGGAGACGCTTATTTGACCAGGTAACTTTTCATGTGATACAACATTACGCATGAAACTGACTCCCTTCCCTAGAAAACCTTGGAAGAATGCGT
>JAABUR0100000725.1_pt1 | contig 67013 bp, 60 predicted proteins | sample 5560091 | NCBI WGS metagenome assembly JAABUR01 (sample SAMN10711879, study PRJNA513375) | rock metagenome | isolation source: Antarctica rocks | place: Antarctica: Victoria Land, University Valley sud
CTCTCACGACTCACGACTTACGACTTACGACTTAGCGCAGCGGCACGATGCGATCGGCGACCATCGCGAAGAAGAGCAGCGCCAGATAAATATTGGAGTACATGAACGTGCGGCGCGCGCGGCGCACACCCTGCTCACGCAGCAGCATCACGGCCATGTAGATGAAGCCGCCGCCGAGCGCACACGCCGCCACAAGATAGAGCAGCCCCATCGCATGGATGACATAGAGCAGCAGTGTCACGGCGACGACGGTTAACGTGTAGCCCAGGATGCGCCACTTCGTGTACTGCTCACCGGCCACGGCCGGCAGCATCGGCACCTTGACCGCCGCGTAGTCTTTGCGGTTGATGAGCGCCAGCGCCCAGAAGTGCGCCGGCGTCCACAGGAAGATGATGGCAAACAGCAGCAGCGCCGGCAGTCCCACGCTCCCCGTCACCGCGGCCCAGCCGACTAGCGGCGGGATGGCGCCGGCCGCTCCACCGATCACGATATTCTGCGAGGTCGAGCGCTTGAGCCACATGGTGTAGATCACCACATAGTAAAAGTTGCCGAATAACGAGAGCGCGGCGGCGAGCGGGTTGACCCACAAGACCAGCACGACGACAGCCAACGCCGTCAGTCCAAGCCCATATATGAGGACTTGGCGCGGCTGCAAGACGCCAGAGGGCAGAGCACGGCGCTTCGTACGATTCATCACCGCGTCGATATCGCGGTCAATATAGCAGTTGAGGGCGGCGGCCCCGCCGGACGAGAGCGCCCCGCCAAGCAGCGTGATGAGCAGCACGCGTACGAAATCGTCCAGAGGAAGCGGGTGCTGCCGCGCGGCGATCAAGAGCGCGGCGAGCGTTGTGATGAGCAGCAGCAGCATGATGCGCGGCTTGGTCAGGTTGTAGTAGGCGCCGGCGAGGTCGCGCCACGACACCCCGTCGCGCTCGGCCGCCGTCGCGGCGGGATGGGCCGATGAAAGTGGGATGGACATGCGCCTTGTCGCCTCCTCAATGGTGCTGGATGCAGAGACCCGCCCTTGGGGCGGAGTCGCCTGGAAAGGTTGACAGCTGGTCCACGCGGGGGCAACGCATAGCCGGCAAGCCGGAACCGGGGCGCGGCGTCCTACCACTAATAGAGTAGCAGAGTGGGGTCTTTGTCGTCGTATGCGCCTCATTTCTGCCATAGTACCCGCAACGGGATTCGAACCCGTGATCTCCACCTTGAAAGGGTGATGTCCTAGGCCGCTAGACGATGCGGGCGAGAGAACGTCTACTCCATAGTGTACGAAGCATTGCTATACAACGTCAAACCCGGTGGTAAATCGGCGCGGCCCTCACCCCCGACCCCTCTCCCTGACGCGGGAGAGGGGAGGCGCCTGTCGTGGCGCCTCCAACGTATAACGCGCCGGGACACCTACCGCCGTGACGCCAGCCGGTATGTCACGCACGACCGTCGCGCCCGCGCCCACGACCGCCCAATCGCCAATGGAGCAGTTGGGACAGATATTGGCGCCGATCCCAACCAGCGCACCCTCGCCGATGCGCACACCCCCGGCCAGATGCGCGCCTGGCGCGATGTGCCCATACGCCGCGACCACGCAGTCATGGTCGACCGTCGCGCCGGTATTGACGATAGCATGATCGCCTAACACGGCGTCTGGGTTGACCACAGCCGCGGCGCTGATGGTTACGCCCCGACCAAGGCGCGCCGATGCGGCGACGGTCGCCCGTGGATGGATCGCGTTGCGCCAGAGTGGTTGGGCCGTGGCGCCACAGCTCCACACGATTCGTTGCCGCTGCGCCGTATCCCCGATGCCGAGGACCAAACCGCTTGGTTCATAGCACGGGTATGCGTCGATCCGTCCTACTATGGGCAAACCGAGGCGCGCGTGGCCTTCCAGCATAGGGTCGTCGTCGAGGAAACCTAGCACGGGCACACCCTGGCACAATAATATGTCGGCCACGACCTTGCCATGCCCGCCCGCGCCGAGAATCAAGACTCCTCCGCGACGCATCACAGGCCGCCCTCGCCACGGCGCTCCTGGCCCCAAAACTCACCCATCGTGACCTGGCCTTCATGGCTGACGTGGGCGCGACGCGCGACCTGCCACACAGTGCGACATAGGATAGACAGGTCGAGCCGCGGCGATTGGCGCTCGACGTACCAGCGATCCAGGGCGAACCGCTGCTCCCAGGAGAGCGCGTTGCGGCCGTTGACTTGCGCCCATCCGGTCAGGCCCGGTTTGACGTCGTGGCGGCGCATTTGCGCGGGCGTGTACCGGCGCACATAGCGCGCCAGCAACGGACGCGGTCCCACCAGGCTCATGTCCCCCTTGAGCACGTTGATGAGTTCGGGCAGCTCGTCAAGGCTGGTCGAACGCAGGATATATCCGAAGCACATCAGGCGCTCGACGTCGGGCAGCGGCTGGCCCTCGGCGTCGACGGCGTTGGTCATGGTGCGGAACTTGAGCAGCGTGAAGATCTTGCCATGTTGTCCCGCGCGTTGCTGACGAAACAGCGCCGGCGCGCCGAGTTTCAGGCGCACCATAACGGCGATGACAACCAGTAGCGGCGCGGATAGCAGCAGCAACGGGACGGTGAGGGCCAGATCGAGCCATCGCTTGCCGCGGCAGCGGTAAAAGTCCGGCGCCCGTCCTCTTTCCAATATCACACGCGGCGGCGCGGCCCTCACCCCCAGCCCCTCTCCCTGACGCGGGAGAGGGGGGCTGTCCTCCATATGATGGGGTCTCCCCTGGCCCCTTGAGGGAGAGGGGCTGGGGGTGAGGGGAAAGTTAAATGACCCTGACGGCGGGGGGGATGCACCTGCGCCGTCACCGCGATAGAATGGTGTGATAGATGTCCAAGACCTGCCAGTTATTTTCCACGCCATTAAAAAGCCTCCTCGCGCGCTCCTGCCCTGCCAGCGCCATCGTTCGCGTGCGCGCCGGGTCGCGAACGGCGTCCAGGATCGCCGCCGCCAGCCGCGCCGGGTCGCGCGGCGGCACGAGCCAGCCGGTCTCGCCGTCCACGATCAGGTCGGGCTGCCCCCCCACATTGGTCGCGATCACCGGGATGCCCAGCAGTTGAGCCTCGACCGCCGTGGCCGCGACCCCCTCGGTATGCGACGGCTGCACGGCTATGTCCAGGTCGGGCAGCAATCGTGGCACATCCGTGCGTGTACCCAGGAAGATAGCGCGGTCCCCGCACAGCCGCCGCGCGTAGGCGCGCACATGGTCCTCATAAGCGGTAGCGTTGTTCCAGGCCCCGCCAATAAAGACGCCGCGCAGGTCCGGCCTCTCGCGTAGGCATAGGGCGAGCGCGTCGATCAAGTCCTCATGGCCCTTCAGGCCGCGCGCCTGGCCCAGGTAGCGCTTGGGCGCGTACATCAGCCCAACCATGCCGACGAGTATCGCGCCGTCGTCGAGGCCCAACTCCCCGCGCAGGCAGCCCCGCTCACGGTTCATATGCTCGTCGAGATCGACGCCGTAGTCAGACACGAAGAGGCGGTCCGGCGCGACGCCCGACCGGCGATAGCGCTCGGCGATCCAGTTGCAGGTGCCAATCCAATAATCGGCTGGGCCGGATGTGGCAAGCTCGGCCCAGCGGTAAAAAGCGTGCTCGAGATGCAGCGGGCCGGGCACCTGAAACACGCGCGGGATAGGACATGACCGGCCGAGGGCGAGGCGCATGGTAAGCGTCGTGCCCACATGGTAGCTGTGAATGATGTCCGGTTGCGCCTGTGTGACGATAGCGCGCAACTCTTGGCGTACCCGTGCGAAGCGCCACGGCGCGCGTATGGGCAAGTCGGGCGCGAGGGGATGGACGATGGCGCCCACGTCCCGGAACTGCTGTACGCGCGGGCCGTTCGGCGGGAGCGCTATGTGAACCTCGACGCCCAGCCTGACGAGGTCGCGCGCTTGCCGCACGGCCCACGGCGCCCCGACCGCTGTCTTCGACAATCCTAGCACTCTCACGGCCGTTCCCTCATGTCCCACCACTCCTGTGTGCGCTCACAGAGATAGTGATAAAACTCGTCGCGCCTACCGTGCAGAACCTCTTCACGGTAGGCGCGAGCGCGCTCCAAGTTGCGTGCGGATGTGCGCGTCATGCGAGCCGGGTCCGTCACCATCGCGCGGATCGTTCGCGCGAGTGACGCCGCGTCGCCGGGCGCGACCAAGTCGTCGGACGGAAGCAGTTCGGGGAAGCCGCCGATGTGGGAACCAATGCATGGGAGCCCACGCGCCATGGCCTCGATCATCGCCCGTGGCAGCCCTTCGGTGCGCGACGGCAGCACGAAGAGATCGGCTCCGTCCAGTTCGGCCCGCACCGCCGCCCCCGCGGTCAGTTGCCCGAGGAACCGCACGCGCCCGCCCATGCCGCGCGCCGCCGCGCGCGCCTCCAGTTCCGGGCGGTGTTTGCCATCCCCTATAAACACGAGCCGCAGATCCAAGCCATCGCGCACGAGGGCCGCGACCGCGTCGATCAACACGTCGGGCGCCTTGTAGAGCTGAGCCAACGAGCCGACGGTGACCAGCGTCCAGGCGTTCTGGTCCATCCGCGCCGTCCGTGGCACGGGGACAAAGGCCGTTTCAGGCAACTCGACACTCGAGTAGGACGTCGAGAACGCGTCCGGCGCTGGCGGGTAGCGGCGCTGCAAGGCATGCTCCGTGACGTAGGCGGCGGCGCTGGCCCCCGCGCACTGCCGGCGCATCTGGCGCGGGAGCCACCAGCGGAAGAATGGGCGCAAGGGATGGTCGACCGATCCGGGCGCGAACACGTCATAGGGGTCGCCCACGACCTCCACGCCGTAGGGGCGCCCTTCGCGGCGCAGCGCTGGGTCGATCATGGCCGCGATTGGCGAGCCCAGGCGTAGGATGATAGCTTCGCGTGGGCGCGGGGCCTGACGCGCCGCCCGCCGCACTTGGTGTACCCGTTGCAGGTACTGGCGCGGTCCGAGATAGTAGGGGATGGGAGCGAAGCAGACACCAGGGCCGGTCGCCTGCCGCCAGTCGTCCGACACGGTGGGGACATCGCGCACGCGAGCGAGCACGCGCACACGGGCGAACACATCGAGGTAGCGCGTCCAGAAGGAGTGGGCGAACATTGCCTGTGTCCACACCGCGCCATCGGGGGTGCGGTCGAACCGATGTTCGATGGTTACTAAAACGTTCATAGTATTAGAGATGTACGTGCCGCAATGGGTTGGCCCCGCCTCCATCGATGGTAGCCGCACCTTCACCGATGGTGGCCGTGCCTTCACCGATAGGGGTCGGCGAGTTCAAGAGGAGCGCCTCTTGAGTCGCCGTGATCAGGCCGTGACGATAGCGTGGCATCGTCCGACGGTCGTTTTTGTTGAGGACGACGCCCAGCACGGTACCGGACACGTGCTGTAGGGCCGAGAGCGCCGACTCAATAGCTTTTCCCCTAGCCTGCCGCATATCGACGACGAGCAGCGTCCCGTCGACGAGGCGCTGCAGGAGTAGTGTGTCCGGGACATCCAGGATGGGCGCCGTATCGAGGATGACGACATCCGCACGCGCACGCAGCATGTGGATGAGCTCAACCATCCGCTGGGAGCCAAGCAGTTCGGCCGGATCGGGTGGAATCGCGCCGGCCACAAGGATTTTGATGTTGAGCGGGCCGTCCTGGAGCGGCGGTTGCGTACCGCCCGGCTTTGGGGCCAGGTATGAGCTCAGGCCATAGTCGTTAGCCACATCGAAGTACTGGTGGAGTTGAGGATCGCGCAGGTTGGCGTCGACGAGGATGACCCGTTTGCCGGCCTGGGCCTCGAGCATGGCCAGGTTGGCGGCGATCGTGCTCTTCCCCTCGCCATGCCTCGCGCTGCTCACGCAAAACGCCGCCGGTCTCCCCATCATGATCGCATCGAGTCCAGCCCGCAGCAGCAGGAGATCTTCCGTGAAACGCGCCCCCTTGGACACGGTCGAGTCGCTCAACAGCTGTCCGGTACCGGTACCGGCCCGCCCGCGCGGCACTGTTAGCGCCGCCGTCCTGGCTGTCGGGAATGGCGAGTTAGGCGGTAATTGGGGGCTACGTTCGCGCACAAGGCCCACGACCGCCAGGGGCGGGGCGCCCAGGAGGCCCTCAATGTCCGCCGGTCCGCGCACCCGGTCGTCCCTGAGATCGAGCAACAAGGCGCCCCCGAAGGCAAGCAGGAAGCCGATGAGACCTGCCAGGGCCAGAGTGCGCAAGGGCTGCGGCTGGACAGGCGTGGCCGGAACGGAGGCCGGCCCGAGCGCTGTCAGGGGCGGCGCCATCCGCGCCTGCCCAAGCGTTATCTGTTGTTGCGCATCGACGAGCCCAGTGAGCTTGTTTTGATACCCTGTGACGTCGTCTTGCAGTTGTCGCACCCGCGCCGTCGTCGCCGCGTCCGGGAATGGAATCGGGCGCAGGCGATCGAGTTGGGCCGTGGCGTCCGCCAGCGTCTTACGCAGCGCGTTGATCTGCTGGGCCGCCTGCTGTTGCGCCGCCTGTACGGGCTGCGTCTGCAAATGGTTCGCGTAGGCCGCGAGAGCTTGCGCAAGCGTGTCCGCGATAGCGGCCGCGCGCGTGGGGCTACCATCCTGCGCCGTAATTTCCAGGAGCGGAGTGGCGCGGACAATTTGCGCGTCGATCTTTTGATCAAGCCGAGCAGGGGTCAGCCCAAGGCGGAGCCTGTCGATCGTTTGCCGCAGGATGAACGGATCATGGGCGAGCTCTCTATAGGTGTTGGCCAGGTTCGCGCTAGCGAGGGTATCATCGTAGCTCGTCGGTCCCGCTGGCTGCGCGCTGCTCACGAGCACGCGTGTAGACGTTTGATAGACTGGCGGTGTTCTCAGGCTGAAGAGATATCCTCCGCCCCCCACGATGAGGGCTGCGGTCACCGGGAGCCACCACCAATGATGGAAAACTCGCCAAAAATGTAGTAGATTCATAGGTGGCCTTTTCACCGTAATTGTGCGTAGCGCGTTTATGATATGTCGATACAGCGGCGGATCACCTCGACGACACGCTCCACGTCGTCCACGGTCAGAGCTGATCCTGATGGCAGGCAGAGGCCATGCGCGAAGAGGTCTTCGGCCACTACCCCGCCGTAGTAGTCACAGCCCGCGAAGGCCGGCTGCCAGTGCATCGGCTTCCAGAGTGGACGCGCCTCGATATTCTCGTCCTCAAGCGCCAGGCGCACCGTCTCTCGATTGGTTCCGCACAAAGCGGGATCAAACGTCAGACAGGTGAGCCAGCGCGTGTGCCGGCAGCCCGGCAATTCGGGCATGAATGCGATGCCAGGCACGTCGTGCAAAGCGCGCTGATAGTAGGCAAAGTTGCGCCGCCGAGCCTCGACACGATCCTCCAGCGCCATCAACTGCCCGCGCCCGATCGCGGCCAGCACGTTGCTCAACCGATAATTATAGCCGACCTCGGAGTGCTCGTAGTGCGGCGCGGGGTCACGGGCCTGTGTAGCAAGCTTACGCGCATGTGCGATCAGCGTGGCGTCGTCCGAGACCAGCATGCCCCCGCCCGAGGTGGTGATGATCTTATTGCCGTTAAACGAATAGGCGCCGGCGCGGCCGAACGTACCCGGCGCGCGCCCTTTGTAGCGCGCCCCGACCGCGGGAGCAGCGTCTTCCACGAGGGGGACATCGTAGCGGGCGCAGGCCTCCACGATCGGGTCGAGGTCGGCGCTGTGCCCATAGAGATGCACGACCACGACCGCTTTAGGGAGACGGCCCTGGCGGGCGCGCTCCTCCAAGGCCGCGGATAATAGCGCGGGGTCCATATTCCACGAGGTCCGATCACTGTCGATAAAGACCGGCCGCGCGCCCAGATACACGATTGGATTGACGCTGGCGGCGAACGTGAAGGTCGAGACCAGCACGTCATCGCCCCGGCCCACGTCTAGGAGCAGCAGCGCCAGGTGCAGTGCGGCCGTTCCCGAGGAGAGCGCGACGGCGTGTGCGGCTCCGACCACATCACAGAACTCGCGCTCGAAGAGGTCGACATGAGGGCCGACCGGCGCGATCCAGTTGGTGTCGAACGCCTCCTGGACGAGAGCCTGTTCGCGGCCCGACATGTGGGGCGGTGACAGATGGATACGTTGCCGCGTGGCGGGGATAGTGACCATGGGCGCTCCTCAGGCAATGTTTACAGCGGTCGTAGTGAGTCTGTCATCCGCCAGCGCATCGTCCATCATAGCGGTACTGATGTCCGGCCTGTGTACGGCAAGCCAATGACTATCCATCATGGCGGCGCACAGGAACTGGTAGTTGCTGTAGTAATCGTCGTGGTACGACGTGACGCTACCGCTCTCTAGCTCCGCACGTAGGGCGGAGACGCTCGAGCGCAGATGATGAATCGGCTGGAAACCAAGCGCCGCGCGGATCTTGTCGAAGCGTACGCGATAGTTGCGCCGGTCGACGCCGAGAGGGTTCGTGGTTATATCAGCGGACGGGATAATGCCCTTGATGGTCGTTCCGACCTCGGACAACTGATGGTTCTGTTCGTTGGACCCCACGTTAAAAACCTGGCCGGCGACCGTGCGCAGCGGCGCGTCGAGCGCCAGGATCATGGCGCGGGCGATATCGTCGGCGTGCACGAAAGGGCGCCACTGTTCGCCGCCATAGATAGTGATCGGGTCGCCCGCGACGGCCTTCGCGGTGAGCAGGTTGACGACCAGATCGAAGCGCGGCCGCGGCGAGTGGCCGTAGGCCGTGGCGAAGCGCAAAATAACCGGCGCGAAGGTGTTGTCGCACGAAGCCAGCAATAGCCTTTCGGACGCGATCTTACTCTCGGCGTAGAGCGAGACCGGGTTCAGGGCAGACCCTTCATCCAGAATATCGTCGCTCGCACCGTAGACGCTGCACGTCGAGGCAAAGAGCAGCCGCTGTACCCCGTTGGCCTTGCACAACTCAGCGATAGACCGCGTGCCGTCCACGTTGACCTCCATGGTGAAGTACGGATCGAGGGCGCAGGCCGGATCGCCTACAATCGCCCCCAGGTGTATGACGGCGTCGACATGCCTAAAGGCGTGCGCCATGGTGTCGGGACGGCGTAGGTCGGCGCGGACGAACGCGAGGTTGGGGTGATGCACAACGTCACGTAGCGCGCTATCGCCGTACAGGAGCGCATCCAGCACGCGAACGCGCAGTCCCCGCGCCAGCAGACGCCGCACCAGCAGTGAGCCGATGTATCCCGCCCCGCCAGTCACAAGGACAACCCTTGACGCACGCGACGCGCCTATCGTAGGACGCGCTCGCTCGACATGCGCCAATCTTTTCTGGGCGACCACCAGCTTCACCTCCGCTATCTCTACGTGTCCTCGTAGCCGCGGCAAACGTGGCGCCTCATACGACAGCCAGGGGGCTGGGGGCCATAGTACGGCTATACACGCGACTATGGCTCTAACAATACACGAGACCACGACCCCTTACCTGACTAAACTCCGTCAGAGATATAACACTTCTTTTAAGTGTGATCGGGAGTAAGCGTGTGGTTGGAGGTAAGGAGGAGTACTGCGCCGTTGTGCGGGGCAAGGCTGAGGGGGGTCGTCCTGATGTGCCCGTAGAGGTCTTTGTAGCGGCCAGACGGCAGGCTAACGCTGAACGTGGCCTCCGCGCTGGGGTTTACGACGGCGAGGCCATTCGTATAGTCACGCATATAGACGCCCTGGCTGGCAAAGAAGTCGTCGGTGGGAGCGCCGATCTGCTGCGCGGTCGTGTACTCATGCTGAGGGGACAATTGATATCCATACTGCTGGTCGCCGCCAATGCTCAGATACGTGTGGTTGTACTTGATGAGGAGGTAATTCGCGAGGACCCACTGGATGTCGGCGCGCGCCCGTGTATTCCCGTCGGTCATATAGGGCGCCACGTCGTAGGGGAGATTGTCGTCGAACCAGACACCCTTCCCCTGGTCGCGCTGGAACGTTTCGTACCGCTGCATCTCCGCGAGCCAGCGGTTGGGCGCCCCGTCTCCCCCTGGGTCCGACGTCAAGTAGCCAGATCCGCCGTTGTTGAAGGCGTATTCGTCCGAAATCATGTCGACGAAGGGTACCATCATGTTCCAGAGCGCAAGGCTAGTGTATGTGTTATAGCCCTCGTTGACCGTGATGGTCGCGTTGGGGTACGCGGCGTGTATGGCCCGCACGATAGTGGCAAACGCCGCCGCCTGGGCGTTGGCGTACGTCGGGTCGTTGAGGACCTGACCGCTGTATTGCCGGACCCAGTGGCCGCTCGTATCGTAGTGGCCCGCGTCGCGGCCGGCGTTGTGAATAAGACCATTGTCGAACGAGATGCCCTGGAACCCATTGCGCATCGCCGGCAAAGCAAAGTTCTGGAGGAACCATTGCTGGTAGGCTGGGTTCGTCGTGTCGATATCCGGTAGGTCCGGGAGTTCGGGCGCCCACCGGGCGATCGTCTTGCGGTCCGACTGATACATGATCCAGTCGGGATGGTTCCGCTGGAGCCAGCCGAGTCCGGGCGACTCCCGCCGCCAGGGCGTATACGTTTCGTGTCGCGCCCCCGTGTTGCCAGGCACGTTCGGGCCGCCTGTTGGAGACGCGCCCCAGACATAATCCACGGTGAAACCGGCCGGAGCATCCTGGCGGACTCCGTTGACAATAGGGACGTGCGCATCGAAAGGAAGGCCAAAGTGCACGCCCTGTGTCGTGTCAGGGAGGCTCGCCATAGCCGGCGTGACAGGCGACGCCAGCCCCTTGTGGGCGGGGCGGCCGCTTGATGTGGAGACAGCGATACCAAGGATCGCTATGGCGGCGGCGCAGCGCTGGAGCGGGCGCGAAGGCGCGCGCCTCTCTTTTCGGTGTATGGCTCCCCAGATGGGCCAAAGTCCGCGCGGTAGCCGCTTAACGTCGTTGAACACAACTGTATTATCCTTGATTTGTCGGCATGGTTCAGATACGTGTTGACAGTTCAGGCGCGATTGGGGCGACTGCTACGCGCGAATTTCCAATCCGCCTCGCGCGAACTGTCAACATATTTCCAGGCGCAAAATGAACCATGCCGATTTGTCTGTGATCTGTCTGTCTCTCCGCTACCAGCGCCATCATCGCGCCGGTCCGTTTCCACCTAACCTATCGACGTGAAAAGCGGCTACAGCAACCGTACGTGTTAGGTAGAGGCCGGTGTATCCCCCAAAGCGGCTATAAACCAGGGGGGTCAATCCTTATTTATGCGCTATGTGCGAATTTGGCAAGAGACTATAACAGAAATGTAGTGTCGCGGGATATACGTATTCAGTCATGTCCCCTCGATCGCTGTCATACTATTTAATGCATAGGCTGCGCATAATGCGTACCCAGCGTATGGTATAGACGCGGTTCTCCCACGCCTTTTATCGTCACACGTAGCGATATAACTCCGGTTCGCGATTAGCAAGCAGTGCGGCAAGTTTTTGCCATGACGTAAGGAGGAAAATGTGCGGTTACAGCGGTCGGACCGCGGTGATGGATGGATTGACAACGCGGCCTGATTATGGCGCGCTAGTCATTTCCCTGGATTTCGAACTCCATTGGGGCGTGCGAGACCACCACTCTGCTGATAGCGCCTACCGTGAGAACCTCCTGGGGGCTCGCGGCGCTATCCCACGTATGCTTGACGCATTTGAGCGCTATGATATCGCCACGACGTGGGCGACTGTTGGTTTTTTGTTCGCGGAGTCGCGTCGCGAACGAGAACGCTTTTCCCCGTCAGTGCGGCCGCAGTACGCCAATCCCGCCTTATCGCCGTATCACGAGGTCACGGGAGATACGGAAGCAGACGACCCGCTGCATTACGCGCCCAGCTTGATCGACGCTATCGCGAGACGGCCTCGCCAGGAGATTGGCGCTCATACCTTCTCCCATTACTATTGCCTCGAACAAGGGCAAACACAGGAGGCGTTCCAAGCGGATCTACAAAGTGCGATCGCCATCGCGCGGGCCCGCGGCTTCAACCTTCGCTCACTCATTTTCCCGCGCAATCAAGTCAACCCCGCGTACGCCGCTGTGCTCAGGGACTGTGGAATCATATGCTATCGCGGAAACGAGCAGGGGTGGATGTATCGCGCGTCGGCGGCCGACGGTGAGCGCGGGCGGCTCATCATGAACGCGCGCCGCGCCGATCGCTACCTGAATCTCTCGGGAGGTAATCTGGCGGCCTGGGACGACATCGCGCGCGATGACGGGCTCTGCAATGTCCCAGCCAGCCGTTTTCTGAACCCCTATAACCCCCGCTTACGCCACCTCGACCCATTACGCCTGAGGCGCATCATGCGGGACTTGCGGGCGGCGGCGGTGCGCAAGCGCATCTACCACCTCTGGTGGCATCCCCACAACTTCGGGACGTATACCGACGAAAACATGGCGTTCCTGGAGAGGATCTTGGAAGAGTTTGCCCGTCTAAGGGCGAGCTACGGCATGCGTTCGCTCAACATGGAAGAAGTTAGTACGGCGGCGTGACTATACGAACGGTTTCACACTTGTTGTCCGACGCCACCTTGCTCCCGGTGAGCTGGCGATAGTATTCGTAGAGCGTCCGCCCTTCGAAAACGCCCACCGCGGCCGCGAACAGCGCTTCCAGGTCATTGTAGAGAACCTCGATGCTTTCCGATGACGGGAAATAGGGACTACCACCCGGCATGAGTTCCGATGAGTGCAGCATGAACTCGACGTATGCCCGTTTCTCTCGACCGGCTATCGAGAGGATGTGCAGCATTGCTTCACGATTGTCGTGAGCGGGCCGCAACCACAGGCTCGACGGGGAAAAATGATCCGTCGCACGCGCGCCAAAGCTGCTTTTGCCCACGAGTCTCCGGGCCAACTCCACCGCACGGGGATACGAGCGCGAGACGATGGTCATAGGCAGTTCCAGAAGTGGTGAATGACCGGCACGGCTGATGTCGTTCAGGTCGACAAAATAGGCCGTTTCCGGGAACCGCGAGAAGTCGGTCCCACCATTCCCCTGGGGGTCGCCCTGGCTGGACTGCCACGAAACATGGGGGGTGACGGAGCAATCCACGCGGTATCCATTGTCGACTAGAATGCGCGCGTACGTTTCGTTGAAGCTCCAACGGCCCGCGCGGTGGCTGACCAACTCGACCCCAAACGTGTCTTCCAGAGCGCCGGTTATCGCCTTTACTTTCTCCCGCATCCGATCTTCCCTGTAGTCGATAAGGAAAGGTTGATAGTGGTCGTCATCGGGGGTCAATACACCCAGCGGCGGTGAGTTCCACGCGTGGAGATGCATGCCAATCTCACCCATCCCTCGCGCAAGGATGTCCCGGCCAAACTCCTGAAATTTCGCACTCCGCGCCATCTCCCAGTTGGTCAAATAGGTTGGTTTAAAGCCGTACTTCTCGCACAAGGACTGAAACCGCGGGAGGTACGCGGCGTTCCTTGTCGTGATGCCGCGCGGCCGCGCCCACAAATTATCCCCTTCCACATCAATAGTAATGAGAAAGGCGGGACGAATCATTGCGATCTACCTTTTACAGCTGGACCGTAACCGTCCGGATGTAGAAAAGGGCTCATCGTCGGGCCCTCGCGATAGTCCGAGCGATCACTAAGACCGCGTATACCACGATACAACCCTCCAGGATCTGAAATGGGGTGGCGGTAAAGTCGTTGCGCACCTCCACCAGTATGGGTACAAGAATGACGCCAAGCAGGATCTGGCGTTCCACCGTGGGTGGCCATAAGTCCAGGCGGCCAAGCAACAGGCCGATCAGCGCCATGATGACGCATACGCCCGCAGGACCGAAGTTGCGATAGGCTTCGGCCACCACGGAGAAACCGATCGCGCCGTCGCCACGCATGGTTGCTAGAGAGCCGAGGACACGGGGATCGGCCTCCGCGGGCGGCAGCTTCCAGCCGCGTCCCGGTATGATCTTGGCCAGCGCGCGGTCGAAAGGCGCCCAGTAACTCGCCCCATCTATAAATTGGTCGCCGGTTGCCCTCCAATAGACGACCTCAGACACGGGGCGTAGTGAACTACCCAACTCCGTCAGAGCGTCGAGCGGGCTGGCGCTGACCGTCGTCGAGCCAACGTTTTGCACCCCAACCTGACGCACCTCACGTAGCGCGGCAATGGAACTCAACAAGAGTAGCCCCAATAAGAGGGCAACCTTCGCGGAGAACGGCGGCCGCCTCTTCGCCATGATAACGAGCGCGGTGAGTCCGGGAAACAGCACCTCTCCACGCAATCCTAGGGGGAGAGCGATGAGACCCCACAGGCAGAAGATAGCGAAGGCGACACGGCGTAGCGCCGCGGGTTGTGCGGCTGCCAGGAAGACCATACCCACGTTGATACCGTAATAGGTCAGCGTCAGGGCGATACTCTCGCCGACGACGGCCAGGAATGTCTCGTAGGACCCGAAAAGGATTCCGGCGCCACCGGCATGCGCCGCGATGAGGAACCAGCCGCACACGGATACAAGGACGAGCGCAAAACCGGTTACCAGGAAAGCACGATTGATAGACGCGCTCTCGCGTGATACAGGCGAAGGGACGGATTGCGCGCGTTTCGTCCCCCAGAGTAACGCGATCAGGATACCGATACCGCACGATACAACCCCCATGCCGGTCAGGATGAGCGCCTCCTTGGTGTACGGGGTGTAGAACCACACGCTCATATTCGCCAGAGTCGCGCTCCCGATCGGTAGACCGAGACCATAGACCGCGGCGAGGCCGAAGTGGAACAGGCAGAGGACGAACAGGTATACCGCGGACGCCGACCAGAACCGGCGCGGCGAGAGACAGACAACCATGACGATAGCGCCAACCGCGCACAACGACGTGATGTCAGCCGTGGCGGCGAGAGATAGGCCCGCGTGGTCAACAATCGTGAGCGCGGCCAACATGAGCGCCAGGCACACCAGGAACAGGTGCGGTAGAATCTCTTGTAGACGGGGCCGCTCGCGGCCGGCGGCGCCAGGTCGCCCCAGGGGGGTAGCGACTCCTAGCATAGTGCGCGCCTTGTTTGATAAATCGCGGTGTGCGCGGCCACGGAGTCGCGTATGGTGAGCGAACCGGCCGCGAACGCGCGGGCGATGGCGTCCCTTCTACCAGGGTCGCGACTGTCGGCGGCAAGCGTCATCGCCGTGGCCGCCCAATCCTTATCGCCGGCTTCAAGAGAGAGATAACGCACCTCGGGACACCGCGCCGCTATCTCACGCACGCCTGGGAGATCGCTTGCCAGCGTGGGCGTGCCCGCCGCGCACGCCTCCAACACCGCTCCCGGCAGCCCTTCTCGCAATGACGGAAAGAGCAAAAGGTCGGCCGCTGTAAGGAGCCGCGGCACATCGAAGCGCATCCCGGCGAAGACGACGCGGTCGGCGATGCCCCATGTCGCTACGCGGGCGCGCAATACGCGCTCGATGTCATTCTCGCCTCGACCGACCACGAGCAAGTACGCCGACGGATCGGTTCGCGCGATCTCCGCGAAGACCGCGATGAGGCGCTCGTGATTCTTTGGAGCGGCCAGCCGTCCGACGTGGATGTACAGCCGGCACTCCTCCGGCAGATTGAACTCCGGCCGTACCGCGCCATAATACGACTGTCGCGCGAATGGCGTCACGTCGATGCCGTCGTAGACGACCTGGCAACGCGGGTCGGAACGCCACCATGGGTTCCATGCCGCCATGGCGCCTTCGCTCACGCCAAGGAGATGCGTGGCATAGCGGTCGACCCAGCGGCGCATCACCGCGCGCTGCGCGCGCCTGCGTGGGGTCGTGGGCCGCCCATCGCCCGTCGAGTGGAAGTGGGCGATGCGGACGGGCGCCCTCTCACGCGCGGCCAGCCGCAGAAAGAAACCGGAAGAGAGCAGGACATGCGAGTGCACGACATCGAACCGCTGCTCACGCAGCAAACGCCCGAAGCGCCAGGGCAAGCCCGGACTGAGGCGATCCGCGTGGATAACGCCCCCGAGAGCACGAATCTCGTCGTCGAGGTCGCCCGGCCGGCCCTCCAGCGTGCAGAAGTGGAATCGATAGCGCTCCAGGTCGAGGGCGCGCATCATCTCCAGCATGCGCATCTCGGCGCCGTCGCGCACCATACGCCCGAATATGTGAAGCACTTTGACCGGCTGTTGCGCGTCCGTCATACGTTGTCCTGCTCCGTGTATTGACGCGCCCGTTTCTTGAGCGCGTAGACGATGACCACGCCCTCCAAGGGGATCTGGAGCACGAATGAGCCGCCGAAGACCCATGCCGCTCCCACCATGCCATGCGCTGGAATGATGAAGGGCCCCGCCGCCAGCATGAAGGCAATGACCACGATGAAGATGGGTACTTGAATCCGCAAATACCTGGCCGCGGTCAGCGCATACCCAAGAAAGGACGCGATATACTCTAACCCGGCCGCGACGAGCAGCCACACAAACGCGTCGACGTGACCGGCATAGCTTGGGTGATACAGCAGCGTGAGTACCGCGCGCCCCGCGACAAGGCCCACCAGCACGCCGGCGCCGCCCAGCACAACGCCGATGCCGAGCAACTTCGTGAGCAGCGCGCGAAACGCACGCACGTTTCCGGCCGCGAAGTATTGCGATAGCCGGGGGGCGGCCGCCTGACCGAGGGCGGTCGTCAGCGTCGCGCCCGCCACCAGGACATACGCCATGGAGGCGAAGATGGCCAGTTCATCTGTTCCCAGATAGTGGGCGACAAATAGACGGGGCGTATTCACGCTGAGAGAGAGCAGCGCCATGACGATGCCCGCCGGCAACGCCAGCCAGGCCAGCGCCACGAGCGATCGTAGATCCCAGATGGGCCACAACGCGCGCGGCCCATCGGTCCGCGCCGTCTGGGACGGTCGCAGGACGACTATAGCGCTGCCTATATCGTACCCGGCCATGACGAGCGCCCATGTGAGCGCCAGCCCGAGCGTAGCCCAGAGAACGCTGTGCGTCAGATAGACGCCGGCGGCGAGCGCGGCCAGTGACAAGGGCCCCTTGATCATCATCGACGTGGCGATGCGGTCCATCCGCTCGTGTTGTTGCAGCAGTCCGTAGATCACGTCACTAAAAGATTCGAACGCCTTTGCGACGCCCACGGCGAGGATGACGAGCGCCGGCAGCCATCCGGGCGCCGATATGATGACAATTCCCGTGATGACCACCAAGGCCAGCAGCGTGGTTAGAAGACGTAATCCAAGGTAGTGCCCGAACACGTACTCACGGCGCGCATCGGTCGCCTGTATACCGCGCAACTGTAGATTAGTCAGCATCATCACAGGCGCGGTGACCGCCAAGCCAAGCGTGAATAGGCCAACCATCTCTTTCGAGCCAAGTTTGGCTAACACGACCAGCATGGCCCATTGGCACGCGCTATAGATGACGTTACCGGCGAAGGTCCAGGAGAAGTTAGCCCGTAAGGACAACGCGCGTGCGGCCACGCCAGGCGCCGCTTCGGGCGTGGCCGCGGCAAGCCCTTTCGCCTGATTCACCATGCATCGCCTTTCGCGTGCCGCCAGGGCTCCGTTCAGCCCCACCAATAGCCTGCCTATAGCTCCGTGACTAGTGCTGTCTTACAGAGGTTGCTTTGTAGCGGCGTACCCCCTGGGACCGCAGGCGTCCCGCCGGCCTACAGTTGCGTCAGCGGCGAACTGCTCGCCCGCGACGGCGGGCCGGCGGGACGCCGACGGTCCCAGGGGGCGCGGCTACGCGACTGCAAACAGACTCCCTTAATCCTGCACGAGGGCGGTTACGACAATACAGGTTGCGTGTCGTGGATGTGGGCGTACAGGAGCTCGCGCAGCCCTTCCTGGAAAGGAACCTGGCTTGACCAGCCGAGTTCGCGCCGCGCCTTCGCGCTGCTGATGGACGCGGGCGGCACGTCGCCCACGCGCGCCTCAGTGTATACGATCTCGGTCGGCAACTCGGCCGCGACCAACTCGGCCAGCTGCTTGATGGAGATCTTCTCCTGAGCCGCGATGTTGTACATGGACCCGTGTACATCAGACTCGAGAGCGGCGACGAAGGCGCGTCCGATGTCGCGTGCGTGCGTGAACTGGCGCGACTGGGCGCCCGTGCCCTGGATAGTAATCGGTTGGCGCGCCTTGGCCTTGTTAATAAAGAGCGAGAACACCGCGTTCGGCCGCATGTACGGGCCGTAGGATGTACCTAGGCGCAGTGCGATGGCAGGAACGCCTTTGAGCGCGTCGTATGAAAGCGCGAGATGCTCGCCGGCAAGCTTCGTGATGTTATAGGGGTGGTCAGGCGCACAGGGGTGCAGCTCGTCGAGCGGCTGGTAGCACGGGTGGCCGTAGACTTCCCAGGTGGAGGCGTAGACGACCTTGCGCAACTTGTTGCGCAGCGCCGCTTCCATCACGTTGGCCGTGCCGGTTACGTTGAGCGCCGCCGCGAGCGGGGGGTTCTCGAAGGCCAGATAGACGTCCCCGACCGCGCCCAGGTGGCACACCGCGTCCATATCCACCGTCGCGGCCACCAGGTCGTCCAGTCGGGTCAAGTCGCCGCGTATGAACATGCCATAGCGCGGCTCCTGAATGTCGAAGACGTAGGGTTCGTGGCCCGCCGCGCTCAAAGCGTTCACCACATGTGTCCCCACGAACCCAGCCCCGCCCGTCACCAATACTCTCATTGCTCGCTATCCTTATCCTCTTGATCTATAGACAATCACCGGCAACGGCAATCAGACGAGCGTGGCCGTGATGCGCTCGTCGACGTCCCGTTCCCGCATCCGTGACTACACCGTACAACGGCCGGATGTGGTGTACCTGAACAAACATGGACTTGGCGATAACATTTCTTTTACATTAACGCCGACACAATACCTTGCTATGCCGTCCGTCCTAGTGCGGGAGCAGGGGGCTTTCTTTGATGTGGCGCCCTCTGGGACCACTCCCCAGAGGGCCCCCCGATCTTGCCGGCAAGCGCTTGCCGGCAAGATCGGGGGGCCCTCTGGCTGCAACGTAACCCTTCGGAGAAAACACTAGCCGACGGCGCTCAACACGCGCGCACCGGTGAACAACGTGGACAAACCCTCGCGCAGGTCGGTGGCGCAGGCGCCGCCCAGGAGCACACGTAGCCGGGCGACGCAGGCGCACGAGCGCGCGATGTCGCCCTGGCGCTCCGGTCCCGTCTCGTACGATAATGGATAGCCCGTTACATCCATGATGGCCGCGCGTAGGTCCAACAGCGAGGTCTCGCGGCCGGTGGCAACGTTGATGGCGTGGTGTCCGTTCAGACCGGCGTCGACCGCGGCGACGTTGGCGCGCGCGACATCTCCGACGTAAACGAAGTCGCGCGTCTGCGCGCCGTCGCCGGTGATGATAACGGAGCGGCCTAGCCGCGCCGCGTCGGCGAAACGCGCGACCACACCGCTATAGGGCGAGGCAGGGTCCTGGCGCGGGCCGAACACGTTGAAGTAGCGCAGCGCCACAGTGTCCAGGCCATAGAGTTCGCTGTAGAGGCGGGTGTAGTCTTCGCCCACGCGCTTGTGTAGCGCGTAGGGCGAGAGCGGCGCCAGGGGCGTCTCCTCGTCCAGAGGCACGGCGGTGTTGCGTCCGTAGACGGCGGCGGACGAGGCGAGTACGACGCGCTCCACGCCGTTGGCGCGCGCGGCCTCGAGCACAGCGAGCGTCCCGCGCACGTTGTCGTCGTGGCTGCGCAGGGCGCGTCCAAGCGAGAGGGGGACCGAGACGCAGGCGGCGAGGTGCACGATCGTGCGCGGCTTGAAGCGGCGCACCGCGCGCTGCAGCGCCAGCGGATGGCGAATGTCGCCGTGCGCCACCGCGACATCCGCGGCGACCTTGCTCAGGTACGCGGCTTTCCCCGTCACAAACGAATCGTACACGCTCACCTCGTGGCCAGCCGCGACCAGCGCCTCGACCGTCCACGATCCGATGAACCCAGCTCCGCCCGTCACCAGCACACGCACCAGACGCCCCCTTGCCGCGCTTGTTCGCGGCACGATACCGGCCATGCCAGTCGATCTAGTGCTTTCTCCGAGGGGTTACGTTGCAGAGAGGCGTACCCCCCTGGGACCGCCGGCATCCTGCCGACCGTTGCCGGCAGGATGCCGGCGGTCCCAGGGGCTCAACGTCAAACAAAGCTCCCTGATGCTGCACTAGCCGTACGCATACAACAGTACAGGCAACGGAAACGCCGTACCTGACTAAACGGAGCCCCGGCGATAACATAATCGTCATGCGATCCGCTTCCCCTAACACAAGCGCCCTGTTAAGCTTGGCGCTATGTCCTCTCACGACGCACCCCACACGCTATCACGTCCACGCGGGGCGCCTCTGGCCGCTGTCGGTGTGGCGCTGGTCCTTATCGCTCTGTTTCTGGTGGTTGGGGGCGCGGTAGAATCTGGCCGCACGCTCACGTTCGACCTCGCGGCGCATCGCATGGCGTACGAGGATATTGGTCCCCGGCTGGAGGGAGTCATGGAAGCCGGTCCGCTTCTCGGCACAAGCACTCTCCTATGGGCGCCGCTCATGACAGCGTGGCTGCTGTGCCGTCATCGTTTGCCCAGTGCGCTGACGGTAGGCGCGAGCGAGGCCGGGGCTTTTATCCTCTACGCCGCCCTCAAAGGGCTGTTCCATCGCGTTCGGTCCGGTGACGCGGCGCCGCACAACGTCTTCGGGTATCTTTTTCCCAGCGGCCATACCATGGCGTCTATCGTCACATTCGGCCTGCTCGGCTACCTTATCAGCGCACGGTATCGAGGGTGGGCGCGCGCCGGCGCCGTGGTCGTCACGGTGGGTATCATCGCCTTTGTCGCGTTGAGTCTCATCTACCTCGACACGCACTACATCACCGATGTGATCGGTGGTCTCCTCATTGGCGGCGCCTGGTTGATACTGTCGATCGACCTACTGCGCCATGTCGAGGCGGCAGCGGGATGACGTGTTCGACACGGTACAATAGCCGTGTATTGCACATCCGACAGCAACATGTCTGGGTCTGGCTGTTGGAGCGGCGGCGGGCGAACGCGCCGAGAATGAGGACGTTACGGTCGCGGTAGCAGCGCGCGTATGGCGAGGGCGGCAGGGGCGGGGGCGGCGCGCCCGATCAGCTTCTCCACGCGTAACAACAGCTCATCGGTGTGAAAAGGGCGAGCCAGGTAATCGTTCGCGCGGACGTCCCGCCAGCATGCGCGCAAGCATGACAGTGTGGCCACAGCGATGGCAGGAATATCGGCGGTCCGGGGATCGGCGCGTAGACGTCGATGCGCCTCGACCCCGCTCACGCCGCTCATCTCAATATTAAGCAGGATCAGCCGCGGCTGTAAGCGTCGCGCTACGGGGACCGCCTGTGTCCCATCATCATAAGCCGTGATATATCCAGCTTGCTGTAGCGACGGGAGGACAAAGGGATCGGGCGCGTCGTCGATCAGCAAGACATGTGGCGCATCCTCGAGTGATGACGTCGAGCGGGGCGTGCGTCGGGCGTCGAAGAGATAGCCGTGCCCACGCAACGTGCGGAGGTACGGGCGATGCGTCGCGCTACCGGTCATTTTGCCACGCAGCCGGCGAATATACACTTCCAGCGCGTTGCCGTCGCCCGTGTAGTTCTCGCCCCAGATTTGATCCAGTAGGTCCTGCCGCCCAAGCGGCTGCCCCGGTTCACTCATGAGCACCCGCAGGACAGCCGTTTCGCGCGTGGTTAGCCGGATGGTCCAGCCGTCATCATCGCTCAATTCGCGCGTCTCCGCCCGCAATGTCAATCCGCCGGCGCGGATTGTTTTTGGCCCTTGGAGCGCCTTGGCGTCGCGCCCATCACCGAGCGTCGCGAGCAGGCGCGCGCGTAGGTCGCGCGGAACGGCAGGCAGGCTGATAATGTCGAGGACGCCAAGGGCGAACGCGCGACGGCGCACCGCATGGTCCGTACTGCGCGTTAGTAGGAGCGTCGGTACGTAGTACCCCGCTTGGTGAAGCGCCGCGATCGTACCGGCCCCGTCATGTCTAGCGCCGCCCAAACCGGCGATAACGATGACGAGACCGGCCCCCCACTTGCTCAACAAGGCAAGCAGCCCCGTTACCGTTGGCGCGTCGACAACCTGGCGCCCACTATCCTCAAGGAGGAAGCGCAGCATGGTATGCGTCGGCGCGTCGCCGCCTATAAGAAAAACGAGAGGGGCGTCACTCATTATGATGTCCAATTCTCATGACCGCCCGCGAGGGGCGCCAGTAACTACTAGGACGGCGCCAGCCACGGAGCCCGCGCCCCAGAGGCGTTTCTTTAGAGGCGCATTATACTCATCAACGTGTCGCCATAGCGGGACCGAGGACGCCATCGCGTGGGCTCGTATGCTGGTTGACGTCGCAGTACATGCGCCAGCCGCTCCAGGCGCCGCCTACAACCTAAGGTATCGGCAACCGTGCGATAGATGCGTAGGAGGCGGCGATAGCGGGCGCTACGCACGCCGTACACGGCGCGCAATAGGGCCAGGTTGACGCGAGCCTCGCGCAAAAACAATGGATTGTGATCAGTACCCTGTATCATAGGCTGTTGATGGACTCGGTGGGCTGCGTCGTGAGACATGGTACGACTCTTTCAGGGGATGTCCTAATCTAAGGCTGAAAACAGGCGCTTGTCGTATCAGATATCGATAAAGCTGTGTATACTACTGATCAACACTACCCCGATTACCCCGCCGCTTAGGATGACATCGGCAAGCCCTCCTCGTCGGGCGACTTGAACTGGTAGCCGTGGCCGCGTACGGTGACAACGTAGCGTGGCTGATCGGGGTTTTGCTCTATCTTGCGGCGCACACGCCGCATATACACGCCAACCGCGTTCGAGGCGACCTGTCGAGCGTCCGAGCCGAAGAGGTGGGCCAGCAATTCGTGCTGGTCAACGGTGCGGTCGGCGTGAGTCATGAGGTAGAGCAGCAAACGCATCTCATTGGGCGTGAGGCGGATGCGCGGGTGGTCGGGGACCGATATTTCCAGTTCATTGACGTTTAGCTGTACGCGCCCGACACGCACGAGGCTACCGTGAGACGCGCGCGTAGCGACTGTGCCGGCGTAGCGCCACCTTGATCCGCGCGAGCAATTCGGCCGGCTCGTAGGGGTATACCAGGTAGTCGTCGGCCCCTTCATCCAAGGCGCGCACCTTATCCATGACGTCGTTAGATGGATGCAGAACAAGCACAAAGCCTTCACCACGATCACGCGCCAAGACGCGCACTAACTCGAGCCAATCCCCTTCGAGCGATGCCGCATCGACAACGATAATCTTGACCGGACTTGTGAGAGCCCCACGTTGCGCCTCGATCGCGGTATGCGCCACCGTGATAGGCTGATCGAGTGGCTCCAGCAGGCGCCTGACCAACCGGGTGTCAATATCGCTGCCCATCGCCAGGAGAATGCTCATGACATCGTGTTCTCCATATACAGGTTCACATCGTCAACCTTACGGCTCATGTAGACGGCGCACCTTACAAAAAGCGCCGCTGAACGCTACATTATTTTAATCAGAGTCGGGCACGTTGGCGCGCAACTCATCGAGCCAGGGCGTGGCTTCAGAGTCGCTGGGCGCGCGCCAATCACCGCGTGGCGAGAGCGAGCCACCCGAGCCGACTTTGGGCCCGTTCGGGATGGCCGAGCGCTTGAACTGGCTCAACTTGAAGAAGCGGTACAAGAACACCTCAAGCCACTTCTTGATCGTGGCGAGGTCGTACGCGTGGCACTCGTCCTCGGGGAAGCCCTCCGGCCAGGGGCCACGGGCCGCGTCGCGCCAGGCGTGGCGGCTCAGGAACGCTACCTTGCTGGGACGGAAGCCATAGCGCGTGATGTAGTAGAGGGTGAAGTCCTGCAACTCGTAGGGGCCAATCTTGGCCTGTGTGCTCTGCGCCGGTACGTCGCTCGCGTTGTCCGCGTGCGGCACCAGTTCGGGCGAGATTTCAGTACCGAGAATCGAGAGCAGGATGTGGCCCGTCTCCTCGTCGAACTGCCCCGAAGCGACGACCCAGCGAATAAGATATTGGATCAGCGTCTTGGGGACCGACACGTTGACGTTGTAGTGCGACATCTGGTCGCCGACGCCGTAGGTCGCCCAGCCAAGCGCCAGTTCGGAGAGGTCGCCCGTCCCCACCACGAGGGCGTTGTGCTGGTTGGCCAGCCGGAACAGGTGCGAGGTGCGCTCACCCGCCTGCACGTTCTCGAAGGTGATGTCGTAGACGGGCTCGCCCTTAGCGTAGGGGTGGCCCAGGTCGCGCAGCATCTGCAGGGCCGAGGGCCGGATGTCGATCTCCGCGGCGGTCACGTCTAGCGCGCGCATCAGAGCGTGGGCATTGGCGCGCGTCGTCGTGCTGGTGGCGAAGCCAGGCATAGTGTAGGCCAGGATATTGGCGCGCGGCAGCCCCAGCCGGTCCATCGCCCGTGCGGCCACGATTAGCGCCTGCGTCGAGTCGAGGCCGCCGGACACGCCAATGACGACGCGCGCGATGCCCGTGCTGGTCAGCCGCTTGGTCAGTCCCTGCACCTGGATATTGTACGCCTCGTAGCAGCGCGCGTCGCGCTCCGCCGCGCCAGCCGGCACGTAGGGGAAGCGCTCAACCGCCCGCTCCAGCGGAACCTCCCCCTGGGGAATCTGGAAGTCGAACGCGACGCGCCGCAGCGCCCGTAGCCGCTCGCGATATTCGCCCACACTGTCGTTGAAGCTGGTCAAGCGCATACGTTCCTGCGCCAGGCGCTCGAGGTCGATGTCGGCGGTGACGAGTTGCGCGGACGCGAAGCGCTCCGCCTCAGCCAGCAGTTCGGTGTTCTCATAGATCAGGGCATAGCCATCCCAGGCCAGGTCGGTCGTCGACTCGCCGGGACCGGCGGCGGAGTAGAGGTAGGCCGCGACGCAGCGGCCCGACTGCCCGGTGCAGAGGGTGCGGCGGTAGTCGGCCTTGCCGATGGTGATGTTGCTCGCCGAAAGGTTGGTGAGCACTGTCGCGCCAGCCAGCGCCGCGTAGGTGCTAGGCGGAATGGGCGTCCATACATCCTCGCAAATCTCGGCGTGCAGGGTGAACCCCGGCAGGGTCGTGGCCTCGAACACAACGTCATTGCCGAAGGGGACGCGTTGGCCGAGCAGCGTGACCTCGCGGGCGAGCGCGTCGCGGCCCGATGTGAATTGTCGTTTTTCGTAGAACTCACGGTAGTTGGGCAGATAGGTCTTGGGAATGACGCCCAGCACGCGCCCCTGGTAGATGACCACGGCGCAGTTGAACAACTTGGACTCGAATCGCAAGGGCGCGCCGACGAGCAGGACCGGCGTCAACTCCCGGCTCGCGTCCACGAGGCGCGCCAGCGCCGCCTCGGTCGCGTCGAGCAGCGCGTCCTGCTGCAACAGGTCGTCGTTGGAGTAGGCGGAGATGCCCAGTTCGGGGAACAGCGCGACGGCGGCATGGGCGTCCGAGGCGCGGCGGGCCAGGTCGAGCGTGCGCGCGGCGTTGTAGGCGGGGTCGGCCACGCGCACGGCGGGGACGCCGACGGCCACGCGAACGAACCCGTGGGCGTAGAGCGAGTTAAATGGTGACGGCATAGCCCCTATTGCATCAACCACACAAGGAGCCAATCATTCTTAGCGGAAATAGCAGCAATGCCCTCGACCGAATTGTAAATAGGACCATCTGGTTGCGTACGGTCATTGCCATAGTAACTTACAGAATCTGTGTCATTAGCAGGGACGTTTACCAACAACTCACGCTTCCCGGTCTTCCACAGCAGATCAACACTTCCATCTGGCCCAGGTGAAATGATGGGTGCTTTGACTCGTACACCATAACGATGCCACGCTTCAATCACCATGCGACGCAGGAACTCATTGGCTCGCGTAAGCGTTGTTTCCGAGATTGGCTCACCTTCGTCCTCATCATCCGCGATGTCAAGAATCCATTGGGACTGGCGAATTGTTGTTTCAACGTCGTGAAGCACAGGTGGAATACGTAGAGGTTGGGTAGATGCCACGGCTCCCTCCAAAATCACATCATCTAATGTGTCTATTTCTCTCCTCCCACTATACTCCCTCCCACGGTCTTCCGAATAGCTCCCGGCCAAGCTATGACGGGCAAAGTACAATGCTAGTGGACGACTGTAAGAAAGGAGTCTGAAGATGAATGTAGAAGAGGCTGTCGTCGAGAACTTGCGGGGCTTGCCCATTGACAAGCAGCAAGAGGTGTTAGATTTCGTACAATTTCTGCGACAACGAAGCGCGGAGTCACGCCCCCAAGTCACTTTGCGCGGACTCTGGAATGGTGTTCACATTACCGAAGATGATATTGATGAGGCGCGTCAGGAGATGTGGGGCACTGTCCAAGGCAATCGCCTATGATTCATCCAGCAACGGGAATCTTACTGCCCGACGAGGGTGGCGACGAGGCGCCACATTGGCAACCGCAAGCCACCGATAGACCCGGCGTCGCGGCGTACGTCCTCACCGACCCCTTTGGGCGCCGCCTCGCCGATGTGGCGCCGGCGGGCGACGCGGCGGGCTGGATCGCCTATCTCGCTGGCGCATCCCCGACCGCGCCAGAGAGGAGCCTGCTCGAGGGGAGCCTGGAGTCGGCGATGCGTTGGGCCGAGCGGGAAACGAGGATCACAACCGGGCAGTGCTAATCGCCGGACCTACTCGCCCGTAAACACCGGCGGCCTCTTCTCGATGACCGCTTGCATAGCCTCCTGATGATCGACGGTGTGATGGGCGACCGCTTGCAGGGCGGCGGAGAGCTCGAGCAGCGTATCGAGCCGCGTGTGCTGGCCCTCGCGGATGAGCCGCTTGGTCAGGCGTAGCGCGTGCGGCGGGTTGACGGCGATACGGCCGGCCAGCGCGCGCGCCGCATCCATGAGTTCGCTGTCGGGAACGACCCGCGACACCAGCCCGCACGCCAGCGCCTCTTGCGCGTCGATGCTGTCGCCGGTGAAGGCCATTTCGCACGCCTTGGACAACCCGACCGCGCGTGGCAGCAGCCACGCCCCGCCATCGCCGGGGATGATGCCGAGTTTGACGAAGCTCTCGGCGAAGCGGGCGCTCTCCCCCGCGATGCGAATGTCGCACAGGAGGGCTAGGTCGCAGCCAGCGCCGATGGCAGGTCCGTTGACCGCAGCGATTAGCGGGACTTCGAGCGCGTAGAGCGCCAGCGGGATGCGCTGAATGCCCGCGCGGTATTTGTCGCGGATGGCGGTTGGCGCGCCCTCGCCCAACCCGCCGGGCGCACGCATCGTCTTGATGTTGCCGCCGGACGAGAAGGCCGTCCCCGCGCCCGTCAGGATGGCGACGCGTACAGCGCTGTCCGCGTCGATGCGGGCCGCGGCGGCGACCAGCGCGTCGACCATATCCATATCCGAAATGGCGTTGCGCACCTCCGGCTTGTTCAAGGTCAGCGTGACGACGGAGCCATCTTGCTTATAGAGGACGGGATCACTCATGAGAACCTCCTTTTAGTCGATGGTCGATGGTCGATGGTCGATAGTCGATTAGGCAACACGACCAACCCACGACGGGTGAGGGCTTGATACGTCAGCGCAAGGCATAGCTTCCGACCATCGACCATCGACCATCGACCATCGACCATCGACCATCGACCATCGACTTGTGCTCTAACGTCATGTCGATACATACTGAGCGCATAGTATCACGGAAAATGGCAGGAGGACCGCGTATGGCGATTCCCGAGGTCAAGGCGCTCGCGTTCGATGTATTCGGCACGGTGGTGGACTGGCGATCCACGATCGTCGAGGAGGGCGCGCGGTTCAGCGCCGGGACGGGCCTCGCCGTCGATTGGGGGCGCTTCGCCGACGCCTGGCGCGGCCGCTACCGTCCGTCGATGGACCGCGTGATGCGCGGGGAACTACCCTGGATGACCATCGACACCCTGAACCGGCTGGCGCTGGACGACCTGCTGCGTGAGTTCGGCCTCGACGCCCTCACGGACGATCAGCGCGCGGGACTCAACCGGGTGTGGCATCGCCTGCGCCCCTGGCCCGACAGCATCTCCGGCCTGACGCGGCTGCGCGCGCGCTACACGCTGGCTACGCTGTCCAACGGCAACATGTCCCTGCTGGTCGACCTGTCCAAACACAGCCGCCTGCCCTGGGACTGTGTCCTCTCAGCCGAACTAGCGCGGGCGTACAAGCCCGCGCCAGAGGTATACCGCCTGGTATTCACTCTGCTGGATCTCCAGCCGGAACAGGTCATGATGGTCGCCGCGCACCAGGATGATCTGCGCGCGGCACAGAGCGAAGGGCTACGCACGGCGTTCATCACCCGCCCGCTGGAGCATGGCCCCGACGCCGCGCCCGACCTCACGCCCGACCCCTCCTTCGACGTCGTCGCCACCGACCTGGTCGACCTGGCGCGGCAAATGGGCACGTAGCGGCGCGGAACTAGTCGGCGGGGGCAGAGACAGGGGCAACCCCGGCGCTGGACCGCGCGTTCGCGACGGCGTGGCTGTGTTCGGGGGCGACGCGGCCCGCGACGCCGGCGTGAGCCAGCGCCGTGGCCGCCCCGATGAGCCCGATGTGCGAGAGCGCCTGTGGGAAATTACCCAACTGCAGCCGCGTCGCCGCGTCGATCTCCTCGGCGTACAGGCCCAGCGGACTGGCGTCGCGCAACATCGCCTCGAATATCCCGCGCGCCTCATCCGTGCGCCCCGCGAGTAGCAGGGCGTGGACAAGCCAGAAGCCGCAGACGGTAAAGGTCCCTTCCTGGCCGTCGGTCCCCGGCGCTTGTAGGTAGCGGTAACACAGCGCGTTGTCGGTGAGGCCGTCGAGCGTGCGGTCGATCGTCGCGACCATGCGCGGATCATCACCGGCAATAAAGCCCATCGCCGAGAACCGCAGGTTGGAGGCGTCGAGCCAGGCGTCCTCGTACGATTGCGCGAAGGCGCCCAGCTCAGCGTTCCAGCCTCGCTCCAGGACGTCCGCGTGGATCTTGGCGCACTCATCGCGCCAGCGGGCGACGTCACCGGGCAGCGCGCAGCCCTCCGCGATCTTGATGGCGCGGTCCAGCGCCACCCACGTCATCATCTTGCTGTAGACGAAATCACGCCCCCCGCCGCGCACCTCCCAGATGCCCTCGTCGCGCTCCCGCCAGTGGTCGGCGACCCAGTCGGCGAGCGGATGAAAATGCTCCCAGACCGTGGACACATCATACCCGCGTGCCTTCCAGGCAAAGTGCAGCGCGTCGAGCACGGCGCCGTAGGCGTCAAGTTGGATCTGGCCGCTGGCGGCGTTGCCGGCGCGCACGGGCCGTGAGCCGCGATAGCCCTCGACCTCGTCGAGTTCCTGCTCGTCGATCTGCTCGTGCGAACGGATCGGGTACATAATAGTAACCGTGTCTTTTTTTATCTCGATAGTGCGCGCGATCCAGTCGAAGGCCGCGTCCATCTCATCGCTGAAACCGGCCAGGAGCAACGCTTCGAGCGTGAGTGAGGCGTCACGCAACCAGGCGTAACGATAGTCCCAGTTGAGGGGACCGCCGACGCGCTCGGGTAGTGAGGTGGTAGGCGCGGCGACGATAGCGCCGGTCGGCCCGTAGATGAGCAGGCGCAGCGCCAGCGCGCTGCGTACCACCGCATCCTTGTAGGGTCCCTCATAGCGACAGTGTCGCGCCCAGGAGCGCCAGAAGTCGCGCGTCTCGTCCAGGAGCGCGAAAGCCGCGTCTTGCGAGATTGCCCTAGCGGCCTGCTCTCCCTCCTCCTCCTCAAAGCGTAGGACGAAGGCGAGGCGCTCGCCCGCCTTGATGGTGATTGTACTCTTGCCCACGCTCGACGCGGCCTCGTCGACACGCCACGACGCGGGTCCCGTGACGAGGCAACCGGCGCCGCTCAACAGCGTACCCTGCGCGGTCAGGCGCGCCGTTTGCCGCCCGAAGTCCGGCCGGAGCGCGCACACGCTTTCGAGTTCGAGCGTGCCCGCGACGCCTTCCACCACACGGATCAGCGCGTGCGAGGGATGCGAGGGGTCTTTGCTCCCCTCACGCTGCCGCATCGGCATGAAATCAAGCAGCCGCGCCGTGCCGGTCGTGGCGACGAAGCGCGTCTCTAGGATGTTGGTCTCGTCGAGATAGCGATGGCCCGCGTGATACGGCACGGTCGGTTGGATGTGCCAGAAGCCGCCATCGCGCAGGTCAAGCAAGCGCGAGAAGAGCGGCGGCCCGTCGAACTCGGGCACACACAACCAGTCAATCGAGCCGCTACTGCCGACGAGCGCGGCCGTGCGGCTGTCCCCGATGCAGCCGTAATCGTCAATGGGCCGATACGTATCCTGAAAAGCCCCGTCCGCCATCCCGCACCACCCTCTCGCTCTCGCCTGTCGCCGCATATCAAGCAGTATCCGCCTTGCCGGCCCATGCGCGGCAACTCGCCGTAGTTGGATGCACAAGCCGTGCCACTACCATTACCATGTCGAGGCGCTATGCCGGCGACGCCAGTCGCTTATCGCCGCACCGCGCTATAGGGCGGCAAGTGCACTGCGTAGGCGCGACTATAGCGGTGCGGCGTGCCCGTCGCGTCACCCGTTCTCGGCGCGGTCGGCGGGCGCTATGGCGTCCCAGTCGTATGCCAAGTACGCCGCCAGCGCCGCGATGCGGGGGTCCCACTCCCGGCGCAGCGCGACATAGCGGCGCGCGCCAGCCTCGTGGTCCGGCGGCGTCGTTATCCCCGCCGCGCGCAAGCGTGTCACGGCGCGCTCGTAGCGAGCGCGCCAGGCCTGTTCGGGCATCGAGGGATGGCGGGGCTGGCCCGCGGGAAGGAACGTGGCCGCCAGTTCATCCAGCACATGCAGGCCCCCACCGCCCAACTCAGCGGCCGAGGTGGAGTCGACGAGCGCACGGTTTCGGTCGGCGTCCAGGGCGCTCTCAATCAGCGCCGCCAGATCCAGGGCGAGCAGCAGCAGGCGTGGCAGAGCGTCGTAGGTATGGCGAAAGTGGAAGTAGCGCAAGATCGGGTAGGAGCGGTGGGACGCCATGACGCTCAACACGGATGCCGCCACGTCGCCTACGGTCTGCGTGGCCCCGCCGAAGTCGCCGCCCGGCCCCAGCCGCGCCAACAACTCGGCGGCGTCCCCCGTCCCGGCCGAGCGATACTGTAGGCTCAACGCGAACGTATCGCGGCGTGTGAGCGCGCTGTACACAGAGAGGAAGTAGGTGAGGATCAGGGTGATGGTGGAAAAGCCAAGCGCGGCTTCCAGTACCATCAGGAGCCGGTAGAGGTCCGTCTTGGCCACAATGTCGCCTGTGCCTAGCGTGGTGAGCGCGTAGGCGCTGTAGTAGAGCGCCGTCGCGAAGCCCGTCGGGGTCGGCCCGCTCGACGCCCCGATGGCGGAGCCCAGCGCCGGCCAGTCGATAAAGGCGAACCCGGCGGCCAGAAGCAGGACCCAGACCGCCACGTTCACGGTCACCAGGACCGGGCCGCTGTAGGCGAGCAGGCGGTCACGCCGGCGCGGGGCCATCCGCGCGACAAACCGGAAGAGGCGCCACACGCCACGGCCCAGTGGAATGCTCAACGCGCCGCGCCCGCTGCCGGGAAAGAGCACAGTGTAAAAAATGTCCTCGCCCACCGCCAGCGCCAGGATGACGCCCACGGCCCGCGCGACCCAACTCCACCACATCACCATCCCCCTGTCGCGTCGGCGGTCACGGCGCGTCCTTCTCAGGAGCGCCGCGCGCATCAGACGTGTCGTCGCGCGTGATCACGCTGATGCGCCCGTCCGCTTCCATGCTGGCCTCGCGCACCCCGGACAAGTCATCCACGCCCTGCAAACGGATCTGACTCATTAGCTCCTCGTCGGTGATCAACTCCTTGCGCATGTTGTGGCGCAGCATGCGCCCGTCGCGCACCAACGTCAGCCGGCGCGGCGTAAGGATCCGCTCGATCCAGCGCACATGGAAGCTCAGCCAGTTGAGCGCGTAGCTCCAGAAGACGAGCGTGGCGATCAGCAACAGGCCGTCGCCGATTGAGGAGTAGCTGCCGGCCATGGCGTTCTGCGAGGCGTCGCCGAGCAGCACCAGCACGAGCAGGTCGGTGGCGCCGAGTTGGCCCTTCTCACGGCTGAGGGCGAAGCGTAGCAGTAGGACCAACGCGAGGTAAATGATTGTCCCGCGCACGACGGTCTCCAGGAATGGCTGCGTGGGCACGAAGGTGCGCAACCAGTCGATGCCGAAGAGCCAGTGTGTGAGGGTCAACGCAGGGCCTCGGACGAGGCTAGCGCGGCGGCGATGTCGGGCCGGTGGGTGCGTAGGGCAAGCAACAGGATCAGGCCATTTAGCAACAGCGCGGGCAGGGTTATGATGAACGCCGCCTGTACCCCTGCCGTCCCCGCGCCGGCTAGTAGCCCTGACAGTCCGCCGATCAGCGCCGGCGCCCCTGACTCGGCCACATCTTGCACATGCTCTTGCTGTTCCGCGCGGTCGCTATGCGCCACCATATTGAAGGCCACGCCAGCCACGAACACGGAGAGGATGCTATCGAGCAGGCCAAACCCGTGCGGTCCCAGCGCCGCCCCTACGACGAGGGCGACCAGGGGCTCGGAGACCCATAGGCGGGCCTTGACCAGATTGGAGACCAGCCCCAGTAGCAGGATTAAGCCGCCGATAGCGGCCACGGAGATGTAGAGTTGATTCATGCAATGTCCGTACTCAGGCCGGCGCGGCGCTCACGCCCGCTCACTGGTCGAAGGCCATCAGGAGAGTCCCTCTTTGGTCTTCTCGCCGGACTGCTCGCCTTGCTTGCCAAGTTGGACGATGTCGCCGTCTTTGAACAAGATACTCTGTAGTGTCGCGCGCCACTTGGGCTTCTGGCGCAGCACGAACTCCAGGTCCATCCCGAAGTGCTTGAACTCCTCTTCCTGCGCGTTGGCCATGATCGCCTTGGCCTGCGCGTTCTTCTCCACCGACATACGCTGCTCGTACCAGTCAATGGCGTCGGCCTCCTCGATCATGGACATGATCATGCGCGCGAACGTGCGCACCTCCTCAGACAACTCATTGGCTGGCTCATGATATTGGTCGAATGGCATACTAGTCTCCTCTTTTTGTTGCTACATTAGTCCATCGCACGTCAGCGTATATACCGGCCCGTGAGCACGGCAAATATATCACGCCACAATGCTTTAGCATGAGCTGTACCACATGGACCGCGTCTTAGCCCATACCAAGCGGTCCGCGCCCTAAATGAATAAGACGCGGAATGCGAGCGCGCCGCGTAGCCGCCAGTAGATGGACAACGGTGGAATGAGCGCGGAGGTCACGACCATCTCGACGACGTGGCGGGGGGCATGGGAGGTCCCGCGCAGCCGCCTGGCGCAAAAGCGCGCCGTCACTATAACCCAGACGCATTCGGCAAGGAGCGCGCGGACACGGTGGCGCCGCGCGTAGCTGATAGCAGCCATGAGGAGCGCGGCGACGGCGGCGTAGTAGCCCCACGGAGGCGCCGCCTGGACACGGTGGCGATAGAGCGCGGGGTGCTTTTTGTAGAGCAGCGCGTTGAACATGCTCTTGCGCTGTTGCGCCAGGCTGACGCCCCAACGTGCCGGGCGTATAGGGTGAACGACGACCGCGTCGGGAGCCTGCGCGAGCTGCGCGCCGCGCTCCATCAGCGTGAAGAAGAGATCGCTGTCCTCACGCCAGGCCGCCGTGAATCGCTCGTCGAAGCCGCCGACGGAGGCGAGGGCGTCGCGCCGGTAGAAGCAGTTAGCGGTGACGAACTCGGCCGCGATGAGGCGCGCCGCGTCACGCTCGTAGTCCGTAGGCCGGTGGGGGACCGGCACGACAGTGCGGCCCATGGCGCCGGTGACGTCGGGCGCGCACGCGGTCAAGCCCGCGCGTAGCCATCCCGGCGCGGGCACACAGTCATCGTCGGTGAAGGCGATAATGGGAGCCCGCGCGGCCCGCCAGCCCCGATTGCGCGCCGCCGCCGGTCCACACCCTCCCGTGACGGGCAGGTAGCGGATGGTGTGCCCACAGGTCACCCCCCGGCGCGCCCAGCGCTCGACCTGTTGTCTCGTCGCGTCGCAGGCCGTGTCGTCGACGACGATCACCTCGTAATCGCACGGGTCGATGTCTTGCGCCAACAGCGCGGTGAGGCAACGATCCAGCAGATCGGGGCGCCGGTTGGTCGGCGTCACGACGGAGACCCGAACCATCAGGCGTCACGCGTGGGCTTTTCGAGCAAAAATGACCCGATGACCAGAGCGTCGAGCGGCGAGGTCCAAAAACATTCCACGGCATCGCGCGGCGTGCATACGATAGGTTCGCCGCGCGTGTTGAACGACGTGTTGACGAGCACGGGAACGCCGGTGCGCGCCTGGAAGCGCCTGATGAGGTCGTAGTAGAGTGGGTGCTGCTCCCGATTCACCGTCTGGATACGCGCCGTGCCGTCCACATGACGCACGGCAGGGATACGCGCGGCTTTGTCGGGCCGCACATCGTACACAAAGAGCATAAACGGGGAGACGTCAGCGTCCGTGAACCACTCCGCCGCTGCCTCTTCGAGCACGACCGGCGCGACCGGCCGGAAATCTTCGCGGTCTTTGATCTCGTTGAGCCGCGCTTGCATCGACGCGTGCAGCGGCGAGGCCAGGATAGACCGCGCGCCGAGCGCGCGTGGGCCGAACTCCATGCGGCCCTGGAACCAGCCAATCACTTTGTCTTGCGCGAGCAGCGCGGCCGTGTCATCCGCGACATCGGTCAGGCGGCGGTACGGCAGCTTGGCCCAGCGCAGGAACGCCTCGATCTCCGTGTCGTCGTAGGCGGGGCCAAGGAAAGCGTGGTCCATGCGGTAGGTTCGCTGACCATCTGTTCGCTGACCGTCACCGCGTTCTTGGGTGTCGACCCACAGCGCGGCGCCGAGCGCGGCGCCCGCGTCACCGGCCGCCGGCTGCACCCATATACGCGTGAACGGACCGTGGTCGCGTAGCCGCGCATTCATGACGCAGTTGAGGGCGACACCTCCCGCCACGCACAGGTCTTCGGCGCCGCTGGCCTCGCGCAGCCAGCGCGCGATCTCCAGCGCCGCCTCTTCGAGTACGGTTTGAAGCCCCTGCGCCACGTCGTAGTGGCGCGGTTCCAACGGTTCGCCTCCGCGCCGCGCCGGTCCGAAGCGTTCCTCCAGGCGCGTTGGCTCGACCGTGTAGCGGCCGTCCGGCCCGACGCGCACGATGTCGCGGAACTCGTCACGATAGCGCGGGCCGCCGAACGAGGCCAGCGCCATTACCTTGTATTCGTCGGAGGACGGTAAAAAACCGAGGTAGGCGGTGACCTGCTCGTAGAGCAAGCCCAACGAGTGTGGCATATCGACCTGCCCCAGACGTTCCAAGCGCGTGCCGCTGCCAAGGTTGTAGGTCGTGGTGGCCCGCTCACCGCGGCCGTCGAGCGTCAGCACGGCGGCGTGGGCGAACGGCGAGGCGTAGAAGGCGCTGGCGGCGTGGGCGATGTGGTGCTCCACGAAATGCCAGCGATAGGGACCATCCGGCCGCGCGCCACGGAAGCGCGCCTGTAGGTGGTGAGGCGCCCCGCCGGCCAGGTGACGCGGGGCGTTGACGATTGACGACAGAAAGAGCGGGTCCCACGCCGCCTCCCACTCCTCAGGCGTCGGGTGGGCGCTCGGCTCCAGGGGCAGCGTGATCGTCGCATCGCCGCGATGCGCGCCTAGCAACAAAAAGGGATCGTAGGCGTAGGCGACGTGGTCGACATCGACGAGGCGGATGCCCGCCGCGCTCAAGCAGTAGTCAATAGCGTGGTACGGCAGCGCGTAGGTCGAGAAAGGAATGGGACGCTTCCCGTGCTTGACGTGCGTAAATCTTTCCTCCTCCGCCGCGGCGAGCACGCGACCGTCGCACATGAGACAAGCAGCCGAGTCATGATAGACGGCGTTGATGCCGAGCGTGTACATTTCTTCTCCTCGGGTCCTCGGAAAGCGATGGTGATCGATGAGCGAGTCGCCGCACGCCGTCCGCCTCAGGCCTGGCCGACGGCCTCCGGGGGCGCCTCTGGCGTCCCCGGTTGTTGCTCGGAGTTTCCCGACCGTCCGCGCAGAGCGGCGCGAAACTCGCCGTGGAAGATGACCATCACGATGAGGGCGATGGCGATAGAGGAGCCGATACTGAGCACGCGGTTGATCAGCATGACGCCTACCGCCGGGGTTTTGCCGCCCTGGATACCGACGGCCAGGAAAGCGCCGACCCCGCTGAACTCCAGCACGCCGATGTCGACCGGGATGGGTATGATCAACGAGAAGGCCAGGCTAAAGAAATAGACAGACAGGGTCTCAGGGAGCGAGGCGCCGCCGATGTTCAGGCCGCGCACCACCAGGTAGAGCGCCGCCCCTGCGGTGATCAAGTAGCCGGCGCTCAGGAGGGCCGCGATGAGGAGCACACGAGGATGGAACAACCGAGAGGCGCCCTGCTGAAACTGCTTGAACTCCTCCAGGGCCTTGCGCATAGCTTTGTGTTCCTTGATCCATTTCGGGGTGCGCGAGTGCTGATGAAACCTATGGTAGGCCCAGGCGGCGATGATGAAGAGGGCCGTGCCGATGATAATCACCAGGCGCACGATGCCGGTCCACTGCCCCAACCCCAGGATCACGACGCCGATCAGCGACACGGTGACCTCCAGGATAATGATGATCGTGGTCGCGGCCGAGGTCAACCCGAAGTCGGCGCCCTTGGATTGCTGGAGCAGGTAGTTCTGGAAATAGTTACCAATAGGCATACTCTTGGTCATCTCGCCGGCGGCGAAGGAGAAAATCTGCGTAGGCACCGGCACATGGATGTCGATGGATTTCAGCAAGAAATGCCACTGCACGCCCCGAATGACCTCATAAGCAACCATGAGCAACAGGAACCACAGCAGATAGATTTTCTGAAATCCCTTCATCAGGGCAATGACCTTGCCCACGTCGGCGAAGGCGAGCAGCGCGACGATCAAGGCCACGCTCAGGATCACGGGGATGAGTATTTTCGGTTGTAGCAGCTTTTTCACAGTCTATCCTACGTTATATAAAACAAGGGCGCCAACGCGTGGATGTTTGCGCATTCATATATTCTAAGACATTATTTAGTCCACACTTACTTTGCAAGATTGGCAAGAACCGCGCCAACACATCCACGTCACGACAGGTGGATCATGTTGACGATGTAGATGTAGATGTAAGCGCGCATGTAAAAATGTGTATAATCGGGAGCGACAGCCAGAATAACGATGACGTAACGGAACAGGGAGAGTGTAGATGACCGCCCCATATATCGACCGGGCCGCACTGCGCGAAAGGGCGGAAAAGTACCTGCGGGCGCTGGCAGGGGACGGGACGCGACTGCGCGACGACCAGTGGACCGCCATCGAGGCGCTCGTCGCCGACCGCCGCCGCGCCCTCGTGGTCCAGCGCACCGGCTGGGGTAAATCGGCCGTCTACTTCGTGGCGACGGCGCTGCTGCGCGCCGCGGGGGCCGGCCCAACCGTGATCATCTCGCCGCTGCTGGCGCTGATGCGCAACCAGATCGCCGCCGCCGAGCGCGCCGGGATTCACGCCGCCACGATCAACTCGACCAATATGGAGGAGTGGCGCGACACATACGCGCGAGTCAACCGCGGCGAGCTCGACGTATTGCTGCTGTCCCCCGAGCGGCTGAATAACCCCGAGTTCCGCGACCAGGTCCTGCCGCGGCTCGCCGCCACCTGCGGCCTGCTCGTCGTGGACGAAGCGCACTGCATCTCGGACTGGGGGCACGACTTCCGTCCCGATTTCCGCCGGCTGCGCACCCTGCTCGCCGAATTGCCCGCGCCCATCCCGGTGCTCGCCACCACGGCCACGGCCAACAGTCGCGTCGTCGAAGACGTGGCCGAGGTGCTCGGGCTGGGGCAGGAAGATGAGGACGTGCTCGTGATGCGCGGCGCCCTCGACCGCGCGTCGCTGCGCCTGTCCGTGCTCACGTTGCCAGGCCAGGCCGAGCGCCTGGCCTGGCTCGCCGACCACCTGCGCGACCTGCCGGGGTCCGGCATCATCTACACGCTCACCGTCGCGGCATCGCAGGAGGTCGCCGACTATCTGCGTGAGCAGGGCTACGCCGTCGCCGCCTACTCGGGGCAGACCGAGCAGACGGAGCGGCTCACCGCCGAAGACGATCTGATCCACAACCGCGTCAAAGCGCTCGTGGCCACGAGCGCGCTCGGCATGGGCTTCGACAAGCCCGACCTCGGGTTCGTGATCCACCTCGGCGCGCCGTCCTCGCCCATCGCCTACTACCAGCAGATCGGGCGCGCCGGGCGCGGTGTGGAGCGAGCCGAGGTGATCCTGTTGCCCGGCCGCGAGGACCAGGCAGTGTGGGACTACTTCGCCTCCGTCGGCTTCCCGCGCGAAGAGCAGGTACGCGCCGCGCTCGACGCGCTGGTGACCGCGGGTAAGCCGCTGAGCACGATGGCGCTGGAGCCGCGGGTCGAACTATCGCGTTCGCGGCTGGAGGCCATGCTCAAGGTGCTCGACGTGGACGGGGCAGTGCGCCGCGTCAAAAGCGGCTGGGAGGCGACGGGTCAACCGTGGCGCTACGACGCCGAGCGCTATGCGAAAGTCGCGGCGGTGCGTCAAGCCGAGCAACAGGCCATGCGCGACTACATCGCCACCGACGGGTGCCGCATGCAATTCCTGCGCGAACAGTTGGACGACCCCTACGCCGAGCCGTGCGGCCGCTGCGACAACTGCGGCGGCGCGTCCATCCCGACCGGCGTCGGCGCCGCGACCGTAGGCGCCGCGCGGGAGCGGCTCGGCCGGCCCGGCGTCACCATCGAGCCACGGCGACAATGGCCGTCCGCGATGTCCACACTCGGCGTGCCCCTCGCGGGGCGTATCCCCGCCGGTGAGTTGGCGACGCCAGGCCGCGCCATCGCCCGCTTCACCGACCTGGGCTACGGCTCACAAGTGCGCGCGCTATTCGCGCCCGACGCGCCCGATGGCGACGCGCCCGACGACCTGTTCCAGGCCGCCGTCAAAGTGCTCGCGGCGTGGGACTGGGGTAAGCGGCCCGTCGCGGTCGTCTCCATCGACTCGCACACGCGCCCACAACTCGTGCACAGCATCGCCGCGCGCCTCGCCAAGATCGGGCGGCTGCCCTACCTCGGCAGCGTGCGGCACACCGGCGCGTCAAGCGGGAGCCGCTCCAACAGCGCGCAGCGGCTGCGCGCCGTCTACGGCGCCTATCAGTTGTCGGGCGAACTCGCCTCAGAGCTGCCGGGGCTAGGCGGGAAGCCCATCCTGCTCGTCGATGACCGCACCGACAGCGGCTGGACGCTCACCGTCGTCACCCAACTGCTGCGCCAGGCCGGGGCGGGGCCGGTCTATCCGTTCACGCTCGCTGTCGAGGCGTAAAGTCACTTGCATATTAGGAAAACCCGCTAAGTAACTCCCCCTCCTGGAGGGAGAACGGCCCCCTCAATCGGGGGCGCTGTCCTTAGCGGGGAAAAGGGCTAGTTGTCCTCTAACGACGTGCGCATCGACGCGAGGATTATGGCGTCCGTGTGCCTGCGGTATCCGCAGACACGGCGATGATCGCAAGGCACTCCGCGCAGAGCCATGGAGCAAACATCCCTCCTCCCTGCACAACTATACGGGCGCCATCTTCTTCTCGCCGGCCACAGAACACGCAAACCCTGAAGGTGTGCGTAGGACTCGAATTCTCCTGTCCCAGTTGTTGGCGCGCACCATCGAGCGCACGCACGAAAATCTCGCGTAGTTGATCCCGCGTAAAGCGATAGGGCTCAATCTCCGAGGGGGGGGCGTACCTGCGAGGAGGCAAGCATCTCCGAGGGGTGACGTACTTCCCAATAAACCTCCGCATCGCGTCCCTCTTCGGGCGCATAGATCTTCAGCCGTATCTCGGCGATTGGTTGATGCCGCAGAGTCTCGCGAATCTGCCGCTCTCGCTCATCAAACCGGGCTCGCTCCTCCGGGGTCAAGTCGCCTGGCGATCGCCAGCGCAGGGGCGTACTCGGGTCTATTTCTCTTTGGCTACTCACTGACGCGTCCTCAAAAGTACTCGCCCTTAACACTCTCCAACTCCAGTACAGTATATGGTAAGGTAGTCGGGTGGATGGCGCCGGATGGGCCGGCCTGGGGGGGCGCGCCCCATGATGGTGAGACCGGCCCTCCGTGCTCCCGCGGCGCTAGACGCGCGCCGCACGGGCGCCCGCGCGGGCCGCGCGCCCGTGCACCGCGCTCAACCCGCCGACCACTTCTCGTGCAACGCCGTGCGTCCGCGCCGCGCCCCCCGCCGCCCCGCCTGCGGAGGACGCGCGTCCTCCTACCAGGATCATTGTCGCAGGGATTGTGGGGGTGTCAAGGAACACGCGCGCCGCCTCGGCCCCCGTGCGCGCCGCAAGCGCCTCTTGCCACCGGATTAAGTGTCCCTTTGGTCGCCGACGCCGCGTGTATGTGGCGCTGCCCACGGAAGCGTGACATGGAAGGCCGCCCCGCCGCCCCGTGGGATTTCCACCCACACGTGGCCCCCGTGCAGTTCGATGACGGCCCGCACGATCGCTAGCCCCAGCCCCGTCCCGCCTCCCACCCCATGGTGGAAGCGCTCGAAGATGGTCTCCCTTTCCGCAGCAGGAATGCCGGGGCCGTTGTCTGACACGATCAGGTGGACCTCGTCGCCGGTGATACGACCCGAGATCGCGACGCGCGCGCCTGACGGGGTATGGCGATGGGCGTTGGACAGCAGGTTGATCAGCGCCTCCTCCAGCAAGCGCGGGTCGCCCATGATAGGGAGCGCCGTGGGTAGGTCCGCCTCCGCGACCTGCCCCTTCTCTACGAAAAGGGGCCGTACCATGGCCAACGCTTCCAAAGCGAGGGTCCGCAGGTCGAGCGCCACGCGTTCGGGCCGGATCGCCCCCGCGTCCAGCCGGCTGGCGGCAAGCAGATTGTCGATTTGGAGCCGCAAGCGGTCGACGTTCCGGCGGGAGGCCGCCAGCAACTCCCGTACGCCGGGTGAGAGCGCCGCGCCCGCGCCCATCTCCACGAAGCCCAAGCCCGCGCGTAGAGCCGTGAGCGGTGTCTGCACATCGTGCGAGACCGTCGCGATGAAGGCGGCGCGCTGACGATCCAGGTCCGCCAGACGGGTGACCTCGCCGCGTCCCGCCTCCGCCGCACGGTGCTCGAGCGCCAGGCGGCGGGCCAGGACGGCGGTACCGCCTCCCACCAGGCCCAACACGATCAGCTCGGAGCCCATCTCCTGAAGGTCTCCCGTCAGCGGAGACCAATAGTGCAGGGTCGGGTTGACCACCGCGACGAGAACGATGACCACGCCGGTGTAGAGGAGGGCGCCACGCGGGCTCATGGTGACCGCGGCGCACACCACGGCCAGGAGGAGCAATACGAAGGGCAAGCTTCCCGGAACCGTGCCCAGGGCGTAGACGATCCCGGCTAGCGGCAAATCCAGCAGGGCCATTCTCCGAAAGAAGCGGCGGCGGGGCAAACCGCGCCCGAGCACGTCATAGAGCAGCGCATACGCGGCGAAGAGGGCGAGCAAGATCCCGGTGGGGATGCCGGCGCGCCCGGTACGGGGCGGGATGAGAAACGCGACGAGAAGCAATCCGGCCAGGACGCCCCAGCGCATGTGCAGGAGCGCGCGGCGCACGAAGTGGGACGGCTCCACGGCATGGGCCAGCCAGAGTTCGGCCAAGCGTTTCATGATTCTCCCATCTCGCAATGGGAGCAAGACGCCAGCACGCCCTGACACCTCGCTCACCTATCTCGCGCCTCTTCACGCGGTGATCGACGCTATTCCTCACAGTATCGCTCTTTGCCGGGGGACTTGGGACTTAACGCGCTGCGGTGTGCGCGCGTCCCGCGATAGCGTCATAACGCGCTCACCTGCACGGGCTTGCCGGCTGGCAGCCGGCGGTCCCAGGACTTTTCACGGACCCTTATAGCCCCCCTCCGGCTTAAGGAGGCAAGAGAGCGTGCAGGCGGTCCAGGAGGTCGCGATGGTCGAAGGGCTTGGTCATGTAATCGGTGGCCCCGAGAGCGAACGCGCGGTCCCGGTCCCGTGTGTCGGCGCGCGCGGTGAGCATGAGGACGGGCGCCGCGGACACCGCGCGGATACGCTCCAGGACGACGAAGCCATCAGGAGGCGGCATGGCGATATCGAGGATAACCACGTCCGGCGAGTCGGCGGCAAAGCGGGTCAGGGCCGCCGCTCCGTCGGCTACCACCGCCACCCGTCCCCCCGGCCACACCATACGCGCGGCGTAGGCCAGGATCGTGGCAATGTCGCGCTCGTCGTCGGCGATCAGCACTGTGGGCGGCATGAGGCGCCTCCGTTGGCTGCGTAGGACGGTCGGGGGCAGGCCGCGTCCAATGTCTCCCTTCAATATATCATGGTAAGATATATCAGCCGCGCGCGGGAATCGACGTTATCTCATTGTGTTTTGTAGCTCGCCTAGCGCGGTCACTAGCTCCTCCCGCACCGTTTCGTCGGTCTCATTAGCGAGTACGCCGCGTAGCGCCTGAGCGGCAACTGGGCCGCCGAGGCGTCCGAGTGCCCACGCGGCGTGGGCGCGCACGACGGGGGCGGCCTCCCGCAGGGCGCGAGCCAGCGCGGGAACAGCGGCGCGGTCTCCGCTGTTGCCGAGGGCGATGGCGACGTTGCGCTGCAATCCCTCGCGTTTGGCGCGCTTGATGGGGGTCTTGCTGAAACGGCGGGTGAACTCTTCCTGTGATATGTCAAGTAGGGGGATGAGCTCGGGCGCGGCGAGCGATGGGTCGCCGGTAGTGTCGGGCGTAACATCCTTCTCACTGGACGCGGCGTATTTCTTATAGGAGGGGGGGGAGTCGGCTCGGGCCGGCTGGACAGCCAACGAACTAGCGCCGGCAGTCTCCGAGGGTACGGCGGGGACCGGTGAAACGCCGGCGATCCCAGGGGGTACGGCTGCAAGGGAGGCGCCGACGCTCCCGGTAGGGTTGTACATGGGCAGCAAGGCGGCGCCGGGGCGGAACTCGCTGTGCGAGGGGACGCTGGTCCGCCGATTGGGCGGGCAGACTTCCTGGCAGATGTCACAGCCGAAGATCCACGCGCCCATCAAGGGACGCAGCGCGCGCGGGATTATCCCACGGTGCTCGATCGTCAGGTAGGAGATGCAGCGATTGCTCTCCACGACGTACGGGGCCACAATCGCCCCCGTCGGACACGCGCGCAAACACAGGTCGCAGTTGCCGCAGTTGGCGCGCAACGGCGCATCCGCGGCCAACTCCAGTTCGGTCAGGATCTCACCCAGGAAGACCCACGAGCCGGCCGCCTTGGTGATGACGTTGGTGTGCTTGCCGACCCAGCCGACGCCGGCCCGTCGCGCCGCCGCGCGGTCAAGGATGCGCGCGGTGTCGACGAGCGTGCGCGTCTGTTGCTCAGGACCAGAGGCGTCACGGATGTAGGCGACGACTCGCTCCATGCGCTCTTTAAGCACGGTGTGGTAGTCGCGGCCCAACGCATAAGCGGAGATACGCCCGCGCGGCGCGCCTGCTACTCCCGACGCTCCCGCCTCGCTGGCAAACGGAACGCCCTCGGGCCGGTAGCTCATAGCGAGGGAGATGATCGAGCGCGCGGTGGGCAGCAGGTTGCGCGGATCGCTGGAGAAGGCGGCGCGCTCGGCGGTGAACCAGGTCAAGCCGCTGTAGTGGCCGGCGGCGATGCGTTCTTGTGTGACACGACAGTCATCAGGGAAAGGCACGGCGCGCGCGACACCAACGACATCGAAGCCCGCCTGACGCGCGTAGGCTTTGATGCGCTCCGTCAGATCCGCGTCCGCGGCCATCGCCACCCCCACTTTAAGTGGCGAGTGGCGAGTGACGAGTGGCTAGACCTTTTCCTCGCCACTCGCCACTCGTCACTCGTCACTGCTTCGGCAGGCGGGGCAGATACCAACAAATTCGACGCGGTGTTGTTCGACGGTGAAGCCGGTCTCACGGGCGACGGCAGCATAGGACGCTGACACCCCGTCGCGCACCGCAGGCACATGCACATCGGCGAGTGTCCCACAGGCGCGGCAGACGGCGTGATCGTGCGGTCTCGTCTCACGATCGTAGCTAACGACGCCATCGGGCCGGCGCACCTCGGCGACAAGCCCGGAGTGGACAAGGTAGTGCAGCGCGTTGTAGACGGTGCCGTAGGCGATGTGTGGCTGCCGCCCGCGCACGCTATCGAATACCTGCGCGGCGGTAGGATGGTCTTGCCGCCCGGCCACGGCCTCGAGCACAGCTTGGCGCTGCCGTGTAAGTCGAGCGGGCGCTACTGGGGTCTCTATCATGCTTCTATTGTAGCGCACCACCACGATCAACGCGGCGCCATTTGTGCTGGCGGCTCCCATCCCTATAAGCTAGGACAGAGCGCCTATCTGTTATAATTAGACTGATTCTTATTTATATGGTCATAATGCGGTCATTAATAGACGACGTAGGGGAGCGTACCATGTCCGAAGCTATCGGCGAGCAGGTTGGGGACGAGCGCCAGCCGCGACCGGATATAGACGCCAAAGAGAAGCAGTTCGTGCTGCAATACATACAACCAGGGCTGGCTGGCTTGATGGACGGCTCCGTCTCGACGCTGGCCCCTGTCTTCGCGGTCTTCTTCGCGTCGCACAACAACTCGCACCTCGCGCTCATCATCGGCTTCTCCGCGGCGGTCGGCGCCGGCATCTCGATGGCCTTCTCGGAGGCGCTCTCGGACACGGGCGAGATCACCGGGCGCGGCAACCCGTGGTTGCGCGGCGGCGTCACGGGGCTGATGACGTTTTTGGGCGGCCTCGGCCACACGCTGCCCTTCTTGCTCTCCAACCCCACTACCGCGCTGCATCTGGCCTTTGCCGTGGTCGGCGTCGAGTTGCTGATCATCGCCTATATCCGCTACCACTACTTCAAGATGAATTTCTTCCTGTCGGTCGTACAGGTCATCGTCGGAGGGCTTCTAGTGCTCTTCGCCGGTATCCTGCTTGGACAGGCATGATACCGGCGCCGGATCTGGCTACCAGCGACTCCCGACTCCCGACTCCCGACTCCCGACTCCCGACTGGCACACTAGTTGCATCTCCATGATGGCTTTAGACAGATAAACGATCAATTGAAATTGAAAGGGATGTAACCATGAGATGGGTGTTGACGTTGGTAGTGTTCTCGCTGGGCGTGTGGTACCTCACAAACCGGCAGCGGCGCGATCAAATCCAGGAAAAGGTATGGGATGCGACACCGCAGGAGGTACAGACACGAGCCTGGAACATGGCGAAAACAGCGAGTGATACCGCGCGAGACCTTGCTCAGAAGGCGAGTAAGACGGCGGGCGACGCCGTGGCTAACGTCCAGCAAGCCTCCGGCGCCGTAACCGACCACGCGCAACAAGCCGTCGATGCGGCGACGCAAGGGGCTCAACAGGCCGCCGGCACGGAAACGGGAGCGACACAGCAGAAGACTGATACTCCGTCCACAAGCAGCGGCGCCGTGGAGACCGACGTCAACACGCCGCCTCCCTTCATCCGTGAGACGGTGCAAGCCGAGATGGCCGACGTCAACGAGCAGGTAGACAGCCTGCGCGCCGGGTCTGAGTCCCCGCCCGATCCCGCCGAGAAGTCGGCCGGGGAGGTCTTCGGCGGTGGCACGACGGCTACGACGGATATGCGCGCCACGCAGGCGCCGGCTACAGCAGCGGAGACTGAAACGGTCGAGGGCGGCGTCGAATCACTCAACAGCGGCCAGACGTCACAGAGCGATGCGATGGTCACGCCCAAGACGCACGCGCGCGCGCGGAGCGAACGGTCCACATCGTCCGCTTCATCGTCCGCGGATGCGCAGGGCGTGGTAGGCCGCACACTCACAACCGACGATAGCATCGTGCCGGAAGGTGAGCGGCCACGGCCTATTGCTGGCGAAGGGACGACAACGGCGTCGGGCGGTACGGTCGACACGCTGTCGCCAGACACAACTGGGGCGACGGCGACGGGCAAAGCCGGTCCCTTGCCTCAGGGCCTAACCGCTGGCGCACCGGGAACAGGTGGGCCAGCGACGTCGACTATCGCCCCTTCGGCGCCGGAGAGTGTCGAAACGCCGACCACTGGGATGGAGACCGCTCCCGTGGTTGACCGCGCCGCCGAGGTCACCAAACGCACCGGCGGTAAGATAGTCGGCAACAAGAAAACCCGCGTGTTCCACCTCGCCAGCGCCGCCGACCTGCCCGGCGAGAGCAACCGCGTCTACTTCGATAGCGTCGAGGAAGCCACCGGCGCCGGCTTCACCCCCGCTCCGGACGTCGACGTCAGGGGCCTCTAAATCGTGCGGGCGGTGGTGCAGCGCGTCGCGCGCGCGGCGGTCAGCGTCGTCGATGGCGACGAGGAGCGCGAGGTCGGGCGCATCAACCGCGGGGTGGTGGCGCTGCTCGGTGTCGCGGACGGTGACACCGAGATGGAGGCGGAGCGGATGGCGCGCAAGATCGCTACGTTGCGTATCTTCCCCGACGCGGGCGGCAAACTCAACCTCGACGTAGGCGAGGCCGGCGGCGCGGCGCTGTTGGTCTCGCAATTCACCTTGCTGGCCGATACGCGTAAGGGGCGACGTCCCAGTTTTATCGACGCGGCGTCCCGCGAGTTGGGTGAGCGCCTCTATGAGAGCGTGGTCACCCGATTGCGCGAGACAGGTCTCACCGTACAGACCGGCTTGTTCAGGACGCACATGCGCGTGGACATCCTCAATGACGGCCCTGTCACGATCATCCTTGACACCCAGGACTGGGTTGGTCCTGGCGCCGGGCAAGGGGCATAGCGGATGGCGCGACAACGCGGAGACCGGCGGCAGGTGCGTCAGCCAACGACCGCTCCAGGGAGGCCGTCCATACCGCCGGTCGAAGGCGCGAAGACGGCCCAGGAAACCGAGACCGCAGGCGCGGATGACCTGCGAGCTCTGCGTGCGCAGATCGACGATGTACGGCGCGAGTTGAACGCGCGGCTCGACACCCTGGCCGCCTCCGTCGACCGCCTGTTGCCGGCGGCGCCTCCTACCGCGTCACCGCGGAGTGAACAGCCCGTCCGCAAACCACGAACCGACCTGCGGCCCGGCGACGATGTGTATGTCCCGCGACTGAACGGGACGTACACGGTCGTCGAATCTCTCGCGGGAGCGGACACATTCAAGGTGCAAGCCGGTCCGATGCGCGTCGAGTTGCGCTACGACGAGGTATGGCCGCTGGAGGATGCGCCGCCGATCAAACAGCCGTCCGCGCGATTCGCGTCATCGCCCAATCGTCCCAACCCCAACCCGGCCATCCCCTCCATCGACCTACATGGTTACTCAGAGTCCAACGCGCTCATCACACTGGAATTGTTCCTGCACCACGAATATGCGCGGCGCACGCCGCGCGTACGCGTCATCCATGGCAAAGGCAACGGCATCCTGCGCGACGCCGTGCGCCGCGAGTTGACGCGCAGCCAGTTGGTACGCACAGTCGACATTGGCCCGCATTTTCAAGGTGACGAGGGCGTCACCCTCGCGGACCTCGATCTGTAGGCGCTACTTGTCCTTCCAGGCGATTGCATGATACGCTGTACCGGCGCGGTCCTCGTCCCCTCCGCGCCCCGTGACACCTCGTGCCCCAACCCTGTCGGGACGTGAGGAAGAAAAAAGGAGAGCAGTATGGAACACCACGGACACTGGCGGGTCACACGGCGGCGAATTGCCGCCGCGTTGCTTCTAACGGTAACAACAAGTCTGGCGGCGAATGCGGCCCCCAGCCATACAAGCGCCGACGCTCAGGCCCACACCGGCCGTATCGGAGCCGCCGTCGCACCGGCTGATCCGGTCGACTCGCCCATGTATCGCGGCAGCGCGGCCGGGAACCCCATCGCCACGACGAGCCAAAATCTATCCGTCAACTGGACCTCCCCGCCCCTCCAATCGCTCACCATCGACGCCACCCCATACAGCAATACACTCTACATCAGCGGCATGGTGTTTGGTCCCTTTGCCGCGAGGGGGAGCCAATTCCACGACCCCTTCTACGCGCTGGATGTGCGCACCGGCAAGGTGCTCTGGCACACCTACACACCCAACTGGCATACGCGCGGCCCCATCGTCGTCAAAGGCGTGGTCTACCTCGGCGTCGGCAATAGCTGGGCGGCCAGCGCGGCCCCGGTCAACTGGGACACCGTCGTCCGCGGTACAGGCCCCAGCGGTGTCTTCGCCTACGACGCCGCGACGGGCCGGCCCCTATGGAACTTCCCGACGCCGGGCGCCGTACACAACACGCCGCTCTATGCCAACGGCGTGATCTACGCCGTCACCGGGGACCGCGCCGTATACGCCATCGACGCCGCGACGGGACAACTCAAGTGGAAGCTGTCCATCCCATCCTACGACAGCGTGTCGTCGCCAATCCTCTCCGGCAACATGATCTACTTCGGCGGCGCGCACCCCTACGCCGTCTACGGAGTCGACCTTACAACGCATAAGATCGCGTGGCAAACAGCACTCCCGCATGTGATGGGCGCGACCGACGATTGCACCCCTGCGGTCGCCAACGGGCTCGTCTACATCGAGGGCGCCACCTCGGATAAGTACACGACCCTGCCGTCAACGGGCACACCGATTGGCCAGAGCCTGTTCGCGCTCAACGCCAAAACCGGCAAGATCGCGTGGACCTTTGATGAAGGGGCGGGGCACACGCCCTTCTTTTACGCCGCGTCGACGCCCACGGTCGTAGGCAATACCGTCTACTTCGGCAGCGACGTCACGGCCAGCTTCTACGCCGTCGACGCCCTGACCGGCGCGCAACGCTGGGTCTACCAGGTAGGCGCGGCGTGGACGCTCGCCAACACGATCGGCGAATCGGCGGCGATCGCCGGCGGCGTGGCCTGGACGGGGACGCGCGGGGGATTGCTGCTGGGTCTGCGCACGGCCGATGGGTCCGTGGCGTACCACAAACAACTCAAGGCGGCGATCTATGCCGGCAGCCCGACGATCGTCGACGACACCCTGGTCGTGCCAAGCTCGACGGGCCAGGTGCAGGCCTTCTCGATCACGCAACTGCTGGCTCAAGGGGCTACTCAGTAACCATTACTGCGACTAAAGTCGCATGGCAAACCACAGCCACTGAAGTGTCGCGCCTCATTGCGAGGCGCGACACAGCTTATTACCTGTTAGCGCGCCGGACGCAGCCGTCCCGTCCGCGCACTGGCGGCTTGCGCCGTGGTTTGTTGGCCGGCCGCGCCTTTGCCCTCGATAAAGACGAAGGCGATGACCGCGCTGAGGACGGCGAGGACGGCCGACGTCAACATGGCTAGCCGGAAGCCAGACACGTATGATTCGCCGATGGCGCGGCGCGCCACAGCGCGCTCACGCGCCCCCACGCTCGTCGGGACCATCGCTCCCGCCAGCCGGGCACGCTGACCGTTGATGGCGCCCACCACGGCCGGCGACGCTTTGGCCGCAGCCAGATTCTTGTCCAGATTACTGTTGAAGGCGGTGGCGACGACGATGCCCAGCACGGCGATGGCAAGCAGGCCGGCCGTGCGCGAGACGGCGTTGTTGACGCCCGAGGCCAGGCCGGAGCGGTTTTGGTCCACCGCGCCCATCACGGTCGTCGTCAGCGGCGCGATGACCAGCGCCATGCCGGCGCTCATCACCACGACCGCGGGGAAGAACGTCGTCCAGTAGCTGCCGCCGACGCCTGGTCGGGCGAAAAGCACGAATCCGGCGGCGACGATGAGCGGGCCGACCGTCAGCGGGACCTTGGCGCCAATCCGCCCGACAAGTCCGCCGGTCCAGCGTGAGAATAGGAACACGATGGCCGTAAACGGCAGCAGCGCGGCGCCGGCCGCCGTGGGCGAGTAGCCCTGCACTTGCTGTAGGTTGAAGGGCAGGAAGTACAACGCCCCGCCCAGGCCGCCGTAGAGGAACAGCGTCAGCGCGTTGGCTCCGCTGAAGGTGCGCGAACGAAACAGCGAGAGCGGCATCATCGGGTTGCGCTCACGATCCTCGGCCAGAATGAACAAGACGAGCGCGACGAGACCCGCGATCAATGGGCCGAGTACGATGGGGTCGCCCAGGCGCGTCGTGGCGCCCCACTCGATCAGGCCATAGACGACGCCGGCGAGCCCCAAGGTGACGAGCGTGGCGCCGAGGACATCCAGGCGCCCCTGCTCCCCGTCGTCACGGCTCTCCGGCACATGCCGGAATACCAGGATGAGCGTGAGCGCGGCAAGTGGCGCGTTGATGAAGAACACCCAGCGCCACGAGGTGTGCTGGATGAGCCAGCCGCCAAGAACCGGGCCGAGCGCCGAGGTCACGGTCGTAAAGCCCGACCATGTGCCGATAGCCTTGCCGCGTTGGTCGCCGTCGAAGGCGGCGCTGATGATGGCCAGGCTGCCGGGCACGAGCAGCGCGCCGCCGACGCCCTGCACGGCCCGCCCCACGATGAGTTGCGTCACGTTGGGGGCGAGACCACACCACAGCGAGGCCAGAGTAAAGATGATGATGCCAACGCTATAGACTAGCCGCCGGCCGAAGCGGTCGCCGAGCGAACCGCCCACGAGGATGAGCGCGGCGAGAAAGAGCGCGTACGCTTCGACCACCCACTGCACGTCGGCGCCCGTGGCGTGCAGATCACGTTGCAGCGCCGGCAGCGCCACGTTGACGACGGTTCCGTCAATGAACGAGAGGCTCGATCCCAGGATCGTGGCCGCGAGGATCCACGGCCCCGCATGCGGGTTTTTGGGCTTTCCCGTGGCGCCGCCGCCATGTGGACTGACGTTATGCTTGCTTGGGGCGGCGCTGCTCATGCTTTCTCTACCCTAACCTGCGATTAAAATCGCATAGCAAACCACGGACACTGACGTGTCTCACCACTTGATGGAACGCGCCGCTGGCCTGACCTTAAAAGGTCATGGCAAGGATCAGACCTTAAGAGGTCTCTCGGCTGCAGCCCCAGTGGCCGCGCGTCAGACGAGCGCCACGCGCGTCGCGCCCAGACAGACCTTTCGAGGTCCGTCGTCTGCCATGACCTTTTAAGGTCAGGCCGCCTCTCACAATCGCAGGCTACCCCTCCAGCGCCGCGCGCAATGCGTCTAAGTCGAAGGCTCCGTCGTGGCGGCGGCCGTTGACGAAGAAAGTGGGCGTGCCGCCGACACCGCTCTCGACGCCGCTCATGAAATCCTCGCGCACGCGCTCAAGGTAGGTCTGCCCGCGCATCTCAGTATCGAAGCGCGACACGTCGAGGCCGACCGCTCCGGCGTACTGCTCGAGATGTTGGTCGTCGAGTTCACCCTGATGCGCGTAGAGATAGTCGTGCATCTGCCAGAACTTATCCTGCGCGCCAGCGGCCTCGGCCGTTTCGGCGGCATGCTCGGCGTGCGGGTGTACTTGCGTGAGCGGGAAATTGCGGTAGACGAAGCGCAGCTGATCGCCCAGCTGTCGCTGCAGCTCCTTGACCGTTGCATCGGCCTGCCCGCAATACGGACACTGATAGTCGCCATACTCGACGAGCGTCAGCGGGGCGTCGCCTGGCCCCTGTATGTGGTCGCGCGCGCTTACAGGTATGGACAATGTCCCATCTTCATCCTGATTCGTCATGATAAAGCTCCTCTTTCCACTATGTCCAAGCCAACGGTCCATTGGAATGCGCCGCTGACCTGGCCTTAAAAGACCATGGCAGAGACCGGACCTTTTAAGGTCTGTGTGGGTGCGCCATGCGCGTCCTCCGTCGGTCGGCCGGCCACCGCGCCGATCATGGAGAGACCTTAAAAGGTCCGGTCTCTGCCGTGACCTTTTAAGGTCAGGCCGTGTGGCGCCATCGTGGGGCGCACACAGTCCATTACAGTAGGAGCAGGTCTTGTGCCTGAGCGCCTACAGCATGATCAGCCCCTGGCGCGCGCCAATGGTGACGGCCTCGGTACGGCTGGAGGCATTGAGTTTGGAGAAGATCGAGCCGACGTGGAACTTGACGGTGTGCTCAGAGATGCCGAGGCGGCGGGCGACCGTCTTGTTGCCCAAGCCCTCGGCCAGCATACCCAGCACCTCGACCTCACGCGGAGTCAGCGCTTGAATGGGCGTCGGCGGCAGCGCGCGCGACGCCGACGAAAGGGCCGGCAGCAGCGCCCCCACAAATTCGGGTGAGAGCGCCACGAGCCCCGCGGCGGCCGCGACGACGGCGGCGACGATCTCGTCGCCTGCGGCCTCGCGCGGCAGCACGCCGCGCACGCCCGCGCGTAACGCCTCGGTTGTCCAGCCTCCCTGCGCGTCGTCGGCGAGGACGACGAGAGCCGGCGCACCGGCCCGACCGGCCAGGAGCGGCTCCAGGCTGGACATGGGATCGTCGTCGTGCGGCTCGACCTCGAACAGCACTACGTCGGGCCGCAGGATACGCGCGTTGCGCTCCAGCGCGGCCGCATCGGCTGCACGGCCCACGACCTCAAGCGCAGGGTTGGAGGCGATGAGCGCCTCCAACCCCGCGCGGACGACCGCCGATGAAGCGGCCACCAGGACACGGACCGTCGCCGCAGGCGGCGCGCCGTCCTGAACGGACGTCATGCCGCCAGGGACTCCGGCGCCGCCGGCCGCAACGACACGTCGCGGATGATGCGCCGCCCGCCACGTACGATCGTAAAGCTCACCGTCGCGCCCACCCCAGCCCCATAGAGGGCGGCGGCGAGATCATCGGGCTCGCGGAAAACCCGCTCACTGGCGCCAGTGATGATATCGCCGATGATGAGCCCGGCCGCCTCGGCGGGACCACCCGCGTCCGTCTCCAGCACCAGCAGGCCGAACGCGCGACGACCACCGAGCGGCGCCAACACGGGCCGCGTGGTGACACCCAAGTAGGGACGCCGCTCCCCGTTTCGACCCTGCAAGAATCGTTGTACGGCGTTGCTGGGCACGGCGAGGGCGAGGCCGCCGTTGATCATGCTGTTGATGCCAACCACTTCGCCGCGTGCGTTGGTCAGCGGACCACCCGAGTTGCCAGGCGCCAGACGCACATCGGCCTGCACCCAACTTTGATCGCGGGGACCTTCGGCGGGGGCGACCGTATGCACGATGCCCGTCGTCAGGGCGCCGACGATACCGAGCGGGTTGCCGACAGCGAGGACAAGCTCGCCGACACGCAGCGCGTCCGAGTCGCCAATGGCGGCGGCGGGCAAGTCCGCGGCCTCGACCGTGAGCGCGGCGAGGTCACGCCCCTTGTCCTTGGCCGTAACCATGGCGTCGAGGGTGCGCCCGTCAAAGAGTTCGACGGTGGCGCGGTCGCCGCGCGCGACATGCGCGTTGGTGATGATCAGTCCATCAGGGCTCCAGATGACCCCCGAGCCGCCGCCTGGACCCTGCCCACGCACCTGCACCGTAGAGCGGCACAGACGCGTGGCCAGAGCCTGCAGCTCGGCGGCGACATCCAAGCCTTCCTGTGTGATATGCGGCCTATCGGCGATAGCCATAATTTGTTACTCTCCCCTCTGCGGGCGCTCGGCTACAATGATTGCCACGTCGGCCAGGACGCCGCCGCGCACAACGCGCGCGTTGATGGCCTTGCCGACGCGGTCGGAGCCGAGCATGGACTGGACGGCGTCGATGTCGGTGATAGGCGTGTTGTCGAGGGCCACCAGCACGTCGCCGATGAACATCCCGGCCTGCTCGGCCGGGCCGCCCTGCTCGACGGTGACAACGATGAGGCCGCCATTACTAGCTAGATTCAGGGTGTTCTTGAGGCTATCGGGCAGGTGCACCGGCTGGAAGCCGAGCCCGAGGTAGCCGCGCGCGATGCGGCCTTTGCTGAGTAGCTGGTCGGCCACGCGGTTGACCGTCGAGGCCGGAATCGTCACGCCCAAGCCGCGCGTGAGGCCCGACGTGTTCATGCCGACGATCTGCCCATGGGCATTGACCAGAGGGCCGCCCGAGAAGCCGGGGTAGAAGGTGAGGTCGGGGCGCACGAACTGGTCGATCTGGCCGCCGCGATAGGTACTCCAGTTCCCGCTGAGGGCGCTGATGACGCCGTACGAGGCGGAGAGACCGTGCTCGCCGGGACGCCCAACGGCCAGGACCATCTGGCCGACGGCAAGGGCGCTAGAGTCGCCAATGTCGGCGGTGGACGCCTCGACGCCCTGTACTTTTAGTATGGCGATATCCGTGCTGGGGTCGCGCCCGGCCAGCGTGGCGGGGACGGTGCGCCCGTCGGCCAGTGTGACCGTGATCTCCTCGTCGCGCTCGACCGTGTGGTCGGACGTGACGATCACGCCGGGGCTCCAGTGGATGCCGCTCGAGGGGACGCGCTGACGCGCGTTGACCGCGACGACGGCGCCGCCGGCCTTCTGGACCGCGCCGGCCAGGTCATTGGAGAGACCGAGCAACAGGCTCGTGATCTCGGTTGTCGATAGTGCCATGTGTACCATTCCTCCATGGTGTGCATGCTTTTCGGGAGTGTGTATCCCGTCTGCCTACAGCATGCCGCACGGCCGGTAGAGCCCACATCGGCGGAATGGGGAGGAGCGCGACCTAGACGAGTGACTAGTCCGGGGCCGGACCTGCGACTGCCTCCCCACTGCGGTGTCAGGGCCACCCGACCGCAGTCGGCGGTGGTCTGCCATCGGGGTCCCCACCGCAGTGGGGAGGCAGTCGCAGGCGTTACGAGCGTCGGAAGAACACAGCCGAGGCCACACCGCGCCAGCCGAGCAGGAAGATCGTGTTGAAGATGAACGCCACGATGGCGAAGGCCGCCGTGATATCGCCGTGGAAGACGACGGCGCGCAGGAGCAGCGCGATCGGCCACGCCACGACCCAGGAGAGTTCCGTACGCGGCAGCAGCGGGATCGGGCGCGTGGTAGCCGCGCTGGCTCGCCGGCCGAACGCGCCCAAGAATGGCGCGACGAGGAACCAGGCGATAATGAACGGGGCGGCGATGGCGACGACGCTCTGCGGGCTAACCGTTTCTTTGTGGTTGGAGAGGCCGACTGCGGTGAAGACCAAGAAGGAGATCACGTCGCCGACGACGAGGGCGGTCAAGCGGCCCTGACGCGGGGCGGTGGCGTCCGGCGCGGCGGCGCCGGCGATAGGTGTGCTAGCGTTGATCATTAAAACATCCATTTCCGGTTAGGGGGCACGAGCACTATGCACCTATAGTGTAGCTCACCGCCGTATAGCCGCGCAGCCGGCAGGGACAATTGACAGGGTACGCGGCGCGCGCGTAGACTAACACTAACGGAACATGGTGGAAAGAGGCGTTTGGGAGCATGGGGGCTGATGAGCGTAGCGGTCTATTCGCGTCTGGGCGACCTACTCCGCGCGCGGGGACTAGGCGTGGAGGATCTCCGGCGCCGGATCGTCGTGGACACCGGCCAGGAGGTGAATACGCGGGCGCTCGATGTCCTGGCGGGCGACGGCCGGGTGCGGCGCCCCGACATCGAAGTCGCCGGCGCCGCCGCGACCGCCCTGGCCGTGCGCCTTGACGATCTCTTCGACGTGCAGGTCGTTCCCGACGCTGTTAAGGCGCATGGCGACGGTGGCGCGGGGATAGACTTGGGCGAGTGGAATCCGCTTGGCCCCGAGCAGAGTCATCGCCTAGTGGGTCACGCTACAAATAGATGGGAATGCTCAACCTGGCTAGACGAGTGCAAGGACGTTCTCGCCAATATCTACTTAAATGCGGCGTGACCCACTAGATGATCTCTTGGCGCTCCAGGATGAGCGCGACCTCGACGAAGAGGAAAGCGCCGAGTTGCAATCGCTGGTAGATAGAGCCGGCCATGCGATAATCGAGCGCGGCATTCGAGAGATCGCTCAGACACGAGGTGAGCCCGTCGAGCATGTGCGGGCGGAGATTATGGACGCTGCGGCGCGCTCGTCCGCCGTGTGGAATGCCCTCCAAAACGACCCAGCGCGCATGGCGGAGGAAGTGCGCGCGGCCAAGGAGCGGCGACGGACGCGGAGAAAAGCTGGCTGATGCCGGCACCGTTCCCGCACAGCCTCCGGGGGCGCATCGTCGCCCTTGGGAGACACGCCGCGCACAATGCTCAGAATCAGGATGTGCGCGATGTCGTCCGCTTGCGTGCCCTCGATGCATGCGAGTATTGCCTCATGCCTACGAGCGGACAGTTCGAGGTCGATCATATTGTGCCACAGGCACGCTGGGCGGACTACCAAGCCAACGCGTACGCGGCTTTACGGCGGCGCGACCGGCTCAACCTCACCACGCCCCACCATATCGCCAACTACGCCTGGGCGTGCGTCTTCTGCAACAGTGCGAAAGGCGGCCGGCGGCGGCCATCGGGGGCGGGGCGCCTCTTCGATCCCCGCTATGACAACTGGCCGGACCATTTCGAGTTTCTCTCGTCGACAAGTTACGCCGCCATCGCTGGCTTGACTATGATTGGGGCGGAGACTGTGACAGCCCTAAAATTCAACCGTGGGGGGCCGGAGGGGCCACCGGTGGCGCGCCACGTCGCGATTATGGAAGGTATTTACCCACCAGCTTGGGCTCGCGCCGCCTACAAGTTATGAGAGGGTTTAGGGGGACTGGACGCGGAGGCATTAGCCGGCGCGAACGCGAAGAAAATCCTGTAGAGTATGGCGCCCGCTACACGCCGGCGAAGTACTGCCCGTGGAAGCCGAAGGGGATGTGGTGCGGGACGTCGGCGCGCGCGACCTCCTCGAAGGTGTGGGCGTCGAGCACGAGCAGGAACGAGGCGCCTTTGGGGGCGTCGAGGACGACGGAGAGCACGACGCCGTCGTCCTCGGCGCGCGCGTCGGGGGCGGGCACGAAGACGGGTTCGCCGGGGTAGCAGTCTTCGGCGTACCAGATGTGAGCGTCGCCGCAGGCTATGTCGACTTTGACTAACTGGTTCTGGAACGCGTAGGGCTGCCCCTCGCGCGTGCCGCTGGCATACATATAGCGATACTCCGCCGCGTTGCAACGCGCGTCGTTGATGCGCGGCAACTCCATGTTCTCGCGGCTCACCACCTCGTACGACGCTGATCGGCCAGCATGTAGAGGGAGGCGGTAACGCCGCAGCTCAGTCGGTGGCGCGGGACAATGGTCGCCCTCGGGGTGGCGCAACACGTCGAGGTAGAGCTTTTGCACGACCGAGGCGTCCTGGTAGGCCAGCAGGTCGAGCACGAGCTCGTCGTCGCGCTCGAAGGCGTTGATGTGGTGGAACGAGAAGAAGGGGTCGCACGGATAGCGCCCCACGACCGCGCCGTCGCCCTTGTCGATCACGATGAACGTCGTGGGCTGCTCCGGCTTCCAGCGCAGGTTCTCGGCGAAGGACATGCCTTTGACGACGCCATTGAACACGAGGTCGAGCGGGTTGACCACGAAGGGGTACTCGGCCAGGACCACGTAGCGGGCGGTCTGGCTGAAACTGTGCATGTAGGCCGGCTCTTTGACGGGCAGCGCGGCGATCGGGACGCGGCGACGCGCGCCGGCGGGGATGCGGTAGACCTTGTAGGCGCTGGTCGGGCCGAACTTGACGGTGTTGTTGAGCGCGTCGCCGTTGGCAGGGTCAGTGTGCGGGTGCGGCGTGGTGGTGAGGGCGTCCCAATCGTCGTCGAAGTCGAAGACGCCGAGCGTGCGCAGCGTGCGCGGGTCGAACTCGACCGGCAGCGGCGTCTCGGTCCAGGCCACGAAGCGGTCGGCGATCATGCTGACGTTGACGCTGGCGTTGTGGCCGAATTGGGGCGAGAACATACTGGTGACGCGCTTGAAGAGCGAACGGCAGGGATCGGTGGCGAATTGTGAATAGCCGAGCTTGCCGTGCTCCGTGGCGTAGGTGTAGTCGGGGCTGCGCAGGTAGCGATTGGCGTACGAGACCGTGCCCGCGTGGAACGAGAAGCGGTGCAGCATAGCGAGCCCATCGAACCAGTGGCGCAGCGTCTGGCGTCCCAACTCGAAGCGAGCCGGCCCATTGCGCACGAGCGTGCCGTCCAACCAGCCAGGGAAATCGCCCGTCACCGGCAGCGCGTCCAGGTCAACCTCCCGCTGCAGCGCCGCGAGGCCCTGCCCATATCCAACCGTCATACCCACAATCCTGTTTTTCGCTTGTTACCTGTTATCAGCCCTACCCTGAGGCCCTCTCTCCAGTGTACCCCGCGCTCACTATGAGGGGTGTACCCCACGATTGGAGGCAGCCTGACCTTAAAAGACCACGGCAGCGGACGGACCTTGAAAGGTCTGTCTGGCGCGACGCGCGTGCCGTCCGTCGAGCACGCGACCACTGCGCTGGTCGCGGGAGAGACCTTTTAAGGTCAGGTCCCTGCCATGACCTTTTACGGCCAGACCAGCGACGGTCGCTATCTAAATTTTATCTATTAGTAAAAATTAGGATTCAATCGCTTGACATTGGGATGAAACTCGTGGTAGAGTAGTTCTATACGAAGGAGAGGAGGACAGACGATGGCACGGAAAGTTTTGGAGAGCTGCCCGAGTTGTGGCGGCACGTTGGAAATTACGGAGGTGCACTGCCTCAATTGCGACGCGCGCGTGCAGGCGCGTTTCAGCGCCGGCGATTTTAATAGCCTCAATGAAGAGCAGAGCACCTTCCTGCGCATCTTCGTGACTAGCCGCGGCAACCTGAGTGACGTCGAGAAGCGGCTCGGCGTGTCCTATCCCACGGTGCGCGCCAAGCTCGACGAGGTGATCGCGCGCCTGGAGGAGCCGCGGACCGAGGAGGGGGCGCCGGAGGGTCCCTTCAGTGGCGCGCCGCTAGGCGCGTCCACCCGATCCGCCCGCATGCGCGCGGAGGCGGCCGCCGGCGCCTCGGCGTTGGGCGCGTCGTTGAGCGCCGAGATAGGCGCGGCGGTACGCGGCGCGCTGAGCGAGGTACGCGGCGCGCTCGACGAGGCGCGTACCGCCGCGTCGTGGCCGCCATTTGAGGATAGGCCGGTCGAGCAAACGGAGTCGCCGCGCGAGCAACAAGAGTCGCCACGCCGCGCTATCCTCGACGCCGTGGCGCGCGGCGAGTTGACGCCCCAAGAGGGGGTGGAGCGCATTCGTCAGTTGGGGGGTGAGTAACATGGAACGGTTCGACGAGGTCGCGGCGGGCGTGCGCGCGTTGCGTGTCACGCTGAGCAAAGGGAACATCACCCTGCGGGTCACGCAGGGGAGCGCATGGTCTATCGACTACGACGACGCGCGGAAAGGCGACGCGCTAGAGGTGGAGCGCGACGGAGATACGCTGCGGGTGCGGCAGCGCCGGGGCGGAGACCTCGACCTGCGGCTAACGGCGCCGCCCGAGCTTGAGAACATCGACCTGCGCGTTGGCGCCGGGCGCGTCGAGGTCGAGGGCGCGCACGGCCACATACACCTGGACAGCGGGAGCGGCGCCGTGGCGCTGCGTGGCGCGGGCGGCGCGGCGACGCTCAAGACCGGCAACGGCGACGTGGACGTGGACGGCTTCGACGGCGAACTCACCGCTGCCAGCGGGAACGGCCGCGTGCGCGTCGCGGGGCTGGGTGGGCAAGCGACGCTGCGCACCGCGAACGGCCGCGTCGAGGTACGCGACAGCACCGGATCGGTCGAAGCGCACAACGGCAACGGCGACGTGGCGCTGGCGCGCGTCGGCGGCAAGAGCGAACTCCACACGGCGCACGGGGCCATCGTCGTCGAGTCGCCGCGCGACCTGGCCACACGAGCCACGACGGCGATGGGCGCTATACGCGTGGTCGACGGAGCGGTGCGCGATCTGCGCCTCAAGAGCCATGTGGGCGAGGTGCGCTGCTCGGCGGCGTTGGCCGCGGGCCGGCACGAACTGGAGACGTCCATGGGGGCCATCGTGCTTGAACTACCGGCGAACATCGCGGCGCGCGTGGACGCGCAGACCGCCTTCGGCGCGGTCCACTCCGACTTCCCGCTCGTGCGCGTGGGCCGCTCCGGCCCTATGGGCTTCGGAGGCGTGCGCATGGTCGGCAGCATCGGCGCCGCGGACCCCGCGATCGACATCTCGCTGCGCTCCAGCAAGGGCAGCCTCACATTGCGTAGCCGATCCGGCGCGCCGCCACGGCCACCTATCGTCGAGCAGCCCCCGACGCCGCCCGTCCAGCCACGCCAACCGGAGCAAGGCACGACCTTGCAGGTCCTGGAGGCGCTGGCGCGCGGTGAGATCACCCCGGCCGAGGCCGAAGACCTGCTATCGCAGCGCGTCTAAGGAGAATTGACATGATACATGCGCCGCCACGAAGAAACGGCGCACTCGGCGGCAATGCCCGTGAGGCCCTACTCCCACAGGTGTTGCACGCGCCGCGCGCCGTCCCACCGCTAGACCACCCGCGACCCGGACGTCTGCCAAACGTTACATGGGGTACCGGCAGCCTCACCATGCATTGTACCACTACCGATGGGCTGCCTGTATCTCTCACGCCTCCCACGCCTTGCCGCGCGAACATAGCGCGCGGCGGCGCCAGCGCGCCTCCAACTATCCCTGCACAGAGGGAGCTTGTGCGCGCGTATCGCCGAGGAGAACACGAGTATGGACAGCAAAACTCTCGCGCCACCGTCCTCCGCGACGCGGACAACCTTACAGGATGGAGCGCCTATGACTATGACCACGGTGGCGCCCGCGCCGACTGCACGCGTATCCGGCCCGTTCATCAACCGCGCCTTCGCCCTGCTCTGGGCCGGACAGTCCGTCTCCAACCTCGGCGACTGGGTCTTCAACACGACGCTCATGCTGTGGATCGCGCTCGGCCTCGGCCACAACCAGCCCTGGGCGCCCGCGGCCGTCAGCGGCGTCCTCATCGCCCGCTTCGTGCCGACGCTCCTGATCGGCCCCCTTGCCGGTGTCTTCGTCGACCGCTGGGACAAGCGTCGCACGCTGTTGTGGGCCGACGCGCTGCGGGCGCTGCTGATCGCGCTCCTGGCCCCCGTTGCCGTCCTCACGTCGTTCCCCCTGGCCTGGCGGCTCGGCGTGGTCTACGGCGTGGTCGTCCTCACGATGCTGTGCGCGCAGTTCTTCGACCCCGCGCGCCTGGCCCTTATCGGCGACATCGTGGCCGAGCCCGACCAGCCGCGCGCCAGCGGCCTTGAGCAGGTGACAGCGAGTCTGGCTCTGGTCGTCGGCCCCGCCCTGGCGGCGCCGCTCTACGTCGCGCTCGGCGCCCAGTGGGCCATCCTCGCCGACGCCCTCTCGTTCGTCATCTCCTTCCTGCTCGTCCTGCGGCTGCGCGCGCCCCATGTGCCTATAGAAGGCGTAGCAAGCGAGCAGGGTCACGCGGGACGCGAGTTCGTCGCCGGCCTGCGCGTCATCGGCGGCAACCGCGTTCTGCACACGCTCTTTGTCGCGGCCATCCTGACCATGCTGGGGTTCGGCTCCATCAACGCGCTCGATATCTTCTTCGCGACGGGGACGCTACATGTGGCGGCGGGCTTCTACGGTGTCCTGGAAGGGGCCTTGGGCGTGGGGACGCTGACGGGGGCGATCGTAGGCGGCCTATGGGCGGGACGGTTGGGGCTAACCCGTATGTTGTGGCTCTCGCTCGTCGTCGCGGGCGTGCTCGTGCTGGTGTACGCGCGGCTCACCAGCTTCGGCCCCGCGCTGTTCGTGCTGTTCCTGGTCGGCGTCCCCAGCGGCACGCTCAACGTCGTCATCAACCCGCTCTTGTTGCAGGTCACGCCGCGCGCGTTCGTGGGCCGGGTCAGCGCGATGCTAATGCCCGTGATAGGCGTGGCCTCGCTGCTCTCCATCGTCGTATCGGGCGCGCTGGACAGCACCGTCCTGCACGGGTTCCACGCCCGCCTGCTCGGCATCAACGTTGGCCCAATCGACACCATCTTCTCGGCGGCCGGATTGCTCAGCGTCGTCGGCGGCCTCTACGCCTTCCTGAACCTACGCCATGTGTCCAGCGCCCCGGATATGCCGGATATATACGCCTCTACAACACCATCCGAATAGTTAGGAGATAACGTCAATGACACACGATACCCAGACATTCACGTTCGACGCGGCCCCGACGATCGTCATCCAGGCCTGTAATGGGGATCTCAAAGTCACGGGGCAGACCATGGAACAACGGCAGGTAACAGTTGTAACCAACGATGCGCCACAGGCGATACAGGGTGGGGATCAGTTGGTGATTGAACGGTGCGACGACGCGCGCCTCACCGTTCCCCGCGACACAACGCTCGTCGTCCAGAGCGTCGGAGGCGATGCCCGCGTGGAACGCGTGGCGGCCTTACAGATCGAGAGCGTGGGCGGCGACCTCAACGCGCGTGAGATCGAGGGCGCGTGCGCGTTCAATAGGGTCGGTGGCGATGTTCGGGTAACGGACATCGTCGCGCTGGCGCTGGACGACGTGGGCGGCGACCTGCGCCTGGAAGGGGCGCCAGAGGGGATAGGGCGCGAAGACCAAGACATGGAGTTCGCGCTAGGCCATATCAACGGCGACGCTCAGTTAGATGGGTTACGAGGGCGGTTACGGCTCGAACATGTCGACGGCGACGCGACATTGCGCGGCGCGGTCGACGGCTTCGGACCCACGTCCATTGGCGGCGACCTTACCCTCGACCTGCGCTACACGCCCGGCCATGAGTACCAGCTTGCCACCAAAGGGGACGCCGCGGTCACGGTAGCGGAAGACGCCGACCTCACACTCCAGGCGACGGTGTACGGCGACGTCTCCGGTCTGGAGCGTGGGCGCCACATATCCGCAGGTTCCAACACCGCGCAGGCAACCTGGGGCAGCGGAGCGGCGCGACTCTCGCTGCAAGTCAGCGGCGACCTTCGCGTACGCGCGGCGGCCACGCCGGCTCACCCGAGCCCACCTACGCCCCCAACCGCGCCGGAGCGTCCAACGCCACCCGCCCCGCCGGCCGGCACGACCGCCGCCTCCGCTGGCGCCCCATCGACGGCGCCCGCCGACGCCAAAGAGGCTGGCGATACCGATCCGGCGCTCGCCGTCCTCGAAGCCGTCGCGCGCGGTGAACTCAGCGCCGCCGAGGCGGACGACCTTCTATCACAGACATCTCGCTGATAGCGACGAAAGGAACAGGATGATGAATGTTGCCCTTGGACCTATGCGCGTACAACTACAAGTTACCTTCACCCCGCCACGGGCGGGAACAAGTATCACGGAAGCGCGAGAGCGCGCGGAACGCCAACTGGCCGCCCACTCGGCGCTGGTCGAGCACGCCTACAATCGGGAGCGCCAGCGCCGCGCCATCGAAAACGATCGGTTGCGCTGGGAATGCGACCATCCGCGTTTATAGATCGTGGTTAGGAGGTTATTGTGCTCCGCTTATTCGCGCTGCGCGACGTACGGCTATTCCTCATCGGGCAGACGCTGTCGCTATTCGGTGACACCGCGCTCTACCTGGCGCTCGGCATCTGGGTCAAGAGCCTGACCGGCAGCAACGCCGCGGCGGGACTGATCTTCTTCGTGCTGGCGCTCCCGGCGCTCGCCGCGCCCGCCGCCGGCCTGCTGGTGGACCGCGTGCGGCGCCGCCCGCTCATGATCGCGACCGATCTCGTGATCGGCGCCGCCGTGCTGCTCCTGCTCTTGGTGCACGGCCGTGAGCAGCTGTGGCTGATCTACGGGGTCACGGCGCTCTACGGCGCGGCCGCGATCGTCTTCAACTCGGCGCAGTCGGCCCTGCTGACGGTGATGCTGCCCGATGACTTGCTGGGCGAGGGCAACGCGGCGCTACAGACCGTACGCGAGGCGCTGCGCATCGTCGGCCCGCTAACCGGCGCCGGCATCTACGCGGCGTTTGGCGGTGGGGCCGTGGCCGTGATCGACGCGGCCACCTTCGGCGCCTCCGCGCTCTGCCTGGCGGCCCTGCGCGTGCCCGAAAAAACGTTGCCTCGTGGGCATGAGGGTGACGGCGCGGGCGAGCAAACCTTTTTCACGGAACTGGCGGCGGGCGCCCGGCACATCGCGCACACCGCGGTGCTGCGACAAGTTGTCCTGACTGTCGCCGTGGCCCTGCTCGTCGTCGGCTTCTCCGAGACGATCATCTTCGCCGTCGCCGGCCAGGGGCTGCACCGGCCGCCCTCGTTCATCGGCGTGCTGAGTTCGGTCCAGGGCGTGGGGGCGATCGCGGGAGGCCTGACCGCGGCGCGTATGATGCGCAAGATCGGCGACGCGCGCACCATCGCGCTCGGCCTCGCCTTGTTCGCGCTGGGCGACGGCTTGCTCATCGCCCAGAATCTGGCCGTGGTGCTGGCCGGCATCCTCGTCGCGGGGGCGGGGCTACCCTGGATTGTCGTGGGCTTCGGGACAGCGCTGCAGCGGCGCACCCCGGCGCATCTACAGGGACGCGTCTACTCGGCGGCTGACACGCTGGTCGGCACGCCGCAGACACTCTCGATTGCTGTGGGCGCGGGCCTATCCACCCTCGTCGACTACCGCATCCTCGTCGCCGTCATGGCCGTCGTCGTGGCCGGCAGCGCCGCCTACCTGTACACGCGCCGTGTCGAGGCCGCGCCGGCACGAGGCTCCGTGCCAGCGATCCCAGGTGAGCTTGCATCGAGATAGCGCGATGGCGCCCCGCACGCCCTATTCCAGGAAGGTCCTACCGCTCACCGGCGTCACGGCGACGGCTGCTACAGGGCGGTGACGTACGAGTCGGGCGAATCGTCGGGTAATAGGCGAAGCCGTTGGTGTGCCAGGTCCGGTTCGAGGCCCAGCGCCTCCATCGGGATAACGCCCAATAGCGGCTGCGTGCCCGTGGGAAGTTCCAGGCAAGCAAAGGCTCCTTCGCGCCCTAGCAGTGACAGCCACGCGTCCCTGAAGAGGCGCGACTGGCGCGGCCCGGCGGCGGTCCTGATCGTCACCTCCCTATCTGAGCGCAAGCCGAGGCGCGCAATCACGTCGGCAGGCAAACTCAGGAACGTGGCGCCGGTATCGACCAGCACGCCATCCAGCGTCACGGAGCGCACGGCGTTGGCGTCGATGTCGCCAGCCTCGGCGCGCGCCTGATCGATAGTATTGGTGACAGTCAAAGCCACATCTACTCTACCCACGACGGCTTCGCGATCAAATGATACTGTTGCCATAGAGCCTGCTCCGTTCGTATGCTGATCATAATCTCCATTATAGAGAACGAGGGATGAATGTGGAGCATTTCGCGCGGGTTGACCTATCGCTCTCGTAACTCACGGCGCAGCAGCTTGCCAGAGGCGTTGCGCGGCAGCGCGTCGACGAGCGTGACGCGGGCAGGGACTTTGTAGCGCGCCAGGCGCTCACGGCAGAAAGCGATCAGCGCATCGGGCGTCACGGGCAGGCCGGGGCGCGGCACGACGTAGGCAACCGGGACCTGTCCCCACGCCGGGTCATCCATGCCCACGACGCCGGCCTCGGCCACGGCCGGATGCGCCAGCAGCGTGGCCTCGACCTCGGCGGGGTAGACGTTCTCCCCGCCCGACACGATCAGGTCGTCGCGCCGATCGAGCACATAGAGGTAGCCCTCGGCGTCGAGGATGCCCAGGTCGCCGGTGTGCAGCCAGCCGTCACGGATCGCGCGGGCGGTCTCCTCAGGGCGGTCGGCGTAACCGGGCGTCACGGTCGGGCCGCGCACCACGATCTCGCCGGGCTCGCCGGGCGCCGCCGCGCGGCCGTCCTGTTCGACGCGTACCTCCATCGGCAGCAGCGGTTTGCCGGCCGAGCCAACCTTGCGCAAGGCGTCGGAGGGGGCGAGGGTCACGGCCTGCGAGGCAGTCTCGGTGAGGCCGTAGGTCTGCACGACCGGGACGCCGCGCCGCGCGCACTCCTCCAATAGGGGCAACGGGGCGGGACCGCCGCCTAACAGGACATGGCGCAATGTGGAGGGATAGGGCCGGTCGCCGCGCGCGTCGAGCATACGGCGCAGTTGCACGGCCACCACGGAGATGATGGTCGCGCCGTCCTCGTCGATGGCGCGGTTGACCGCTGCGGGATCGAAGCGCTCGTGCACGATGGCGGGGATGCCGTAGATGACGCTACGCATCAGGATGGAGAGGCCGCCGACGTGGAAGAGCGGCAGCAGGGCCAGCCAGCGGTCGTCCTCGCGCAGACCGAGGTTGAGGACCGAGCCCATGGCGCTCCACCAGTGGTTGCCGTAGGTGAGCATCGCGCCCTTGGGACGGCCCGTCGTCCCCGATGTATAGATGATGGTGTGCGTGGCGGCGAGGTCAATACGCCCGCGCGGCGCGAAATCGCTTTCGCATTGCTGGTAGAAGTCGTCAATGTGTACGGCCCTCACCCCCCCAGCCCCCCTCTCCCCTGCGCGGGAGAAGGGGGAGTCAAAAAGGAGGAGGCGCGCGCGGATATCCTGGATCTGCCAGGTGAGTTCAGCAGGGGCGAGGCGCACATTCAGGAGCACGAGCGTTGCGCCGATGCGCGCGGCGCCGTGGACGAGTTCGGCCATGGGCAGCGCGCCTCGAAAGAACACGGCCACGCGGTCGCCCTCGCGCACGCCCAGTCCGGCCAGCCGCCGCGCGGCGGATGTGGCGCGGCGGTCCAATTCGCCGAAGGTGACGCGCTGGCCGCCGACTATGAGGGCAAGGCGATCGGGCGTGAGCGTCGCGCGCGCGGCCAGCCAGTCAGGCATCTCGCCGCCATAAGAATAATTTGTGTTATTCATCAGAGTGACTCATGGGAACAGTATGGCCAGGGCGAACAGCACGCCGAAGAGCAACTGCATCATGCCCGTACCCTTGAGCGCCTTGTTGAGCGCGGGGCCATCCACGCGTGTGAACACGACACGGACGAGGCGATAGGCCAACGGCGCCGTCAGCCACGGCAGCCAGAACAGCCACGATGCCGCTCCTATCAGCCACAGGACGAGCGGCGCGAGGTACGAGAGCACAATCAACGCCAGGTAATAATAGCGCGTGCCCTGCCGCCCCAGGCGTACGGCTGTGGTATGCTTGCCGGCCACACGGTCCGTGTCGATGTCGCGCACGTTGTTGACGACCAGGATGGCCGTGATGAGCAGGCCCATGGGGACGGAGGCCACGAGCGCGGGGACGCTAAGCGAGAGGGCCTGCACGTAGTAGGTCCCGGTGACGGCGACGACGCCGAAGAACACGAACACGAAGATGTCGCCGAGGCCGTGGTAGCCCAGCGGATAGGGTCCGCCCGTGTAGGCGACCGCGGCCGCGATCGAGGCCAAGCCGACAAGCA
>JAABUR0100000729.1_pt1 | contig 66757 bp, 66 predicted proteins | sample 5560091 | NCBI WGS metagenome assembly JAABUR01 (sample SAMN10711879, study PRJNA513375) | rock metagenome | isolation source: Antarctica rocks | place: Antarctica: Victoria Land, University Valley sud
CGACCGTCGCCCACCTGTGCGTGGTGCACGGGGCCACCATCGGCGCCGAGGCGCTCATCGCCAACGGCTGCACGGTGCTCGACGGGGCGACCGTCGGGGCCCGCACCCTCGTGGCCGCCCACTCGCTCGTGGCCGCCGGTGCGGTCCTGCCCGACGACGTCCTCGCCGCCGGAAGCCCCGCCGTGGTGAAGCGGTCCCTCCCGGGGACCCCGGCCGAGATCTGGGTGCAGATGAACCCGGGCGCCTACGCCGACCTGGCCGCCCGCCACCGCACCGGTACCAACGAGGTCGGCTGAGCGACCGTCGCTGGGCTCAGCCGGGAGGGCCGGCGGCGTCGAGCCACCGGAGGGCGACCCCGGCGTAGGTGGCGATGCCGACGGCCATGGCCGCCTCGTCGAGCACCATCCGGTTGGAGTGGTTCGGCGCGGCGTGGCGCGCCCCGCCGTCGGGCGCGGTGCCGAGGAAGGCCATAGCTCCCGGCACCTGCTGGAGGACGTAGGACCAGTCCTCGGCGCCCATGATGGGCGTCGGCATCCGCACCGCCGCCTTCTCCCCGAGCAGCCCGGTGGCCGTGTCGAGGACGAAGCCGGCCGCGTCGGGGTCGTTGACCGTCACCGGGTACCCCGGGTCGAGCTCGACCTCGGCTTCGGCACCGTGGGCGGCGGCGATGCCCTCGGCCAGCCGTCGAACGTCTTCGAGCACGGCCGTCCGGGTCGACTCCGACACCGTGCGGATGGTGCCGTACAGCTCGGCCGATTCGGGGATCACGTTCGACGTCGTCCCGGCCTGGATGCGGGCCACGGTGACCACGGCCGGGTCGAAGGCGTCGACCCGGCGCGTCACCATCGACTGGAGGGCACCCACGATCTCACAGGCGATGGGGATCGGGTCGAGGGCGTGGTGGGGCATGGAGGCGTGGCCGCCGCGGCCCCGGACGGTGACGAGGAGCGTGTCGGCCGACGCCAGCAGGGCCCTCGAGCGGGTGGCGATGACCCCCGACGCGATGGTGGGCGTCTGGTGGATGGCAAAGGCCATCGACACGGGAGCGGCGCCGGCGGCGGCCTGGTCGAGCAGCCCTTCGTCGAGCATGTACCGGGCGCCGTGGTGCCCCTCCTCGCCGGGCTGGAACATGAAGGCCACCCGCCCGGCGAGATCGCTCCGGCGCTCGGCCAGCAGGCGGACGGCCCCGGTGAGCATGGCCACGTGGGCGTCGTGGCCGCAGGCGTGCATGGCGCCGTCGACCGCGCTGGCGTAGTCGAGCCCGGTGTCCTCGGGCATGGGCAGCGCGTCCATGTCACCCCGCAGCAGCACCGTCGGGCCGGCCTCCGCACCATCGGCCTCACCCTGGAGGACGGCCACGACCGAGGTGGTCGACGATCCGGGAGTGACGTCGACCGGCAGCCCGTCGAGTGCCTCGAGGATGGTTGCCTGGGTCTCGGGCAGCTCGAGCCCGAGCTCCGGGTTCTGGTGGATCCGCCGCCGCATGACCACGGCCCCGTCCAACTGGCCGCGGGCCGCATCGAGCACACCGTCGAGCACGTCGAAGGTCATGGCCGCCGACGGTAGCGCCGACCTGGTGCGGCTTGCCGCGGGGTTGGGCCGATGCCCCCGCGGGCAGGTTCGGCGCCGCCTCGTTCGGGTTCCCGACGCGGCAGGGCCGGATGCCGAGAGTGGACGGGGCTACCGGACTTGGGAGGACCCTGACCCGGGTCCGGACCGGCGGTTCCGGATGAGCCTGATGCCCTCCGTACCCAGCAAAGGGAGAGTCAGGCAACCGTCACACATCCGCAACTGGGGACGTGGGCCCGGCGGGGATCGAACCCGCGACCGAGGGATTATGAGTCGGTCCCGAGCCATCCCGGCGGGTACCGGGTAATCGCATCTTGGCTGGTCAGAGGGTTATCCACACGGCACATACGTTCGCCCAGTACCCTCCTGTGCGGTCGAGTTGTGACCAATCTGTGACCAATCCGTGACCGCTCCAGCGAGCGCCGGTACGGCGTAGCGTCCCGCGGGCATTGGCGGGTGACGTCACTTCCGCTGGATCGAGACAGCCGACATGCGGCGCACCAGCCGCTCAGAGAGGGGCAGTCCGATGACCACCCACCCGGCACCGAACGGGTCCGACTGGTACGAGCCCGCGGTCGCCACCGACCCCCTGACCCGCGCCTTGACGGCCGCGGTCACCGACGCCGTGGGCCGCGCCCTGGACGCCCGCTTGCCCCGGGTGGCGGTCACGACGGCCGAGGCCGCCGAGATGCTCGGTGTGTCGGTGGCGACGGTGGGCCGGATGCTCCGCGCCGGGGAGCTGCGCCGCTTGCGCTGCGAGGCGCAGGTGGGCGTGGTCACCGTCGAATCGATCTACGCGGTCGCGGGCTGGCCGGTGGTACCGATCACCACCGGACTGTCGGTGGTGGCGTGATGGCGAGAGGAGGCCGGCACCTCCCTACCCGGACGGTCCCTCAGCGGGCCTTAGACGGCGATCTGAGAGCCGGTCAGGCGGCCGTGTGGCCCTTCCAGCCCACCGAGCGCACCTTGCGTGCCTCCCGCCGCTCCCGGTCGCTCAGCCCGCCCCAGATGCCCGCCAGCTCCGGGCCGGCGAGGGCGTAGGCGCGGCAGTCGTCGCGCACCAGGCAACCCGAGCACACGGCCTTGGCCGGCCCGGCGGACTCGCCTAGCTCGGGATGCCAGCTCAGGTCCGGGTGCTCACGGCAGGCGGCGTCGGCATGCCAGGCCGGCCGGGCGGTGAGCAGGTCGAGCAGGGAGACGGCCTCCACACCGGGTTGCATGAGCGCCGCCCAGGCGCCGAGATCAGCCACCGACCCTGACGGTAGCGACCGGCCGCCCCGTCGGGGTGCACCTTCACCCCGGGGTCCGCCCGCCGACTAAGGAGACGGCCCCGGGATGAAAGCGCGGTGCACCCCGCCCCCTTGGCGGCTCGACATGGGCCACCAGGGGGACGGGGTGCGGGTGGTGGTGGTTGCGTCGAACCGCACGCTCGGACGCTGCGGGGCAGGAGGGACCCCGCACCACCACCAGACTCAGGCGATCAGGCAGCTCCGTTGTACGTGATCCGGCAGATCCCGGTCGGCCGGGTCACCCCGAGAGCGAGGCGCTCCTCGGCGATCACCTTGATCAGGTTCGACGTGCTCGCCGAGTAGGGGTCGACGAACAGCTTCGCCGGCTCCCGGGAGAACACGACCGTCGAGGCGGCCAGGTTGGCGACGATCCCGGTACCCGCTGCCACCTGCGAGGTGACCGTGACCGGCACCCCCCACAGCGAGAGCGGCTGGCCGAGCGCCGGGGTTGCGCTCACGATCAGCTCACCGGTGGTGGTCGGCGTCTTGAGGACGATTTCCCAATCGGCCGGGTTCACGAAGATGCGGTCGGCCTCGAGGAACGACGTTCCCGAACGCAGCAAGGTGATCCCATGCAAGATCGACAGCAACCGCTGCTCGGCCGCACCTGGTGCGTAGGTCTGGATGCCGCTCGTCGCCAGCAGGCCGACCAGGTTCGTGCCGGTGCCGTCCCCGGAGAGAACCTGGGCGTTCTCGGCCAGGATCAGCCCGGCGACCATCTCGGCCTCCACCACCGCGGCGAAATTGGCGAAGTCGGCCAGGGCCTCGTTCGACACGGCCACGAAGTGGGCCAGCTTGCGAACGGGCAGGGTGACCGGCGTCCACCCGGGTGTGCTCTCGGGCTTGGCCGCACCCTCGGCCACGGTGGCCGCTGCGCTGGCCGCCGTCGTGCCCCGGTAGAAGGTCACCGAGGCGGCCTCGGTGGGCTGGGTCGGCATGTACGACGCCACCCGGGTCGGTTCCCGGGCGAAGGCGACCGGCTCGTACCGGTAGTCGCTCACCACGCTCATGGGGGCTGCGGTCACGGCCCGGGACTCGACGGCGGTCACCGAAGTGGCCCGACGCTCGAGCACCCCGGCGTGCGCCTCACGGAGCTGGGGTTCGCCGAAGGCGACCGGCGGCAGGTTCCCGATCGCCCGCTCACCACGGCTGGTGCCACCGCCGAGGAGGTGGGCGGTGGCGACGTTGCCGGCGTCGATGTCGGCGGTACGGGCGGCACCATCGAGCAGGTTCCCGACCGCAGCGTTCGCGGCCTCGAGCTCGGAGCGCAGCTCGGTGCAACGGGACTGCTCCGAGGCGGTCAGGTCACGGCCCTGCGCACCCTCGACGAGCCCTCGCAGCTCCTGGCGTAGTTCGTTGGCCCTCTGCCAGTTGGCATGGGCGTAATCGGTCTGTGTGGGCACGGTCGGCCCCTCTCTCAGCATGAAGCACCCCTTGGGGGTGGCCTCGGAACGGATGATCGGTTCCCTGCTGGTGGGGTTCGCCCGGCCGGCCGGTCGCTTCGCCCGCAGCCCGGTGGGGGTGACCCGGCCGGACAACCGCAGACGGAAGCTAGGGGGAGCGTACCCCCTACCGGCACCCCCTACAAGGCGCCGGTCACCACCCTGGCGAACTGTCGCCGAACGTCCACCGCCTCGACGAGCCCCCACCAGGCCGCCAGCTCCTCGTCCGGGGCGCGCGCCGCCAGCCGGGACGCCAATCCCCGCATCGCCAGCACCGCCAGCTCGCCACCAGAGCCGGCGGTGTCCACCAGGGCGTCGAGCTCGGCCACGAAACGCTCGAGCTGGTCCGAGTCGAGGCCTTCGACGCCGGCCAGGAGGTAGCTGTCGGGGGGATTGACGGGCACGGGTGCCTCCTAGGGGGAAAAAGGGAACGGCTCGAAAAAATGGCCTCGGAACCCTGCACGCAAAAAGTCAGGGGGACGGCACTACGGCGTGTCGTCGGTTCTGCGAACTTTCGTTTCACTGGCCCTCCGGGTGCGGGTGGTCGTCGCCCAGGCCGAATTTCTCGGCGCATTCCAGGGCGAAGGCTTCGGCGATGGCCTCGTCCCGCCTTGCCTCGGCGATGAGCCGGCGCATCTCGGCGGTGTACTCCTCGACGCTCATGGGGTTGGTCATGTTCTCTTCTCCTGTTTCGTTGGTTGGTTCGGTGAGCAGTTCCGCCAGCGCTCCGACCCGGAGCACCGCCCACCAGCGGCCGGGGTCGGTGACACCCCGGGGTCGAACGACGAGCACCGGCAGGTTCGGCCCGGCTTCGGCTTCGGTCTGACGTAGCCAGCCGGCGACGTCGTGGCGCTGCTGGTCCTTCACTTCGAGACACACGCCAGGTACTCCGTCGACGTCACCGGGTTGGCGACCGTCGCCGGCCAGGTAGCGGCGAGCGTCGGGCCAGCCGTTCACCCGGAGCCAGCGGACCAGCGCCACCTCGGCCCTTGCGCCCTTGCGCCGTGGCGCTGCGCCGCCGGTCACCTGACGCTCCCGGTCAGGGGGTAGGTGTGGTTCTGATCGGTTTGGGGTCTCTTCCTGTCAGGTGGGCTGGGGACCTGTCCCCCACTACGTGGGGGGGGACGGTCCCCGTTTGCCGGGGGTGGTGGTCCCCGGTGGTCCCCGGGGTGGTCCCCGCAGGTCAGGGGGGGTGCGGTGGGGGTGGTCCCCGAGGCGGTCCCCACCTGGCCGGCGAGAGTGGTCCCCGGGGTGGTCCCCGATGAGAATGAGTGAGAATGACCGGTCATCTCGGCTCCCCTGTGAGGGGTCGCAGGCCGCTGCGCCGGTAGCGCAGGGCGGCGCCGAGCACGTCGTTGCGGGCACCTATGCCGGCCAGGCGCAGGGCGTCGCCGGCGACCCGGCGGCTGGCGTCGAGGGCCACGCCCAGGGTGTCCAGACGGTCGGCCAGCTCACCGGTGCCCATGGGCCAGGAGTCGCCGGCCACCCGGTGTGTGAGGTGGGGATCTTCGACACGTTCCAGGGTGACCACTTCGGGCGCCCATGGGATTCTCCGGTGGGTTGCTCGTAGTTCGAGCCGGCCACGGTCCCGGGGGAGAAGCCGCCACACGAGATCGACGTCGGCGGCCTTGGCACTCGATCCCCGCTGACCCCTTTCAAGGTCCTTGCCGGCGTGGTCGCACCGGAGGCTGGTGACACCTGCGGCTCGTAGTGGGCTTCCGGTGTGCGTCCAGAACGCTCGCATGGTGTCGGCGCTGTTCTCCTCGCCGACCAGGGAGGCGGTCACGGTGTCGACGACGACGAGCTGGGCCTGGTGGTGGGCGACCAGTTCGAGGAGGGCGGCACCACCGTGGGGACTGTCCAACGGTGGGAGGCCGGGCAGTGCGTAGTAGTTCAGGTTCGAGAGGTTGTCGTCGGGGCCGTAGCCGAGGGCTTCGACTCGTTCCCGGAGATCAGGCCGCCCCATTTCGGCGTCTACGTAGAGGACGGACACGGGGACACCGGGGGGCTGATGGAGAACGGGTCGACCGGAGGCGACGGCGGCGGCCACCTCGAGGGCGAGCAGGGACTTGCCGGCCTTCGGGGGAGCGAACAGGGCGTGGCTTCTCCCCCGGGCCAGGAACGGCTCGGCCAGCCACTCCTCTTCGACGGGGGCGGCGGCGAACAGCTCGGACCAGTCGACCCGGGCGTGGCCGTACTGGTCGGCGGCGTTGGCTCCCCCGTCGCCGAACAGGTCACGGAGGTCGTCGTATCGGCCCTGGCTCATGGCGTCGGCTTCCTGGGGGCAGCGGCACCGGCACGCATCCCCGAGACGATGGTGCGCTCGATCTCGTGGTCGCTGAGACCGATCCGTGCAGCGACGTGGTGGAGTGCTTCGGCGGCGCCGGCAGGGTCGAGCTCACCAGCGGCGGCCAGTTGACCGAGCCGGAACGCTGCTCGGACCAACGTGTCGTTCCTGGTGCCCGCGGTGGCTACGGCGACACGGCCGAGCTCGGCGTCGAGGGCAGCCTGCCCGTACCGGCCGGCTCGACGACCGGGTGCTGGGGTGGGGACCGGGGTGGTGGGTTCGGTGAGCCGCTCCAGCAGCCACCGTGGCGCTGGGAGAACCGCTGTGTCGTCGTACACCCGGTACTGACCGGCGGGGAGCCGGGACGGTGGGAGAACCGCATAACCACCGGCACCACGGGTGTCGACCCCGGGGGCGAGCTTCCCGGCGCTGTTCCCGACCCGCTCGTCGGGGAGCTCGAAGATCAGGTGTCCACCACCGCTGGGTGTTTCGTGGGTCCGGGTGGCGATCGAGTCGGCGTCACCGAAGGCGTCGGCCAGGGCGAAGAAGTTGGCGACACCACTGACAGGCGGCTTCTCGTCCATGTCGACGACGAGCAGGTTCGACGGGCCGCAGGCGACGGCGACGTTCATGGCTGGTTCCTGGGTCCACCACTTCTCGACGACGGCGGGGTCGAGGGTGGCGGCGTGCAATCCGTTCTTTGTGGCGGGCCGCTTCGCTTCCGGCAGGCACGGGAACACGTACCTGCCGGAAGCGACGAAGCTGAGTGCGGCGTCGCCGAGCTCAGAACTCTTCGTGGTCATCGTCGGTGACGATCCCCTGCGCCGCCTGGTCGAGGTCGACCAGTTCGGGGTCGGCCGGTCGCCCCGTGGCGGGTCGGCCACGGTTCTTGCCGGAACCGTCGGCGTTGCGGACCACCACCTTGTAGTCCTTGTACGCGGCACCCCCGGCTGCGGTCTTCTGGCCGAGGAAGCGGACGGCGAGCAGGTCACCGGGTTCGATCTGCGCTGCGCCGATGGCCCGGTTCAGCACCGTCCCGAACCCGGCCACCCGGACCTCGCGGCCGTCGCCGGTCAGGAGGGTGACGGCGGGTGCGATCCCGAAGGCAGTCTCGATCTGGTCGAGCTCGAGCACCTCGCCGGCCACCTGCTCGCCGGCCGTCTCGGGGATCCAGTTCTCCGTCTCCCGGGCCACGGCTGCGAGCAAGTCACCGAAGCGGTCGTTGGTGTTGGTATCGTGCATGTCGGTTACTCCTTGTCGTTGGTCACCCCGGGTGTTTTCGGCGCCCGGGGTGTTCTCCGTTTTCGGAGGGCGTTTCGGCCCTGCTGGGGCCGTCGTCAGCGCGGCAGCGGTAGCCGCGGACACCCGCGCTGATCAGGCCGCCGGCTGCGGGTCGTACTGCTCGTCTGTGATCCCGAGCAGGCGGCGCAGGGCGGCGGTCGGCACCAGGAGCCGGCGGCCGATGCGGATCGTGGGGAGGTCGCCCGAAGCGGCAGCGCTGTAGGCCGACGCCCGAGAGATGTTGAGAAAGCGGCGTGCTTCCTCGATCGTCATGGTGGGCTGTTCCCGCGGGTCGGGGATCATGTTGGTTCCTTCCATCGGAGGGCGTGCCGCCACCCTACATCGAGTGTGTTGCCGTTCGGCTACATACTGTGTAGGGTTTGGACAGCCCAGCACCAGACGGAAGGGACTCGCCGTGACCACACGCCCTGCTCTACCGAAGGAGGTCCGGGAGCACCTGCGGGTGTTCGAGGACCGGCTCCGCCAGCTCGCCGACGGTGCGCCCACCCATGAGGTCATGGCCGACCTTGACCGGGCCCCGGAGTTGGCGGTCCGGGCCGCCTACACGGCCGGCCAGGAGGAGAGGGCCGGCGTGCACCGCACCGCCGCCGTCGTGACGTTCGCCGACGCCACCGCCGCGAACGTGAAGCGTCTCCGCAACGAGGCCGGGTGGACCCAAGAGCAGCTCGCCCGCGACATGTCGGCGGTGGGCTTCGACTGGAAGCGGATCACGGTGGCCGAGGTTGAGGCGGCCAGCCGGCGGGTGTCACTCGAGGAGATGGTCGGGCTCGCATCCCTGTTCGGCGAAACGGTGATGGCGTTCCTCGACGTGCGAGCGAACTACCTCCGCTTCGGTGCGGCCCGCTCACTCTCCGGGGACGAGCTCATCGAGATGTTCTGCGGCGAGGGTTGGCAGGGGGGCACGGTCGGGCCTACGTGGTCGAGAGCCGCAGCGGTGGCCGGCGCCGAACCGGGGGATCGGGACTGGCGCCCGGCCCCGGCGTTGTGGAAGCGGCGCTCCAAGGGTTACGGCGAGGGCCGCCCGGAAGGCCCCGCCCGGCGCCGGGCGAAGGCACCGAAGCCGGGGGCGAAGCAATGACCCGTCAATCGAGTGCCGTACCTCAGAAGGACGCGAGCGGGCGGTGGGGGTTCGTGGTCGACCTTCCCGCGCCGTCGGGTCGCCGGCAGGTCCGTCGGCGCGGGTTCACGACGAAGAAGGCGGCGCAGGAGGCGCTCACCGACCTCCAATCAGCGGCCCGGCAGGGCGTCTACGTGGCTCCGTCGCGGCTCACCGTGGGCCAGTACCTCGGCGACTGGCTCGACGGGCTCGCCGCGTCGGGTCGGCGGCCCACCACCATCGCCGGGTACCGCCGGCTGCTCGAGGCGCACGTGATCCCGGCGCTCGGCGGTCTGCTGCTCCAACAGCTCGAGCCGGCGGCGCTGAACCGCCTCTACTCACAGCTCCTCACCGACGGTCGGCGCCGTGGCGGCGGTCTGGCGCCCCGGACGGTGCGCTACGCCCACACGGTGCTCGGCAAGGCGCTCTCCGACGCCGAGCGGACCGGCCTGGTGGCCCGCAACGTGGCCCGGCTGGCCTCTCCCCCGTCGGCCTCGGCCTCCCGGGCCCCGGAGATGACGGCGTGGACCCCGGCCGAGCTCCACGCCTTCCTCGTCGGTGTGACCGATCATCACCACGGCGTGCTGTTCCGGCTCACGGCCATGACCGGGCTCCGCCGCGGCGAGGTGTGCGGCCTGCGCTGGGCCGACGTCGACCTCGACGCGGGCACGGTGGCGGTCCGTCAGACGATCACCACGGTCAACCACCGCCCGGTGGTCGGGCCGGTCAAGACGGCCCGGTCGAGGCGTGTCGTCGACGTCGACCCGACCACCACGGCCGTCCTGCGCCGGCACCGCACCGATCAGCTCGAGGTGCGGCTGCTGGTCGGGTCCGGTTACCGGGACCACGGCCTGGTGTTCGCCGGTCCCGACGGTGAGGCGTGGAACCCTGACAGCATCGGCCAGGCGTTCGACCGGGCCGTCAGCCGCTCCGCGCTCCCCCGTGTGCGCTTCCACGATCTGCGCCACTCGCACGCCTCGCACCTGCTGGCGGCGGGGGTGAACGTGAAGGTGGTCAGCGAGCGGCTCGGGCACGCCTCGGTGGCGTTCACGCTCGACGTCTACGCCCACGTGATGCCCGGCCAGCAGGCCGACGCTGCGGCAGCAGCAGCAGCGCTCGTCGACGGCTTGTGACCAATCTGTGACCGGAGGGGCCCCCTGGCCTCTCCCCAGGCCTGTGGATAGCCGCATTCGGGCAGGTCAGGGCGGTGGGCCCGGCGGGGATCGAACCCGCGACCGAGGGATTATGAGTCCCCTGCTCTGACCACTGAGCTACGGGCCCCGGCGCACGGTAGCGGGGTGATCGTTCAGCTCGGAGGTGGGGCTCCGGGGGTGGGGCTCGAACCCACGACCCACGGATTAACAATCCGTTGCTCTGCCAGCTGAGCTACCCCGGAAGGCTGGAGCCGCACGATAGCAGCGCCTCCACCATGCCCATCACAGCTCGATGCGTGCGGCTGCTCGAGTACACGATGCTCGGACAGCCCATCACGTGCTTGGCTCGGCGGATGGTCGGGTCGGCCACCGCTCGGTAAGGCTGTGTGAACTGCGTGAGGGGAACGTTGGCGAGCTCCGACCAGAAGTGGCTGGCGACGTCGAGACCGAGACCGGCGTGCAGGTAGAGGTGAATGCGGAGGCGGGACTCGTCGATCGGGAAGAAGCGACGAAGCCACGTCACGAAGAAAAGGATCATGCGGGGATCGCAGTTGGCGAAGCGGAGGGAGCCGTCTCGTTTCGTGCCCTCACCTGCGTAGAGCGCTGTTCCGGCGACGAGGAACTCCTGCTCCGACATCTGGCCGATGCGGCGGCGGCCCTCCTCCCGCAGTTCGTCGACCTCGGCCTGTCGGGCAACGGACAACCGGTTCGGGCGTGCCTGGCGGGCGCCGAAGTTCCGGTTGGCACAGGCCCGGCCGGCCCACACCGACTCGTCGAAGGGGACGTCGCGCACCCAGACCGACACCGAGGCGCGGCTCACCCCGAGCTCGGCACAGATCTCGCGGTAGGTCCACCCAGCGGCGCGCAGCACGCGGGCCTGCTCCTGCTCGGCAGTTTTGCCCCGGTACCCCACCGGACCATCTTCCCCAGGGGGTATGACAGACCGAGCAGCGGGGAAGGATGGCGCCATGCGCTTTCGTCTCGGGCTGATCACCGGGTTCGCCGCCGGTTACTACCTCGGAGCCAAGGCCGGTCGCGACCGGTACCGCCAGCTCAAGGGCTGGATAGACGAGGTCCGGGGCAACGAGGTGGTCGAGACGGCCGCCGAGAAGGCCAGGGCGGTGGTCGACCTCGGCGTCGAACGGGCCAAGGACCTCGTCGAGTCCAAAACCGGGGACGACGCCGCCGAACCGCCTTTCCCGCCGGCGGCGCCCGCCGACGTGCCGGTCGTCGAGGTGAACGCCACCGGCGGCACCGGCTGACCGCACGGTTGACGGGCGGACGAGCCGAATTCAGTCCCCGTCGAGGTAGTCCCGCAGCTTCTGGCTGCGGTGGGGGTGGCGCAGCTTCGCCAGGGTCTTCGACTCGATCTGGCGGATCCGCTCCCGGGTGACCCCGAACTCCCGGCCCACCTCCTCGAGGGTGCGGGCCTGGCCGTCCTCCAACCCGAAGCGGAGGCGCACGACCTGCTGCTCGCGCTCGTTGAGCTCGCTCAGCGCCTCCTGGACGGCCGAGTTCAGCATCCGTTTGGCCGCCTTCTCGTCGGGCGCCTCGGCTTGCTGGTCCTCGATGAAGTCCGAGAGGTTGGAGTCGTCGCTCTCGCCCACCGGCGAGTCGAGCGACAGCGGGTCCTGGGAGATGCGAAGGATCTCCCGCACCCGGGCCGGCGTCATGTCGGTCTTGGCCGCCAGCTCGTCGATCGTCGGGTCGCGTTCGAGGTCCTGGACGAGCTGGCGCTGCACCCGGTGCACCTTGTTGATCGACTCGACCATGTGGACCGGGATGCGGATGGTGCGGGCCTGGTCGGCGATGGCCCGGGTGATGGCCTGGCGGATCCACCACGTGGCGTAGGTCGAGAAGCGGAAGCCCTTCTCGTGGTCGAACTTCTCGACGGCCCGGATCAGGCCGAGGTTCCCCTCCTGGATGAGGTCGAGCAGGAGCATGCCGCGGTTGGCGTAGCGCTTGGCGATCGACACGACGAGCCGCAGGTTGGCCCGGATGAGGTCGTCCTTGGCCGTCTCGCCGTCGGCGGCGACCAGGCAGAGCTGGCGATGGACCTGGGGGTCGGCGTCCAGGTCCAACTCGTCGAGGCGGGCCTGGGCCTCCCGTCCGGCCTTGTAGCGCGCCGCCAGCTCGCCCTCCTGGTCGCCGACGAGGAGCGGTACCCGGCCGATCTCCTTCAGGTACATCCGCACGGGATCGGACCCGGCCGCCGTGCCCCGGTCGGTGAGCGGCACCCGTGGGGCCGAGGGCCGGCTCGGCGCCGGCTGCGTGGCGCCAACGGCGGCCGGGCCGGCCGCCACCTCGTCCGTCGCGGTCGCCAGATCGCCGTTCACCGTCACCACCCGGGCGGCGGCGGCGACGTCCTCGGACTCGTCCAGCTCGATGCCGTACCGGGCCAGCAGGGCGGTCACCTCTTGGCGACGCTCCAGGCTGAAGTCGTCGAACTGCACGGCGTCGAAGAGCTGGTGCAGCGTCACCCGCCCGCCGGCCGCCCGCCCGGTCGCCACCAGCGCGATCAACGAGCCCTCGACCCCATCGGAGCCGGGCGACGTGGGATGGACTTCGCTCATCCTCGCTCCTCGGCCCGTTCCGAGAGCCAGGCTAGCAACTGGTCCTCGACGTCCTGGCTGGGTCGCGCGTCGGGAGCGATCGCCTCCACCTGGACCTGGAGCCAGGAGATGGCGGGCACGAAGGCGCCCGGGTCGGCGGCGTGGCGGGCGTCGTGCTCGAGGTCGGACCGGCAGTGCACGGCCGCCTCCCGCAGCAGGGCGCGGCGGATGTCGCGCGGCTCGTCGATGGCGTCCTGCACGGCGAGCCGTTGGAGGAGCTCGGCGGCCGCCGGGTCGGCGGCCTCGACGGCCGCGTGCAGGTCCCCGCCTGCATCGCGCAGGGCCCGCCAGGCGTTGAGGTGTAGCGGGTCGGGGAAGAGCACCTCGGCCAGGAGGCCCTGGATCTCCGGGCCCTTCTCGGCGTCGACGGCAAGGCGCAGTGCCCGGCTCTCGTTCGTGTCGCGCTGGCGCCCCGCGCCTGTCCCCGGAGCCGACGCCGGGTCAGATCCGGGGGCGGCCACCCGGGGACGGTTGCCCCGCCCGACCCCGGCCCGGAGCCGGTCGGCGTCGAGCCGGCAGCGGTCGGCCACCGCCATCACGTACTGGTCGCGCACGAGCTCGTCGGGGTGCTCGGCGATCACGGCTAGGGCGGCCTCGGCGGTGCGGGCCCGTCCTTCGGGCGAGTCCAGCCGGCCGGCGGCGAGCGCCCGCTCGACCCGGAACCCGAGGAACGGCTTGGCCTGCTCGACGGCGGCGCGGAGGCGGTCGGGGTCGGACCGGAACAGCTCGCCGGGATCCTCGCCCGAAGGCAGGTCGGCGATGGCGACATCGATGGTGTGGGCCTTCTCCCACTCGTAGACCCGTTCGGCGGCGGCCTGGCCGGCGGCGTCGGGGTCGAAGGCGAGAACCACCCGGGTGGCGAACCGCCGCAGCAGCCGCACGTGCTCCTCGGTCAGGGAGGTGCCGCAGGTCGCCACCGCACGAGGCACCCCGGCGGCGGCGAAGCCGATGACGTCGGTGTAGCCCTCGCACACCACCACCTCATCGGCACGGACCACCTCGTCCTTCACCCAGTTGAGCCCGTAGAGGACCTTGCTCTTGGAGTACAGGCGGGTCTCGGGGGTGTTGCGGTACTTCGGGCCGTCGCCCCCCGGCAGCATCCGGCCCCCGAACGCCACCGGGGCGCCCTGGGGGTCGAAGATCGGGAACAGCAGCCGGGCGCGGAAGAAGTCCTGTGGCCGGTTGCGTCGGTTCAGGAACCCGAGGCCGGCCGCCTGCAGCACCTTGTCGGGCAGGTCCAACGCCCGGGCCAGGGCGTCCCACTCGTCGGGGGCCCAACCGATCTGGTAGCGGCGCACCTGATCGCCGTCGAAGCCGCGCTCGCGCAGGTACCGGCGGGCGGCACCGGCGTCGGGCCCGGTGAGGAGCCGCTCGTGGTACCACTTCACGGCGGCGGACAGCGCCTCGGTCAGGCGCTGCTTCTCCCGGCGGTGCTCGTCCTGGCGCTTGTCGGTCGACCGCACGGTGAGCCCTGTACGGGCGGCGAGGAGCTCCACCGCGCCGACGAAGTCCAAGTGCTCGATCTCACGCACGAACGTGATGACGTCGCCCTTCTTCTGACAGCCGAAGCAGTAGAAGAGGCCCTGCTCGGCGTTCACCGAGAACGAGGGCGTCTTCTCGCCGTGGAACGGGCAAAGGCCGACCCACCGGCGCCCCACCCGCTTGAGCTGCATGAACTGTCCGGCGATGGCGACGAAGTCGGCCGCCTCACGAACCCGGGCCACGTCCTCGTCGAGGATGCCCACCTAGCCGCCCGCCTGCACTGCGGGCACGGTAGCAGCGGCCTCTGCGCCGCCCTCCGGGCCCTCGGCCGCCCGGTCCGGTTGCCGCTCAGTCGGCCCCGGTGCTGACCTCGTCGCGCTTGTCGGCCCGGAGCGACGCCGCGATGGTGACGAGCAGCACCACCGAGATCACCACGAGCGACAGCCAGGTCGGCACGTGGTCGTGGAACCAGTCCTCGAAGAAGAAGGTCAGCAGCATCTTCACGCCGACGAACGCCAGGATCACGCCGAGCCCGAGGTTCAGGTAGCGAAAGCGGTCCTGCATGCCGTTCACGCAGAAGTACAGGGAGCGCAGGCCGAGGATGGCGAAGGCGTTCGAGCTGAACACGATGAACTGCTCGCGGGCCACGGCGAGGATGGCGGGGATCGAATCCACCGCGAAGACCAGGTCGGTGGTCTCCACCATGATCAGCACAGCGAACAACGGGGTCGCCAGACGCTTCCCGTTCTTCCGGGTGAACAGCTTCTGGCCGTCGTACTCGGTGGTCGAGGGGATCACCCGGCGGACGGCCCGCAGCACGATGCTCTTCTCGGGGTCGATCTCGGCCTCGTCGTGGAGGGCGATCTTCCAGGCCGAGTACAGCAGCACGAGGCCGAACACCACCAAGGCCCAGTCGAAGCGCTCGATGACGGCGATCCCGGCGAAGATGAAGACGGCCCGCAGCACCAGGGCGCCGAAGATCCCCCAGAACAGGGTCCGGAACTGGTACTTCGCGGGCACGCCGAAGTAGCTCAGGATCACGGCCCAGACGAACACGTTGTCGATCGAGAGGCTCTCCTCGATGAGGTAGCCGGTGACGTACTCCCCGGCCGCCTGACCGCCGTGCCACCACAGGATGAGGAGGGAGAAGGACAGGCCGATCGAGATCCACACCGCGCTCTCGATCGCCGCCTCCTTGAACGTGATCTCGTGCGCGTCCCGGTGGACGAGGAGCAGGTCGCCGACCAACAGCGCGGTGATGAGCGCCAGGAACAGCCCCCACTGCCAGGGGTGGACGTCGAAGTTGGCGAACCGATCGCTGGAGGAGGTGGCGGCGAGGAGGTGGAGGGGGGTCATCGGCTCATCGGGAGGGGGCGGAACCTCCTCCGATGATGGCCTGAGCGGCGGCCAACCGGGCAATCGGAACCCGATAGGGCGAGCACGAGACGTAGTCGAGCCCCGCCTCCCAGAACGCGGCGATGGACTCGGGGTCGCCGCCGTGCTCTCCGCAGACCCCGAGCTTGAGGTCCGCCTTCGTGGCCCGGCCGGCGGTGGCCGCCCCGCGCACGAGCTCGCCCACGCCGTCGCGGTCGAGCGTCTCGAAGGGGTTGCGGGGCAGGAGGCCCTGCTCGAGGTAGGCCGTCATCATCCGACCCTCCACGTCGTCCCGGCTGAAGCCGAACGTCATCTGGGTGAGGTCGTTCGTGCCGAAGGAGAAGAAGTCGGCCTCCTCGGCGATCTCGTCGGCCCGGAGAGCGGCCCGGGGCGTCTCGATCATGGTGCCGATGGCGACCTGTGGATTAGAACCGCCGTCCGCCACCACCTCGGCGATGGCGCCCTCCACCCAACGCCGGGCGGCGGCCAGCTCCTCCCGGGTGACGGTCAGCGGGATCATGATCTCCACCACGGGCCGGCCACCGGCCTCGACCCGCTGCTGTGCCGCCTGCATCAAGGCCCGCACCTGCATGGCGTACAGGCCGGGCTTCACCACACCGAGGCGCACGCCCCGGGTGCCGAGCATGGGGTTCTGCTCCTCCCACTCCCGGGCGGCGACGAGCAGGTCGTGCTCCTCGGGGGTGAGGCCCTCGCCTGCCTCCTTCACGGCCAGGTCCTCGGAACGGGGCAGGAACTCGTGCAGGGGCGGGTCGAGCAGCCGGACGGTCACGGGCAGGCCGTCCATGGCCTCGAGGATGGAGACGAAGTCGTCCTTCTGGGCCACCCGCAGGGCCTCCAGCGCCTCGGCCTCCTCGTCGGGGGTGTCGGCCAGGATCATGCGGCGCACCACGGGCAGGCGGTCCTCGGTGAGGAACATGTGCTCGGTGCGGCACAGGCCGATGCCCTCTGCGCCGTAGCCCCGCCCGACCAGCGCGTCGGCGCCGTTGTCGGCGTTGGCCCGCACCCCAAGCTTCCCCCGGCGGATGCGGTCGGCCCACCCGAGCACGATCTCCAGCTCGGGGGGCGGCTCCGGGGCGGACACCTCTACCGCCCCGACCATGACGTCCCCGGTGGACCCGTCCAGGGAGATGACGTCGCCCTCGGCGACGGTGACGCCGTCGGCGGTGAAGGACCGGTCGGTGATCTGGACGGACTCGGCCCCCACCACCGCGGGGACGCCCCAGCCGCGGGCGACGACGGCGGCGTGGCTCACCAGCCCTCCCCGGACGGTGAGCACGCCCTCGGCGACCTGCATGCCGTGCACGTCCTCCGGGGACGTCTCGTTGCGGACGAGCACCACCTGCTCACCCCGGTCGACCGCCTCCACGGCGGCCTCGGCCGTGAAGTAGGCCTGGCCCACCGCGGCCCCCGGTGAGGCGGGCAGGCCGGTGGCGATGACGCGCGCCCCGGACGCCTCGAAGGTCGGGTGCAGCACCTGGTCGAGGTGTTCGGCGGTGATGCGCATCAACGCGTCGGCCTGGGACAGGCGGAAGTCCTTTCGCATGTCGACCGCCATGCGCAGGGCGGCGGCGCCGGTGCGCTTGCCCACCCTCGTCTGGAGCATCCAGAGCTTGCCCTGCTCGATGGTGAACTCGGTGTCGCACATGTCCCGGTAGTGCCGTTCGAGCCGGACGAAGATGGCGAGCAGCTCGGCGTGGATCCCGGGGAAGTGGTCCCGGAGGGCCGAGAGCGGCTCGGTGTTGCGGATGCCGGCCACGACGTCCTCGCCCTGGGCGTTGAGGAGGAAGTCGCCGTACTCGCCCTTGGCCCCCGTGGCGGGGTCGCGGGTGAAGCCGACGCCCGTGCCCGACGTCTCGTCCCGGTTGCCGAACACCATGGCCTGCACGTTGACCGCGGTGCCGAGGTCGTGGGGGATGCGCTCACGCACGCGGTAGGCGACGGCGCGGGGCCCGTCCCAGGATCGGAAGACCGCCTCCACCGCTCCCCGCAGCTGCTCGGCCGGGCTCTGTGGGAAAGGGCGGGCGGTGTCGTCGCCGATGGCGTCGCGGTACCGGGCGCACAGCGACCGCAGCTCCTCGACGGGGAGGTCGGCATCGGCCCGGGCTCCGAGGCGGGCCTTGGCCTCCTCGAGCGGCTCGTCGAACACGGCGCCGTCGACGTCGAGTACGATCCGGCCGTACATGGCGATGAACCGCCGGTAGGAGTCGTAGGCGAAGCGCTCGTCGCCGGTGGCGGCAGCGAGGCCCTCGACCGACCGGTCGTTCAACCCGAGGTTGAGCACCGTGTCCATCATCCCGGGCATCGAGAACCGGGCCCCCGACCGCACGCTCACCAGCAGCGGGTCATCGGGGTCGCCGAGTGTGCGGCCCATCGAGCGCTCCAGGCGGCGCACGTGGCGGGCGAGCTCGGTGTCGAGGCCCGCGGGCCAGCCCGAGGCCATGTAGTCGCGACAGGCGTCGGTGGTGATGGTGAACCCCGGCGGCACCGGCAGGCCGAGCACCGAGGTCATCTCGGCCAGGTTGGCGCCCTTGCCCCCGAGCAGGTCCTTCTTCGACATCGGCGGGCGCCGGTGTTTGTGGTCGAAGGCGTACACGTAGGGCACGGCCGAACGTTACGGCCCGTCGCCCGCCTACGGTGCAGGCATGACGCGCTTCGGGCTCCAGATTCCCAACTTCACCCACGACGTCGACGACGCCGACCTGTTCGAGCGGGTGGTCGAACACGCCACCGCCGCCGAGGAGTCGGGCTTCTCCTCGGTCTGGGTGATGGACCACTTCTTCCAGCTCCCCCCGCTCGGTGGTCCCGACCAACCGATCCTGGAGGCCTACACGCTCCTCGGCGCGCTGGCGGCCCGGACCGAACGGGTCCAGCTCGGCACGCTCGTGACCGGCGTGACCTACCGGAACCCCGGGATGCTGGCCAAGATCGTCACCACCCTCGACGTGATCTCACGGGGCCGGGCCATCCTCGGCATCGGCGCCGCCTGGTACGACGTCGAACATGAGGCCCTCGGGTTCGAGTTCCCCCCGGTCAAGGAGCGGATGGACCGCCTCGAGGACGCCGTGCAGATCTGCCGGGCCATGTTCGCCGAGGACCATGCCACGTTCTCCGGGCGCCACCATTCGGTCCGTGACGCCCGCAACCTCCCCCGTCCCATCCGCGAGAGCGGCATCCCGATCATGATCGGCGGTGGCGGCGAGAAGCGGACGCTTCGCCTCGTGGCCCAGTACGCCGACGCCTGCAACATCGCCGGCGACCTCGACACCGTCCGCCACAAGGTCGACGTGCTCCAGCGCCACTGCGCGGAGGTCGGCCGCGATCCCTCCGAGGTGGCCGTCACCCGCATGTCGACGCTCATGCTCACCGACTCGCCCGACCAGACCGCCCAGACCCGCGATTTCCTGGTCGGCGCGGCCGGGGCGGAGGCGGCGGCCGGGTTCACCGTCGGCCAGGAGGACGAGGTCGCCGCCGAGGTGGAGGCCTTCGCCGCCGCCGGGGTCGACGAGCTGATCTTCAACATGCCCCTGTCCGACGTCGACTCGGTGCGCCGGACGGGAGCGCTGCTCTCGTCGGTCGCCGTCTAGACCTCGAGCCGCCCGCGGAGGTAGGCGACGAGGTCGCCGACCGCCACCCGGTCCTGGTCCATCGAGTCGCGCTCGCGCACCGTCACCGCACCGTCGTCCAAGGACTCGAAGTCGAAGGTGACGCAGTAGGGCGTACCCAGCTCGTCCTGGCGCCGGTAACGGCGGCCGATCGCCTGGGTCTCGTCGTAGTCGCACATGAACGCCGGCTGGAGGCGGGCCAGCACCTCGCGAGCGGGGCCGGTGAGCTCCGCCTTCTTGGACAGCGGCAGGACCGCCACCTTGTAGGGGGCGAGGCGGGGGTGCAGGCGCAGCACGGTGCGGGCCTCGCCCCGCACCTCCTCCTCGTCGTAGGCGGCCATGAGGAACGCCATCATCGTGCGGGTGGCGCCGGCCGCCGGCTCCACCACGTGCGGCACGTAACGGGTGCCGGTCGCCTGGTCGAACCAGTCCAGCTTCTCACCGGAATGCTCGGCGTGGCGGGCGAGGTCGAAGTCGGTGCGCTGGGCGATGCCCTCGAGCTCGTCCCACCCCCACGGGAACAGGAACTCCACGTCGGAGGTGCCCGAGGAGTAGTGGCTGAGCTCGTCGGCGTCGTGGGGGCGGAGCCGGAGCTGGTGCTCGGGGATGCCGTGCGCGACGTACCAGGCGAAGCGCTCGGCGCACCAGTACTCGTACCAGCGGGGGCCATCGCCCGGGGGCACGAAGTACTCCATCTCCATCTGCTCGAACTCCCGGGTGCGGAACACGAAGTTCCCGGGCGTGATCTCGTTGCGGAACGACTTCCCGATCTGGGCGATCCCGAAGGGGGGCCGCTTGCGGCTGGTGTTCACCACGTTGGCGAAGTTCACGAAGATGCCCTGGGCCGTCTCGGGCCGCAGGTACGCGACCGAGGCGTCGTCCTCCACCGGGCCGGCGTGGGTCTTGAACATGAGGTTGAACTGGCGGGGCTCGGTGAAGCTGCCCCGGGTGCCGCAGGTGGGGCACACGTCGGGGTCGTCCAGCTTGTCCTGGCGGTGCCGGGCGCCGCAGTGCCGGCAGTCCACGAGCGGGTCCGAGAACGTGGCCAAGTGGCCGGACGCCTCCCAAACCGCCGGTGGAGAGAGGATGGCGGCGTCGAGGCCCACGACGTCGTCGCGGAGCTGCACCATCGACCGCCACCACGCGTCCTTCACGTTCCGCAGCAGCAGCACCCCAATGGGCCCGTAGTCATAGGTCGACCGGAACCCGCCGTAGATCTCGGCCGATGGGAAGACGAAGCCGCGCCGCTTGCTGAGGTTGACGATCTTCTCGAAGAGGGCGGGATCCGGCGAGGGCTCCGACATGCGCGGGAGCGTAGTGGTGGCCCTCGCCGGCTCCGAGCGGGTTCGCGACCGCCCGCGGCCCCGTCCGTCAGTCGACGAGAGGCACGCCGTTGGCGTCGGTGTTGATGTTGCCCGTGAGGATCATGACCCCCTCGATCAGGCCCCACAGGCCACCGATGCCGCAGGTCACGAGGCTCACGACGATCTGGATGACGCCCTTCTTGGAGTCGCCCAGGTAGAAGCTGTGGACGCCCCAGGCCCCCAGGAAGATCCCGAGCAGCCCGGCGACCATCTTCTGCTTCGGCTGGTAGCCAGGAGGCACGCCGGGATAGGCCATCGGCGGCGCCGAGGTGGCGTAGGGGTCGCCGTAGCCGGCCGCCGGTGGCGGCGCGGCGTAGTCGGCCGCCGGTGGCGGCGCGGCGTAGTCGGTCTGCGCCCACTCGCCGGCCGGGGCGTCACCCATCGTCGGCGGGGGCGGCGCATCCCAGGTCGGGGCCGACTCACCCGCATCCGGCGGCGGGGGTGCGTCCCAGGATGGGGGTGGCGCGCCCGCGTCCGGTGGCGGGGGCGGCATGTTCGAGGGGTCGTTGCCAGGGGTCTGGTCGCTCATGTCTGCTCCTCCGTGTGGAGGTCACAGTGTGGCCCACCGGCCGACCCGGCGCCGCCAACAGTCCTTCAACGGCGGGCCATTGGTTCACCGCCGGGCGCCGGCGGAGGGTTCTGGGAAGCCTTTTCCCCGCCGAACGACGAATTCGCTGCCAAGAACGGTTGTGCCCGGCCGGCGCCGGCTGTCAGCCGCGGTCGAGGAGGCCGACCGATCGCAGGCGGCGCTCGAGGTGGTGCTCGAGGGCGCGGACGGCGAGGTGGTCGAGCTCGGCGGTCACCGCCGAGGCCGGCTCCTCCAACACCCCCGCCACCCGGCCGGCCAGGATGCGCTGCAGCAGGTCCAGGGCACCGGCGCTCAACGCCACACCGCGCCGGTCGGCCCGGCACAGCACGCCCCCCTCACCGACGTCGATGGCCACCAGGTCCTCGGTGGCGCCGCACGCCACGCAGGCGTCGACCCGCGGCTCGAAGCCCTCGAGCGCCAGGACCCTCCAGAAGAACGCGGCCGCCACCAGCGGGCTGTCGCTGGCCGCCAGCGATCGCAGCGCGCCCAGCAGCATGCGGTAGAGGCGGGGGTTCGGCTCGCGCTCCAACGACAGCTGGTCGGCCGCCTCCAACATGGTGACCGACCGGGCGAAGCGGTCGAGGTCGACCCTCAGGTCCCGGAAGTGGTCGACGCTCTCGGCCTGGGTGACGATGTCGAGCTCGCGGCCCTCATAGAGCTGGAGGGCCACGTGGCTGGGTGCTTCCAGCCGCGCCCCGAACCGGCTCTTGGTCTTGCGCACGCCCTTGGCCACCGCCCGCACCTTGCCGCGGTGCTCGGTGACGAAGGTGACGATCCGGTCGGCCTCGCCCAGCTTGTGGGTGCGCAGCACGATGCCGTGGTCGCGGTAGAGCACCGTCAGCCGGTCACGAGCCGACGCCCCCGAACCGGCGTTCGCGGGCCTGGTACTCCCGGATGGCGTCGACGAGGTGCTCACGGCGGAAGTCCGGCCACAGCACGTCGAGGAAGACGATCTCGCTGTAGGCCAGCTCCCAGAGCAAGAAGTTGGAGATGCGGAACTCACCCGACGTGCGGATCATCAGGTCGGGGTCGGGCATGTCGGGGTGGTAGAGGTGGCGGCGGATGGCCTTCTCGTCGACCTTGTCGGCGGCCACCCCCTCGGCCATCAGGCTGCGCACGGCGTCCACGATCTCGGCCCGACCGCCGTAGTTGAAGGCGATGGTGAGGGTCATGCCCCGGTTGTCGCGGGTGAGGTCGGCGGCCCAGTCCATGCGTCGCAGCACCCCGCGCGGCACCCTCCAGTCGCGGCGGCCGGCGAAGTCGATGCGCACGTCGCGGGCGTGGAGGTCCTCGGCGTGGCGCTCGAGGATGCCCTTGTTGAAGCCCATGAGGTAGCGGACCTCGTCGGGCGGGCGGCGCCAGTTCTCGGTGCTGAAGGCGTAGACGGTGAACCACTTCACGCCGACCTCGATGGCCCCCTCGACCGTGTCGAACAGGGCCTTCTCGCCGGCGGCGTGGCCCTCGGTGCGGCGCAGGCCCCGCTGCTGGGCCCACCGGCCGTTGCCGTCCATGACGACCGCCACGTGCCGAGGGATGCGCTCGGGGTCGAGGGCGGGGGCCACCACCGCAGCAACCTACCTGTCGGGGGGTCGGCGCCGATCGCATCGCGCGCCCCCCGGCACGGCGGGCTAGGAAGCGGGCATGGACCGCCTCCGCGCCCTCGGGAAGCGCTGGCCGTGGCTAGGCCGGGCCCTCGACGTGCACCAGCGGGTGGGCGAGGTGAACGGCGGGCCGGTGGCGTCCAGCGTCACCCTCACCGTGTTCGTCTCGCTCTTCCCTCTCCTGCTGGTGGCGGCGGCGGTGGTGGGGTTCCTCGCCGCCGGTGACCCCAACGTCCCCGGGCGCATCATCGACGCCCTCTCCCTCCAGGACGAGGCGGCCAGGACGGTGCGGACCGCCGTGCGCACCGCTCAGGACAGCCGACAGGCCGCCTCGGTCCTCGGCCTGGCCGGCCTGATGTGGTCGGGTCTCGGGGTCACCAACGCCCTCGCTCTCGCCGTGCAGACCCCTTGGCAGCAGAAGGCGGCCGGGCTGCGCACCCGCCTCGACGGGCTGCTCTGGCTGCTGGGCGGCGTGGTCCCCTTCGGAGGCTCCGTCGCCCTGAGCGCCGCCATCAACTTCCTGCCCGACGCCGTGCCCAAGGTGCTGACGTCGTTCGGCCTCGTGATCGCCGGCCTCGTCGTCGATTTCGGGTTCTTCCTGTGGACGTTCTGGATGCTGGGCGACCGGCGGGTGGGGTGGCGGGCGCTCGTGCCCGGCGCCGTGCTCGGGGCCATCGGCTTCGAGGTGCTGAAGCTGGTGGGTACCGTCGTGGTGCCGAACCTGGTGGCGAGGTCGTCGGCGCTGTACGGCCCCCTCGGCGTGGTGTTCGCCATCCTCGCCTGGCTGGCCCTCTTCGCACGGCTCCTCGTGTACGCATCCACCCTGAACGCGGTGCTGCACGAACGCCGGTCGGGCACCGTGACCCTGGAGATCAAGGCCCCCCGGATCGACCCCTCGGTCCCGGTGGAGGCCGACCGCGGCGGCGCCGTCGTCCGCCGCCCGACCTCGGCGCCAGACTGAGGTATGGCTCGAGGCTGCGCAGCCGCCAGACGGAGCAGCGGGGATCAGAGAGCCGGATCCGCGGAGCGGGGCCCGCCAGGCGGCGGGCCAGACTGACCCGGTGAGCTCGCCTGAGGTCGTGGCCGCCCTGGCCCGGGTGACGGGCGCGCTGCCCGGAGGCGGCGAGGCGAGGCCGGGGCAGGTGGAGATGGCCGAGGCGGTGGCCGCCGCCGTGACCGACAAGCGCCACCTGGTGGTCCAGGCCGGCACCGGCACCGGCAAGTCACTCGCCTACCTCGTCCCCGCCGTGCTGTCGGGCCGGCGAACGGTCGTGGCCACCGCCACCAAGGCGCTCCAGGACCAGTTGGCGGGCAAGGACCTCCCGTTCCTGGCCGAGCACCTTGGCTCCCCGTTCGCCTTCTCCGTGCTCAAGGGCCGGGCGAACTACATCTGCCTCCAGCGCATCGCCGAGATCGAGGCCGCCGGGGGTGCCGATCAACTAGCCCTCGACGGCCTGGCCGAGCGGGCGCCGGCCGAGGAGCTCCGCCGGCTGCGGGCCTTCGCCGCCACGAGCGAGGTCGGCGACCGGGCGGAGCTCGACTTCGAGCCGTCTTCCAGCGGATGGGCGGCGGTCAGCGTGGCCGCCCGGGAGTGCCCGGGCGCGAGCCGTTGCCCATCGGGTGAGCGCTGCTTCGCCGAGCGGGCGCGGCAGGCGGCCGAGGAGGCCGACGTGGTGGTCGTCAACACCCACCTCTACGGCCTGCACCTCGAGAGCGGTGGAGCCGTACTGCCCGAGCACGACGTGGTGGTGATCGACGAGGCCCACCAGTTGGAGGACACCATCTCGTCCACCTTCGGGCTCGAGCTCGGCGAGGCCCGGTTCGCCGGCCTGGCGCGGGTCGTCGGCGCGATCATCGACGACCCGAAGCTGCTGGCGGAGCTCGAAGCCAGCGGATCCGGGCTCACCACCGCGCTGGCCGACCACGTCGGGCGGCGGCTCCGGGGGGCCCTCGAGCCCGAGATCGCCGAGGCCCTCGCGCTGGCCCGGGAGCGGCTCGAGCGGGTGCGGGCCGCGTTGGGCGCGATCGATGACGATCGCGCCGGCCCCGACGTCGCCGCCCGCAAGCAGCGGGCGGTCAAGCTGACCGGCTACGTCACCGCCGTCGTCGACGCTGCCGTGTCGGTGCCATCCACGGCGGTCGCCTGGGTGGAGGGCCCGGACCACGCCCCCGTGCTGAAGGTGGCGCCCGTCGACGTGGCCGAGGTGCTGCACGAGCTGCTGTGGTCGCGCACCACGGCGGTGCTGACCAGCGCCACCCTCCCCCCGTCCCTGCCGGCCCGGCTCGGCCTGGAGGCGGGCGCCTTCACCAGCCTGGACGTTGGCAGCCCGTTCGACTTCGAGGCCCACGCCCTCCTCTACTGCGCCGCCCACCTCCCCGACCCACGCACCGCCGCCTACGAGCCGGCCATGCACGACGAGCTCGAGGCGCTGATCAGGGCCGCCGGTGGCCGCACCCTCGCCCTGTTCACGAGCTGGCGGGCCATGGACGCCGCGCTGGAGGCCCTCCGGGACCGGCTGCCGTGGCCGGTGCTCGGCCAGCGCGACCTGCCCAAGCCGGCGCTGGTGGAGCGGTTCACAGCCGACGAGCACACCAGCCTGTTCGCCACGATGGGGTTCTGGCAGGGCGTCGACGTACCCGGCCGGTCGCTGTCGCTCGTGACCATCGACCGCATCCCGTTCCCCCGGCCCGACGAGCCACTGCTCCAGGCCCGACGGGAGCGGGCCCGGGCCGACGCCTTCCGGCTGGTCGACCTGCCCCGGGCCGTCACCCTCCTGGCCCAGGGGGCCGGGCGGCTCATCCGCTCGGCCGACGACCGCGGCGCGGTGGCCGTCCTGGACCCCAGGCTGGCCACCAACGCCCGCTACCGCTGGGACATCGTGCGGGCCCTGCCCCCGATGCGGCGCACCCGGGACCGGGCCGACGCCGAGGCCTTCCTCCGCTCCTTGAGGGAAGCGCCGCCGATACCGTGACGTGAGTGGCCCGGATCGACCAGCGCGACCCCCGGAACGCCGCCGGCGAGTGGTTCGTGGACCGGCGCTGCATCGACTGCGACACGTGCCGGGAGCTGGCGCCCGCAGTGTTCGCCGACGTGGGGGACCAGTCCGTGGTTGGCCGCCAACCCACTACCGGGCACGACGAGCGGGCCGCCTGGCTGGCCGCGGTGGCTTGCCCCACCGCCTCGATCGGCACGGTGCCCCGCCGGGACCGGCCCGAGGGCCTGTTCCCGCATCGCCTCGACGACGGAGTGCACCTGTGCGGCTGGAACAGCGAGGACTCCTTCGGCGCCGACAGCTACCTCGTCAGCCGCCCCGACGGAAACCTGCTCGTGGACTCGCCCCGGTTCACACGCTTCCTCGCCTCACCGATCGACGACCTCGGCGGCATCGCCCACGTCCTGCTGACCCACCGCGACGACGTGGCCGACGCCGCCCGCTGGGCCGACCGCTACGGCGCCCGCGTCTGGATCCACCCCGACGACCGCGGGGCCGCCCCCTTCGCCACCGACCTCCTCCACCAGACCGATCCCACCGCCATCGCCCCCGGCGTGGTCGCCGTGCCGGTGCCGGGCCACTCCCGGGGCTCGGCCGTGTTCGCGGTGGACGACCGCTGGCTCTTCTCCGGCGACTCGCTGTCGTGGAACCGCCGCACCGACGACCTCCACGCCTTCCGGGACGCCTGCTGGTACTCCTGGGCCCACCAGACCCGTTCCCTCGAGCGGCTGGCCACCATGGTGCGCTTCGAGTGGGTGATGCCCGGCCACGGCGGCAGGGCCCGTCGGCCGGCCGACGAGATGCACGACCGGCTGGTCGCCCTCGTGGCCCGGATGCGCACCGCCGCCTGAGGTCGGGCGCACGGGCCGGCGTTCCCCGAAATGGTCAGTAGCCGAGGCGCTCCAGCGACTGGGGCCGGCGCTGCCAGTCCTTGTCGACCTTGACGAACAGCTCCAGGTAGGCGCCCTCGGGCAGCTGGGCCCGCACCGCGGTGCCGACCGTCTTGAGCACGCTCCCGCCCCGCCCGATCACGATCCCCTTCTGGGACTCCCGCTCGACGAGGATCTCGCAGCGCACCCGGGGCCATTCCCACTCGGTCACCCGGGTGGCCACCGAGTGGGGCACCTCCTCCCGGACGACGGCCAGGAGCTGCTCGCGCACCAGCTCGGCCACCCAGAACGCCTCGGCCACGTCGGTGACCACTCCCTCGGGGTAGAGGCGCGGACCGTCGGGCAGGCGGGCGACGAGGGCATCGACCAGGGCGCCCACCCCCTCCCCCGTCCGAGCGGACACCGGGAAGTACTGCGAGAGGTCGAGCGCGGCCGCCGCCGCCAGCTGGCCGAGCACCTCGGTGGGCGAGGCGACGTCGACCTTGTTGACCACCACCACCGCGTCGGGCGGCACCCGGGCCGCGACCCAGCGATCGCCCCGCCCGAGGGGGGCGGTGGCGTCGAGCACCAGGCACACCACGTCGACGCCGCCGATGGCGTCCTCGGCGGTGGCGTTGAGCCGCTCGCCCAGCGTGGTCCGGGGCTTGTGGATCCCGGGGGTGTCGACGAACACGAGCTGGGCGTCGGGCCGGTCGAGGACGCCGCGCACCTGGGTGCGGGTGGTCTGGGGCTTGTCCGAAACGATCGATACCTTCGTGCCGAGCACGGAGTTCAAGAGGGTGGACTTGCCGACGTTGGGCCGGCCCACCAGGGTCGCGAAGCCCGATCTCACGGTCGGTCCCCGGCGCGCACCGCGCTGCTGCCGCTGCCGGCGTCACCGTCCCGTCGGGTGATCCGCACCCGGCTGATGCGCCGCCCCAGCACCTTGTCGGCCTTGAGCCGGAACCCGTCGACGTCGACGCTGTCGCCCTCCACCGCCACCTTCCCCAACATGGAGAAGAGGAGGCCCCCGACGGTGTCCCACTCGCCCTCGGGGAGGGCACCGTCGAGCACCTCGTTGGCCTCGTCGATGGGCAGACGCCCGTTGACCCTCAGGTCGCCGCCCGGGAGCGGTTCGATGCGAGGGTCCTCCACGTCGTACTCGTCGACGATCTCGCCCACCAGCTCCTCGATGAGGTCCTCGAGGGTCACCAGCCCGGCGGTGCCGCCGTACTCGTCGATCACGATCGCCATGTGGAACTGCTCGGCCTGCATCTCCCGCAGCAGCTCGGCCACCCGCTTCGTCTCCGGCACCGGGTGCGCCTCGCGCATGAGCGACGCCACCGCCGCCTCCTCGTGGTCGTCGCGCTCGGCCCGCATCAGGTCCTTGGCGTAGACGACGCCGACGACGTCGTCGATGCCGTCCCCGCACACCGGCACGCGGCTGTAGCCGTTGAGCAGCACCACCTCCATCACGTCGGCCACCCGGAAGGCGGTGCCGACGGTGACCATGTCGGTGCGGGGGACCATCACCTCCCGCACGATGGTGTCGCCGAACTCGATGATCTGCTGGATGAGCGCCCGCTCCTCGGGCTCGATGGACTCGGCCTCGGCGGCCTCGTCGGCCAGGGCCAGGAGCTCCTCCTCGGACACGAACGGGCCGCGCTTCAGTCCCTTGCCCGGCAGCAGCACGTTGGTGAGGCCGATGAGCCCCCGCGACATCCACCTCAGCGGCCAGAGGCGGGTCAGGCCACGGACCGGTCCCGCGGTGAGGAGGGCGGCCTGCTCGCTGTGCTGGACGGCCCACGTCTTCGGTGCCGCCTCGGCCAGCACGAACACCACGACCACGTTGACCACGAGCGCGACGATCACCCCGGCCCCGCCGAAGAGCCGATCGGCGAGGAGGGTGGTGAGCGCGGTCTGCGCCGTCTGCACGACGAGCACCACCAGGAGCAGGGGGTTGATGAACGTCTCGGGCCGGGATATCAGCCGCACCAGGCTGGAGCTGCCCCGGCGGCCCAGCTCCTGGAGGCCGAGCGCCTTGGACCGGCTCATGCGGGTGAGGCCGGTCTCGGCCGCCGCGAGGACGACCAGCACGGCGAACAGGACGACCACCACTCCGGCCATGACCACGTCGACCGAGGTGACCTTCAGGGCGAGCACGAGCGGGTGCGGGGTCACGGTGGTGGGGAGGCCCAGGGGTCGCGTGCGAGCGGCCCGTGGAAGCGGTCCAGGAGCTCACGTTCACGCTGGCGCATGGCGGCCGTGTCGGCGGTGTCGGCGTGGTCCATGCCGAGCACGTGCAGGATGCCGTGAACCACGAGCAGGGCCAGCTCGTCCTCGTAGGTCCCGGCGTGGCCGGGGGCGTTGGCCGCCGCCACCGCCGGGCAGATGACGACGTCGCCGAGCAGGAGCGGCGCCTCGTCGGCCCCCACCGGGGACCGATCCGGCCCGGTGGTGCTGGCGTCGGGCCACCGGCCGAGCTCGACCACGTCGTCGTCGATCGGAAAGGACAGCACGTCGGTGGGACCGGTCCCGTCCAGGAAGCGCTCGTGAAGTCCGGCCATCACGTCGGACGCGACGAACAGCATCGACAGCTCGGCTTCGCCCCGCACCCCGAGCGCGCCGACGACCTGCTGGGCCAGGCGGGACCACCTGGTCACGTCGACGGGCTGTTCGTCCTGCTCGTCGGCGACGAAGACCTCGAGGGAGCCGTCGGCGGGGGCGTGCCGCCGTCGGCGGGCGGGGGACGGGCCCGGCGTCACCGGGGCTCGGGCGAAGAGGGCGCAGACGACCGCCCCGGCGCCGGCTCCGGTGGTGGGACCCGTTCGTAGGCGTCGACGATGTCCTGCACGATTCGGTGGCGGACCACGTCACCGCTGGTGAGGTGCACCCACGCCAGGCCGTCGATGCCCTCGAGCACCCGCTCGAGCCCCCCGAGGCCGCTCCGGCCGCCGGCGACGTCGACCTGGGTGGTGTCGCCGGTGACCACCGCCTTCGATCCGAAGCCGATGCGGGTCAGGAACATCTTCATCTGCTCGGGGGTGGTGTTCTGGGCCTCGTCGAGGATGATGAAGCTCGAGTTGAGGGTGCGTCCGCGCATGAACGCCAGCGGCGCCACCTCGACGGAGCCCCGGTCGAGCAGCCGCTGCACGCCGTCGGGCTCCACCATGTCGTACAGGGCGTCGTAGAGGGGGCGCAGGTACGGGTCGACCTTGGCCATGAGGTCGCCGGGCAGGAAGCCGAGGCGCTCCCCCGCCTCCACCGCCGGGCGGGTGAGGATGATCCGGTCGACCTCCTTCGCCTGGAGGGCCTGCACGGCCATGGCCACCGCCAGCCAGCTCTTGCCGGTGCCGGCCGGTCCGGTGCCGAAGGTGATCACGTTGGCGGCGATGGCGTCCACGTAGCGCTTCTGCCCGCTCGACTTCGGGCGCACGGTGCGGCCCTTGGTCGAGCGGAGGACCTCGGTGGCGAGCACCTCGGCCGGGCGCTCGTCGGCCTTCACCATGTCGATGGTGCGGCGCACCACGGCCGGTTCCAGCCGGTGCCCCTGCTGGAGCAGCACGACCAGGTCCTCGAAGAGCCGGCCGACCTGCTCGGCCGCACCGCCGTCGACGGCGATCTCGTTGCCGCGCACGTGGATGGCGACATCGCCGAAGGCGTCCTCGACCAACCGGAGCAGCTCGTCACGGGACCCGAGCAGCGGCACCATCAGGTGGTTGCCGGGCACGCGGATCTTCACCGACGTCGTCGCCACGAGCCCCGTTTCGTCCCGGTCATCACCGCGAGCCTAACGGTGGCCGTGCCTTCGGGCGATCGCCTCCGGCGCTCGCGTGGCGGCAGCTCGCTGCGCGCTCGCCACGCCGCCGACCGCCGGAACGCGCCATACCATCCTTCTGGTGGACGAGCTGCACGGCGACGGTGGGCTGGACGAAGCCGCCGGCGACGACCTCGTCGGCGAGCTCACCCGGTGGCTGGCCGACACCCGGGCCGACGCCGCCGCCGCCTCCAGGGCCCGGGAGCGCTGGCTGCGCCAGCAGGCCGAGGAGGAAGCCCTGTTCGCGGGGATCCTCCTCGACCTGGCCGAGCGGGCCGTGGCGGTCGTCGCCCACGTGCCGGCGGGGCGGCGCCACCGGGGCGCGGTGCGGGCGGTGGCCGACGACTTCTGCGCCCTGCGCACGAGCGACGGGGGCGACGTGCTGCTCCGCTACGAGGGGCTGTCCTCGGTGCGCCCGCTCGGACCGCACCCCCCGCTGTCGGGCGACCGCCCCCAGGCCCTCGACATGGCCTTCGGCGAAGCGGTGGCTGCCCTCGTGGGCGACCGACCCCGGGTGCTCGTGGTCACCCTCGACGGCACGGTGCTGAGTGGGGACCTCCGCGCCGCCGGCCGGGACGTGCTGACCCTGCGCCTCGACGGCGACCCCCGCCCCACCGCCTACGTTCCGTTTCGCTCGGTGGCCGAGCTGACCCTCGCCCGCTGACGCTCAGGCGTCGTCGCTGCCGACGGTCTCGGGGTAGAGGTGCTCGAGGGTGCCGGGTTGGATGCGGCAGGCATCGATGAAGGTGTCGACCTCGTTCTCCTTCAGGCGGATGACCCGCCCGAAGCGGTAGGCCGGCAGCTGGCCCTCGTCGATGAACCGGTACAGCGTGCGCGGGGTGATCCCGAGCCGCCGGGCCGATTCGGCCGTGCTCAACCAGCGGGGGGCGCCTGTGGTCATCGCCGGGCAGCATACGACGTCTCTCCATCATTTTCGAGTCTTTCGACAACTTTCGGTGTCGGGTAGTCTCCTCCGGCGACAGGAACGTCGTTTGGCCGTCCGCGGCCGGGCGGTACAACCCGCCCACCCCCGCCCACCTGCAGGAGACGCCGCGTCGTGGCTGCCACGCAGACCCGCCCACCGGAGGCCCCCACCGCCCGACCGTCGGGGGGATCCTCGACCAACCGGACGGTGCGGCCGCGGCGGGGCCTGCCCGGGGGCCGAGCCGTGGTCGGCGGGTTCCTCGTGGCCGTCGCCGCGGTGGGCATCTTCGCGGCGGTGAGCGGCGCCGGTCGTGGGCCCGACACGAGCTACGTCGTGGCCGCCCGGGCCCTCCGACCGGGTGAGATCGTCACCGCCGCCGACGTCCGCCAGGTGGCCATCGAGCTTCCCTCCGAGGTGGCCCAGCGCTCCTTCCGCCAGCCCGGCCAGCTCGTGGGCGCGGTCGTGCTCGCGCCCCTAGAGGAGGGAGAGCTCATCCAGGCCAGCAGCCTCGGCGACGCCGGTGAGGACGCAGTGCCCACGGTGGCGGTCTCCATCGCCGCCGCCGACGGCTTCGACGGCGGCCTCCGCCCCGGCGACCGCGTCGACGTGTACGTCTCGTTCGGGAGCGCCATCGGCTCGAGCACCCGCCTGATCGTGCCGAACGCCACCGTCACCGACGGAAGCGTCGGCGACGGCACCGTGGGCGAAGCCGGCCAGGTCACGGTGACCCTCGCCGTCCCCGAGCCGAAGGACCGCCTCGAGCTCATCAACGGCGCCCACGCCGGCAAGCTCACCCTCGTGCGCATCACCGGCACGGGCGAGGGCGGCGTCGAGGACGACTTCGTGCCCCTGCCGGCGGAGGGCGAGACCGGAGGGCCGGCCACCACGGGCGACGAGACCGGCGGATCGGGCGGCTGATGGCGGGCGAACGCTACGTCGCCCTCGGCCTCGCCGGGGTCCGGTCGGCCTGGTTCACCGAGGTGCTGCGCTGGTCCACCGTCGGGTCCATCCCCGTCGAGTTCGTCAAGTGCATCTCAGCCGAGGAGCTGCGGGCCCGGCTGGCTTCGGGTCGACCGTTCTCGGTGGTGCTGATCGACGCCGGCACCGGCGCCGTGGACCGCGACCTGCTCGACCTGGCGTCCGCCCACGAGGTGTCCGTGGTGGTCGTCGACGACGGTCGCAGCACCCGGGACTGGATGGCCATCGGCGTGCGGGGCGTGCTGCCGGCGACGTTCAACCGGGACCAGCTGCTCGAGACGTTGGAGCACACCAGCCGCATGATCGGCGGGGCCACCGCCCTCCCCGTCGAGGACCCGGGTGACGTCCCCGCCGCCGCCGCCCGCCGCGGCCGGCTGGTGGCCGTGACCGGGCCCGGAGGCACGGGCGCGTCCACGGCGGCGATCGCTCTCGCCCAGGCGTTCGGCGACGACCCCGCCCTCGGCGGACAGGTGGCGCTGGCCGACCTGCGCCTCTCGGCCGACCTGGCCATGCTCCACGACGCCCGCGACGTCGTGCCGGGCGTGCAGGAGCTGGTGGAGGCCCACCGCTCGGCCCGGCCGGCGCTCGAGCAGGTGCGCTCGCTCACGTTCCACGTGGTGAACCGGCGTTACCACCTCCTCCTCGGCCTCCGCCGCCACCGCGACTGGACGGTCCTGCGGCCCCGTTCGTTCGAGGCGGCCGTGGAGGGCCTGCGGAGGGCCTTCCCGGTGGTGGTGGCCGACATCGATGTCGACCTCGAGGGCGAGCGCGAATGCGGGTCGGTCGACGTCGAGGAGCGCAACCTGATGGCCCGCAGCATCACCGCCCGGGCCGACGCCGTCGTCGTCGTGGGCACGCCCGGGGTCAAGGGCCTCCACTCGCTGGTCCGGGTGGTCAACGAGCTCCGGGACCACAGCGTGGAACCGCAGCGGATCCTGGCCGTGGTCAACCAGGCGGGTCGCAACCAACGGGCCCGCTCCGAGCTGACCCGCAGCTTCGCCGACCTCACCGGCGCCGGTCGGGGCACCGCCCCCGTGGTCGGCCCGGTGTTCCTCCCGGAGCGCCGTGGGCTCGATGAGCTGCACCGCGACGGCGCCCGCCTCCCCTCCCAGCTCACCGGCCCACTGAGAGGCGCGGTGCGGGCCGTGCTCGACCGGGCGCCGGAGGCGGTGACGACCGCCTCCGAGCCCGTCGCCGTCGTCCCCGGCTCGCTGGGCAGCTGGGCCGACCAGGAGGCGGCCAGCTCATGATGGAGATCTCTCCGCTCGAGGAGATCGAGCGATCGGTGCTCGAGCGGGCCAAGGCCATCGCCCTCGACATGGGCGGCGCCGACGGCTCGGCCAAGCTGCGCTCGCTGGTGGAGGACGAGGTGGCCCAGTGGTCCATCGACCACAAGCGCGGGCTCCGGGCCTTCGACCTGTCGGACCCGTCGCTGGTGGTGGAGCGGGCCTACCGGAACCTCTTCGGCTACGGCCCGCTCGAACCGCTGCTCGACGACGACGACGTGTGGGAGGTGATGATCAACGCTCCCGACGCCATCTTCGTGAAGCGCCACCTGGGCGAGAGCGGCTACCACGACGAGCTCTTCCACGATGACGAGCACGTGCTGCGCACCCTCACCAAGATCCTCGACGACGCCTCGTCGGCCCACCGCAAGCTCGACCCGTCCGAGGGCCTCCAGGACGCCCAGCTCGACAACGGCGCCCGGCTCCACATCATCCACGGCGACGTCGCCCGCGGCGGCCACGTGATGGTCAACATCCGCAAGTTCACCGGGGTGGTGTTCCGCAGCCTCGACGAGCTGGTGGCCCACGACATGATGAGCCTGCAGGTGGCCGGGCTCCTGAAGGCCTGCGTGCGCTCGAAGCTGTCGATCGTCTTCGCCGGCGCCCCCGGCTCGGGCAAGACGACGATGTTGTCCTGCTGCGCCTCCGAGCTCGACCCCCGCCTGCGCGTGGTCACCGCCGAAGAGGTCTTCGAGGCCGACATCCCGCTGCCCAACGTGGCCAGCATGCAGACCCGGGCGCCCCGGCCGGACCGCCCCGCCGTCGACCTGCGCCGGCTCGTGGCCGGCTTCCTGCGCATGGCCCCGGACGTCGCCATCGTCGGCGAGGTCCGCGACAAGGAGGCGCTGCCGCTCCTGCTGACCCTCTCGTCGGGGGTCAAGGGCTTCACCACCATCCACGCCGGCTCGGCCCGCCAGGCGCTCACCCGCCTGCGGTTCATCTGCCAGCTCTCCGACAACGACCTGCCGCTGTCCGCGCTCAACAGCCTGGTGAGCGAAGCGATCGATGTGGTCGTCCACTGCGCCCGCACCGCGGTGGGCCCCCGGGTCACCGAGGTGATCGCGGTGGAGGACCTCACCAGCGGCCAGGAGGCCACGAACTTCACCGTCACCGAGCTGTTCAACCGCGACGGCCCCGACCAGCCGCTGCGCTGGACCGGCAACCTGCCGGTGCGCATGGAGCGCGCCCTGCGCGACGCCGGCTACGACGTGCGCGAGTTGCTCGACCTCGACCGCGCTCCCTCGGGGACTGCGCGGTGACCGGGCTCCTGCTGGCCGTGATCGGTGCGTACGGGGTGCACCTGCTCTACACCGCGGTGGTGCTCCGGTGGTCCGGGCTCGGCGCCGGGCCCAGGCACGAGCGGTCGGGGCGCCGGGGCGGCGGCGCGGGCGAGTGGCTCGTGCAGGCCGGGCTCGACGACGTGCGCCCGGCCGAGTTCGTGGCCGTGATGACCGTGCTGTTCATCCTCGGCGCTGCCCTCGCCTACGCCATCTTCGGCGCCTTCCTCCCGGCCCTGGCGCTCGGCGTGTTCGCCGCCACCTTCCCGGTGGCCTCCTACCGGACCCGCCGGCGCACCCGCCGCGCCATGGCCCAGGAGTCCTGGCCCCGCATGATCGAGGAGATCCGCATCCTCACCGGGAACCTCGGCCGGTCGGTGCCCCAGGCCCTCTTCGAGGTGGGACGCCGGGGGCCGGTGGAGATGCGGCCGGCCTTCGACGCCGCCCACCGCGAGTGGCTGATCTCCACCGACTTCCCCCGCACCGTCCGGGTGCTCAAGGCCCGCCTGGCCGATCCCACCGCCGACGCCACCCTCGAGACGCTGCTCGTCGCCCACGAGCTGGGCGGCACCGACCTCGACAAGCGCCTCGAAGCCCTGATCGAGGACCGCGTGCAGGACGTGCAGGGCCGCAAGGATGCCCGCGCCAAGCAGGCGGGGGTGCGCTTCGCCCGGCGGTTCGTGCTCATCGTGCCCTTGGGGATGGCCCTGGCCGGCATGTCGGTCGGCAACGGCCGGGCGGCCTACGCACGGCCACTCGGCCAGCTGGCGGTGGTGGCCGGACTTGGCCTGGTGATCCTGTGCTGGGTGTGGGCCGGTTCCATCATGCGGATCCCCGAGGAGGAGCGGGTGTTCTCCGGATGAGGACGCTGACCCTGGCCGGGATGGCCCTCTGGGTGGGCACCACGCTGGTGCTGTCGACGGTGCGCTGGTTCGCCCGGCGGCCCCTCACCGAGCGGCTCCGCCCCTACACGCCGGGCGGCATGGCCGTGGGCCACCGGGCGGGGATGCTGTCGGTGGAGACGTTCCGCGACGTGGTCGGGCCCCTCTCCCGGACCGTGGGTGACCACGCCGGGCGGCTGTTCGGGGTGAGCGAGGACCTCTCGGTCCGCCTGGCCCGCATCCACTCGCCCATGGACGTCACCGCCTTCCGCATCCGCCAGCTCGGGTGGACGGTGAGCGCGTTCGGCCTCGGCGGTCTCTTCGCGGTCGCCCTGGGCCTTCCACCGGCGGTCGGCCTGCTCTTCCTCTTCGGTGCGCCGCTGCTGGCCTTCCTCGTCCTGGAGCAGACGATCGCCCGCGCCTCGGCGTCGTGGCAGCGGCACCTGTTCCTGGAGCTGCCGGTGGTGAGCGAGCAGCTCGGCATGCTGCTCGCCGCCGGGTTCTCCCTCGGTGCCGCCCTCAACCGGGTCGCCACCCGAAGCACGGGGGCCTGCGGTCGGGATCTGGCCCGGGTGCTCAGCCGCATGCGCCAGGGGCTCGGCGAGGTGGAGGCCCTCCGGGAGTGGGCCACGCTGGCCGACATCGAGGCCGTCGACCGCCTCGTGCAGGTGCTCTCGCTCAACCGCGAGGCGGGTGACCTCGGGCGCCTCATCGCCGACGAGGCCCGCGCCATCCGCCGTGACGTCCAGCGCGAGCTCGTGGAACGGATCGAGAAACGCGGACAACAGGTGTGGATCCCGGTCACGGTGGCAACGCTGGTACCCGGAGTGATCTTCCTCGCCGTCCCCTTCATCGAGGCCATGCGCCTCTTCGCCGGAAGCTGACCGCCAACCCCCCATCCCAGGAGCCGCACCCATGCACGACCACCTGACCACCTTCGTCGGCAACCCCGCCCTGCGGGCCTACGTCGCCACCCGGGCGCTCGCCGTCACGAGCGTGCACCGGCTGCGGACCGACTCCCGCGGTGAGGGCGTGATCTCGGCGGCCATCGCCGTCTTGATCATGGCCTTCCTCGGGGCGGCCATGTGGCTGGCGTTCAAGGCCATCTTCCAGGACGCCTCCAACAAGACCAGCACCCAGGTCGGCAACATCGGCAAGTGACCGGCCCGGCCCGTCCGCTCAGCCACGTCCCGGCCCGTCGCCGGGCGGTCGAGCGCGGGCCGGAGGCCGGCGTCGGCGTCATCAGCTCGGTGGCCGGCGTCGCCGCCTTCCTGGCGTTCCTGTTCTTCGCCGTCCAGCTCCTGTTCAACCTCTACGCCACCTCGGTGGTGACGGCCAACGCCTACGACGCCGCCCGGGACGTGGCCTCGGTCCGGGTCGACCATGACGACCCCGGGTCCGTGGCCTCCGCGCAGGCCACCGCCGAGCGCCAGCTCCGGGACCGCCTCGGCAGCTACTCGGGGCGGATCACCTCGCTGGACTGGAGCCGCAGCACCGCCGACACGGTGCGCCTGAGGGTGAAGGCCGACAACCCGAACCTGCTCCTGTTCGGCACCGGGCTGCTCGGCTTCGACCGGATCGACCGGACCGTGGTGGTGCGGGTGGAGCGGTTCCAGGGATGATCGCCGTCTCCCACCACCGCTCCGCACCGGGGGCGGCGCCCGTGCCGCCCCGGGGCGAGGCCGGTGTGGCCGGCGGCTTCGAGGCCCTGCCCTTCGGGGTGCTCATCTTCGTGGTGGGGTCCCTGATGATCACCAACGCCTGGGCCGTGGTCGACGCCAAGCTGGCCACCACGTCGGCCGCCCGGGAGGCGGCGCGCTCCTTCGTCGAGGCCGACAGCTACAGCCAGGGTGCCGCCCGGGGCCGAACCGCCGCCCAGGACGCCATCTCCAGCTACGGGAGGAACCCCTCCAAGCTGAGCCTGCCGCCGCCCACGCTCGACCCTGACTACCGCCGGTGCGCCCGCGTCACCTACACGGCGTCGTACCCGGTCCCTGCCCTCTCGCTGCCCTTCGGCGTGGGCTTCGGCTCGGGCTTCACCGTCAAGGCCCGCCACTCCGAGATCGTCGACCCCTTCAGAGGCGGCCTGCCGGTGGAGAACGCCTGTGGTTTCTGAGCGGCGGCGCCGCCGGGCCAGGCGCGACCGAGAGCGGGGCAGCTCGCTCATGCTCATGCCGGCGGCGGTCCTCGTGGTCATCGTCCTCGGGGCGATCGCCGTCGACCAGTCGGTGGTGTTCACCCAGCAACGCGACCTCGTGGCCGGGGCGGAAGCCGCCGCCAACGACGCCGTCACCTACGGCATCGACAAGGAGGCCTTCTACCGGACCGGCGACATCGTGGTGATCCAGAGCCGAGCCCAGGCGGCAGGAGCGGCGGCGATGCGGGCCCGTGGGCTCGACGTGACATCGCTCCGGGTCACCCCGAGCGCGGACGGCCGCCGCGTGGTGGTGACCGCCACCGCCCGGGTGGACTACATCTTCTCCAAGGCCATCCCCGGGGCTCCCGACACCACCTCGGTCACGGCCACGGCAGAGGCCGAGCTCCGCCAGGAGTGACGGCGCCGGCCTGAACTCTCGGTCAATTTCGTGACTTTCCATCACGGCAGGGCTACCGTCGGGCCGATGGACGACGCCGCGCCAAGCGTCGAGGTGGTGGTGGACCCGAGCCGTGGGCCGCTCCTCGTCAAGCGAGCCACCTCCGGGCCGGGCCGGGCCCGGCTGGCGCACGAGGCGTCGGTGCTGGCGGCGGCCCGCCGGTCCGGGGTGGTCGAGCTGGTGGCCCACCACGACGCCGCCGAGGAGGCCCGCCTCGTCACCCGGTGGATCGGCCCCCACACCCTCGCCACCAGCGGACCGTTGCCGGTGGAACAGGCCGCCGGGGTGGTGGCGGCGCTGGCCGAGACGGTGGCCGAGCTCCACGCCCTCGGCGTCGTCCACACCCGGCTCACCCCCGACCACGTCATCCTCGGCCCCGGCGGTGCCCCCGTCCTCTGCGGGTTCGGGGACGCGGGAGGGCCCAGCCGTTGCTCGCCGGCGGACGACGTCGCCGCCCTCGGCGCCCTGCTGACCGCCCTCGTGGCCTGCTCGGGCTCCGACGTCGAGCCCATCCCCGAGGGCTACCGCCGCTTCGGGCGCCGGCGCTGGGCCGGTTACCACCGCCGCACGCTGCTGACCCTCGCCGACCAGGCCGCCGCCGACGAGCACACCGCCCGGCCCACCGCACGGTCCCTTGCCCAGGCCATCCGCACCGCCGTCCCCGACGCCGTGCTACCGCCGCCGCCGACCACATCCGGCGGAGGGGAAGCGCCACCACCGCCGCCCTTCGGAGGACGTCCCGTCCCTGCCGCGCCGGAACGTCCCGTTCCACCCCCGCTGGTACGCGCCTCGCGCGCCCAGCGGCCCGACCCGCCCGGGCCGGTGCCGGCGATCCCGGTCGCGCCCCCGGACCTGGGCTCGCCGCTCGCCGGCGCCACCGACCCGCTGCCCCGGCGGCTCCACCGGGCGCTGCCGTTGCTGGCCGCCGTGGTCGGTGCGGCGCTGGTGCTGGTGGGGTTCCGCGAGGTGGTGGCCGACCCGGCACCGCCGGAACCACCGGCCGAGGACCGCGCCCTCCCCCCCATCCCGGCGCCGTCCTCACCGCGGCCCACCGACCGTCCTCCCCGCACGAGCACCACCCGCCCCCCGGCAACGTCCCCGCCGTCGACCCGACCTCCCGCTCCGGCGCCGCCGCCGACACCCCCCCGGTGCGCGGCCGTCGGCACGCCGGCTGCCGACGTCGACGGTGACGGGTGCGCCGAAGCGGTCGTCGTCCACGGTGAGCGGGTGGTGGTCGGCGGCATCACCTACGAGGTGGGCCGGCCCGGCGACCTGGTCAGCGTGGGCGACTGGGACTGCGACGGGCGGGCCACGCCGGCGCTGCTGCGCACCGCCACCGGCGAGGTGTTCGTGTTCGACGGTTGGGCCACTCCGGACCACGACCTCACCGTCGCACCCCTCACCGTCGTCAGCGAAGCCACGGCGGTGGCCGGGCGTGACCGCAACGGCGACGGCTGCCCCGAGCTCACCGTGCGCCGTGCCGGCGGGGGCGACACCGTCATCTCGGTGGGTGGGGCGTGACCCGGCCGGCACCGTGGTGGCAGCGGGTGCTGCTGACCGTCCTGTGGACGGGGTCGGTGGCGGCCATCATCTTCGTCCTGCACCGCCTGGGGAGCGGATCCCTCTCCACCCCACCGTTCACCGACAGCACCCGGCTCCAGGCGTGGACGGACGAGCGCGACGCGGTCACGGTGGCCTTCGCCCTGCTGCGGCTGGTGGCCCTCGCCCTCGCCTGGTACCTCCTCGTCGTCACCGTGCTCGGGCTGCTGGCCAGGGCCACCCGCATCCCCGGCCTGGTGGCCCTGACCGACCTCGGCACCGTTCCCGCCGTGCGGCGGGTGCTCGGCGGCATCGCCGGCATCGGGCTCACGGCCTCGGCCGCCACCCTCCTCGTCGGGCCGTCGCTGGCCGATCACCACGACCGTGGTCCGGTGGCGGTGTCCTCCGACGAGTCCGCCGCCTCAGGGACCGTCGTGCTGGAGCGCCTCCCGGACGGCTCGTCCCTCGTCCTGGAGCGGCTGCCCGACGGCTCGGGCACCGCCACCATGCGGGTGGTCGACGGGGGCGAGGCGCCTCGCGGCCCCGTCACCTGGACGGTCGTGTCAGGGGACCACTTCTGGCACATCGCCGAGGCCACCCTGACCGCGGAGTGGGGCCGTGCGCCCTCAGACGCCGAGGTGGTGCCGTACTGGCGGGCGGTGGTGGACGCCAACCGGCCCAAGCTCGTCGACCCCGGCAACCCCGACCTGATCTACCCGGGCCAGGTGTTCGACCTCCCGCCGGCGCCGGCCGCCCCACCCGCTCCGCCCGCGCCGGCTCCTCAGGGCTGACCTTCGGGCCGGAGCCAGCGGGCGGACGCGTCGGACGCCCGCCGCTCACGCTGGCCGGGGCGGGCCGTGTCGAGGGCGGCGGCCACGGCGTGGCCCACCGCCGCCACGCTGTCGCCCACCACCTCGTCGATCACGCCGAGCCGGCGGAGCTCGCCGCTGGTCAGACCGAGGAGGGACGCCATCCGGGGGGCCGCCGAGGCGTCGCGCTCGAGGATGGCGGCCGCTCCCTCGGGGCCGATCACCGAGAACACGGCGTGCTCCTGCACGAGCAGGCGGTCGGCCCACGCCAGGGCCAGCGCTCCCCCGCTGCCGCCCTCGCCCACGCAGACGGCGACGCTCGGAGTGGGGAGGGCGGCCATGGCCGCGAAGGTGGCGGCGATCTCGGCGGCCAGGCCGTCGTTCTCGCTGGCCGGCGACGGGTCGGCCCCCGGGGTGTCCACGAAGCTGACCACGGGCAGGCCCAGCCGGCCGGCGAGGCCCACCGCCCGCTGGGCCAGCCGGAACGCGGCCGGGGTGGGCCGCCCGTCCCCGGCCCGGCGGTCCGACGCCATCACCACCACCCGCCTTCCGGCCAGGTGGGCCAGCCCGGCCCGCACGGTGGGATCCGACCCGGCCAGCTCCACCCACGAGCGGCAGAGGGCGGCGGCCACGTCGGTCCCGGTGGGCCGATCCGGATGGCGGGCCCGCAGCACCTCGGCCCATGCCCCCTCGTCCTCGGGCGATGCGAAGTCGACGGCGTCGGGCCGTTCGGGCCCGGGTCGGTCGGGCGGCGGGAACGGGCGGTCGACCAGGCCGAGGGCGGCTTCGACCCAGGGGCGGAGCTCGTGCGGCGCGAGCACGGCGTCGACCAGCCCGGCGGCGGCCGCCGAGTCGGCGGTGTGCGAGCCCCGGCCCACCGCCTCGCCGGTGGTCAGCTCGACCACCCTCGGCCCGGCGAAGCCGATGGTGGCGCCCACCTCCACCGCCCGCAGGTCACAGGCCGACCCGTAGGAGGCGAGCACTCCGCCGGTCGTGGGCGAGCGCAGCACGGCCAGGGAGAGGAGGCCGGCCTCGGCGTGACGGCGGGCGGCCGCCACCGTGCGACCGAGTTGGACCAGGGCGACCATGCCCTCCTGGAGCCGGGCCCCGCCGCTGCGGGTGGTGCAGACCACGGGCAGCCGGAGCGACACGGCCCGGTCGAAGGCGCGCACGACCCGCTCGCCCGCCACCACGCCCATGGAGCCGCCGAACACGTCGAAGCGGCTCTCCACCGCCACGTAGTGAGCGGTCCGCCCGGTGCGGACCGACTCGCCGTCGGCGGTGGCCAGGCGCCCGGCGTAGCCCGGGAACCCGAGCGGGTCGCCCGAGCGGAGGTCCCCGTCCCACTCCTCGATCAGGTCGTGCACCGTGTCAGCTCGGCTGGAGGAGACGGACGGCGACCTCGTTGGCGAGGAGCCGGCCCCGCACGGTGAGCCGCGCCCGCTCGCCGTCCACCGCCACCAGCCCGTCGAGGGCTTCGAGGTCGGCGGGAGCGAAGGCGTCGGCGGGCACGCCGTCTGCGGTGCGGAGCGCGAGTTGGAGCCCTTCGAGCCGGCGGGCCGGGCCGGGCAACCGCTCGCCGGCGGCCTCCACCGACCGTCCCGCCTCGACGGCGGCGATGTAGCGCTCCGGGGTGCGCAGGTTCCACCACCGGCGGCCCTCCCGGTGCGAGTGGGCCGCGCACCCGATGCCGAGGTACTCCCCCGACGACCAGTACAGGAGGTTGTGCCGGCACCGCTGCCCCGGCCGCGCCCAGTTGGAGATCTCATAGCTCTCGAACCCGGCGGCGGTCAGGCGGGCGTCGGCGAGGACGTACTTGTCGGCCTGGTCGTCGTCGTCGGGGTGGCGGGAGGGATCGGAGGCCAACACCGTGCCCTCCTCGACGGTGAGCGCGTACGCGCTGACGTGGGCCGGCCCCAGCCCCAGGGCCAGCTCCAGGGTCTGCTCCCAGTCGGACGACGACTCGCCGGCGGCCCCATAGATCAGGTCGACGTTGAACGCCAGGCCGACGTCAGTCGCCGCCTGTGCCGCCCGGACCACCGAGGCGGGGTCGTGCCTGCGACCCAGGGCGGCCAGGACGGCCGGGACCATCGACTGCACGCCGAGGGACACCCTGGTGACGCCGCCATCGCGGAAGGCGCCGAGCAGGCCGGGGGTGACGTCGTCTGGGTTGCACTCGACGGTGACCTCGGCGTCGGCGGCCAGCGGGAGCGGCGCCAGGACGCCGAGCAGCAGTTCGGGGGGCACGAGGCTGGGGGTGCCGCCGCCGACGAAGACGCTGGTGAGGGCAGGGAGGCCGCCGCCGACCTCGACGGCCTTGATCACCTGGCGCCGGCAGGCCGCCAGGTAGCGCTCGACGAGGTGGCCGCGGTCGGTCCACGTGGCGAACGCGCAGTAGTCACACCGCGATCCGCAGAACGGCACGTGGAGGTAGACGCCGAAGCCCACCGGACCCGGGAACGGCCGGCCTACCGCACCAGGCAGAGGCCGAGCTCGTCGAGGCGCTCGGCGGCACCGTCGACGGTGGTGTCGAGGATGCAGGCCATGGCCCGCAGGTCGTCGCGGCGGATGGTGAGCATGCGACCGTTGAAGTCCTGGCGCTGCACCTGGATCATGGCCAGGTAGCGGGTCAGCATCTCCGACGCCGTGCCGTGGAGCTCGTCGAGGCGGGTGAGGTCGATGGTGATCTTCTTGGGCGGCTCGGGCGCGGCCCGGGTGAGGTCGACCACGGCGAACTCGCCGGTGTTGCCGAAGCCCTGGCCGTCATCGCGGGGCAGGAGCTGGTCGACCGGGACGTTGTAGAAGCGGGCCAGGCGCTGGAGGCGGGGAACCGAGATGGCCCGCTCGCCCCGCTCGTAGGCACCGAGGACGGAAGCCTTGAACTCCTGGACCGACGCCTCCTCGGCCTCCTGGAGGGACATGCCCTTCTGGCGGCGGATGGCACGGAGGCGGTCACCCACCTTCTTGCCGTAGAGCTGCGCCGGCTCGTCGAGATCAGCCTCGAGGTCAGCTTCGGTCGGCACATCGTCTCCAGGGTCGCCGGTGGTCCGGCCACGATACGTCGTCGTGGCCGAGAAATCAACCACCCAGAGTGTCAGGGGGCGGGCCCGGCAGGGCCGGTCTGAGCCCGGCGCGGGCCGCTCCGAGCAGGGCTGCGGCACACATCGCGGCGGTGTCGGCCCGCAAGACGAGGGCGCCGAGACCGGCGGTGGGCAGGTCGACAGCGGCCTCCTCGGGGGCCCACCCGCCCTCGGGTCCGATCAGCACGGTGGGCCGGTCCAGGCCGAGGGGCGGCCCGCCCCGCTCGGCGCGCACGGCCGAGGGCAGGCCGGCCACCTCGGCGAAGGTGGCGGGCGGGTGCACCTCGGGCAGCCGGCAGCGCCGACTCTGCATGGCCGCCTCCCGGGCCACCCGGCGCAGGCGCTCGGTGGCGGCGACCGCTCGGTCCGGGTCCCAGCGCACCACCGAGCGGGCGGCGGCGAAGGGCCGGATCACGTCGACCCCGAGCTCGGTGAGCTTGGCCGTGATCCACTCGGGGCGCTCCCCCTTCACCAGGGCGAAGGCCACGGTCACCGCGGGGGTGGACGGGGCCACCTCGGTGATCTCGCCGGTGGGCTCCAGCTCGGCGCCGAAGCGGCAGGGCCGCCAGCGGCCGGCGCCGTCGGAGACGGTCAGCGGGTCGCCGGACCGGAGCCGGACCACGCGGGCCAGGTGGTGGCGGTCACCGACGTCGAGGACGGGGTGGTCGAGGTCCTCGACAAACGCGTGGGGTCCGTCGCGCCCTGAGGGTCCGGTCCCGACCCCGGGTCGCTCGCCCATCGACTCGCTCCCTACTTGAACGCCGAGCGGATCCTGGAGAGGAACCCGCTGTCAGGCGGCGCCACCTCGTCGCCCCGCTCCGCGGCGAGCTGGCGGAGGAGCTCCTCCTGGGTGGCGTCGAGCCCGTCGGGGGTGTCGACCACCACGTGCACGAGCAGGTCGCCCCGGCCGCGCCCCTGCACGTGGGGCACGCCCCGGCCCCGCAACCGGAACACCCGGCCGTTCTGGGTGCCCGCCGGCACGACGAGGTCCTCGGTGCCGTCCAGGGTGTCGTAGGCGAGGTGGGCGCCGAGGGCGGCCGAGGTGACGGGCACGTGCAGGTCGTGGACGAGGTCGTCGCCGTGGCGCTCGAAGCGCTCGTGGGGGCGCACCCGCACGTGGACGTAGAGGTCCCCGTTCCCCCCGCCGCGTGCCCCGGTCGCCCCCAGGCCGCCGAGGCGGAGCGTGGAGCCGGTGTCGACGCCGGCGGGGACGTCGACGGTGTAGGTCTTGTTCTCGATGCGGCGGCCCTCACCCCGGCAGTCCGGGCACGGGCTGGGGATGAGCTGGCCGAGCCCGTTGCAGCGGGGGCAGGGCGCGGCCGTCACCATCTGGCCGAGGATCGACTGGCGCACCCGGCGCACCTGACCGGCGCCGCCGCACTCGGCGCAGGTCTCGGGGCTGGTGCCAGGTGCCGCCCCCGTGGCCTCGCACGTGGTGCAGGCCACGGCGGTGCGCACGGTGACCGGTTCCTGAGCTCCGAAGACGGCCCTCTCGAAGTCGAGCTCGACGGTGGCCTCCAGGTCCGTGCCCCGGGGCGGCCCGGTCGCCCCTCCCCCGCGGCCGAAGCCGCCGCCGGAGAAGAAGGCGTCGAAGATGTCGCCGATGCCCCCGCCGAAGCCGAACGAGTCCGCCCCGGCACCGCCGGCACCATCGGCGCCGAACATGTCGTAGCGCCGGCGCTTCTCGGCGTCGCTCAGCACCTCGTAGGCCTGGGCCACCGCCTTGAAGCGGGCCTCGGCCTCGGCGTTGCCCGGGTTGGCGTCGGGGTGCAGCTCGCGGGCCAGCCGCCGGTAGGCCCGCTTGATGTCGTCGGCCGTTGCCTCCCGGCCCACCCCGAGCAGCTCGTAGTAGTCGGCCACCGCTAGCCCTCGCTCAGCCGCTGGCTGAGGCGCTTCGACACCAGCGCCACCGCCGCCAGGGCCTGGGGGTAGTCCATGCGGGTTGGGCCGAGCACGCCGATGGTCCCGGCCGGCTCGCCCTCGACCCGGTAGGGGGCGACGACGAGGGAGCACTCGGCCAGGGGGGCGATGCCCGTCTCGGATCCGATGGCCACGCTGAGGCCGCGGTCGATGACGTCGCGCAGGAGGGTGACCACGACGAGCTGCTGTTCGAGGATGGTGAGGACCTGGCGGACGGTGTCGACCGCTTCGAAGGCGCCGGCCATGCGGGCGGTGCCGCCCACGAACACGTTGTCCAGATCGGTCTGGCCTTCGTCGGCGGCGAAGGCGGCGACGGCTGCCCCGACGACGGCGTCGGTGGCGGGATCGCCCGACGGGGCCACGCTCCCGAGACCGCTCAGATGGCCGCCGACCAGGTGCGAACCGAGAAAGGTGGTAGCGGCGGCGAGGTGGTCCTCGGCGACGTCGTGGGCCAGCTCCAGGGTCCGCTTCTCCACCACGCCGTTCGACAGGACGGCCACGACGAGGGCCACCCCGGGGCTCAGCGCCACGAAGTGGGTGGAGCGCACGGTGGCCGCCTCGTGGGCCGGGGCGACCACCACCGCGGCGGTGTCGGTGAGGTCCGAGAGGAGGCGGGTGGTGTCCGACAGCATCTGCTCGAGCTCGCCGTGGGCGCGGTTGAAGAAGGCGCGCACCTGGGAGGTGGCCGCCGAGTCGAGCGGCGCCGGGCCGGTCAGGGAGTCGACGAAGTAGCGGTAGCCCTTGTCGGTGGGGACGCGGCCGGCGCTGGTGTGGGGCTGCTGGAGGTAGCCCTCCTGCTCGAGCACGGCCATGTCGTTGCGCACGGTGGCCGAGGAGACGTGAACGCCCGGAGCCGACGCGATGTGGCCGGAACCGACCGGTTGCGCGTTGTGGATGTACTCCTCCACCACGGCCCGGAGGATCGATGCCTTGCGTTCGTCCAGCATGCGGGGATCTCGAGAGCTCGGGGGTCGGCGGCCGGAGCCGGCTGGCACTCGATGATACCGAGTGCTCGGTCCGGACCCCGGCGACTGCTTTAGTCCTCGAGGCGGAGAGCCGAGACGAACGCCTCCTGGGGCACCTCGACCCGGCCGATGGACTTCATCCGCTTCTTGCCCTCCTTCTGGCGGTCGAGCAGCTTGCGCTTGCGGGAGATGTCGCCGCCGTAGCACTTGGCCAGCACGTCCTTGCGCTTGGCCTTCACCGTCTCCCGGGCGATGATCCGGCCCCCTACCGCGGCCTGGATGGGCACGTCGAACAGCTGGCGGGGGATGAGCTCGCGCAGCTTGTCGGTCATGCGCCGGCCGTAGGCGTCGGCCTTGTCGCGGTGCACGATCATGCTGAACGCGTCGACCGGCTGGCCGTTGAGGAGGACGTCGACCTTCACGAGGTTCGACCCGGCGTAGCCGGCGGGCTCGTAGTCGAGGCTGGCGTAGCCCTGGGTGCGGCTCTTCATCTGGTCGAAGAAGTCGGTGACGATCTCGGCCAGCGGCACCCGGTAGCGCAGCTCCACCCGCTCGGGGGACAGGTACTCGAGCTTCTGCATCTCACCCCGGCGGGTCTGGCAGAGGTCCATCAGCGTGCCCGTGAAGTCGGTGGGCGTGAGGATGGTCACCGCCAGCCAGGGCTCCTCGATGACCTCGATCTCCTGCGGGGTCGGCATGTCGCTGGGGTTGTCGACCTCCACCACCTCGCCCCGGGTGGTGTGCACGAGGTACGCCACCGAGGGGGCGGTGGCGATCAGGCTGAGGTCGAACTCGCGCTCGAGGCGCTCCCGGACGATCTCCATGTGGAGCAGACCCAGGAACCCGCACCGGAAGCCGAAGCCGAGGGCGCCGGACGTCTCGGGCTCGTAGGTGAAGCTGGAGTCGTTGAGCCGGAGCTTCTCGAGCGCGTCCCGCAGCTCGGGGAACTCGTCGCCGTCCACCGGGAAGAGCCCGCAGAACACCATCGGCTTCGGGTCGCGGTAGCCGGCCAGCGGCGGCGCCGGCCGGGCGAACTCGGTGACCGTCTCACCGGAGCGGGCCTCACCGACGTCCTTGATGCCGGCGATCAGGTACCCGGTCTCGCCCGGTCCGAGCGCCGGCACCGGGGTGGGGACCGGTGCCCGCACGCCGACCTCGTCGGCGTCGTGGACGGCCCCGGCCTGCACGAACCGGAGGCGGGCGCCGGTCCGGAGCGTGCCCTCGACGACCCGCACCGAGGACACGACGCCCCGGTACTGGTCGAAGTGCGAGTCGAAGATCAGGGCCTGCAGGGCGGCGTCGGGATCGCCGGTGGGCGGCGGGATGCGCTCGATGACGGCGTCGAGCAGCGCACCGACGCCGTCGCCGGTCTTGGCGCTGATGCGCAGCACGTCGCCGGCGGGGATCCCGAGCACGTTCTCGATCTCCTTGGCGTACTTCTCGGGCTCGGCCGCCGGGAGGTCGATCTTGTTCAGGCAGGCCACGATCTCGAGGTCGTTCTCCATGGCCAGGTAGCAGTTGGCCAGCGTCTGGGCCTCGATGCCCTGCGCCGCGTCCACCAGCAGCACGACCCCCTCGCAGGCGGCGAGCGAGCGCGACACCTCGTAGCCGAAGTCCACGTGGCCGGGCGTGTCGATGAGGTTCAGCACGTGCTCCCGGTAGGTGACACGGACCGACTGGAGCTTGATGGTGATGCCGCGTTCGCGCTCGAGGTCCATCGAATCCAGGTACTGCGCCCGCATGTCGCGAGGGTCCACGGCGCCGCTGATCTCGAGGATGCGGTCCGACAGCGTGGTCTTGCCGTGGTCGATGTGGGCCACCACGCTGATGTTCCGGAGGCGTGACAGTTCCATGGGTCTACCGACGCTAGCGGCGGGACCCGGGTGTGACAGGCCCCGAAGGCGGTGGGTATCCTCCCCCGGCTGTCCGTCCACTCGTCGAGGGTCCCGTGGCCAACATCAAGAGCCAGATCAAGCGCAACCGCCAGAACGAGACCCGCCGCGTGCGGAACAAGGCGGTGCGGTCCGAGCTCCGGTCGCGCACGAAGGCCGCCATCCGCACCGCCGAGGAGGGCGACACCGACACCGCCGCCGAGTCCGCCCGCACGGCGATGAAGCGCATCGACAAGGCCGCCGCCAAGGGCGTCATCCACCGCAACCAGGCCGCCCGGCGCAAGTCGCGCCTGATGAAGCGCCTCGCCGCCGCCTCGGGCTGACCCTCAGCGTCGGACCGTCCGGGCCAGGCGGCTCAGGCGGGCGACCAGCACCTCCAGCACCAGCTCCTCGGGCCACGCCTGGGCGCCCCGCAGGTCGAGGTCGGCCGCTCCCAGCAGCACCATGGCCCGCACCACGCCGTCGTGGCCCAGCGACTGCGCCGAGGCCAGGGCCTTGCGGGCCGGGAAGGTGCTGCCCTTGAGGCCGAGTACGGCGGCGGCCTCCTTCTCCCCGCCGACGTTGGCGCCGTCGAGCCGGAGGATCCTGGCGTAGTGGGCGTGCAACGTGGCCATGAGCTGCAGCGGGTGGCGGCCCCCGCCGCGCACCATGCGGTGCAGCCGGTCGAGCGCTCCGGCGCTGTCTCCGCGGTCGATGGCGTCGGTCAGCTCCCACGGCGGCACGCCACCGGCCTCGCCGAGGAGGGGCTCGACGTCCTCGGCGCCGAGGTGGGCGCCGGGCCCGAACACCCCGACCAGCCGTTCGATGAGCTCCACCACCGCGCCCGCACCCTCCCCCAGCTGCGCGGCCACCCGCTGGCGCCCGGCGGCGTCGAGGGTGAGGCCGTGGGCCCGGAACTGCTCCCCCACCCAGCCACTGCGGTCCCCTCTGGCCGGGGGCTCGGGGTCGACCACCTCTCCGCCGGCCGCCTGCACGGCCTTCGTCAACCGGGCCGGGAGCGGGGACGACCTGGCGCCCGGCTCGGGGCTGCGCTCCCACACGAGGACCAGCGCGGTGGTGGGCACCGGCTCGGCGAGGTAGTCGAGCAGAGGGGCCAGCGTGTCCGGGCTCGGGAAGCGGGCCAGGTGGCGGGCCACGACGATCCGGGACTCGGTGAGGAAGGGCAACGTCTGGGCGGCGTCGACGGCGGCCGCCAGCTCGTAGGCGGGACCGGCGAACTCGTCCACCAGCAGGGAACGGTCGCCGTCGCCCACGAGCGTGTGCACGAGGCCGGCCACCGCCTCCTCCCGGAGGACGTCGTCGGCCCCCTTCACGAGGTGGATCCCGCCGGTCACCGGGGTCACCCCGTCGCCGCCTCGAGCAGCGCCGAGGTCACCGCCGCCACCCGGCGGGCTCCCCGGACGTCGTGGGCGCGGAGGACCCGGCAGCCCCGGCTGATGCCGAGCACGTGGGCGGCGTGGCTGGCCTCACGCCGATCGGCCACGTCGATGCCGAGCAGGTGGCCTAGGAAGCGCTTGTTCGACGCCGAGAGGTAGACGACGTAGCCGAGGTCGGCCAACCGGTCGGACGCCCGCAGGAGCTCGAGGGACTGGCGGTCGGTCTTGCCCAGGTCGAGGCCGGCGTCGACCATGATCCGCTCCCGCGGGATCCCGGCGGCCTCGGCCATGGCGGCCCGGTCGGCGAGGAACGATCGCACGTCGTCCACCAGGTCGTCGTAGCTCGGCGCCGGGTCGGGGATGCGGGGGCCGAGGCGGATGTGGGTCGCCACCACCGAGGCTCCGGCGGCGGCAGCGGCGGGCAGGTACCCGGCATCGGCGAAGCCGCTGATGTCGTTGCCGACCACGGCACCGGCGGCGAAGGCGGCCTCGGCCACCGGCGCCCGCCAGGTGTCACAGCAGATGGGCACGTCGAAGCGGGCGGCCAAGGCCTCGATCGCCGGCACCACCCGCCCCAGCTCCTCCTCCACGCCGACCTCGGGCCCGGGGCCGGCCTTCACCCCGCCGACGTCGAGGCCGTCGGCTCCGGCGGCGACGAGGGCGTCGGCCTGGCCGAGGAACGCGTCGAAGGCCCAGTACCGCCCACCGTCGAAGAACGAGTCAGGGGTGCGGTTCAAGATCCCGAGCACGACCGCTCGGGTGGTCACGTCGAAGCGGTGGCGCCCGAGCTCGAGGAGCACTCGGCGAAGCTACCGTGACCCCCACCGCGAGGGCGGGCCGGGTCCGGCCGGCGGTGACCACCAGGCCACCGATCCGCACCCCCTCACCGTGGTTGGGAGTGGTCGCCCCCCGCACCTGGTGGCCGGCCGGCGCCCACACCCGGACCACGCCGGCCCGATGAGCCAGCGCCTCCGCGGCCCGGGCCGAGCCGGGGCCTCCACCGGTGAGGACGAGCAGGTCGATCCGGCGGACCCCGGCCCGGCGGGCCCCCTCCAACAGGTCCCCGGGGCGGGCGTCCCCGCCGGCCACCACGACCGTCGCGCCGCCGGACCTCCATAGATCGGCGGCCGGCCCGAGCGGTGTGCGGCCGTTGGGAGGGGCGCGCAGGGTGAGCGCCGGGGCGAGGAGGGCTCCGCCGATGACGACCAGGGCGGCACCGTGGAGGACGCGGCGGCGACGACGGTTCGTGGCGACGAGGAGGCCGGCGCCGGCGAGCAGGGCGAGGAGGTGCGGCCCCCGTACCTCACCGAGCGGGGCGTCGGCACCCACCCGGGCGACGCCCGCCACCCATCCGATCAGCACGGAGGTGGGGATGTGCAGGAGGCGGGCGACGTTCCCGCCGACCAGCCCGGCGGGGATGCCCGCCCCCATCCCCCAGGTCATCACCAGTCCGGCGGCGGGGCCGGCGGCCAGGTTGGCGGGCAGCGACGCCACCGGCATGCCGCCGAAGGTGGTGACAAGCAACGGCGAGACCGCAAGCTGGGCGCCGACGGTGACGGCCAGGGGGTCGACCAGCCAGCCGGGACCGGGCACGCGGCGGCGGAGGACGGGAGCCACCACCAAGATGCCGGCCGACGCCGCCACCGAGAGCCGGAAGCCCACCGAGCCCACGAGGAAGGGGTCCACGAGCACGAGGCCGGCCACCGCCAGGGCCAGCAGGCGCAGCCCGGACGCCGGCCGGCCGAGGGCGAAGGCGGTGGCCGCCAATGCCGCCATCGTGGCCGCCCGTAGTACCGACGGTTCGAACCGGGTGACGACCGAGAAGAACGCCACCACGCCGACGGTCGCGATCCAGCGGGGCCGCAGCGTCAGCCGCCGCAGCAGGGGGCCCACCAGCACGAGCACGAACGCGACGTTCTCCCCGGACACGGCCAGCAGGTGCGTGAGCCCGGCGCCGCGGAAGTCGTCGGCGACGGCGTCGGACTGGTCGCGATCGTCACCGAGGAGGAACCCGGTGAACAGGGCCCGGCGGTCCGGCGGCAACGAGTCCGCCCCGGCGACGAGCAGGCGCCGAAGCCGGTTCGCGGCCCGCCAGGGCGGGGAGCCGGCGCCGGCGGGCTCGACCGACCCGGCCTCCAGTCGACCCACCACGTGGCGGGTCCGGAGCCACGACGCGAACGCCGGCGGCGGCCGGATCCGCCCCCTCACCGCCACCCGCTCGCCCGCCAACCGGCCGCGCAGCTCCCCCCTCCCGGACGACGCCGCCTGCAGCTCCAGCCGGCGGCCTCCCAGCCGCACGTCGGCGGTGCTGGAGCCGAAGCGGTCGACCGGGTCCGACACGAGGGTGACGGTGCCGTCGTAGGCCGCAGCCCGGGCCGGCGCCATGCCGTCGGCGGCACGGGCACCCAAGGCCGAGGCCAGCAACAAGGCACCGACGCAGAGCAGGAACGGGCGGCGCAGAGCCGCCGCCAGCACGACCACGCCGGCGCCGATGGTCACCGGCACTGGCGCGCTGGCGGTGGCGCCCGCCCACGTCAGCCCGGCGAGGGCGACGGCGCCGGCGTCGCTCAGGGACCGCTTCTCGGCCGGTGCTGGCGGCAGCCCGGTGCCATGGGCGTCGATGGCGGTCACACCGTGACCCGGTCTCGCAGCGCCTCGAGCTTGGCGTCGCCGATCCCGCGCACGTCCAGGAGGTCGTCGACCGAGCGGAAGGGGCCGTTCTCGGCCCGGTAGTCGAGGATGGCCTGGGCGGTGGTGGGGCCGACGCCCGGGAGCGTGTCGAGCTCGTCCAGGGTGGCCGTGTTCAGGTCGACGGGCGGACCGGGCGCGGTCGTCGCCGACGGCGTGCCACCCCCGTCGGACGCAGGCCCCGGCCCGGGCACGACGGGGACGGGGACGTCCGGCTCGCCGACGCGCGGCACGAACACCCGGCTGCCGTCGACCAGGGGGGCGGCCAGGTTGAGGCGGTCGCCGTCGGCGTCGGGGGCGAGGCCACCGGCGGCATCGACGAGATCGTCGACGCGCGCCCCCGCCGGCAGCCGGTAGAGCCCGGGCCGGGCCACCGCGCCGGCGGCGTGCACGATCAACTCGGCGGGCTCGGTGGACCCGCCCGGCCCGGCGGCCGGGGCGCTGCCGGCTGGGGAGGCGGCGCCCTCCGGTGCCGCCGCCGGCGTCGACGCCATCGGCAGCGACGCCTCGACCGGCGCCGGGGGCGGTCGGAGGAGCCACCACCCGCCGGCGAGCACGATCAGCGCGACGAACCCGGCCAGGCCGGCGCCCGCCGGGGAGATCGGCCAGCGTGCGGTGACCGCGACGAGCCGCTCCCTCGCGGTCAGCGGCGGCGGCGGGCGCTCGGGGTCGACTGGTGCGGTCGTCGAGGATGGTTCGGGGGGCACGAGCCCTCCTGGGGGCGCGGGGGACCAGGAGGGGAAGTGCGGGGGCGGAGGGCCGGGCAGCCGGCAGGCCAGCGAGAGGCCGAGCCTACCGCTCCTCGGCGACGAGGTGGATCAACCCCGCGTGCGTGGGGCGGAACCCGCAGGCATCGAAGTAGAAGGACCCGAGATCGGCGTCGAAGTCGACGTGCAGCCACTCACAGCCGGCCTCCCGGGCGTGGACGACGGCCGTGCGCACCAGCTGGGCACCGATGCCCCGGCGCTGGTAGCTCCCACGGGCCTTCGTGTCGAGCAGGAAGGCGTGGTCACCCCCGTCCCAGGCGACGTTCACGAACCCCACCAGGAGGCCGCCGCCGGCCCGGGCGGTCACCCATCCGAGGCTGGACGGCCTGATCCGATCCCACCAGCCGGCGACGGCCCGACCGCCGTGGGAGAGCACGAGGTCGACGACCTCCTCGTCGGTCACCGGGTCCCGCCATGCGTACGAGGTCCTCTCGCTCACGGGCACCGGCCTCGTCGGTCGGAGGACACGGCCGGATCGTCCAGACGGGCCACCCAGGCGGCCTCCACCTCGAAGGGGATGCGGCGGTAGGCGCCCCAGTGCGGGTAGCCCCTCGCTCTCCACCGGAGGTAGGGGCTGAGGTAGCGGACGGCGAAGCCGAGAGCTCCGTGCTTCCGCCACTGGCGCACGTGCTCGAGCTCGTGGCGCAGCAGCTCGGCGTCTTCGGCCCAGCGCCGGCGCACGAGCACGAGCGAGCCGATCGTCGTGGCCGCCGCCCCCGGGGCCACCGGCCCGCCGACCCAGATCCAGTAGCCGTCGCGCCGCTCGATCACGGGCCCGGCCGCCGTCCGCCGGTCAGAACAGTCGGGAGGTGAGGGCCTTGCGGTAGCCGGCGGTGCGGGGATCGTCGGGGCCGAGGAGCTCCAGGACGTCGAGGAACTCGCGTCGGGCGTCCTCGTCGTCCTTCACCCGGGCGAGCAGGCCGTCGAGGCGGGCGTCCGCGTCGTCCAGCGCCTCGTCGCCGGTGCGGGCCAGCGCCGCTACCCGGCGGGTCTCGGCGGACTCGGGGATCCGCTCGAGCAGGGCGAGGGCTCCCTCGCTGTCGCCCCGGTCGACCAGCAGCTCGGCCAGGGCGACGGTGGCGCCCTCGTGGCCGGCTTCGATCTCGAGGGCCCGCCGCAACGATGCCTCGTCGCCGGCGGCGACCAGCGCGGCGACCTCGTCCTCCTCCTCGGAAGGCAGCAGCCGCGCGACGAACTCCTCGACCGCGGCCTGGCCCTGCGCTCCCACGAACCCGTCGACCACCTTGCCATCGGCCACCGCGTACACCGCGGGGATCCCCTGCACCCGGAAGCTGGCCGAGACCTCGGGGCTGTCGTCGACGTTCACCTTGGCCAGGACCACCCGACCTCCGGTGGCTCCCACCACCTGTTCGAGGATGGGGCCGAGCTGGCGGCACGGTCCGCACCACGGCGCCCAGAGGTCGACGACCACCGGGGTGGCGTGCGAGCGCTGGATGACGTCGGCCTCGAAGGTGGCGTCGGTGACCTCGATCACCGGGGAGGGGGACGGCTGGGGGGTGCTGGTCGCTTCAGCGGACATGGCCGCCATTCTGGCAGCGAGCCCCCGCAGATCCCACATGCCACCGGTGCGGCCGCACCAGCCGACGACCTCCCGTTCGCCGCACGGCACAGCGCTACCGTGGCCGCTCAAAGGCGATGCGGAGGGTGCATGGAGAGAACGGTCGAGGGGGTCGACGTCGATCGCGTGACCGCGTGGTTCCAGGCCAACGTGCCGGGCGCCACGGCCCCCCTCACCTTCGACCTCATCGCCGGGGGCCACTCCAACCTCACGTTCCGGGTGGACGACGCCGCCGGCGGGGCATGGGTCCTGCGGCGGCCGCCCCTGGGCCAGGTGCTCGCCACCGCCCACGACATGGGCCGCGAGCACAAGATCATCTCCGCCCTCGGGCCGACCGCCGTCCCCGTCCCCCCCGCCCTCGGCCTCTGCACCGACCCCGACGTGAACGGTGCGCCGTTCTACGTGATGGGCTACGTCGACGGCCACGTCGTGCGGGAAGCGGCGGCGGCCGAGCGCTTCAGCACCGACCAGCGCCGCCACGCCGGCGAGTCGATCGTCGACACCCTGGCCGCCATCCACGCCGTCGAGCCCGACGCCGTGGGGCTCGGGGACCTCGGCCGCAAGGAGGGCTACATCGCCCGTCAGCTCAAGCGGTGGTACGGCCAGTGGGAGCAGTCGAAGACCCGTGACCTGCCCGCCGTCGACGAGGTGCACGACCGCCTGCTGGCGGCCATCCCCGAGCAGGGGCCGGCCACGATCGTTCACGGCGACTACCGCCTCGACAACTGCATGGTGGACGACGACGGCACCGTCATCGCCGTCCTCGACTGGGAGATCTGCACCCTCGGCGATCCCCTGGCCGACCTCGGTCTGCTGATGGTCTACTGGGCCGAGGCCGACGACACCGCCACCGCCCTGCCGGGGGCGGCGACGAGCGAGAAGGGCTTCCCCTCGCGGGCCGAGCTGCTCGACCGCTACGCGGCGGCCTCGGGCCGGGACGTGTCCGGTGTCGACTTCTACGTGGCCTTCGGGTACTGGAAGCTGGCGTGCATCCTCGAAGGGGTGTACGCCCGCTACCGCGGCGGGTCGATGGGCACCTCGGCCACCGCCTTCGAGGCGTTCGCCTCGCAGGTCGAGGCGCTGGCCGAGGCGGCGCGGGACACCGCTGATCGGATGGGGCGGTGAGCGCGCCGTACGAGCTGCACCAGCGGCCGCGCCTCGACGAGCCGCTGCTGGTGATGGCGCTGGAAGGCTGGATCGACGCCGGCTACGGAGCCGCCACCGCCATGTCCACCCTCGTGGCCGGGCTCGACACGCAGCCGGTCGCCACCTTCGACGCCGACGAGCTCCTCGACCACCGGGCCCGCCGCCCGATCATGCACCTGATCGACGGCGTGAACTCGTCGCTGACCTGGCCGGCGATTGAGCTGCGGTCGGCCACCGACCTCGCCGGCCACGACCTGTTGCTGCTGTCGGGGGCCGAGCCCGACCACGGGTGGCGGGCGTTCTCCCTCGCCGTCATCGACCTGGCCCGCCAGTTCGGGGTGCGGATGGTCGTCGGGCTCGGCGCCTACCCGGCGGCGGTGCCCCACACCCGCCCCACGCTGCTGTCGTGCACCGCCAACTCCGAGGAGCTGGCCGGCCGCTGGCCCTACCTCCGTGGCACCCTCGACGTCCCCGCCGGGGTGCAGGCCGCCATCGAGCGGGTGGCGGCCGACGTCGACCTGCCCGCCATCGGGCTGTGGGCCCAGGTGCCCCACTACACCTCGGCCATGGCCTTCCCCGCCGCCGGCCTCGCCCTGGTCGAGAACCTGGCGCGGGTCGGCGGCCTCGAGCTCCCCACCCGCGACCTGGCCGAAGAGGCGGGCGAAGCCCGGCGACGGCTGGACGAGATCATCGCCGGCAACGCCGAGCACGCTCAGATGGTGCAGGCCCTCGAGTCCGAGGCTGACAAGGCACCGAGCACGACGATGCTGCCCTCGGGCGACGAGCTGGCCGCCGAGCTCGAGCGCTACCTGCGGGAACAGGGCGACCAGTGAGGGCCCGGGCCGCACGATGACGCTGGCGGCGGGCACGGTGGTCACCCGCGACCACCTCGCCTACGCCCGGCTGGCCGGGCGCACCTGGACCGACCACCACCCTGGCACCACGTTCACCGTCGTGGTCGTGGACCACGCCGGCATGGTGCCACCCCACTGGACCCACCGCGACATCCGCATCGTGGGACCCGACGCCCTCGGCGTCGATCCCGACGAGCTGCGTACGCTGGCCGCCATCTACAGCCCCGAGGAGCTGGCCTGCGCGCTGAAGCCCCAGGCCCTGCTGCGCGGGCTCACCGAGGCCGACGCCGCCGTGCACATCGACGGCGATGTCGAGGTGCTGGCGGCCATGGACGACCTGGAGGACCTGGCCCGCCGGGCCGGTGTGGTGCTGTCACCCCACACCCTCCACCCGCTGCCCGACGACGGCCGCCGGCCCGACCGCTTCACCATGTTGAAGGCGGGCATGTTCAACGGCGGCCTGCTGGCCGTGGGCGAACGGGGCCGAACGTTCCTCGACTGGTGGGCGACGCAGGTCCGCCGCCACGCCGTCCACGAGCCCCACGACGCCATGCACGGCGACCAGCGGTGGCTCGACTGCGTGCCCGCCTACTTCGAGCACCACGTCCTGCGCGACCCCACCTTCAACGTGGCGTACTGGAACCTGCACGAGCGCCGGCCGGAGTGGGACGGCGACACGCTGCGCGTCGCCGGTCGTCCGGTCCGCTGCTTCCACTACTCGGGGCTGGTGGCCGACGAGCCGTGGTTCATCAGCCAGTTCACCGGTGGCCTGGCCCGCGTCGAGCTGCGCGACCAGCCCGCCGCGGCGCGGATGGTGCGCCGCTACCTCGACCAGCTGAGGGCGGCCGGCCTCGAGGTCGATCGGGCGGTCGGCTACCGGTTCGCCGCCGCCAGGGAGGGCACACCGGTGGACCGCCGGGCCCGGCGGCTCTGGCGGGACGCGCTCCTGACCGCCGAGGCCGGTGGGGGCGTCCGCCCACCGGGCCCCTTCGACGACGACGGCGGCCACGCCTGGGCCGGGTGGCTGCGTCAGCCGGCGGGCGACGGTTCCGTCGGCCGCTACCTCCGCCGGGTGTGGGACGAGTCGGTCCACCTCCAGCGCATGTTCCCCGACCTCGACCACCCGGACGACCGCCACCAGTTCTCGTCGTGGGCCATCCACCACGGTGCCGACGACGCCGCCATCCCCGCCTCGCTGCTCCCCGACCCCGGAGGTCCGACGATGGACGACCCGGCTGCGCCCGAGCGGCGGCCCTCCCGCCGCCAGCGGCGGCCCGAGGTGCGCTCCCAGCAACCGCTCCCGGACCTCGACTCCGCTCGCCGGGCGCTCGACCAGCCGGTGGCGGAGACCCGGATGCGGCGCTTCGTGCGCCGCGCCCGCGGCGCACCGGCGCCGACCGAGGACGAGGTGGGTCGGCACCTGGTGGGCGCGGTGGACGAGCTGGCGGGGCGGGTGGCCGAGCTGGGCCAACGGATCAACCGGGTGGACGACGAGCTGCCCGAGCAGGCGGGGCGGATCGACGACCTCGAGGACGACGCCCGCATGGGTTCGCTGACCGGTGAGCACCTCGCCGCCCGCGTGGACGACCTCGACCGCTCCCTGCGGGAGGAGGGTCGCCGGGTCGACGGGGCCCTCGAGCAGGGCGCGATCACCGCCGGCATCGTGGCCGACGCCGAGGCCCGCCTCTCCGCCGAGGTGCTCGAGCTGCACCAGCGGGTGGCCAAGCTCCGGCCCGATCCTGACGCGGTGGCCGAGGGCGATGCCTCCGAGACCGACGACGGCGAGTCGGTCGGTCGGACGGTCTGAACCCCGGGGCTACCGTCTCGTGATGCTCGTCGACGGTGGCATCCCCGCCGACCTGACCAGGGCGGCGACGGCCGCAACCGACGCCGAGGCGGCCGGCTACGACGGCGTCTGGTCGGCCGAGACGAGCCACGACCCGTTCTTCCCCCTGCTCTTGGCGGCCGAGCACACCGAGAGGCTCCAGCTCGGCACCGGCATCGCCGTGGCGTTCGCCCGCAACCCGATGACCCTCGCCCAGCTGGCCTATGACCTCCAGGCCTATTCGGGCGGCCGGTTCATGCTCGGCCTGGGCTCCCAGATCAAGCCGCACATCACCCGGCGGTTCAGCATGACCTGGGACCACCCAGCGCCCCGCATGCGCGAGCTCATCCTGGCCATCCGGGCCATCTGGCAGTGCTGGAACTCGGGCGCCAAGCTCGACTTCTCCGGCGACTTCTACACCCACACCCTGATGACGCCCTTCTTCAACCCGGGACCGAACCCGTCGGGTGACGCTCGCATCTTCCTCGCCGGCGTCGGCCCGAAGATGACCGAGGTGGCCGGCGAGGTGGCGGACGGCTTCCTGTGCCACGGCTTCACCACCGAGGCCTACCTAGCCCGGCCGAGATGGTGACCGAGGGCGAAGCGCTCCGTGTCGACGTGCTCCGCTCCGAGCAGGACATCACGGCACCGATCGTGGCGGAGCGCAAGGCGTTCGACGACGCCGGCATCGAGACCCTCCTGACCATCCGCAACGACCCGCAGCCCAGCGCCACCGGCAAGCCCACCGTGTTCCCGCCTCACACCCCCGGAACCCTGGCCACCTTCAAGTCGAACCTGAAGGCGTCGCTCAAGGCCAACCCTCCGTGTCTGGTGGCCGTCGAGAACGAGGAGGTCGGCAGCCCGTTCGTGTCCGGCTCGGCATCGGACTACGTGGCCGAGCTGAAGGCCACCATCGACGTCGCCCACCCGATGGGCATCCCGGTCACCAACGGCGGGATCGTGTCCACCGTTGCGGCCCTGCTCACCTGGCAGGACCTCATCCGAAACACCGACAAGGCCACGGCTGATGACTTCGCCCGGCGCGCCTTCGTCAAGTCCACCCAGAGGAAGTTGCTGTCGAACGTGCTGGCCTCCACCGACGGGACCCTGCCGCCGGGGCCGAACGCCGACAACCTGGCCAAGGGCAACCAGCTCATCGCCGCCTACAAGAAGCTGCCGCTCGACTACGTGAACTTCCACTGGTACATCGACGATGACGAAGCCCTCGCCCAGACCGTCGCCTACCTTGGGAAGGCCACCGGTCACCGGGTGATCACCCACGAGATCGGCCAGTACAACGTCGAGCCCGACGTCGTGACCGGCCACCTCCGGACGCTCGACCGCTTGGGCGTGCCCATCGTGATCTGGTTCGACGCTGACGGCGACCCCGCCCTCGGCCTGCATGACAAGCCCGGCGACCTCCGGGACAACGGCAAGGCCTACCGGACCGTGGCCGAGGCCCACTGAGCACAGCCCAGCTACGCCGGACCACGGCCCATCGGGCGTCCGGAAGCGGTACGGTCGGCCGGACCACTCGTCTGGCCGGGAGTTCCCAGTGACCGCAACCACGAGGACCGAGGGCAGGCGGAGGTCGGTGTCGGCGACCATGACCGTCGCCGTTGTCGTGACCATGGTGGCGACCTCGTGCACCGGTTCGGACACGAAGGCGGACCGGACGTCCACCTCGTCGACCCGTCCGGCCGGGGCGGACGCCGCCCCGCCGTTGCACGGGAAGGTCCACGTGTCGGTCAACGATCCGAAGCGCTGCTCGGTGTACGCCGAGCGCACCTGCCTGGCCCCGTTCCCCGACGACCAGTTCACGGTGGCGGACGACGCGATGGACACCGGTCGCCGCGTGGAGCTGTCGAAGGAGTCGACCCCGGCGAACAAGGAAGGCACCCACGTCGACCCGACGGAGTGGAACCGCAACGACGGCTTCAGCCCGGGTCAACCCCTCGTGGTGTTCATGGCCGACCTCGACCCGGCGAAGACGGGACTGGCCCCGGTGACCGACATCGAAGCATCCCTGGACGACGACGCCCCGCTCGTGGTCATCGACGCCGACACCGGCAAGCGCCACCCCTACTGGGCCGAGCTCGACGCTGACGCGCTGAGCGCCGGCGACGACCAGCCGGCGCTGTTCGTGCGTCCCGCCGTGAACTGGACGGAGGGCCACCGCTACCTCGTGGCCTTCAGGGGCATGAAGGACTCGAAGGGCAAGGCGTTGTCGGCCAACCCGGTGTTCGCGGCGTTCCGCGACGGCGTGCGCACCGACGAAGCGGACGTGGAAGCCCGCCGCCGGCACGCCAACGAGGTGCTCGCCGACCTGGCCGAGCACGGCGTGGCCCGCAAGGAACTGGACCTGGCGTGGGACTTCACCGTGGCCAGCACGAAGAACCTCACCGAGCGGATGCTCACCGTTCGAGACGACGCCATGGACCAGCTCGGGGACGACGACGCCCCGGCCTTCGAGGTGATCGCCACGCCGGCAGATCGCACCGCCGAGGACGAGGCACGGGTGGTGGAGGGGACCTTCGAGGTCCCTCTCTACCTCGATAGCGAGGGCGCATCGGGCAGCCGCTTCACCTACGGGGCCGACGACCTGCCCGAGCAGTCCGGCACCTACACCGCCAAGTTCACCTGCGTCCTGCCCTTCGCGGCGCCGTCAGGCGTCGTCCCCGCCACGGCCCCGACCCCGGCGGTGACCGGCGCACAGGCCGTGGTCTACGGGCACGGCCTTCTGGGCGACCGGGGCGAGGTGCTCGGCTTCGGCGGCTATGCCATCGACCACCGCTCGATCCTGTGCGCCACCGACTGGATCGGACTCGCCGAGGACGACGTGGGCCATGCCGTCAAGGTGCTGGAGGACCTGTCAAACCTGCCCGCGCTCGTCGACCGCAGCCAGCAGGGTTTCTTAAACTTCCAGTACCTGGCCCGCCTGATGAAGAGCCCGAAGGGGCTGGCGAGCGACCCGGCGTTCCAGCTGGATGGCAAGCCGGTGATCGCCGCCGGCGACGTGGCCTACTGGGGTCGCAGCCAGGGCGGCGTCTACGGCGGGGCGGCCACGGCCATCTCGACCGAGTGGACCCGCGCCGTGCTCGGCGAGCCAGCCGTCAACTACTCCACCCTCCTCAGCCGCAGCGTCGACTTCGACGACTACTCGGTCATCCAGAAGGGCTCCTACACCGACCCCACCGTGTGGCCCACGCTGCTGTCGCTGATGCAGATGGTGTGGGACCGCGGCGAGGGCAACGGCTACGCCGCCCACCTGACCGACGACCCGCTGCCCGGCACCCCGGAGCACACGGTGATGCTGTTCGAAGCGTTCGGCGACCACCAGGTGACCAACGTGGCCACGGAGGTGGAGGCCCGCACCATCGGCGCTCGCCTGAAGGAACCGGCACTGGCCGACGGCCGCAGCCCCGACGTGGCCCCGTTCTGGGGGATCGAGCCGTTCGGCACCCTTCCCGCTGACGGGTCGGTGCTCTACGTCTGGGACTTCGGGACGCCGGCCCCGCCCACCGGTCCGATCCCGAACCGCGCCGGCGACGACCCCCACGACATGGACGCGGACACGCCCGCTGCGCTCGACGTGGTCGCCGCCTTCCTCGCCCCCGATGGCAAGGTCATCGACGCCTGCGATGCGAAGCCCTGCACCGACCGCCCCGTCGAGGGGTCCTGAGGCCAGACGCGGCGGACGGGGCCGCCCTCAGGCGGCCCCGTCCGGGTTCGATGGCCGATCGGGCCGCCAGCGGCAGCCCGACCGTGTTACGTCAGGCAGAGGCGCTGGCGGCGACCTCGTTGGCGACCTCTTCGAGCTGGGTCTGGGCGGCGGTCACGACGCCCTTGCGGTTCTTGGTGGCCTGCTCGTAGTTGAGGACCGACCGGACGTCTCGCGAGGTCACCGTCCCCGCCCTCGAGCGGGGCCTGGAGCGCAGCGGCCGCACGCGGGGCCAGCTCGAGATCTCCTTCCCGGCCTTCGTCGTCACCGGGAGCACGGAGGAGGAGATGGCGAAGTCGGACCGCGCCACCCGCGAGCAGATCGCCTTCTACGGCTCGACCCCGGCCTACGTCGGCGTGCTCGAGCACCACGGCTGGGGCGAGGCCCACGGCGAGCTCAACGCGCTCTCCAAGCAGGGGCGGTGGAAGGAGATGGGCGAGCTGATCGACGACGACATGCTCCAGACCTTCGCCGTGGTGGGTGAGCCCGAGCAGCTCGCCGCCGGCCTGGCCGAGCGCTTCGGTGACGTGGTCGACCGGGTCAGCTTCTACGCCCCGTACGCCAGCGACCCCGACCGCTGGACCACGGTCATGCGCCAGATCCACGCCGCCTGATCCACCCCCGTACCCGGGCCCCGGCGCGGAACGATCCCGACGTCGTCGTCGGGATCGTCCGTGCGGGATCCCGTCCACCAGGGCCCGCCGTGCCTTCTCCCTGTCGGCACGGGATCAGACCGGTTGGAGGCCTTCCTCCAGATATCTCGACCGGCACAACGACCGCTGGAGCTTGCCGGAGCTCGTCTTCGGGAGCGTCCCAGGGGCGACGAGCACGATGTCGCGGGCCGGCAGGCCGACCGCCGCACGCACCTTCTCGGCCACCCGGGCCCGCACCGGGCTCATCTCGGCGGTGTCAGCCCGGGACTCGGCCACCACCACGATCGATTCCTTGCCCTGGCGCCCGTCGACGCCGAACGCGATCACGTTGCCGGCCCGCACCCCGTCGACCTCGGCCACGGCCCGCTCGACGTCCTGGGGGTACACGTTGCGGCCGCCAACGATGATGAGGTCCTTGATGCGGCCACACATGACCAGCTCTCCGTCGACCAGGTAGGCGAGGTCGCCGGTGCGGAGCCACCCGTCGTGGAAGGCGGCCGCGGTGGCGTCGGGACGGTTGTAGTAGCCGGGCGTCACCGACGTCCCCCGGATCTCGAGCTCGCCCACCTCCCGCTCCTGGCGGGGCGTGCCGGTCTCGGGGTCGACCACCCGGATCTCGAGCCCGGCGACGGGCCAGCCCAAGCGGGCCAGGCGCCGGGTCGTGGGGGCGCCGGGATCGGCGGGGGCGGCGTAGCGCTCGGTCTCGAGCACCCGGGCGTCGACGTCGTCGGTGCGCAGGCCGGCCATGGGTTCGGGGAAGGTGCCGGCGATGGCCACCTCGGCCATGCCGAACGCGGGGAACACTGCGCCGGGCCGCAGCCCGTGGGGGGCGCCGGCGGCCACGAAGGCCTCGACGGTCGCCGCGTCCACCGGCTCGGCGCCGTTGAGTGCGACCCGCAGGGGGGAGAGGTCGAGGCCGGACATCCGACGCAGGGCCCGCGTGGCCAGGACCCAGGAGAAGTTCGGGCCCGCGGTGGCCGTGCCGCCGTAGTCCGACAGCCACTGCATCCAGCGGCCCGGCGACGCCAGGAAGTCCTGCGGGGATGCCAGGGCCAGGTCGGCGCCGGTGGTCATGGGCAGGATCAGGGTGCCCACCAGGCCCATGTCGTGGTACAGCGGCAGCCACGACACGAGGACGTCGTCGTCGGGCGAGAACCGGGTGGCGGCGACGATCCCGTCGAGGTTGGCGGCCACCGTGCGGTGCGGGAGCATCACCCCCTTGGGGTCGGCGGTGGACCCGCTGGTGAACTGCACGATGGCGAGCGACCCCGGGTCGATCGTCGGCTCGTCGTAGTCGCAGGCCGAGGTGCCGGCCATCTCGTCGAGGACGGCCATCGGCGGGTCACCCGGCTCGGCCTCCAGGAACGGGACCAGCTCGCGGTCCACGAGCAGCAGGGCGGTGTCGGCGCTGGCGATCCGGGTGCGGGTCTGGGCCACGAACTCCTCGATCGAGGCCATCCGCATCGGCAGGGGCAGGACCACCACCGCCGCCCCGGCCAGCCAGGTCGCCTGGATGGCGGTGACGAGCCCACGGGAGGTGGGACCGAGGATGGCGACGTGGTCGCCGGGCCTCACCCCCCGGGCCTGCAGGCCCGCCGCCATGGCCCGGGCGTCCTCGTGGAGCTCGAGCCACGACACCCGGTCGGGTCGGCCGCCACCGACGAAGGTGATGTGGCCGCCGCGGGCAGCGGCGGAACGGGTGCGGGAGACGAGGGTGGACGACACGCCCGGTTGGACTGCCCGCCGGCGCTGCCGGTTACCCGTTACCGGGCGGTAACCCCCCGAACGGGCCAGGGAATCGGGGGGACTCGCCTCGCGGGAGGGCCACTACCGTTCTTCGCCATGGTCGACGTCGCCGCCCGCCCCCCCGAGGACGTGCTCCCCGCCCGCTACGACGCCGCCCTCGCCGGGCGGATCGAGGCCGAGTGGCAGGACCGCTGGGAGCGGGACGGCACCTTCTTCACCCCCAACCCGGTCGGCCCGCTGTCCGAGGGGTTCGACCGCGTGGCCGACCGACCGAAGCTGTACCTGCTCGACATGTTCCCGTACCCGAGCGGCGCCGGCCTCCACGTGGGCCACCCCCTCGGCTTCATCGGCACCGACGTGCACGGCCGCTACAAGCGCATGATCGGCTTCAACGTGCTGCACACCATGGGCTTCGACGCCTTCGGCCTGCCCGCCGAGCAGTACGCCGTGCAGAGCGGGCGCCACCCCCGGGAGACCACCGACGCCAACATCGTCACCTACCGCCGCCAGCTTCGTCGCCTCGGCCTGGCCCACGACTCCCGGCGCAGCATCGCCACCACCGACGCCGGCTACTACCGCTGGACCCAGTGGATCTTCCTGCAGATCTTCGGTTCCTGGTACGACCACGACGCCGATCGGGCCCGCCCGGTCGGCGAGCTCGAGGCCGAGCTCGACGCCGGCACCCGCGCCCCGGCCGAGGGCACGAACCCGTTCGGGCGGCCGTGGCCGGAGCTTGACGACGCCGAGCGCCGGCAAGTCGTCGACGGGCACCGCCTCGCCTACCTGCACGAGGCTCCGGTCAACTGGTGCCCGGGCCTCGGCACGGTGCTGGCCAACGAGGAGGTGACCGCCGACGGGCGCTCGGACCGGGGCAACTTCCCGGTGTACCGGCGACCGCTGAAGCAGTGGATGTTGCGCATCACCGCGTACGCCGACCGGCTCCTGGCCGACCTCGACACCCTCGACTGGCCCGATTCGATCAAGGCCATGCAGAGCAACTGGATCGGGCGCAGCACCGGCGCCTCGGTGCGCTTCGTCACGGCCGCCGGTGACGTGGAGGTGTTCACCACCAGGCCCGACACGCTCTTCGGCGCCACCTACGTCGTCGTCGCCCCCGAACACCCGATGGTGGCCGACCTGACCGCCGGCGCCTGGCCCGAAGGCACCGACCCGGCCTGGACGGCGGGAGGGGCCACACCGGCCGAGGCGGTACCGGCCTACGTCGAGCAGGCCAGCCGGCGGTCCGAGCTCGAGCGCCAGGCCGAGTCCCGCACCAAGACGGGCGTGTTCACCGGGTCCTTCGCCACCAACCCGGCCACCGGCCAGCCGGTGCCCGTCTTCGTGGCCGACTACGTCCTGCTGGGTTACGGCACCGGCGCCATCATGGCCGTGCCCGCCCACGACCAGCGCGACCTCGAGTTCGCCCGGGCCCTGCACCTGCCGGTGGTCGAGGTGATCGCCGCCCCCGACGACTGGCCCGACGACGCCGCATCATGGCCCGAGGCCTGGACGGGTGACGGCGTGGCCGTCCGGTCCTCGAACTCCGAGGTGTCCCTCGACGGCCTGGGGGTCGCCGACGCCAAGGAGCGGATCATCGGTTGGCTGGAGGCCACCGGCGCCGGACGGGGCACGGTCAGCTACAAGCTGCGGGACTGGTTGTTCAGCCGCCAGCGGTACTGGGGCGAGCCGTTCCCAATCGTGTACGGCACCGACGGCCGGCCCCGAGCGGTCCCCGAGTCGATGTTGCCCGTGGTGCTGCCCGAGATCGACGACTACGCCCCGGCCACGTCCGA
>JAABUR0100000731.1_pt1 | contig 66729 bp, 64 predicted proteins | sample 5560091 | NCBI WGS metagenome assembly JAABUR01 (sample SAMN10711879, study PRJNA513375) | rock metagenome | isolation source: Antarctica rocks | place: Antarctica: Victoria Land, University Valley sud
TGGGTCGCGGCCGCGGGCCAGAAGCCGCCAGGCCAGGCGCGAAGGGCGCGGGAGAGGGCGCCGACGAGGAGACCGAGCGCCAGACCGGCCAGCGCACCAAGCGCGATGCCATTCCCCGGGTTGGCGTTGAGTGCCGCCAGCAACGCGCCCCGCAACGCCCACGATGCACCGAAGAGTCCCACCGCCGCCACCTGTCCCTCGTCAGGAGGAAACGCTCGGGCGACCACGCCGAAGTGGATCAGCTGAAACGCCAGCACATCGGCGGCGCCGAAGAGGAGCAGCTTGGCCGCGGGCTCGACCGGTCCCGCCAGCAGCCGGGCCGCACCGACCATCAGTGGCAAGCCGAGAGACGCCACCCAGACCTGGCGCCGCGCCATGCTTGGGCGCAACGGCTCTGGACCAGCTTGCCGTTCGACCGGGGTCGCGGCGACGGGCGATTGGACCAGGAAGAGCAGGGCCAGCCCGGCGGCGACCGCCGGCGCCGCGAGACGAACGACGAACCAGCGAAGGGGTGTCTCCGCGGGGGCCAGCGCGGGCGCCCCGAGGAGCAAGACCACCAGCGGCCAGACTGCCTGATGAACGAGCGTCAGGTTGAGCCAGCGATAGAGCCGCTTCAGTCGCGTCAGTGACGAATGAGCGGCTGTCGCGGTCACCACCGCGGGCCGCTCGCGCTCACGGTCAAGCATGCGCGGCCCATGGCCAGCATCCGGCCGTCATCGTTGCCGCCAGCGGCCACCGTCTGATTCCCGCGATCACCGCAGGACGTCCTGTTAGGAGAGCGCCAGCAGCATCGGGTTGTGCAGCGACCGCTTCACCACCTGCAGAAATTTCGCGACCTCGGCGCCATCGGTCACCCGGTGATCGGCCGACAGGGAGATGTTCATCCGCTGACCGACCGTCACCTCGCCGTCGCTGACGACCGGCACCTCTTTGATCGAGCCGATCGCCAGGATCGCGGCCTGAGGCGGGTTGATGATCGCGATGAACTCCTCGACATCGTACATCCCGAGGTTGCTGATCGTGAAGGTACCGCCCTGGAATTCCTCCGGCTTCAGGCCACCGTTGCGCGCCCGGCCAATGAGATCTTTGGCCATCCGCGCGATGGCGCCCAGGCTCTTCTGATCGGCGTCGGGGATGAACGGCGCGATCAGGCCGCCCTCGATCGCCACCGCGATATTGATATCGACGTTGGGATGATCGACGAGTTGATCACCTTCGAGCGAGACATTCAGGTTCGGAAACTCCCGTAGCGCGATCGCGGCGGCTTTTACGATCAAATCGTTGAACGAAACCTTCGTCGCATCATCCGTGATCTGGGCGTTGACCTGGTCGCGGAACGCGGCGGCTGCGGCCATATCGACCTCGGACGTGACATAAAAGTGCGGTACGGCCTGCTTCGACTCGGTCATCCGGCGACCGGTCGTGCGGCGTATCCGGCTCATCTCTCGCGGTGCACCAGCGGGTCGCGCGTCCGCGTTGACTGAAGCCGCCACCCGCGAAGGTGCGGGGGCTACGCCCGCGGATGGCACGGTCTGCTCGGGAGCGGCCGCTGGCGCCGTGGGGACTGCTGGCACTGCAGTCAGGATGCCGCTCAACAGGGGCGTGATATCGTCCTTGACGATCCGGCCACCAGGTCCGGTGCCCATGACCCCCTGCAGGTCGATCCCATGCTCGGCGGCCAGGCGCTTGACCAGCGGTGACGCCCGGAGCCGCTCACCGGCGGCGCGTGGTGCTGCCGTCGCGCCCACCGGAGCGGGTGCGGCGCTCCCGTTGCCTGGCGCGGTCGCCGGAGCGATCGCCGCCGCCTGATTCATCGCGTCGATCGCCGCCCCATCGGCATCGGCGTGACGCTCGGTGGCGACCGGCGCCGGGGCAGGAGCAGCGGCGGGGGCGCGACCGTTCGTCGCTGACGCCGCCGCCTCGGCAGGTGCTGCTTCGGCCGGGGCGTCCTCACCGATGGTGGCGATCGGGGTGCCGACGGGGACGGTCTGACCCTCGTCGACGAGGGTCTTGGTCAGCACCCCTGTCTCGGACGCTTCGATCTCCAGGGTGACTTTATCGGTTTCGATCTCCGCGATCAGGTCGCCCTCGCTCAGCTCCTCGCCTTCGCTCTTGAGCCACCGCAGAAGCGTTCCTTCCTCCATGCCGTCGCCCATCTTGGGCATAATCATGGTTGGCATTGGTGCCCCTTCTACCCTTCCCGGTACAACGCCCGGCGGACCGCGCTGATGATCTGTTGCTCGCTCGGAAACGCGGCCGTTTCCAGGTTGCGGGCGTACGGCGCCGGCACTTCGGCGCCGCTGACGCGCTCAACCGGCGCATCGAGGTCGTCGAAGGCCTGTTCCTGAATGATGGCGGCGACTTCGCTGGCGACGCTGAACCAGCGCCACTGCTCCTGGACGACCACCGCCCGGTGGGTTTTCCGAACCGACTCGACGATCGTTTGCTCGTCGAAGGGCCGGATCGAGCGCAGGTCGATCACCTCGGCCTCGACCCCATCGTCGGCGGCGAGGCCGTCGGCGACCTTGAGGAGCAGGTTCACCTGTCGCCCGTAGGCGACCAGGGTGACATCGGTCCCCGCGCGGGCGATCCGCGCCGTCCCGAAGCCGACCGTCGCGTCACCGTCGGGCACCTCGCCCTTGGTGCCATACAGCGCGCCCGCCTCCAGGAAGAGTACCGGGTCGGGGTCGCGGATCGCGGCCAGCATCATCCCCTTGGCGTCTTCCGGGGTCACCGGCGAGACGACTTTCAGCCCCGGGAAGTGACCGTAGAACCCTTCGAGGCTATGGGTGTGCTGGGCCGAGAGCTGAACGCCGCCGCCATTCGGACCGCGGATCACCAGCGGCACCGAGACCTGGCCACCAGAGAAATAGCGGAGCTTGGCGGCGTTCTGGATGATCTGGTCGGCCGCCAGGAACGAGAAGTTCCAGGTCATCATCTCGACGATCGGGCGCATCCCGAGCATCGCCATCCCGATCGCCGCGCCGGTGAACCCGCCCTCGGCGATTGGCGTATCGATGACGCGTTTGGCGCCGAAGCGGTCGAGGAGGCCATCGGTGACGACATGGGTGCCACCGTAGACGCCGATATCCTCACCGAGCAGCACGACCGATTCGTCCCGCTCCATCTCTTCGATCATCGCCGAGCGGAGCGCTTCGCGATAGGTCATCACCGACATGGACGATCGTTCCTCGTACTCTGATGGCCCGTCGCGCCCGATCGATCGGGCGCCGGCGCGCCGACCTACCCGGCGTAGACGTCGGTATACAGCTCGCTGAGATCGGGTTCAGGGCTCTGATCGGCGAAGGCGACCGCCTCCTCGACGGTCTTCTTCGCCTCGGCCCGCAGCGCGTTCAGCCGTTCTTCATCGGCCACGCCGGTTTCGATCAGCGCATGCTCAAGCAGCCCGATCGGATCGCGTTCACGCCAATGCTTGACCTCTTCCTTGGTGCGGTACTTCTCGAAGAAGTCCCCGGCGCCGTGGGGCACGATCCGGTAGGTGCAGGCCTCGATCGCATACGGTTTGCCGGTCGACCGGACCTGCTCGGCGACCCGCTCGGCGCAGGCTCGCACCGCCGCGACATCCATCCCGTCGACCTGCTCGTGGGCGATCCCGTAGGAGTCGAACTTGGCCCCGAGGTCGGTCATCGCGGTCGCCCGCTCGACGCTCGTGCCCATCCCGTACTGGTTGTTCTCGATGATGAAGAGGGTCGGGTTGAGGCCGTCTTTGCCCCAGAGCCCGGCGAGGTTCGCGGCTTCATGGAAGGCGCCGTTGTGGATCGCGCCGTCGCCGAGGTAGAGCTGAACCATGTTGTCGGAGCCCTGGTAGCGCTGGGCATAGGCCATGCCGACGCCGAGCGGGATGTGACCGCCGACGATCCCGTAGCCGCCCATCATGCCGTTGGCGGCATCGAACAGGTGCATCGAGCCGCCCTTGCCCTTGACCAGCCCGGTCCCCCGGCCATAGAGCTCCGCCATCACCGCCCGGGGCGGGCTCCCCAGGAGCAAGGCATGGGCATGGTCGCGGTAGGCGGTGATCGCTCGATCGCCGGGCTGCATCATCGAGAGCAGACCGGTCGCGACCGCTTCCTGCCCGCTATAGACGTGGAGGTAGCCGCCGATCTTGCCCTGCCGAAAGCCGCGCTGGGCCGCCTCCTCAAAGAGCCGGACCATCGACATCTGACGGTAGAAGTCGAGATATCGCTCGCCGTCGCCGCTGATCTCCTGCCGGGATACGGCAGGCTCACTCGTCTCGGTGGCGGGGCTCGCCTCAGACGACCGCCGCTTCTTGGTCTCCCGCTGGGTGGTCGCCATCCCTTTGCCTCTCGTGGGCAGCCAGGGAGCGCGCTGGCCCGCCCTGCTCACCCGCCGCGTCTCGATTCGGTCCATGTCGGCAGGCCGCTCGATCGGAGTTGCCGCGTCCTGATCAGGCCCATTCCACCGTCCACCGCGAGCGATGACCTGACGAAAGCGGCCGTCGTACTGCGGCGCATTGTACCGTACCCCACCCGCCGGACGGGAACCGGAGCCGGGTCGCATCTGTCAGACGATCACGCTAGCCTCACATCATCTGTTACCGGGCTCAAGCGGCCACGTTGATGGGAGCAACTCCAGCAGCTTGATGGTCGTGGTGGGTGGCGCGGGTGTCGTCGATCGACCTTTCCAACGACACGATCACTAATGTCAACGAGACCGTGTGCATCATGGAGGCGTTCGGCATCAATGCCCGCGATGTCTTTCCCGACGACATCAGGGTAGACCGGGGTGTTACGCATCGCCTCAAGGAGAGGGGCACATAGATCCCAGGTCAGCAAGGTGGTGAGCAGGCCATGAGCCAAAAAGCAACCGCCGTCTCCCGTCGACGGCTAACCACATCCTATTCAAAAGGATGGGGGGTTTTTAGGCACAATAAAATAGGGAGAAGCATCTCCGGGATACGCTCCTGAGCGTACGTCCGGAGATAGAGAAGAGTCAATCGTTGGGCAAAATCAAACCCCGGGATCATCGCCGCCATAAGGCGGTGAGAGGAAACCCGGGGAATACCTAGTTGATTTTACAGAGGGTACGAACTGTTGTCAAATAAGTATGCACGGTTCATATCTCGTGACACTCACCAAAGGAGACCTACTCGTGGTTGCCCAGTTTGTCTCCGATCTCCACCTGCCCATTTCACAAATACGCCTCGAAACCTACCGCCCCGTCGGGGGAGATGACCTAGAAATGGTAACCAACTATTTCTGGAACATTCATTTAGCCGAGGCACTTGTCCCCAGCCTTCACGCCGCTGAATTGGCACTACGTAACAGCATCCATACAGCCTTGACGGCTCACTTCAACACCGAAATGTGGTTTTACCAACCAGGATTGCTGGAAGGCGGTCAATTGGGTGAATTTGCCAGGGCTCTCATCAGTGTGTCTAGGAAGGGGTCTGCAACGTCTGGGCGAATCGTGTCGTCACTCATGTTTGGGTTCTGGGTCAGCATTCTCACTAGCCCTTATGAGCAACGGCTTTGGGCTCCGAACCACTACGCTCTTATGAAAACGGTCTTCCCTCATGCCACAGTCTCTCGCAAAGACATCGCTGATCGCTTCGTGATGATCAAGGACCTGCGCAATCGCGTCTCCCATCTTGAGGCCGTGTGGCAGGATCCCAATCTCTTGGGCAAACACCAACTCATCCACGATGCAGTCAAGTGGATCAGCGCTCCACTCCACCAAGCCATCAACGCGGTCGATAACTTCCCGTTCGTCTTCAACAACCGAAAACAGGTCCAGATCGACCTCAAGAAACACCTCCACATCCCCTAAGCGGCACCCATCCGCCTCGGCGACATGGATAAGCCCGGCCAACCCCATCGCTAGAATGGGCAGAGATATGGCAATTTGGGAAGGTACCGGACAAGAAAAAGACGGGTCAACGAATTAGACCTTCGCGGCGAGCGATCGCAACTGGCTGAATGGTACCCACGTCGGCGACAACATCACCGGCCTTCAGTCATTCTTCGCCCGCCATGTGATTCAACTCCCGGATGCAATCTGTTTCGTCCCGACTGACGGAGTTCTCTCCCGCTCGTCGGCCTCGACCCAAGCCAGTACCGCTTCCGCTTTGACGACCCACCCCGGCCGATGAAGAAGCCGAGCTCACGCGCACAGGGCGGGGCTCGAGAACGCCTGGCACGCCATCAACGAGGTTCGGGAAGCAGAAGGACTCGACCGGTTAGAGAGCGGCGATACGCTCCTCCTCGCCATCTCGACCCCGCCAGAACACCGGTGTCCCGCGCCCTACTGGGGAGCGGTCGGCGGCATCGCCCCGGATGTCCCAGAGGTGTCGCCAGTCTGCTCCTTGGCCGGGGGGAGAACTCCGCCGAGGCTGGTGTCGTCGCCTGGTTTCGGGGCTGCCTCGGCCCATCGCGACTCGCCGGCCGCGCCGCCTCCCGTGACGGCGCCGGCCCCCGCCGCGGCATCGTCGGGGGAGCGGACGCTTGCCGGCGCGTCGCTGGGGGAGAAGGCGCTGCCGACCTGACTCGCCGGGGCATCGGTGCGGGCCGGGGCGCCGCTCGCGCCGGTGGGCGCCCCAGGCGCCGCGGTCGCGGCCTCGCCGGTTGCCGCCGCAGGAGCGCTCGGCGCCGGTTTCGGACCGTCGATCGCCTGCAGCTCACTCGCCATCGCGTCGCCGGTCGCCAGGGCATAGCCAGGCGAGGGATGCGTTGGTGGAAGCTGGACCGGATACGCCTTCCGCAGTTCCTCGTAGGCGGCGGTCGCCTGTTCGAAGCGGGCGGGGTCCATCTCCTTGCCTTCGGGCGCGCCGTAGATGCCCATGATGCCCTGCGATGTTCCCATCTCACTCAGGGGGCGCCGTGGGTTGGGCGATGGCGCGATCCGGGTCGCGAAGTGGCCGGGGATCTCCGAGCGGTCGGGGGTCGCACCCGGCAATTGCGGCGACGAGGTGGCGCCGGGGGAGGCGACCCCCGCGATCGTTCCCGGCCGGGGCTTCCGCTCATCAACGATCATTGGGTCGCCTGGATTCCGCTGGCGCTGCTTCCGCCCTCTCCACTCGGCCATGCTTGGTCCGCTCCTTCACCCTCGGCGGCGACGCCCGTACCATCTCATCTTCATACGCACAGGATACCGTCATCTCGCCAGAGGAGCGGCCACCTGGAGCATCAGGGGTGTGCAAACGTTAGCTTGCGGTGCCGAGCACCTCACGGAAACGGCGAGCGTCGATGTTGCCACCCGAGAGGGTGACCCCGACGCGGCGCCCCACGACATCGATCTTGCCGGCGAGAATCGCGGCGAGGGCGGTCGCGCCGCTCGGCTCGACCACGAGCTTGAGCCGCTCGAAGAGAAAGATCATCGTCTCGCGAATCTCATCGTCGCTGACGAGGGCGACCCCCGCCAGCCGGGGATAGGCGAGGGCGAAAGTGATCTCCCCCGGCGCCTCGGTCTGCTGGCCATCGGCGATGGTGCGGGGCACCTCATCGAGCTTGACTCGCTGGCCGGAGGCAAACGAGCGCGCCCAATCGTCGCCGGCCTCCGGCTCGACCCCCCAAACCGCGATCTCGGGCTGCAGGGCGGTGGCCGCCACGGCGCTGCCAGCGAGCAGACCGCCCCCCCCGAGGCAGACGGCGAGCAGATCGAGCTGGCCAACCTCCTCCAGCAGCTCAAGACCGGTCGTGCCGTTGCCGGCGATCACCGCCGGGTGGTCGAAGGGGGGGATCAGGGTCGCGCCCCGCTCGGTCGCGATCCGGTTGCCGATCGCGTTGCGGTCGCCGCCGTAGCGGTCGTAGGTGACGACCTCGGCGCTGTAGCCACGGGTCGCGGCCAGCTTCGAGGCCGGGGCGTCCTCCGGCATGATGATCGTCGCCGGGATGCCATGCAGCTGGGAGGCGAGGGCGACGGCCTGGGCGTGGTTGCCGCTGGAGAAGGTGACGACCCCCCGCGCCCGCAGCTCCGGGTCGAGCGAGGCGACCGCGTTGTAGGCGCCGCGAAACTTGAAGGCGCCCCCCCGCTGGAACGTCTCCGCCTTGAGGAAGATCGTCGCCCCCGTCCGCTCGTCGAGGGTGCGCGAGGTCAGCACCGGGGTGCGATGAGCGACTCCCGCCAGGCGCGATGCGGCCTGCCGCACATCGGCCAGCGTCACCGCCTCGGTCCCAACCGGTGTCGTTCCAAACACCATCGCTGCTGCTCCTTTCACCCGATCCCGCGCCCGATCGCCGATGCCGGTCAGGGTAGCACGGCGCCGCCGCGAAGAGTCGCCGTCGGGGACAACCGGGGCTCCTGAGGGTCACGCCAGGACGCCCCCGACCGTCGAGCGTCGAGAAGCAGACGGCCGATCCACATCATCGGAGTCAGCGACACGCCGGGCTCGCCCTCGCGGGCTACTTCTGAGACGGAACAGAGACGAAGCGGTCTCTCACCCCTGACGGGAAGGGGACGCGCTGGGCGGGACACCCACCCACCAGAACATCTTGCCCGCTTCCCGTTCGGCGGACGATTCTGTGCGCGACCAATTGCACCGGCCAGCTGCCATGGTGAGCGCATGACCACCCCCGCCATCTACCGAGGCCACGCCCTGCGGACGCTATCGCCCGCAGCAGACCGCCGGTATACTGCGCCATCACTTGTAGGGAAAGGAGAGCATGATGGTGGCAGCGCCAGGCGCCCAGAATCTCAAGGGACTCGATGCGCTTCTCGAGATGGGTCTTCCCGACCAGGCGATCCACGCCGATGACCTGCCCTGGGTGCCGCAGGGCGAGCGGGTTTGGTTCAAACCGCTCCGCTTCGTTCCGGGGTAACGTCCTTAGGCCGAAGCTCCCCCGCGCGGCTGAGGTCGATCGGATCGTCATCATTGACCGGCACCTTGAGTGTATCGACCCATGCCCACCGCGACAGGTCTACTTTCGCCTCGATCTCATAACGCGGATCGTGGTCCGCTCGGTAGAGTCTCACAGACACGCCTAAGAGGTCTAAGAGATCGCGTCGGCCTTTGTAGTCGAGTGATTCCATCGCGGCTCCGACTCGACCGAGTTGCGATCGGAGTGTTCTTAACCATTCCTCTGCCTCACCGCGTCGATCCCGAATCGCTTTTCGCGCGGTAAGCTCTCGATCAAGCTCCGCTGATTGCTTCGATAACTCGATCAGTCGTGTCCGGAGGGGGGCGGCGGCCGAATCGGCAGCCTCTTCGTCTCCCACTTCGATCGCAATCTTTGCCACTTGGCGGGCGATTGCTGACCTCTCCCGACTAACTCGCCCGATACTGGCTTCGATGGTCGCTATCTCAGCATCGACCGTGGTCGGTTTGCAAAGCTGCCGCTCGACTTCAGCGGCGATACTCCGATCATCGTCGCACGATACCGCCACCGTAACCCGGTTCCACACGATGTTATCAAGCAGGTGAGCGGACATACTCGCGGGTTGGGGGCACGTCTCCCCGTCCGGCCTTCCACGAGGGCATCGATAGCCGATAACGCCGTTCCCACGCTGAAAGACAATAAGACGGGCACCACAGGTCCCACAGAGGGCGAAACCCGTTCGAAGCAGCGCCGCCTCGGGGTGCCGCTGCTTTCCCGCCGTCTCCGCCTTTGTGCGGATCAATCGGGCTTGAACAGTATCGAATGAGATCGGGTCGATCAGCCGTTCAACCGTGCCCTCGGGGAGTTCGATCCGCTCCGGGTCGGCCTTCGTTCGCTCTGTCACCTCGGCGATTTCCCCATGGCTCCGATCTCGTTTCGTATCTAACTTGGTGGCAGTTTGGTAACGGAAGGCGACCGCATCACCCGTGTAGAGTCGGTCTTTCAAGATCATCCGGATGACCGTATGGGTCCAGGTCGATCCTCCCTTGGGTGTTGGGATGCCTTGGGCGCTGAGGGTCATTGCGATCTTCCGAGTTGGTATCCCGTCGCGAGCCATCTGATAGACCCGACGAACCACAGGTCCCGTCGACGGATCTTCGATCAGCCGTGCTTTCGTCCAGACCTTTCCGTCTGCCAACGTCACATCGGCCCACTGATAACCGTAACGGGGTCGGGGGCCGCTCAGACGGCGACCGGCGTTCGCCTGTGACTTGATCGCTCGCCACGATCGCTCCTTGGTCTTCTCGCGCTCGAGCTCAGCCGCGAAGGAATAGACGTTACGGACCATGCGCCCGGTCGCGGTATCGTCAAACTCATGAGTTACAAAGACGAGACGGACACCCGCCCGCTCACACTCTTCATAAATGATTGCGACGTGGGACTCTTTCCGGCTCAGACGGTCAAGGTCGTAACACAACAGCACGTCAATCTGGCGGCTCCGGATCATCTCCCGGATGCCTTCGAGCTTTTTGCGTTGCCACAGGTCAACGCCGGACCAACGTTCCCGAACCGGCGGTCCGATCAGCGTCCAGCCTTCGGCCTTCGCTCTCGTGATGCACTCGGCCTCTTGGGTATCGAGGGAAGTCCCTGCGAGCTCCTGTTGGGATGTCGAAACCCTGCAATAGATCATGCAGCGGAGCGGTTCTTTCGATGGCACGTTAACTTCTCCCCAACGGATCGACATCCCCTCGAATAGGGAGGTCTCCGACAACCGTATAACCGGGGACAAAGAGTGGAGTGAGCAACATCAGAGTCGATAACGGGTCCTTGATATGATCCCCATCGGTATACGGCCCTTCGGGAGGGCCTACTGTCCTCCCCTCCATCTTCCCCGCCTCTCCCTCGACAAGGAGGATCGCGAGGGGATCACCGGAGAGCTTGCCATCCTCCCAGGTAAGCGTCCGATTCCCGGAGCGGTTGGGGTATCCAGAAAGAATACCGGTGATGGTATATCTCATCGACTCGATTCCTCCTTCTTTCGCTCGGGAGTGGCACTCACCGTCTGCCGATCTGACAAGAAACGGTCCAAATCAGCCTCGCGTATGCGATAGCCCATGCGATGCCCGAGGTTGACGGCGGGCAGCCGCCCGTCCTTGATCCACCGCCGGATCGTCTTTTCATTTGCGGACAACCGGCCCGCGACCTCGTCAACCGTGAGTAAGCGCCCCGGGTCCATCCCTACCTCCTCGGCTCGTCTCTGATGATAGCATTTAACCGAACATTGAAGGAACACAGGACAGGAAGACGGTTATTTCCTGTTGGTATGAAATGTCCCGAAGTCGGAAAAACGGGACAAATGTTGCCCCAGGACGCGGCCCATGGGGTCCTGGGGCCCAGGACCCCGGAGATAGGGGGGTCGGGGCGTGGTGGGGGATCAGGATGCTCAACAGGGCATCAATAACGTGGCAGCTAAACTAGCCAGGGGCAGGTACCTTCGGACACCACCGTTTGAAAGCCGATGGAGTGGAGACGGATGAGTGACGAGCTACTGTTACAGAAAGTAAACCCGAGGACCGAAAAGGGGCGAAGTCTATTCATTCGTTCCGTTCCAACACTCTATTTGGAGGACATTGCCGCCATCTACACCATCATGGAAAACTACGCCAAGGCAGGCGCATCCGGGTCGGTCTTCACACAGATCAACGAGGCGTTGGAACTCGGCTATAAAACCCGAATAGAAGGGTACGAAGCATTGGTCAAAGCCAAACAACAGCTTGGCGATGCCGCGACCTTCGATCTACCGCATCCGCCGGAGCCTCCAGACACGCGGGAAGTCAGTGATCCTTGGGTGAGCATAGAAACGGATGAGTTTGTTCTCAGCAATCTCTCGGAGCTTGAGTCCCTGAAACGAGATCACATCCCCCACCTGAGAATGTCCACGTGGAATCCACGAATCTGGCTCTCCTGCTCACCATCGGGTTATTACCTGAGCATCGATGACAACGACCCAAGGACGGTCGAGGCATTCGACCAAATCAGGGCCATTATTGAGAAGCGAAGCAATCGCCTAACACGGTTCATACACTCCCCAATTGCCGCGCTCGTTGTAATCCTATTACCGGGCGCTGTTTTTGCTGTCATCGCCTGGAAGCATCACGATGTCGCTATCTTTGGGTGGTCGAGCCTGGTCACGCCTTTTATTGCACTCGGCCTCTTCTGGTTCGAGGGGCAACTCTGGAACAATCGCCGTGGTGTAGTCATCCCACGCAAGAAAGTGGACGCTCCACCGTATTGGTGGAGAAACAGCGATACGATCACCACAACCGTGATTACCGCCATCTTGACCGCGATCCTGATCCTGGTCATAGGCGCAATCGCAGGGCTGTTCTAGACGCTGATTCCTTCCAAAATGGCTGCACTCGCTACTTTCTCAAAACCACTGGCTCGCCCGCCTAGCCTCCCGTTCACGTATCCCCTGTTCCCACTCCGCCTCAGCGCGTCGCCGCTCTCTCGCCTCTAGCTCCTCTGCCAGATTCGCCAGCGGGTCCGGGTCTGGCTCGGGTTCGGCGGGCGGTGAGGGCACAGGGGGCCGGGTAACGGGTTGGACGGGCTCAACGGGGGTCTCCGAGGCATGCACACTCACCACGATGAGGGACACGCCAGACGGTCCCCCGGCGTTGGGATCGGGTCGGTATCCCTCATGTCGGTCAATCAGATCGTCCGCCTCATCGGCATCAGCAGCCAGAAACGCGAGTCGATCGGCCTCGGGCCAATGGGCGATCGTCACGATGGGCACGGGGGTAATCTCAGCGGCGGTAGATCGCCGCTCCAGCGTCTCAAGCCGCCGCTTGAGCGTGGCTCTCATGCCGCCTTGACCTCGGTGGCCTCCTCAACGGCCGCAATCCGCGCCTCAAAGGTCGCATATTCAGTGACATCCACGTAAGCGCGGGCTAATCCCGCTAAGGCATGAGCGACGGAGGGGGTCATCTTCCCGTCTTTGACCGCCTGCATCGCCTCAAGCAGCATATCTCCAACACTCCGCAGATCAGCGGGCATGGCCTTCCGGACCCGTGCGGCCGTCGATTTCCCCTCCCCGCCTCGGCGGTTGCGATCAGCCCGCCACCCTGCAAGCTCGGGGGCATGATTCGGACACCACTCCCGACCCGGCAATGCCTGAGCCCGGCAGGCGGTTCCGTCTTTATTCGTTCCTCGGCAGGGGCGGCGGTTCTGGTCAGCCATAGGTCAGGTTCTCCAACGTATCGGGGGTTGGGGATGACCGACTATTTCCGATTGGAATAATCGACCATCCCCACCCGTGCTTAGTCCAAGACGACACCTTCCGGGATCTTCAGTGGTTTCCCCGTTTCCGGGTTTAAGGCAACCGTGGGAGGACGGGGCTTCGGCGGCTCGGGCGCGGTCCAGGGGATATCAGGTCCCGCGTTGTTATAGAGCCGCTGATAGGCTGCCAGAAAAGGTGCTGGCTGACCCCGCCGGACCCTCTGACCACGAGTAACACTTGCCCGCAAATTCCCGGCCTTGTCTCGGCTGGAGCTGGCTTTACCGGCAAGGGTCCCGAGACTTGCGTCCTTGAACCGATCACGGGTTTGACGGATCAGCGATCGTAGCTCGCTCTTCGCCGGATCGTCCGCTGAATCGAATCGCACCCGGCCATCAGCGGTCAAGGCTGCTTCGGGAGTCCGAGTATCGAGTCGAGGGGGAAGAAGCGTTGCTAGGAGATACGCTGCAGCATCATCTTCCTGAATCAATGCCAGGCGGAGCCGGTCACGTAAGGTCCCGAGCGGGAGCGAATCGACCTCAGCCCGAAGTATCGGCAAAAGCTCCGATGCTTTCGCTCTTAGCGCTTCGGGGAGCTGAGGTGGGGTCGCTTTGACTGTTACTGCGATTCGTCGGCTGTACTGGTCGAGATCGTCAGCCGCTCGAATCGCAGCCGTCTCCGTTGCGGCAAGCATTGAGAGATACGAACCGAGCCGCTCTGATTTCTTGCCTTCATACTCGGCAACGATTTGCTTTCTGCGATCCACATCAGTAACGCCGGTCAAGGCATACTCACGACCGCGCTCCCACTCCCCGAGTTCGGTGGCATAGAGCATTGCGGCCTGTTGATACGCGGCTTGAGCCTTCTGTAACCGACCTTGCTTTTCGGCAAGCTGAGTCGTCATCTCGGCTTCCGTCAGGTTGAGGGGCTTTGGCACCCAGGGGGCCGGTTCCTCAGCCATCCTGCCATGCTCCGAAGTCGCGCCTCGGGGGCCATGATCCGGGAATCCGGCCAGGCTGGGGTCGGGGTCAGGGATAGGGACCGAGACGGTAAATCCCTCGGCATTGGCTGGGTGAGGGACGGCGAGTAACCCTAAACTTGGTACTTTTTGGACTTTTCCGTCCATGTGCGCCTCCATTCGATCGTAATAGGTCATCTCGTACCTGTATCGTGATTCCGTCGTTCCTGTGGCAGTCTATGGCCTTCTAGAGGGTAACGCGAGTGTATCACGTCGGCGGGTCTGTCTCTGATGGGGTGAATTCGATATTCTCCTTCGGATTATTCTGATTCGATGCCCTCCAACAGTTATGGCAGACGACGGGAGCTACTCCGGCCGGATACTCGGTTCGCGACTTGATTTGATTACACCAGAGGCAGCGGACCGGCTCTGACTTCGTCGAGGGCACAGGGGGAGGGAGTAACGTCGGCTCGGGCTCGGGCTCGACATCAGGCGGGTCACAGCCGAATGTTTCCTGATACGTTGCCGCTGCCTCTGCCGCGAGTCGTTTGGCGTTGCGGGCGGCTTGCTTTGCTCCCTCGGCTCGGTCGACCGATCTCTCGATCCGGTTGGTTTGATACGACGTGCGGTCCATGACCTCAATGGCTCCCCGCAGACGAATTGACGTGAGGGAGGCAGCGTCGGCTTGAGCCGCGAGACGATCGGATTGAAGGCGGAGGCGGGCCACCCTTCGAGCTGCGTCGAGGGCTGAGGGTGCGGGGATCATTCTTCGGTTCCGGTTTTGCGCGGGATCAACCGATACCAGCTCGGTGCTCCCGGCTGATGACAATGACTCGTGGCCCCACCGTACCCGACCGGGCCACCGGGGTAGTCCCGTGCTCCATGCCGGTGCTTCTTGGGGACACCCTTTTTCTCCAGACATCCCCACGGGCAGGGGAAGGTGAGGTAATCAAAATCGGGACCGAACTCAAGATCGGTTTCGATGTCGGGGTAACGCGGATCGGCAGGAGTCGTCTCGGCGATCATTCGTTTTATCCTTTCGGTATATACGACGGTAGAGACGACGTGCGGGGGAAGGGTCTTGGCGGTTGGGAGTCGTAACAGTGACCACTTCGACCACTTCGGCCACCTACCGCGAGAATCTCGGCAAACCTACGTCCAGGGAGGGGCACGGGGGGCTTTTTGGCGCAAGTGGTCATACTGAAAAGTGGTCAAGGTGGTCAAGGTGGTCACACTTCTGCCCCGTTTGGAGCTGAAGTGTGACCACTTTGACCAGTGTGACTACTTTGACCACTTTGGCCACTTTGACCAGGGGGGTTAGGAGAGAGACGCCTGTCAAAAGGGCTTTCCTGCCCCCTGTGCCCGTTATGATCGGGGGGGTTCGGAGGTTTACCCCCTTGGCGATCAAACGGGTTGACCTCGTCGGCTGCCGGTTTGCCCCACAGGTCCTGTGTCATGCCTCCGTCCGGCGGCAGCGCGTAGTAACCATATTTGGGGTTGTGCACGGCTTCTCGTGCGGTGAGCTTGTTCAGCATCCGGCTCACGGTGCTGTAGTCGCCGCGATAGCCCATCGCGGTGGCAATCTCTCGGACTGTCATCGCTTCGCCACATGTGGCTCCCTCCCGGACTTTCTCTCGTCGTTGGGTCAGTACATCCAAGATCTCTTGTTGCTCGGGTGACTTGGCCTTGTCCTCACCGTTCAGTAAGTCGTCAGGGTCGATATCGGATTCGGCACCCCATTCGACTCTTACAACGTCCCCTGCGAGTGTGTATTGCAGCGCCTTTGGCTGCGGCGCGAGGTTGCATTTCACTCGCAGTAGATATCGGTCGCCGCGCTTATTGTGAGCCGCCATCAGAACGGACCGGGCGATTCCTGCCATGTCCATACTTCCCGACCCTCGGTAGAGTGCCTTTGTCCCTCCCTGTTTATTGAGGTGCCGGAGGATCAGTACCGCTACCCTCGTGCGTTGGGCAAAGACCGCCACAGGAGCGAGCGCGGCCCGCGTTTCGCTCATCTTGATAAGGTTCGTATTGCCTAGGTGCGCCTGCACCGGGTCGATAATGACCAGTGCTGGCTTCTTTACTTCCGCAAGTGCGTAGAGCTTGGGAAGATCCGTCGTAACGTCGAATACCCGTTCGCCCTTCTTGCTCTTGGTCATTTGGACGATCGACACGCGGGAGAGGTCCGCGTTGGCAGCGATGAGGCGGGGGACGATGGTATCGGCGGGGTCATCCTCGGCGGTAATAATGATGGCATTGGCCGGGTCCCGCCGGGCATCCTCGGGGTCCCCCGGCATGGGGTCGCCTCGGGTGGTACGGGCAGCCAGGTCATTCGAAACGACGGACTTTCCTTCGCCGGGGTCACCATCCAAAAAGGAAATTTTGCCGGTCGGAATACGCGCATCCCATAACCAATCGACCGTCTGAACCTTCACATCTGAGGCTTCGATAACAACGAGCTCTCCGTCCTCTTCGGGCGGGGTGCCATTCTTTTTATTCCGATCGTAAAAACCCCCATGACCGATTACCCACCGTAGTGCAGCGCCGATCGTCCCGCTTAGGTAGGTGTCTGCGCCTCGGTAGTCGTCCCACTTCGCTCGTGTCAGCTTGGAGCCGCGCGCGGTTTCCTCGATGGCTGTCGGGTCGGGACCGAGGTAGAAGCCCAACCTTCGGCACAGGTAGAAATCGGCTTTACTGTTGTCGCCGTCGAACGGTGTCAGATCACCGGCCCATGCCGCCCGGAACCGTTCTCCATCGCGGTCAGAGGATGCCTGGCTGACGGCCTTGTCTGAGCTGATGCCCGTTTGCCAGACATCCCCGGCATAGACACCGCTTGCCTCATCTCCCTCGTCTCCGGCTTGGTTCCATCCGAGGGTGGCCCATGCCTGCGTGATGGCTCCCTGTGCATCGGAGAGAGTCGTCGAGGGGTGCCCGCGCTTTTTGCCGGTAACAACGAAATAGCGATCTTGGTCATAGGCTTCGGCCGACCAAGCGGACTCACCGGTGCCGTAGTGTTTCTTGGCGGAGTGACGAGGGAGCTTTCCTCTGAGGATGACATGGATACCTGTGCCACTGACACTTTCCTCGGCATAGCCATACGGCTCTAGGTGCTGTAACACCTCGGCCGCCTCAGGGTTGAGGCGGTAGCCCGTTTCCTGTATCTCACCAGCGGCTGTTTTGATTGTGTAGGGTTGGAGGACGTTATCGAAATCGAATCCGCAGTACGGATCACCACTGCTAAAGACGTAGCCGATCCCGTCTAATCCGTACTTCTCAATAGCAGCGACGGCCTCGTCAAAGCTTCCCCAGGTATCGGAGTCATTGACAGCAGCGTACCCGCCCGTTTTCGGATTGATCGGCCGTTTCTTACGTTTGTGCGGATTCTTCGGATCATCCTCGAAACGGAATGCAACCCCTTGATTACGACGCTTCAAATCCTCAGGGACAGAGGCGTATGGATCGTCTGTTGTGGTATCCTTTGAGGCAGTCATTTGTTCCTCCAAAACGGTAGAGCCCGGCACCAGAGGTCCCCACCTCGCCGGGCTTTGCTGTATCTAGGGCGCGCTCTTGCGCGCTTCCTCTCTGAGTCGCTCCACTTCAAAAGCCGGAATCCGGATAACCGCCCCGAGCCGGATATGAGCGAGACGCCCGTCCCGCGCCATGTTCAAGATCGTGCGTTTGTTGACGTCCAGCAGCTCGGCCACCGTGCGCGGCGAGACAAACTCCGGACCCTGCATCGGTGTGGTCATGGTTACGTCAGCCATCGATATGCTCCTTTGTCCCTTGCGGGGGATTCCTTACGGAAACAAGCTCTAGCGAGAACGATCGGAACATCGTGCTGTCAGGAGTATATACGACATAAAACTCGTTGGCGAGCGTTCTTGACACTATCATTTCCGACTGGTATATGTATTTCCTTATTCTACGCCCATACTTGGTCATGAAACTTGTTAAAGAGCCATTTATTTATCCCCTAGTGCTATGCTTATCTGTAGGGGTCGGGCAGAGATCCGACACCGAAAAAAAGACCGGCACGGGCGACCCGCATCAGGCAGAGGCCGGAAATCCGGAGTCATCGAGTCAGATCGAAGGGGCGATATCTCAGTCAGTGCATTGGGAGCGCGTCTAGATGTTGGCTCGATCCGGAACCGGGTCTGTCGCACGGGTCCGCCCGCTCGCCGGTTGTCACAAGGGAGGATGTATGACGGTTGTTGCTTCAGAAAAAGTAACCCGGAAAACTGTCCAGGATGACGGTTCATTCGTGTATGACCAACATCAGATCGTGACCGATCAGCAAGGGGACACGATTACAGCTCAGGTCTCGACCTTATCTGTGATCCAATCGACTCCGCCGGTAGACCCGGGTCGAGTCGTTCTGTTAACAAATAATGCGTCCTATAAGCCTCAGAGCGCAGGCTATTCACCTCCCGCAACCGGATATGCCCCAACGATCCCGATGCCGAGTGGTCCAATCGTGGCCGCGAACAAGGCAGCCCGAAGGCGCGGGTAGCCCTCGCAGCCCCGTGAGGGCCGTGGTGGGGCGGTAGGGGCTCAGAGGGTCCAGGGTACCGAGTGGGGCTAGGATCGAGCTTACAGGGCGACGATTCGTAGTTTTATTGACGTTTGATTGGTCAACGAGACGCCCCAGCATTGTTGCCGGGGCGTTTTTTATACCGTGCGGATATTCGGGCTTAGTCGGGCCCTAACCGTGCGTATCGGGACACCAATGACGGATGATCAGGCGGACCCCTATAATCTCCTCGGAAACTCTCGTATTATTGTTTGTATCACGTCTCCAAACACCGTCTCTATTTGACCCTTCGCAAATCTAATTTGGCCTATGCCCTTAATATTGCTGTATTCAGCGCAACCTTCCTCCAATAAGACAATTGCACGATTGACTCCAAGATGATTCTGAAAGAGGCCAGCTTCATGTACTACATTATCTCTTGCGCGGGAAGCGCCGAATTTATCTTCATCCTCGCCCGTATGTACAAGGAACGCCATGTCTGAGATCTCGGTCTTTTCCTGAAGGACCTCAGGAAACGTACGACCGGCTGTACTGCCCGATTCGTAATAGATCACATTGAGTCGTTCGTCGCGTCTCAGAAAGTCGCGCAGTCTCTCCCACTGCGCATCATGCCCATGTCCGATGAACACCGTTAGTTTGAGAGTTTCTTGCTCCGCGCTGCCCTGTGAGTCGCCTTCCTGTCGCAGGGAGGCGACAAGTCGGCTCTCTTCTCTTGTGAATAGCTGTAGCACGTTATCAACGTGGTCGCGACCGGGTAACTCGACGGTAACCGACGAATATCCACGACTGGCTTGGATTAGTAGGGAGGGTGTCTCAGTGAGTCCCGTTTTTATCGTAACGAAAGCCGATGTCGTTCTGGCATCGTCATCGTACCGAAAATAGAACTCCTCTTCGTTCTTTGTTCGTATTTGCTCGCCATCGGACGTATATATTATCCGGAGGCGCGTTGCATTGCTCCTGTGCATGTCGTCCAAGTAAGACCAGAATAGCGCCTCTGCTTGCCGAACAACGGACGATGGAAAGCACAGACCGTAGTCCTTGGATTTCGTGATGATATCGGGCTCTTCTAACATGTTTTCCTCCGATGCGGCACCTCCAGTCATGCCAGTCTACGATGGCAGAGCCGGAGCCTACTACCTCTCCATCTCCTGGCGTGAGTCTCAATAGAGTTGAGCGGGAGATGCGTGACGGGAAACTCCCGCTCTCCGCTAGGTCAGGTCAAGTAACCCGCAAGGAGGCCCGGAGTGGTTTATTCGGATCAGTCGGCGGCGAGGGCGTCGGGCTCAGAAAAAAGCCGCCCCGGACGGCAGAGCCGAACCGGGGCGTTTCTCTATTCGTCCAATGAGCCTGTGGGCGATGTTCTGTTCCGATGACACCCGCCTACGGAATCACGGACAATTACCGGCCAGCCTCGGGCTCTCGGTAGACGATCATCAACGACCAGATCTGTCCCGCCGAATAACTAGCGCCCGACCAATGTGAATCGACGTACTCACCGCCCCGTTCCTCAATCTCGGCCATTGCCTCAGTCGCCCTGTCTCCCATCTTATCCCGCTCGCTCCCGTCAGTAGCCGACAACACGAGGAACTTGATTCCCTTTCGATATCCTTCAATCTCTGGATCAGAGATCCCAGCAAGTATGCTTCGGGTCGATGCTTCTTGGTCTATAGAACTCATGGTGGTGCCGCCTCCTCTGATGGCGATTTCTATAACCTTAGTCCTTCTGGTCTTCATTGATCTTCGTGCATGATCTCATACAGACCCGCGTCGATACCTTGGGCCGGGACGATTTCATACCGTGCGAATAACCAGGACTCAGTCAGCCGCAAGCGCGGTCAGGCGCATGTTCACCACTGGGTAGTTACCCCGGAACCAAACCGCTTCGATTCGACCTCGCGACCGGTCGCTGGATCAATCTGCTCAAGGTTTCCGGTGCGGGCAAGGTCAATCGCCACCGTCACAGCGGCGGCCAGGTGCTCGGCTTCGTCATCCAGGGGGGCTGGCACTATCTGGAGCGCGACTGGGTGGCCCGTCCCGGCACCCTCGTCTACGAGCCGCCGGGCGATATCCACACACTGGTCGTCGACGGCGACGAGGAGATGCAGACGCTGTTCATCCTGGAAGGGGTCATCCAGTATCTGGACGACGACGACACCATCATCTCCCAGGACGATGTCTTCACCAAGCTCGACCGCTACCTCACCTTCTGCCGCCGCGAGGGGATCGAGGCGAAGGATCTCTGCTTCTAAGCGGCGAGGCGGGGAGGCTGCGATGGTGAGATCGGAGGGGGCGGCGCTGCGCCGCGAAGCAACCGGGACGCGTGGAGCGGTGCCTGACCGCATCATTGGGGAGCGCTGGCCGATGGGCCACCTGGCGCACTCTTTTCAACGAACCAGCAACTCCGTCGCCGGGCACCTCCCGGTGCTCCATGCCTCCGTGGCCAATCTCTTCCGGATCTCCTCTCATCGCACATCGCCGCGATGATCCTTGAAGCGTTCCGTCTCGATGGGCGGGTCGCGCTCGTGACCGGCGCTGCGCGAGGCCTCGGGCAGGCGATGGCCGTCGGTCTGGCGGAGGCCGGGGCGGACATCGCGCTTCTCGACCGGATCGATCCAACCGAGAGTCAGCGGCGCATCGAGGCCATCGGCCGACGCGCCGTCCCGCTCCTCCACGACCTGCAGGAGCTCACGCCGGAGCGTGCGGGAGACATCGTCGGGGAATGCGTCGCGGCACTGGGCCGGCTCGACATCCTGGTCAACAACGCCGGCATTCTGCGCCGCGCCTCGGCCCTCGATGTTACCGAGGAGGACTGGCGGGCCGTGATTGACATCGACCTGAGCGCCGCCTTCTTTCTCAGCCAGGCGATGGCGCGAGGGCTGGTCGCTGCCGGTCGCGGTGGCAAGATCATCAACGTCGCCTCGATGCTCTCGTTCCAGGGGGGCGTCATGGTGCCCGCCTACGCGGCGGCGAAGAGTGGCCTCGCCGGTCTGACCAGGGCGCTCGCCAACGAGTGGGCGCCCCTCGGCATCAACATCAACGCGATCGCCCCCGGCTATCTCGCCACCGAGGTCACCGCCGGCATCCGCGCCGACCCGGCCCGCGCCGACTCAATCCTCGCCCGCATCCCCGCCGGTCGCTGGGGCGACCCCACCGATCTCCAGGGCGCCATCGTCTTCCTCGCCTCCACCGCCGCCGCCTACCTCCACGGCGCCATCCTCCCCATCGACGGCGGCTGGCTGGCGCGTTGAAGGCGCACTGGGCGTCCCGGAGATGACCACTATGCCCAGCAGTCTCATAATCGAATGAGCTGCGGCATGATCAGGTTCTTGGAGTTCGATTTGCTCGACGATCGTCTCCGACGTGAGGGGAGAACTCGAATGCCAATGGCGCAGCTCATGCCAATCCCTCAAGAATAATCAAGATGGAAATATGTCAGTGAGTAGGTGAACATCATGCCTCAATAGATTTCCCTTTGCGTTCTTAGGGGCACCAACGTTTATCGCGGCGTGACGAGTGTCCGTAATAGAAATTGCGGAGGAGCCATTTAGTCTGTATGCTCCTGAGCGTGGACCGTGAAGTGCCGCCGCAAGTATCGCTGGCGCCCAATTGACGGACTGGAACAAAAGTTCTATTCTCAAGGATCATGTGGACATCCTTAGCAGCCTGTCCGCGACCGATACCCAAAACGTAGACAGACATCCACGGGGTGCTGCTATGCCCGACCCCAACACGACCTTGACCATAGCTCTCGGTGGTGAGGTTCCTCTCGACCTGTTCGCCGAAACGTTGCAACGCTTTAGGCGGCTCATCGACCTGCTCACTGTAGAAGTGAGCCGAGATGCTGCCATCACTTGGGTTGTCGACGATCTTTCCGCGAGCAGCGCGATTGTCACCATCAGGGGTGTTGCTGAGCAGGCGAAAGCGGTCGAGCGAGTCGCGCGAGCGTACAGTGCGGTTGGCCAATCGCTAGAGCGAGGACACGTCATCCCATATTCGCCCGCGATCGGTCAAGTCGCCGAGAGCATTACTCAAGTGCTCAATGGGCAGATCACTTCAATCCAGTTTGAAGCCTTGAGCGAGGTCACGACCTTGACCTCTGGAGTATCCATTGACCAGGCCGCTGGCCTCCTTGGGGCGCACGGCTCGGTCGAAGGTCGCATTGAGACGCTGACGAGCCGACGGCGGCTTAGCTTCACGCTGTACGATTCGTTACGTGATCGAGCCATCTCCTGTCACTTGCGGCCGGATCAGGTCGAACTGGTGCGCGATGCTTGGAGCCGTCGCGCGATTGTCAAAGGATGGATTAGGCGCGATCCGACAAGTGGCCGACCGGTGCAGATCAATCCGGTACGATCGATTGAGCTTCTGCCAGAAGTGGAGCGTGGATCGTATCGACGGGCGAGAGCCGTTGGGCAGCCGGAGCCGGGCGATCCGTCACCGGAAGCGCTGATTCGACGGCTCCGCGATGCCTGACGACCCACGCATGATCTACTGGGATTCATGCGTGTTCCTTCACTATATCGATGGCACGCCTGAGTGGCTGCCGATTCTTGATGCGCTGCTGGATGAAGCGAGTGCAACCGATGAGCTGATCATCGTGACTTCTACCGTGTCGATTAGCGAGGTGGCATTCGCCCAGGTCGAGCGACCGCGCCAGGCGCTTGATCCTGCTGTTGAATCCAACATCGATGCGCTGTGAGCCGATCGATCCGCTATCCAACTCGTCGAGTTCGATCAGTTGATCGCTCGTGACGCCCGCACGTTGCTCCGCAGAGCAGTTGAGATAGGCCGGAGTTTGAAACCGATGGACGCGATCCACCTAGCGACGGCTCAGCGAATGCACGTTGCTGACTTCCACACAACCGATGATCAAATGAAGAATTGGAAGGGACTTGGATTTCCGATTCAAGATCCATGGACTGCTACCCCTAAACTTCCTATGTAATGGTGCACGGTGTCACCTCGTGCCACCATTACAGGGATCTCTGTAGCGCCCCTTTCACTCGACGTGGGTAGCGTTCCTGTCTCTCCATCGTCCTGTGCCCACGTACTTCCGGGTTGCACGTTGTCGCGAATCCGGACCATTGCTGCCAGTGAACCGGTGAAAAGGTCCGGTCAGCCGATCTCGAAGATCGTCTCGACCTCGATCGGCGCGTTGCCTGGCAGGCCCTGCATGCCGACGGCGGAGCGGGCGTGGGTGCCGGCGTCGCCGAAGACCTCGTACATCAGGTCGGAGAAACCGTGCATCACCTTTGGCTGGTCGCCGAAGCCGGGGGCGCTGTTGACCATTCCCAGGACCTTCACAACGCGCTTGATCCGGCTCAGCTCGCCGAGCACCGTCTTCGCCATCTCCAGCTGCGCCACCCCGCAGGCCCGCGCCGCCTGGTAGCCCTCCTCGACGCTGTAGGTGTCGCCCAGCCGTCCATCCCAGACCTTCCCATCCTTAGCAGGCGGCGTCGTGCCCGACAGGTAGAGCAGATTGCCGGTGATGACACCGACCGCCATCGCCGGGGTGCTGGCCGTGCTCGTGCCGAGCTCGTAGCCCAGCTCCTTGAGTTTCTCCTCGGGGGTCATCGTGTCTCCTCCTCATTCGTTGCGTCGTCCAGCGGGTCCATCGCGTCGATTCGCGGCGGCGAGCCGGTCAGGGTCTCCCGGAGCGCGTTCAGCACCACGGCGTCTTCCCCCGGCTCCAATGTTTGCGGGTTGAGAGCGATCGCGTCCGGCTCGAGATCCGAGGTCCCGACCGCGATCCGGGGCGAGCGGGTCCAGAGCGCCCCGACCACCTCGTCCCGCGTCCAGGGGCAGGGTGGTCCGATCCGCACGATCGCCCGCCCGTGCGGTTGCCCGGCCTCACTCGGGTAGCCGCGCTCGACCGTCACCCCCGGGATCCCGCCCAACCCCTCGATCCAGCAGCGGACCGACCGCTCGTACCCTTCCAGGATCGCGGGCTCGTCCTGCGCCAGGGCCCACTCGATTGCCGCCAGCAATCCGACCAGCTCTTCCTTGCCGGCTTTCATCGGGCGGCCAATGCTGTGGTTCGGGTTGCCGTTCGCCCGGCATCCCTCGATGATCGCGTCCCGCCCGACCACCAGACCGCTGCTCTGTGGACCCCGCAACCCCTTGCCGCCGCTGAAGATCGCCGCGTCGGCGCCAACCTCCCGCGTGAAGTGCCAGAGGTTGGCGACCGGCGGAATCTGGGCCGCCGCGTCGACCAGCACAGGCACGTCACCCTGCGCCCGCGCGACCGCGACGACCTCCTCGATCCGGGGCGCCCCGGAAGCGAAGTGGGCGCCCGCGAACCAGAGGATACAGGCCGTCCGCTCGCTGAGCGCCGCTTCGAGCTCCGCGGCCGACTCCCCGACCTCGATCATCCGCGCCCCGGTCTGACGGGCGGCGTAGTCGTAGCCGTTGCGCTGGCTGCGCGGCACGACCACCTCCCACTCCTCGTCGCCGCCACAGGGGAAGTTAGCGATCCGCTCGGGGTCGGTGCCGGCGATGCAGGCGGCGACGGTGACCACGATCCCCGCCGCCGCCCCCGACGTGAGATAGGCCGCCTCGTTGCCGGTGCGCTCGGCGATCCGCTCGCCGATCCGCCGCTGCAGATCGGGCAGATCGACGAACGCCCCGGCCGCTCCCGCCATCGCCGCCACGACCGGCGGCGGCATCCGCGAGCCGCCGAGGCGGGTCAGCGTCGCCGCCGCGTTGATCACCGGCTCGACCCCGAGCTCCTCGTAGAAGGTCATGCTGGAACGCTCCAGACCCGCGGCCGCGGCTCGCTTCCCAGCTGCCCCGCCATCCAGGCGTCCATCCAATCCCGATCGGTCCCCCCCTCGTGGGTCAGGGGATAGGCCTCCGTGTCTCCACCGAGGGCGTCGATCAATGGCCCCAACCATGTCCTCCCCCCGATGGCGCCGTCGCCGCCAGTCGGTATCAGCGTTGCCGCGGTGACGCGCGGTGCGTGATGCAGCGGGTCGAGAAAGGCGAGGGTGCGGGCAACGGCCGCTTCCCGCTCGGGATGGCTACGGAGGTGGTCGTTGACCTCTTCGATGGGGTAGGCGTCGCTTTGCAGCCGTGCCTCCATCAGGCGGTGGAAGAGGAGCGACCCGATCTGGAGTGCCGCGAATCGGGCACGGCGCGCCGCCGTGATGATCGCCAGATCATCCCCGGCGATGCCCACCCGGTCGGCATCGACCTCGGGGCGGCCAAGGAGAAACTCCGCACCGCGCAGGCAGTCGGCGACGATGCCCCGGTAGATGTAGCTGGCCGGGTCGTCGATGCCATGGGTCAGCAACCCCGGGTAGGCCGCGGCGAACGGCTCGTCGGCCTGGCGCTGACCGCGGTGCATCATGGCCAGCACCGCGTAGCGCTGCCGGTCCTCCCAGCTCGGGGGATTGTTGACGCTGCCGTAGCGCGGCGTGTGGAGCAAACCCGGGAATGGCCCGTCCCCCGCCGGCACGCTGTAATACCCGAAGATGCGATACGGTCCGATGCCGGTCAGCCGGACGGTGAAACCGGTCGAGAAGGGCGTCTCGTGCGCCGGCAGCAGGCGGACGTCCGCCGCAGCCGGCACCCCCGCCATCTCGCGATCGACCCCGTCCCAGTAGGCAGCGAAATCGTCGAGGGACTGCGCGGTCACGTCCTCATCCTCACCCCGGATACCACGCTCAGTTGATCGATCGTCCGCGCGCATCATTCGCCCGCCGCGCGATCGCCGCACCGGTCGGTGCCACGCCCACTGGCCAGACTGAGGACCGATGGCACCCCTCGGAATCTGGCCCGTCTAGCCAACGGTTGGCTCCGCGTGTCCCGCGACCGCCGCCGGATGCAGGTGCGCCGCCAGGAACGCCTCGATCTTCGGCATCTCCCAGGCGATCCCGGCGTCATGGGCGCAGCGCGGGTAGGCGTGCAGCTCGCTCGGACAGCTCATCGCCGCGACGACATCGTACCCGGTTTCCGGCGGGCAGACATCATCGGCCAGCCCGACGTAGACGAGCATCGGGCAGCGGATGCGCGGAGCAAAGTTAATCCCATCGAAGTAGGACGCCGCGGCGCGCATCGCCGGCTCGCGATCGGGGAAGCGCCGCAGCTCCTCGTTGATCTCCTCGTAGGGGTACGAGTGCGTCAGCGCAGCCGCGTCCATGAAACCGCAGAGGTAGGGGGCGCCGGCCGCGCCACAGGCGATCGCGTCGGGCCGAAGCGCGGCGGTGGTGATCGTCAGGGCGCCCCCCTGGCTGCTGCCATGGACGCCGATCCGCTCGGGGTCGACCTCCGGCCGACCCTGCAGAAAGTCGACGGCCCGGCAGGTGTCGATGTAGAAGCCCCGGTAGCCGTAGGTATGCGGGTCGATCATGTCGCGCACCAGCAGACCCGGGTAGCCGGGGTTGAAGCGGTCGTTGGAGCGCAGCTTGCCCCGCGGCGCCACCCCGACCGCGGCATAGCCGAGCCGCGCCCACGACTTCGGCAGGGTCGGCTCGGAGATGTAGCCCGGCACGATCAGCAGTCCAGGGTACGGTGGCGGCAACCGCTCCGCCCGCGGCACGCAGTACCACCCGGCGATGCGAAGCCCGTCCAGGCTGTCGTAGCCGATCTCGTAGACGGCGACCTCATCGGTCGAGCGCAGCGGCACCGGCTCCAGGCTGGGGTTCAATGGGATCGCCGCCGCCTCGGCCAGCAGCGCCTCCCAGAAGGCATCAAAGTCGGCCGGACGCTCGACGCTCGTCCGGTGCTGCGCCGGAGCATAGCGCACCGGAGGCGGGGCCAGCGCCGAGACCCGAGACCGGAACACCGAGTCGGGCCGGCGGCCATGAGAGGGAGGTGCGGAGGGAGGCGAGGCGGGCTGGCGCATAAGAGAGGGGGAAGGCTCCGCGCTCGGGTCATCTCGCGATCCATCGCCCATGATCAGCGCACCTCCACATCCATGACGTTCCAGTTCCGTTGGCGTTGCGGCCCTCAACGAGGGTGACCGTCCTCACCCCCGACCCCAGAGCAGCCGGGGAGAATCGGAGGAGCGTGCCGGGGAGGAGCCGTCCGGAGCAGGCCCGCATTGCCGTAGGGGAGGGCAGAGCGCCCTCCTGTCGGCCGGAGGTCGACAATACAATCCCGTTCGCCACCTGCCACGGAACATCCCCTCAACGCCCTGCCGGGTGGCGGTTCCCAGCGATAGCCGTCGCGCCGCCCCGGTTAGCGACGACGGTTGTGGGCCGTTGGCCCACTGGAGGGCAGAGCGCCCTCCCCTACGGTGGGGTGACCGCGGATCCTTCGTCGTTCTTCCGCGTACCGCGACGTTGCCCCTTGTCCTCTCCCCTCTCTCGCGCATCGGGAGAGGGGGTGAGAGCGATCCCCGCCCCCGCCGTCCTTTCTCCTCCCTGCCTCGGTTCGCGGCATTCGGCGCCCGGTGCTCACTCCGGCAGGGGCGCGGCGTAGCCGCCGTCGACGAGTAAGCTCTGGCCGGTCGTGAAGGCGCTCTGGGGCAGGCAAAAAAAGAGCACCGCCGCGGCGACATCCTCGGCGCGCCCGACCCGCCCGACCGGCACCCATGGCACCATCCGCGCCCAACCGGTCTCCTCGGAAGCCCCTGGGCGCTCGGCGATCGGACCGGGAATCACGCAGTTGACGGTGATCCCGTCTGCGCCGAGCTCGAAGGCCATGTTGCGGGTCATCGTCTCGACCGCACCCTTGGCGCTGTCGTAGACGGCGGCATCTTTGTGGCAACGGTGCGCGCCGACCGTGCTGGTATTGACGATCCGGCCCTGAAGCCCCCGCTCGCGCATGTGGCGCGCGGCATGCTGGGCCAGGATGAAGGGAGAGCGGTAGTTGACGGTGACCTGCTCCTCCCACTCGACGTCGGAGACGTCCCAGAAGGGACCGCGCAGGCTCATCCCGGCGTTGTTGATCAGGATATCGAGCCGCTCGACCCGAGCCAGCGTCTCGCTCGCCAGCCGGTGCGCTTCCGCCGCGTGGGCAAGATCGGCCGCGACCCCGAACGACGCGACGCCCAGCGCCTGCATCGCCGCCACCGATGCCTCGACCGCTGCCTGCTCCCGCCCCGAGACGACGACTCCCGCGCCTTCCCGCGCCAGCCACTCCGCGACCGTGCGGCCGATGCCGCGGGTGCTCCCGGTGACGAGCGCGGTCTTGCCGGCAAGGCGACCCCCCGGGAGCGACGATGACGCGTTGTCGCTCATCCCTTCAGCGCGCCGGCCGTCAAGCCCGACTCCAGGCGGCGTTGGAAGAGGATGTAAATTACCAGGGTCGGCACCATCGTGATGGTCATTGCCGCGAAGAGCGCGCCATAGTCGTTTTGGTACCCCTGCTGGATGGCGAGAAAGGCGAGACCCTGGGAGAGGAGGTAGTGGTTCTCGTTCGGCATCAGCACCAGGGGCAGGAGGAACTGGTTCCACTGCCCCAGGAAGTTGAAGATGCCCATCGCGATCAGGCCCGGTTTGGCCATCGGCAGCATGATCTGGAAAAAGACCTGGTACTGGCTGGCGCCATCGACGATCGCCGCCTCGGCGACCTCTCCCGGCAACGACCGGAAAAAGCCCGAGAGGAAGAAGATCGTGAACGGCAGCGAGTAAGCGATATAGACGAGGATTAGTCCCTGAAAGGTCCCAATCATATGGAGGTTTTTGACGAGAAAGAAGAGAGGTACCAGTGCGAGAAAAATCGGAAACATCATCCCGGCGAGAAACATATAAAAGATGACCCGGTTGCCGGGGAAGGAGAAGCGGGTCAACACGTAGGCGGCCATCGATGAGAAGAGCAGTGTTCCGGTCAGCGACCCGGCAATGACGACCAGGCTATTGAAGACATAACGACCAATGTGTGCTTTGGTCCAGGCTCGCTCGAAGTTGCTCCAATGGATCGCGCTGGGAAGCTTCCAGGGACTCATCAGAATCTCTGGATCGCTCTTCACCGAGGTCAGCAGCATCCAGACGAACGGGAAGATGACCATGAACGCCCAAAGACCTAGCAGAATCTGCGCTGTGCCGGTGAAGGCGACATCATCGAGACCAAGCCGCCGGGCAAGGCGCCGGGATGGCCCCTTCGCCTCCTCGACGCGGCCAATCGCTTCCACGCTCATGCCGTGCTCCTTCCCCAGGACCCCGAACGCAATACTTTTCGGGGTTCGGGCCGTGCGTCTCAGAACTCGTACGTCTCTCGACGGGTCACCCGCATGACGACCAGCGAGAGAAGGAGCGTCAGGATGAGTAGCACCACCCCGATCGCCGAGGCGTAGCCCCAGCGGCTCTTATCGAAGGCCTGGTTATACATGTAGAGTGCCGCAATCTCCGCCTTGCGGCTGGCACCGGTCGAGGCGCCGCCAGTCATCACCTGAACCAGGACAAAAAAGTCCAGCGCGAAGATCGCCAGGTAGATGATCGCGGTGCGAACCGTCTCCCAGATGAGCGGTAGGGTGATATCCCGAAACGATGTCCAGCGGGTGGCGCCATCGAGCGAGGCCGCCTCATAGAAGGAGGTGGGGATCGATTGCATGCTGGCGACAAAGATGACCATGTAAAAGCCAACGCTCGACCAGATCCCGACCGCCGCGATCGACCAGAGGATCAGATGCGGGTCACCGAGCCAGGTTCGCTGAAAATCCTCAAGCCCAATGTTCCGGAGCAGCCCGTTGAGCAAGCCAATGCGCGGACTGTAGACATAACTCCAGAGCATGCCGACGATGACGGATGAGATGACCTGGGGGAAGAAAAAGACGATCCGGTAGAAGCCCGCCCCGGCGATCCCCTCGCCGCCCTGGGTAAAGAGTGCCGCGAAGACGAGCGCGATCGCGATCGTGACCACCGGCATCACGATCAGGAGCTGGGCATTGCGGCTCAGGGCATCAACGAAGCGGGAGTCGTTGAACAGGCGCTGATAGTTGTCAAGCCCGACGAACGGCTTGTTTGGCGACACACCGCGCCAACTCGTGAGCGAGAGGTAGATCGCCTGCGCGTAGGGCCAGAGGACAAAGACGCTATAGAGCACCAACGCCGGCGCCAGGAATGGCACGATCAAACGGTACTTATGGTAGTACATCGTGCGGCCCTCCTCAGACGCTGTCGGGCACCGGCGCCACCCGGTCTCTGAGCCTCGCGTGCCGGGTCTGGCTGCCTCCTCCGTCGGGATGATTGGGGCAGCGGGTAGGGAGGCGACGGAGAGAGGCTGAGCATGAAGTCGGCACGAGCGCGGTGTGGAGCTACAGCGCGTCGTTTTCGTAGAAAGGGTATGGCGCCGGGCGGTCTCCCCCGCTCTCACGTTGAGGAGCGGGGGAGATGCTGCGCGCCGAAGCGCTGGCCGGTGGCTTAGATTTCTCGCTTGTACTTCGGAATCGAGTCGTCTTCCTTGACCGCGTCGGCAGCTTCCTGGATCGTGCCCATCACCTCTTTGACCGATGACTGCCCGGTCATCATCAGGCCGATGGAGTTGCTCGCCTCGTCGCCGAGGTCCTTGTACCAGTCACCGTATTTGGAGACGAAGGTATTCTCGCCGGCCGCCTTGACCGCTTCTTCGACCGATGCGAACGCCGTCCCGAGGTCGAGCCCTTCCGAGGCGCCCTGGACCGCGGTCAGCGACTTGGTGTTCTCGGAGAAGAAGCGTCCCCCTTCCTTTGAGAAGAGGAGTCGCAGATATTCCTTGCCACCCTGGACATTCTTGCCCTGTGCAGGAACGATGAAGTCCTCGCCGGCAGACGCCTGAATGGCTGTCTGCGGCAGCTTGTCTTCCTTAGAGAGCGATGGGGTCGCCTTCACGGTCATATTGAAGTCGTCCGGGATCAACCCCTTCATCTCGTTCTCCAGCCAGCTCCCGCAGGGAATGAAGGCCGCCTTGTTCTGGAGCCATTGCGACTGCGACTCGGTGTGGCTCAATCCCTCGGTGCCTTCCAGGATGTAGCCCTTCTCGTGCAGCTGAGAGAGGGCGTTAAGGGCGGCCTCGGCCTCCGGCGTCTGCCAGGCGCCATCCTCCAGGTTGTCGAGGTTCGCGATCGCTTCCAACCCGCCCGCCTTGTAGACCATCTGATCGAAGAGGGCGCGCACGTAGTAGGGGTACTGTCCTTGATAGGTCCAGGGTGCGACGCCACCCTTCTTGATATCCTCACAGAGAGCAAGCATGTCATCCCACGTCTCGGGATAGGTGTAACCGTTTTTCTCCATGAAGGTGGCGCTCGACCAGATGCCATACGCGCCGTAGGCATACTTGAGGACGAACTGCTTGCCGTTGAAGACCCCATCCTCCTGGGAGCCGGGAATCAGCGTGTCCTTGAACTTTTTGTCTTCCTGGCCATACGCCGGAGCATCCATCAGATCGCTCAGGTCGGCAAGCTGCTCCTCGTTGACGAGTGCGACCGTGTCGAGGTTGCCCGCGCCGGAGTTGTCGATGATGTCGGGCGGGCTGCCGTCGACGAAGCGCGGCTGCAGTTGCTCGCCGAGGCGCTGAATGCCCGCGTACTTGATCTTGGACGAGGCATACAGCTTGGCGTACATCTCATTGACGTTCTTGGCGTAATCGTCGCCGTAGCCGCCCTTGAAGATGACGACATCGAGCGGTGCTGCCGGGTCCACGCCCAGGGGATTTTTCGTATCCTGCGCGAAGACGCGACCCGGCGCGACACTCATCGCGGCCACCAGCAGCGGTGCCGAGAGACCCAGTGCCGTCGCCCGCCTCATCAGCTGACGTCGCGAATAGCGACGCGCCGCCGCCTCTTCGATCAATCGCTCGATTCGCTCATCGATCATCGCGGTCATCTCCTTCATTGGCCGACCGTTCGACAGTGTTTAGCGTATCGCCGTGTCGCCGTCGCGCATCTTTGACATCCAGCGCTTCCCCGGTGCCGCGGTGGGCAGCGGTGGACGCCGGGCGGACAGAAGCATCGATCAGGTCAAACTGGCGTACCCGGATACCTTGGCACGCCCCCGCGTACCTGTCAATACGCGCTTGCGCGCCCCGCGGGAGCCCTGTTGACATCCCCTGGAGGCCTTCATAGAATGCCGCCCCGAGTGTCACGGCATCGCATGCAACAGGCAGGTGACTGCCACTACGGGAGCCTCCTCAGCCCGGTACGGGACTGCCACCGGCAAGAGTTCACGCGGCATCATCACGATCAGCGGTGGAAGGAATGAACGTGATCGAGCAGCGCCATACATCACTCCCTGATGGCGCCGTGGGTTCACCTCCGTCGTCACCAGCCTCCACCCCGTCCGCGCCTCGACCGGTGATGATGGCTATTGAGCACGCGACCAAGCACTACAAAACTGGCTCTGGGTCCGTCCACGCGCTGGAGGATCTCTCGCTGGAGATCGCCGCTGGCGAGTTCGTCTGTGTGCTCGGTCCCTCCGGATGTGGCAAAAGCACCCTGCTCTGGGCGATGTCTGGACTGCACGATCTGACCAGGGGGCGCATCCTCCTTGGCGGCACCCCGGTCGACGGTCCACGCCCCGAGATTGGCATGATCTTCCAGGAAGCTAACTTACTCCCATGGCGGAATCTCTGGCAGAACATTCATTTCCCGTTCGAGATCAAGCGCCTCGATCCCAACCCGTTCGCGTCCCGCATTCGGTCGCTGATTGACGAGGTCGGACTGGCTGGCTTCGAGAAGAAGATGCCTCGTGAACTCTCAGGCGGCATGCAGCAGCGCGCCAGCATCGTCCGCTGTCTTTCCTTCGACCCCGCGGTCATCCTGATGGACGAACCGTTCGGGGCGCTCGACGCGTTCACCCGCGACGAGATGAACCTCCTGATCCAGAAGATATGGATGGAGACCGGCAAAACCATCGTCTTCGTCACCCACAACGTGACCGAAGCGATCTTTCTCGCCGATCGGGTCGTTGTGCTGACTCCCCGCCCTGGCCGCCTTGCCCATGTGTTTCCGATCGAGCTGCCCCGCCCCCGGACCATTGAGCAGACATTCTCACGAGAGTTCATTGAGGTCGTGCTTCAAATCAAACAGACAATCCAGTCCGGTGTTCACCCCGGCGCTGGTATCCCGACGCCCGGAGTTGAGCTCGGCTGATGGGAGTCGCACCAACAGGGCTGCCGGGCGCCGTCTCGTTTGGGATCGTCGTCCAGTCCCTAAGCCGGGGGCGCCGAACATGACGGAGGTAGTGCATGGCGAGCGAGTTGCGCGAGACAATTCCGACCTTTGGTGCGCAAACCGGGGAGGACCAGAGCGAGGTCAGCCTGACAAACTGGTCGGCACTCACGAGCACTGGTTTTGCTCGATCGTGGGCTGAGGCCGGGGTCATCGCGTTGGTGGCCGTCCTTGTTATCGGCGGTGCGGAGCTCTTCATCCGGGTTCGTGACGTTCCCGCATACACCTTCCCCGCGCCGAGCGAGGTTGGCAAGGCGCTCTGGACCAACTTCGATCTTTTTCAGCCCCACCTCATCGCGACGCTGAAGGTGCTCTTCTCTGGCTATGCCATCGGCGCGGTGATCGGGATCATCCTTGCGGCGGTCATTACGCAGTTTCCCTTCGCTGAAAAGATCATCACTCCGTACATCCTCCTCCTGGTGACGACACCAATGATCGCCCTCGTCCCCTTACTCGTACAGAAGATGGGGTTTGGCATGGCGCCCCGAATCATTGCCGTCGCTCTTGCCGCTGGTCCGATGGTCATGATCAACTCCGCCACGGGTTTCCGCCGCACCGACCTTGCGAAGATCGCGCTTGCCCGGTCCTACGGTGCTACGACGTTTCAACTCTTTACAAAGGTCCGGTTTCCGCTCGCGCTGCCGATGATCATCGTTGGTCTGATGGTCGGCGCCATCTTTGGGATGCTGACTGCCGTTGGTGCCGAGATCGTTGGCAGCGGCGAGGGTCTTGGGAACCGACTGATGTTCTATTCGTCGCGCATCCAGATGGCCAATTTCTGGGCGGTCATTGTGTTGCTTGCCATCATGGGTATCTTTATCTACGTCCTCTTCTACTGGATTGGAAAGCGCTGGGCGAGTTGGCAGGCCTGAGCCTGCCCGGCCGGACGTCGCCGTCCGATCGTCCGCCGCACATCACGAAAGGAGGCGTGTCCCCGCCGACTTGGGACATGGACCGAGAGTGGTCCGCACCTTCTGACATGGTCGCTAGCCGCAGACACAAGGAGGAGAATCACCATGAGTCGCATTGACGCCGCGATCCACGATCTGGCCGGCAAGCGCTTCTCGCGCCGCCGATTCGGGCAAGGGGCCCTTGCGCTCGGTCTCGCCACCTCCGCTGGTCGCTTGACGGCGTTCGCTCAGGGCGCCACCAACAAGGTCGTCTGGGTCTCTCCCCGCGGCACCCTGGAGGTCCTCGACGACTATCCCTACTGGATTGCCAAGAAGATGGGGTACTTCGGGGACATTGAGACCGAGCTCCTGCCAGCCATTATGGAAGCGACCTCCAGCAGCAAAGCCGTTGCCGACAAGCAGGCCGACATGTCCTACGTCTCACCAGGTGTCTTCTCGCTGGGTGTCGAAGCGGGGATCGACCTCGTCTCCGTCTGGCAGATGGGTGCCTATGACGTCTTCGATATCGCGGTGCCCAAGGGGATGGGCGCTGAAGTCAAAACCCTCAAGGACCTTGAAGGGAAGACCGTCGTTCTTGGTGACATCGGTTGGTCATCGATTGTCGACCCGATGATCGCCCAGGCGGGCGGCGATCCCGCAACGGTCAAGTACAATGCTTCCGGCCCGACGTGGGCGCAGGCACTCAAGGCGGGTCAAGCCGATGCCGCGCTCTCCTGGGAAGGGTTGCGCGCTCAATGGAAAGCCGGTGGTCTCGACTTCGACTATATCCTCGGCAAGGACTGGTCGAAGTTTCCCGCCAACTCTTTCCAGATTCGTCGTGCCGACTTCGAGGACGCCGCCCTCAAGGATCTCTACACTCGATACCTGCGTGGCTGGGCGATGGGGATGGAGTTCGGCTATCAGAATCCTCGCGCCGCGACTCAGATCACCATGGAGGAGCCCTCCCTCACCAAGGCGCTTACCGACACCTTTAAGGACAAGGCCGTGGCGGTCGAGTCAATGTGGCAGCTCGCCACCGTTTACCGCGGTGACTGGTCGACGCGCCAGGGTTGGGGGTGGCACGACATGACGTCGTGGGGAACCTTTCTTTCTACGATCCGCGAGATTGGTCAGCTCACCAAGGAGATCAAGCCCGAGCAGATCGTTTCCAACGACTTCGTCACCGCCGCAAACGACTTCGATAAGAACAAGGTTAAGGCCGACGCCATGGCCTACAAGCTCTCACCTGCGATTGAGGCTATCCCAGTTCCGGCCGGTGCGGGGGCCTGAGACGGCGCGATCGGTTGCAAGGACTCAATCAGACATCCTGTCGATTTCATGGCGGCAGCGGTCTCGCTCGTCCGGTTTCCGGGGTGCGGCAGGCCGCGCCCCGGAGCCTCGCCGTCGCTCCGCGTCTCTGTTGAATCGTTCATACCATGTAAGGCCTGAAGAACATGATGTCTGATTCCCAGCGCCCGGCGAAGCAGTTTCATCACGTTGGCCTGCGCGCCATTGAGCCCCAGCCCGACGAGGATTACGTTGTCCCGAGCAAGTGCTGGGTCACGAACCCGGACCACCACCCCCAGCGGATCGAGTATCTCCGCTATGCCCCTGACAGCCCGATCGCTGCCGAGTTCATGGACGCTCCGCATATCGCCTACGCCGTGGAGGATCTCGAAGCACATCTTGACGGCAAAGAGATCTACCTGGCGCCCTTCGATGTCGATGATCCTCCCTTTGCGACCGTCGCCTTCACTCGCGAGGATGGCCTTTTCGTCGAATACATGAAGTTCCACCCCGATCGCTCCTGGTTCCGTCAGTAGGGATACCCCGGTGGAGCGCCTCGGACGCTCCCAATCCGAGAGGAGCTTTCATGCCCGACCGTCTCGCCGCATCGACCAACTCCTACCACACTTACTCCCTGGAAGAAGCGCTGGCTGGCATCGCCGCTGCCGGTCTTTCGAGTGTGGAACTGACCTCCGTGCCGGGCTGGACCGAGCATGTTCCCCGCGACGCGACCCCCGAAGAGATCGACCGCGTCAAGGGGTTGCTCGCCGAGTACGGCATTACCCCCATTAGCCTGAGCGGGCACTCAGATCTCGTCAGCGATGACGGCGTCGCCGAGTTTCGCAAGGCGCTCGGTCTCTGCCGGGCGCTCGACATCACGATGATTACCACCTCCACCGGCGGCCACGCCGATACCTCCGGTGGCAGCCTCGACGCGCAGCGGGACGCCTTTCTGGCGCGGATCGGCCCGCTCGCCGACGAAGCCGCCGCCGACGGCATCACCATCTGCCTGGAGACTCACGGCGGATTGCTTGCCACCGGCGCCATCTCCGCCGACCTCGTTCGCCGCATCGACAAGCCCAACGTCGGGATCAACTACGATCCCGGCAATGTCATCTTCTATGGCGACACACGCCCGGAAGGCGATGTCAACACCGCCCTTGACCTGATCAAGCACCTCCACGTCAAGGATCAAATCGGCGGCGCCGGTGTCTGGAACTTCCCCACGGTGGGAACAGGGGAGGTCGGCTTCGAGGCGATCTTTGCCGCCCTCGACACGGCGGGCTTCACCGGTCCCTGCTCGATCGAGCTTGAGTTCCAGGGGGAGCCGTGGCCAGCACTCGACGATGTCAACCGGGCGATGGCCGAGTCCTATCAGTTCGTGCGCCGCTTTGTCCCCTCGTAGGACGACGGGCCTCCCCAGAGGGAGCCGGTCGCCGCGTTTTGGGAGACGCTGTTTGCGCTGCTAGCTGGGCGTAAACGTGTCGCTACGTGGCGCGATGCACCGAACCGTGGCCCGTCATCGCTCCTGCACGCCGCGCGACCTCGGCGAGAGCTGGTCGAATGTCAGTTAGGGAGCTACAGCTCCCTTCGACACAGCGAGGAGATGCCACCATGCTCCGCGTCGCGGTTCTTGGAGCTGGGTTTATGGGGAGCACCCATGCCCGCGCCTTCCACGCGCTGCCAGAGGTCGAGATCGCCGCCATCTATGCTCCGAGCGGGCAGCGGGCGACCCCGCTCGCCACCGAGGTCGGCTCGGTCTGGACCGACGATCTCGACCGGCTCCTGGCCGACCCGCAGATCGACGCGATCGACATCTGCCTGCCGACCCCCGAGCACCGCCCCGCGACCGAGGCCGCCCTCGACGCCGGCAAGCATGTGCTCCTTGAGAAACCGATCGCTCTGACCATGTTTGATGCCGACGCGCTGGTCGCGCGCGCGACCAGCGTTGGTCGTGTGGTGATGGTCGCCCACGTCCTGCGGTTCTGGCCGGAGTATGTCGAGATCCAGCGCCGGGTCGCCGCCGGTGAGCTCGGTCGTCCCCGGTCGGGCCTCGCCACCCGCCGCCAGCCCTTCCCGGCCTGGTCGGCGCTCTTCGCCCGGGCCGATCTGACCGGTGGCGCCGTGATCGACATGATGATCCACGACATCGATGCTCTCAACTGGGTCTTCGGGACGCCGCGCGCCGTCACCGCCCGCGGCGACCGCAACCCTCGCTCCGGTGGCTGGGATCAGGTCCAGCTCCTGATCGACTACGACGGCGCCTCGGCCGTCGTTGACGGCGGGATGACGATGCCCGATTCCTATCCCTTCAGCTCCCGGCTGGAGGTCCTTGGCGAGCGCGGCGCCCTGGAGTACCACTTCCGGGCCGGTGGACGCAGCGTCGAGATGGCGGATGGGGCCGGTCTCAACGACCTCACCTTCTACCCCGAGTCCAGCGACCCGGTCCGTCTTGAGCCAGAGCAGCACGATCCCTACGCCGCTGAGATCGCCTACTTCGTCGACTGTGTCTCCACCGGCCGTCCCGCCGACCGCGCGACTCCCAGCGATGCCCGGCTTGCTCTGCGCGTCGCCCTCGCCGCCCGGGAATCGCTGGATGGGGGCGGGATGGTGGAGCTTGCTCCATCGTGACGCGGGCCGCGAGTACGGCGTTCTGTCCAACGATCATTCGCCCTCGTCTCGACCGGCAACGGCGCAGCCCGGGCATGCGACGACCGGGGCAGCTACGCCCCGGTCGTCAGACATGGATCGGTTTCGCCGGCAGGGTTACGACTTAATGAACGGGCCAGCGATCTTGAGAATCTCATCCGGCGTCATCGGGGCATCCACGGCGTCGGGGAAGGGCACGGCGCCGGTCAGGACGTTCAGGTAGGAGGCGTGACGGGCCTCAACGCCATGGATGGTGAGGGCCGCGGTGAGCAGGTCGCCATTGTCCTGCAGGTACTGAGCGGCTCCCGTGTAGGCGGCCACCCCGACGCCTTCGATAGCAGCGGCCGTTGACAGGAAGGAGGCCAGATCGGTGTAGCCGAAGTCATACGAGGCTTCCTCGACCGGCTTGCCGTCAAGCTGCTTGATGGCCGCGGTCAGGGCCTCAACATGCTGAGCCTCGTGGTCGCCGATCTCCTTGATGTAATCCCGCACCGAGGTTTGGTAGCCAGCGTCGGTGTAGGCGGTATCGTCGAACGTGTCGAGCGCTTCCCGATAAAAGGTCGCTTCCAGGTGCTCCAGCGTCAGCGCGTAGTTGAGAACCTCGGCGTCATCTTTGAATGGGGACTTGTCTTGCCTGGCCATGCTGCTATCTCCTTCTCGTTCGTCGCGGCCATACCGGCCGCCTCACTCCCGGTTCATCGTCCGATGAGCGCGATTAGCTCGTAATGAACGGTCCGGCAATCTCCAGAATCTCGGCCTTCGTCTTTGCCTGCTCGAATCCCCCCGGGAAGGGAATCTCGCCAGTCACGAGATTGAGGTACGACGCATGGCGAGCCTCAACGGCCACAATGCCGCCGGCGGCGGTCAGGAGATCGGCTGACTTCAGGAATCGGCCGGCGCCGTCGTAGGCCATGACACCGGTATTCTCCAGAGCGGCGGCGGTAGCGAGGAACTTCTGGGCGTCGGCGCCATACCCGAAGTCATAGGTCGCTTCCTCGACCGGCTCACCGCCGAGGTCGGTGATGACCTTGGTGAGGGTATCGACGTGGGCACCCTCGTGGTCACGAACCAGGGCAAGGTACTCGTCGATGGAGGTGCCGAACGGATCGCTGCCAAAGGTGAACTGATCGATACCGTCACGGTAGAAGGCGTACTCAAGGTGCTCGAGGGTCAACGCATAGTTGAGCACATCGACATCGTCCTTGAAGTCCTGCGCTTTGGCGACGGCGGCCATCGCCTTCCCAAGAGCCGGGCTCCCCAGCGCGGACATCGCCAGAGCGCCCCCGATGCCGATCTTGATCCCGCCGGAGAGCAGACCGCGGCGTGAGACGACACGGTGCCGTTCCGCAAGTGCGGCGTCGAGGAGTTGCTCGTGAACCCGTTGCATAGAGGACCTCCCTACGGTCGCCGCACGACCCCGTGCGACGGCTCTCGTTGCGACGACCCCGGTGGCCCGCCGCGTCAGGGGTTTCTACGGGAGCGCCACCGAACGGGATCATATGCCTGATGGGATTGATGTGGCCTGGACTACGGATCGCCACGGGGATGAGGCGATCGAGCTCGTCGGATGCCGATCGGAACGGCCCGGCGGCACCCGGGATCGGAGCGTCGCGGGCGACTAGAACGGCCAGCGACGTAGGCGCGGCATGAGGCGGACGATCGCGCCATCGATCCCCCAGATCCGACCTGCTGGCACGAGCGCCAACACGATCAGCGGGACGTATTCATGCGGCTGCTCAAACAGCCACCGGTTACTAGAGACGTAGACGAGGGCCAGGAACAGCTGCTGCCCCAGATCGATCAGGGCGCCCAGGCGAGTGGCCAACCCCAGGACCAGGAGCACCCCCGTGCCGAGTTCCATCAACGTCACCACCCATTGGAACACGCCCCAATGGTTGAGTACGATGTCGTTCACGATCTGTTTGAGTCCGGGCACGCCGGTCCCCTTGGGCGAGGTTTTGGTTCCCTGGCGCTGGTTTACCTCGAAGTTGAGGATGCCACGCGCCCCATCGCGGGTGATGAGATTGGCGTGGTAGACGCCGATGTCAATCTGGCCCCAGGCGGCGTCGAGTTTGGCGAGGCCGTTGGCGAAGACGATCAGGCCGAAGAAGATCCGAACAACCGCCATGCCCCGGGCGAACAGCACCGGGTCGAGCAGTGGTGCGACTGGGCGTTCAGCGATGGTGGGCGGAGCAGTCATGGAGCCTCTCGTTCATTAGTCGTGCGGCGTCGATGCCTTCCATGCGTTCCATCCCCGGATCGCGGCGGTTGTGAGCGCGAGCGCGTGACCCGCGCCGTTATCCGTCCCTTTCTCGAAGTCGTCACCGTCCTGGGCCATCTGGTTGGTGACCATGGCGAAGCAGATCACCGGACGGCTCCGCGCCTGGGCGAACGCATATAACCCCGCCACTTCCATCTCAACTGCCTGCAGACCGTCCGCCCTCGCCGCGGCAATCGCCGAGTGGGTCTCCCGGAAAGGTGCGTCGGTGGTCCAGGTTCCGCCTCGAATCGCCTCGCTCCCCGCGCGGTCGAGTGCCGTGCCGACTGCGGCGAGCAACGCCGGATCGCCATGCACGTAGCGCGCGGGAGGCAGATAGGCGTAACTTGTGCCCTCCCCGCGCAAAGCGCGATCGACGAGGATCGTCCCGGGTGGGGTGCCGTCGGGGTCAAGTTGGCCGGCCGAGGTCACACTGACCAGCACGCCGCAGCCGGAGGCAAAGAGTTCCTCGGCGACGAGAACCGCGAACGGCGCACCGACGGCATTCCCGACCACGCCAAGAGGTATGGCATCCACCTCGGTCACCCACAGCTCCGTGTGATAGCAGGCCCAGGTGTCGGAGCGCTGAGCGCGACCGGTCCGCAGCAGGAACCGGACCACGTCACCATCAGGATCAAGGAGGCAGACAGCGGGAACGGGGTCACTCGCCCGACGCCGTTGCCGTCGAGCCTCTCGTAGGAGACCTTCTGGCTGGAAGATGGATGGTTCCGTGTGGTCCGTCCGAACGAGACCCTCCGGCACCGGCCATCCCGCGTCGTGAGCCATCTATGCTCCGGCTCCTTCCGTGATAGCTTCACCAGGGCGCGGGGGACGGTCATGCGTCGCCGCTCGGGCGGAGAAAGCGTACGACCAGAGAGCGAGGCGTCAAGTCGCATCGTCTTGTAAGGTGTCAGTTACGAGACCGCGGTCGATTCCCCGCCGCCGCGGGGCAACACCAGGAGTTCCGTGGGGCGCCTCATCAGGGGAGACTCGTCGTCGTTGAATCGGTGGCGGGTAGGCGGTCGAGGGACTCAGTCACGGCCGCGGTGCGACGATAGCCACCAGCGTTGCCCCTGAGCCCGTCTCACGATCGCCATGACGTTACGCGACCGCCGGATCATGAGGAACACACTGCCGGAGTGAGCGATGCGGTGTGGGTTGGTGATCCGGCGTCGGTATCGTTGGTTTGAGTGAGGAACGATAGCGGCCACATCACCAGTAGTCACCTTGGCTTGCAGACAACCAGTCTTCCCCCCTGATCGGCGCGAGCCGGTCCGGATGGATCGGGGTTGGCAGGTCGACGATCACGGCCGGAGGGCGGGCGATCGAGCCAGCGCGCCACGCAGAAAGAGATCGACCAGCGTCTCCGCTTCCTGCGGGCCGGGGCGCATCACCTCTGGATGCTCTTCACCGACTTTCAGAGCGCCGACGATCATCGACACGAAGGCGATGATGGCGGTATCGAGATCGATCGGACGGAGCTCTCCGGTCGCCTGCGCGCGCTCGAAGTAGGGACGAAGGACCCCGATCGGATCGAGGTGGTCGCCGTCAAAGTCGTGCCAGTGCCGTCCGTTCCCCAAATACCGCTTGCAATCGCTCATCAAGCGGCCCATGTCGGTACGGAGGACCGTGAACGCGAAGCACGCGAGCCGCATGAGCTGCTCCTCGAACGAGTCGACCCCGTCGAGCTCCGAGCGGATCCCCTGGATCATGCGCTCGGTCTCGTACTTCACGACGTGAGCGAAGAGATCCTCTTTATTCCGGAAGTGGTAGTAGAGCGACGCTTTGGTCATGCCGACCGCGTCGGCAATCTGCTGCATCGAGACCTCGGCGAAACCGCGCTCCAGGAACAGGGTATGAGCCTGGAGCAACACCCGCTCCCGTCCTTCCCGCTCACGACTCACGGCCCACTCCTTTCCTCTCGCCCCTGGCTCCGGCTGGGTCAGTGACCGCCTCGTAGCGGCAGCCGCCGGGAGGGATTGACAACCAGGGACCGGCCCTTTAGGATGATTACCGACCGGTCGGTTGGTAAAAGTTGTTTCCTCGACCGGTTTGTTTGGGCCAGTATACCTACCGAACGGTAGGTCGGTCAAGATCGGGCGTGCGCTCGTCGCTGAAAGGAGTCATGATGTCTTCCTCTGGACCTCGCGCCGAGGACGCCCTTGCCCGGTGGGGGCGGTTCGCCGTTCGCCGTCGCGGTCGCGTCCTCATCGCCTGGCTAATGCTGGTGGTCGCCCTCGGCGTCGTCGCCACCACCCTTGGCGGCGACTTCGTCAACAGCTTTACGATCCCCGGCGCCGAATCACAGCAAGCGGTTGATCTCCTCCAGGAGCGTTTCCCCAGTCAGGCGGGCGACAGCGCGACCCTCGTCATCAAGACCGGAGCCAGCGTCGACGACCCGGCGGTCAGGCAACAGCTGATCGATCTGATGACGCGGGCCACGAAGCTGCCCGAGGTCACCGGCGTCACCTCTCCCTACGACGACCCCGCCGCCATCTCCGCCGATCGCAAGATCGCCTTTGCGACGGTGACCTACGACCGGTCGGCCAACGAGGTCGAGGTCGCCAACGTGCAACAGATGCTCGACCTGGCTGACGAATCGTCGGCAGCCGGCTTCCGGGTCGAGATCGGTGGTCCGATCGTCACCCAGGCTGAGGAGGCAAATCCGTTCGGGGCGACCGAGTTGATCGGCGTCGGCGCCGCCGTCGTGATCCTGCTGATCGCCTTCGGCTCGGTGATCGCGATGGGTCTCCCGATCATCGCCGCCCTCGCCGGGTTGGCCGCCGGTTTTCTCGGCATCACCCTTGCCACCCGCTTCTTCGACATCAGCGACTTCACCCCGGCCTTCGCCGCTATGATCGGCCTCGGCGTCGGTATCGACTACTCCCTCTTCGTCGTCACCCGCTACCGTGAAGGGTTGGGCACCGGCCTCAGCGTCGAGGAGGCCGTCGCCCGTGCCATCAACACCGCCGGCCGCGCCGTCGCCTTTGCCGGCACGGTGGTCGCCATCGCCTTGCTCGGGCTCTTCGCGATTGGGATCCCCTTCATCGCCGCGATCGGGCTGGCCGCCGCGATCGTCGTCTTCTTCAGCGTGATCGTGGCGCTGACGCTCCTGCCGGCGCTGCTCGGCTACGTCGGGCATCGCATCGATCGCTGGCGCATCCCGGGTCTCCACGTCGCCGAGCAGGGGAGCACCAACACGGTCTGGTACCGGTGGAGCCAGCAGATTCAGCGACGCCCGTGGCCTTACCTGCTCGCGTCGGCGGCGATCCTGATCCTGCTCGCGCTGCCGATCCTCGACCTGCGCCTCGGCTTCTCCGACGATGGCAACCTGTCGACCACGACCCACAGCCGCCGCGCCTACGATCTCCTCAGTGAGGGGTTCGGCCCAGGGTTCAACGGTCCGCTGATCCTTGCCGTCGAGAGTGACGGCGTCGTCGATCAGGCCCAACTGACTCGCCTCACCGATACCCTGCGCGATGTGACCGGCGTCGCCGCGGTCAGTCCGCCGGTGACGAACCAGACCGGTGACGCGGCGGTCATCTCGGTCATCCCGACCACCTCCCCGCAGGATGCAAAGACCCCCGAACTGGTGAAGCGTCTCCGCGCTGATGTCATCCCATCCGCGGTGTCGGACGCCGGCATGCACGTCTACATTGGCGGTCCGACCGCCTCCTTCACCGATATCGGCGACAAGATCGGCGACCGCATGCCCATCTTCTTCGCCATCGTGATCGGGCTCAGCATCGTGCTGCTGGCGGCGGTCTTCCGTTCGGTCGTCGTCCCGATCAAGGCGGCGGTGATGAACCTGCTCTCGATCGGTGGCACCTACGGTGTCCTGGTCGCGGTCTTCCAGTGGGGGTGGGGAGCGAGCCTGCTCGGGGTGGACAGCACGGGCCCGGTCGAGAGCTTCCTGCCGATGATGCTCTTCGCCGTCCTCTTCGGGCTCTCGATGGACTACGAGGTCTTTCTCCTCAGCCGGATGCGTGAGGAGTACATCCGCACCCGTCGCAACGGCGAGTCGGTCGCCCACGGTCTGGCCGTCACCGCCCGGGTGATCGCCGCGGCCGCCGCGATCATGGTCTTCGTCTTTGGCTCCTTCATCTTCGGCGACGATCGGATCATCAAGGAGTTCGGTCTGGGGCTCGCCACGGCCGTCTTCATCGACGCGACGATCGTCCGCCTGGTGCTCGTCCCCGCCACGATGGAGCTGCTTGGTGATCGAAACTGGTGGTTCCCCGGCTGGCTCGACCGCCTCATCCCCAGGCTCAACATCGAGGGCAGCCTGGCGCCCGCTCCCGTCGCCAGCGAAGCCGACTGAGCGTCCCTCCTCATCACGCACCACGAGCGGGTGGCCAACCGGCCATCCGCTCGTGGCGAATCGTTCACCGGGCACCGGCGACGACGCACCAGCCAGGAGCAGGCCAACCCCACCGCCCCGGTCCTCGTCGCCCGCCGGTCCCCGCGAGGCGACTGCTCCCCGGCCCCTGATGGCAACCTCCACCCCGCCGCCGGGCCGGACATGGCGACCCCCGCCACGCGTCAGGCGAACGGTCCCGCGCCCGATCCCGCACGCCGCACGAGCCTTCAGCGTATGCGATCGGCGAGGAGCAGGTCGAACCGGACCGCCGACGCCCGAGCGTCCGCGCCCGTCGCCGCGTTGTCCACGTGCACGGCTCGCACCCAGGCCGCATCACCATCCGGCAGCTTGATGCGGTACCAGAGCCGATACCCCTCTGCGCTCGTCTCCGTCGTCGCCTCATTCCCGGTCTCGATATCGAGGAGGAGATACCGGTCCCCAACCCGCACCCGTCAGTCCCCCACGAGTGCGGCCCCCTCGTCGCCCTCGGGCGCCGACCACCGCTCGATCCGGTTAGCGGCACCCTGCGCCACGACAGCCTCGACACCCTCGGGGATATCCCGTCCCGCGAAGGCGCGGCGGCCGAGAGCATGAACGGGGTGCCGCCAGCCAAGCTCGGATGGGTGCTCGGGTGCGGTCATCGGCCAGTAGCCCGGGCCGGGCGGGCAGTCGTATCCGCAGTGGACCCCATAGCTCGGCGCCGTCCCATTGACCTCGGTGCGCTCGAAAAACGTCCGTACCTCGAAGTGCAGGTGGCTCGGCGCATCGGTTCGCCGCAGGACCGTTCCCAGCCGCTCTCCCCGCTCGACCCGGTCGCCCATCCCCACGTCCCGGCTGTCATCCAGATGCCCGTACATCGAGTACAGCTCGGGTTCATGCTTGACGATCACGACCGGTCCGGGATAGTCGTAGCCGGCGAAGACGACATCCCCGCCGCTGACGGCGTAGACCTCGGCACCCGCGGTTTCCCCCTCGTTCGCGTGCCAGTTCTCCCCGGTGTGCCACCAGCCCGGAAACGCGGGGAGCTTCTTGCAGGCATACCCGACCCGGATCATGAAGCCATCCCCCGGCACCCCACCGGGCCAGCCAATCGGGTAGGTCCATGCCCTCGGTGCGGTCTGCGCCCTTGTCTGGTTTCGGCCCACGAGCAGCGTCGCGGCCGTCGCCCCGATGACCGATCGACGCGTGAGATGACGCGGCATGTTGATACCCCGTTCCGGCTGATCGCCCGAACGCGACGGGTCACGACGGGCCGCGACCAGGAGCCAGGTCCGGTAGCTGATCCCCGCTCGGGCAACCTCCCCGAACGACGCGATCCCATCTCACGGACTCAGTCCCGCAGGTCGAAGGCGTTGACGACCGCCTTCTGCAGCGCCGGGTGCTGCTCCAGCAGCCCGTCGATGCTCATGCGAAGGGCCGAGGCGAGTTGGATGAACTCCAGCGGCGACAGTGCCAGCGTGAGAAAATCGATCTGCAGCTCGATTCGATCGTCCTCGGAGAGCGTGTCTTTGGGCCGGTGGGGGACGCGGGCGCTCGTCTGCAACCCCGTTTCCGGCCAAATCATGTCGAGCAGCTCGACCTTGGCCGGGGGCCCGCCGCGCGATGCGGGCGGCTCCCGATCGGTGGCACTGGCGTCGCTCATGGTGCTCCTCCATCTGGTTGCGCTGAGCCCGACCCCGGGAGATCGATCCTACCGCGCTCGACCGCGCCTCACCAGGGGATCTCTCCGCCCTGGCAGCACCCCACCGTCCTACCGGCAGCGCGGCCTGCCATTGTCGATCGTGCCGCGGCGGTTGAAGATGCCACCCTCAATCGACGACCATGATCGCCCCGCCGACATCCCGCGGCCGGCCCGACCAGGGAAAGATCATTTGTTCGACTTCGGGGTATACTATCCCCAGATGCGCGGCGCTGCCGAGGGCTGCTCGATGCGCCGGGTCGCGAGGAGAAACGACGATGGTTGACCAGGATAACGCCCGGGTGAAGGACGCCGTGGACGAGCCCCCCGCCGCCACCGATCCGGATGCCGTCGGGCCGGATGAGCCAGAGGCCAGCCCACGCCCGGTGGCCAGCTTCGATCCCACTCCCTACCTGCGGCAGCTGCGGGGGCGCGGCGGCGCTCAGGACTACCTCGACGTCAAGTGGCGCCTGCTCTGGCTCCGGCGGGAGCACCCCGCCGCCGAGATTGTCACCGAGCACGTCCGCATCGACGAGACGAGCGCGATCTTCAAGGCAACCGTGGTCCTCCCGACCGGTGGCAAGGCAACCGGCTATGGCAGTGAGACCGCTGGCGATTTCGGCGACTTCATCGAGAAGGCGGAGACCAAGGCGATCGGCCGGGCGCTGAACGCGCTCGGCTACGGCGCCCAGTTCGCCGAGGAAAGCGACGACGCGACGCCGCCGGCGCGGGCCGTCCCGACCTCGCCGCGACCGATTGCCCCCTCGTCGCCTGATGGGCAGTCCCCGGTCGCGGTGGTGGCACCACCCCGAGCGACCCCCACGCCGTCGCCGCGCCCCGCGGCCGAGACCCCTGAGCGCCCATCTCTACCGATCGACCTCGCCGCCAATCGCGAGCGCGGGAGTTCAGCACCCGCCGCTCCGTCTCGAGTTGAGCGGCCGGCGGGTCGACCTGCCACCGACCCGGCGGGCGCCGACGAGCCGAACATGGCCGATTTCACCCCGACCGCCTTCTGGTCGTGGGCCCGCGAGCAAGGGCTGAACCGGGCCGGGGTTGAAAGCCTGATCGGCCGGCCCGTCACCGGTCTCACCCCCGCCGATCTCCGCCGTCTCGTCCTCGCCGCTCAAACGACGGCCGAGGACTGACGTCCCGCACTCCGCTCGAGCGGCGGCACGAGCAGTCGCTGGGCCTGGCGGTCAGGTGGCAACCAGGGGAAGGCGGCTCGCCTCGGCGGGGCAGCGTTCCGCGCTAGAATGCCGCGCGGGGTGATGGCGATCCGCGTGCCGTGCCCGTGCCGTCGTCGTCGGGTTGCCCGCTATGCCGATCCAGGTTCTTGCCGTCTCCGATGAGGTTGACGCGCGCATCCATAGCCCCTCGGTCCGGGAACGGATGGGGCATGTCACGTTCGTCGTCGGCTGCGGCGATCTGCCCGCCTCCTACCTGGAGTTCCTTGCCGACGCGCTCGATCGACCCGTCTACTACGTCCTCGGCAATCACCAGGAAGAACTGACCCGCGGCGGAGAGAAGGGGCGTCGTTTTCACCCGCTCGGTGGTGTCGACCTTGGCGGTCACGTCTACCAGGACGAAGCCTCGGGTCTGATCCTTGCGGGGCTTCCCGGATCGCCCCAGTACAGCGGCGGTCCGCAGCAGTTCTCGGAGTCTGATCTCTACCGGATGATCGTGCGGATGGCGCCACGGCTGCTCTGGAACCGCTGGCGGCACGGCCGGGCGCTCGACGTGCTCGTCACCCACTCGCCGGCCCGCGATATCGGCGACCGTGACGATCCCGCCCACCGGGGATTCCAGGCCATCCGCCGCTTCCTGGAGTGGTTCGCTCCGACCTATCACCTGCATGGTCATGTCCACCTCTACGACCGCTCGCAGTCGCCCGTCCTGCATTTTGGCGAAACGACCGTGATCAATGTCTTCCCCTTTCAGGTGATTGATGTCGACGCGATCCCGGTGATGATGCCGGCTCGCGTCCCAGTTCCCGCATCAGAGGCAGCCGCCCACCATCCCCCGCGGCATGCCGAGGGCATCCGCCCGGAACTGGAGCGTCGTCCATGAGCCGCTTCCACGAGGATGCGATTCGCTCCGACTTCGAGCGGGCTCGGCAGAAGGCCTTCCTGCACGATGTGCTGGCGGTCTTTGCGCGCCGTCCCAACGATCTGATCTCCTTTCATGCCGTGCGCAGCCGCGTCTCGCCCGAACGCGAGAGCTACCGCGGCATTCAGACGGTCCCGATCGAGAAGATCGTCGGCAGCATGGATCGCTTCCGCGACTTCGACCGTGCCTTCTTGCCGCGTCAGAACCACACCGCCGGCCGGTGGAAGAACGTCGACCGCGCTTATTACGAGGACAAGACTCTCCCCCCGATCCAGCTCTACCAGGTGGGGGATGTCTACTTCGTCAAGGATGGCAACCACCGCGTCTCAGTCGCGCGCGGCAAGGGGCAGCAGTTCATCGACGCCGAGGTCATCGAGGGACACGTCCGCGCGCCGCTCTACGCGACGATGAAGCCGGACGAGCTGCTGCTGCAGGCCGAGTATGCCGAGTTCCTCCGCCGCACCGATCTCGATCGTCTCCACCCCGACCACGATATCCGGCCAACCGCCCTTGGCCGCTACGATGAGATTTGGGACCAGATCGAGGGGCACCGGCTCTGGCTGGAAAGCATCTGGCACCGACCGGCGTCGGTTGCCGAAGCGGTCAACGACTGGTTCGAGTACATCTATTGCCCGATCATCCGGGTGGCTCAGGAGCGGGGGGTGATGGACCGCGTGCGCGGCCACACCGAAGCCGATATCTATCTCTGGGTGATGCGGCACCGCCACGAGCTGGAGCGCCGCGTCGGCCACGATGTCAGTCCGACCGACTCCGCCGCTGACTATGCCGAGCATGTCTCCCCCCTCACCGGTCTGCCCGAGCGAGTGATCGACGCCGCCCGGCACCTGATGCGCCTGCCCTTCCGGCGGGGTCACCCCGATGATGAGGACGGGACGGCCGATCCCCCGCCCCTCGATGAATGATGGTGGCGCTCCGCCCGTCGCTGCTCCTCATGACGACCGGTGGTCGTTTCGAGCCTGTCTCCTGGCATCACTGCGGCGGCGGGGCGGACATCTGGCCCGGGTGATGCTCTTGCCAGCGCTGGGGAGAACCGGGCACGACGCCGCGCCTCACCAGCGCACTGGATGACGGATCTGATACGGGAGCACGCGGCCGCCCCGTTGTGCGAGTTGCCCAGCATGGATGGGCGGGACGGGAACCGAGCGGGGAAGAGACGTTGCGCGAACGGTACGAGGAGTGGCGCCGATGATCTCGAGCGGAACCAATCAGGCCACGAGTGAGCTGAACCCGGTCGATCCGCGCTGCGAGTACCTCGTGAATCCGCTCGGCATCGACGTGCGGCGGCCGCGGCTAAGCTGGGTCTTCGCCACCGAACGCCACGGCGCCCGACAATCGGCCTACCAGATTCTCGCTGCCCGCACCCCGGACACGCTTGCCGCGGGCCGGGGCGATTGCTGGGACAGCGGTCGCGTCGACGGTGCGGACTCGGTCCATGTCGTCTATGACGGGCCTGAGCTGGAATCGGGTGAGCGAGTCTGGTGGCGGGTGCGAGTCTGGGACGAGCAGGGTCGCGGTCCGTTCGAGAGCGTTCCCGCCTGGTGGGAGATGGGGCTGCTCAAGCCCGGCGACTGGACCGGACGTTGGATCTCGCTTCCCAGTGCGGTCGATGAGGCGACGTCCGATCGATCGCCGAGTCAATTGCCGTGCCCCTACCTCCGCGCCACCTTCACGCTCACCCAACCCGTGACACGGGCGCGGCTCTATGCGACCGCGCGCGGTCTCTACGACGCCCATCTCAACGGGCAACGGGTCGGCGACGCGCTCCTCGCGCCGGGGTGGACCGACTACGCATCCCGCATCCAGTACCAGACCTACGATGTGACCGACCTTCTCCATCAGGGACCGAATAGGATCGGGGCCATGCTCGGGGCCGGTTGGTATTGCGGACGCGTCGGCTTCCTTGGGGCGCACAGCAACTACGGCCGGTTTCCGGAGCTGCTCGTACAGCTCGTTGTCGAGCACCCCGATGGCGTCGTGACAGTTGTCAGTGATGCATCCTGGGAGGGGATGACGGGACCGATCCTCGCCGCCGACCTCCTGATGGGTGAGACCTACGATGCGCGCGCCGAGCTGCCAGGGTGGGATCACCCGGCGGCCGGGCGCGATGGGTGGAGCGCGGTCCGCGTGAGCGATCGCGACCAGACCCCGCTTGTGGCCGACCGGGCCGAGCCGGTCCGTGTCGTCGAGGAGATCGCGCCCCGGTCGCTCACCGTGCGGGACGACCACGTCATCGTCGACATGGGTCAGTTGATGACGGGGTGGGTCCGCCTCCGCGCCGCGGGTCCGGCTGGCACCCGCATCCAGCTTCGCTTTGCCGAGGTGCTCAACCCGGATGGCTCGATCTACACCGAGAACCTGCGCGGCGCCGCTCAGACCGACGTGGTTATCCTGCGCGGCGCTGGTGACGAGGTCTTCGAGCCGCGCTTCACCTTTCACGGCTTCCGCTACGTCGAGGTTTCCGGCTATCCCGGCGATCTGACCCCTGAGCGGATCACCGGCCGGGTCGTCGAGTCGGCGACCGAGCGGACCGGGTCCTTTTCCTGCTCCAGCGACATGCTGAACCAGCTCCAGCGAAACATCGTCTGGGGTCAACGGGGGAACTTCCTCTCGATTCCGACTGATTGCCCGCAGCGGGACGAGCGGCTGGGCTGGCTCGCTGACGCTCAGGTCTTCGCCCGGACCGCCTGCTTCAATGCTGGGGTTGCTGCCTTCTTCACCAAGTGGCTCGACGACGTGGCCGATGCCCAGTCGGCGGAAGGGGCGTTCTCCGATGTCGCCCCGCGTCTGGTCGATCTGGCCGACGGTGCGCCGGCCTGGGGTGACGGCGGGGTGATCGTGCCGTGGATCCTCTACCTCTGCTATGGGGATCGGCGGCTGATCGAAACGCACTATGACGGGATGACGCGCTGGCTCGCCTACCTGGAGCGGCACAACCCCGACCTGCTCTGGAAGAACCGGCGCAACAACGACTTCGGCGACTGGCTCGCGATTGGGGCGGAGACCCCGAAGGAGTTGATCGGCACCGCCTTTTTCGCCGCCGATGCCCGGCTGCTGGCCCGGATGGCGCGAATCATCGACCGCGCCGGCGACGCCGCGCGCTACGATGCACTCGCCGACCGGATCGCGGCGGCCTTCGTCGACGCCTACGTGACACCCGATGGCCGGGTCCAGGGCGAGACGCAGACCGGCTATGCGCTGTCGCTGCAGCTGGACCTGCTGCCAGTCGATCTCCGCCCGGCGGCCGCGCGACACCTTGCCGAGGATGTCGAGCGCCGGGGTGGGCAGCTCTCGACCGGGTTCGTCGGGGTCAGTCACCTCTGCCCGGCGCTCACGGAGAACGGCCATGTCGAGACCGCTTACCGGGTGGCCCTCAGCGAAACCTACCCCTCATGGGGCTATATGATCCGCCATGGTGCGACGACGATCTGGGAGCGATGGGACGGATGGACCGACGAGCGCGGCTTCCAGGACCCCGGGATGAACTCGTTCAATCACTACGCATTTGGGTCGATTGGCGACTGGCTCTACCGGTATGTGGCGGGGCTCGATGTCGATCCGGCGCGACCGGGGTACGAGCATGTGGTGATGCGTCCTTACCCCGGCGGCGGTCTCACCTGGGCGCAGGCGGAGTACCAATCGGTGCGTGGGCGGATCGCCAGTGCCTGGCAGATCGAGGACGGCATGTTCCTGCTCGACGTCACGATCCCCGCCAACACCACCGCAACGATCGCCGTCCCGACCGCCGCTCCAACTCCCGATCGCTCGACCGCCGACGACTCGACCCTGGAGACCCTGAACGCTGATGGTGACGGCCAGGTCACCGCGCCCGAGGACGCCCGCTTCATGCGATGGGAGCCAGGGAGAGCAGTCTACGCCGTCGACTCCGGACGCTACACCTTTCGTTCCCGCCTGTCGACACCCGCGCCCTGACGCGCCCAGGTCGGTCAGGACACCAGCCCGGTTCAACACCGCATATTCCTGCCCACCATGGGCGAAGGATCATGTGGCGAAGCATGGTGTGTCGTCAGTGATCCGTCGCGCGAGCCCTGCCGAGTGACTGCCCAGACATCCGCTCCCGCTTCCGTGGCATTCCTCACGGGTCGAAATGAGTGTGGGAGGGTTCGCCACGACCGAGCCACACGGTGTCCCGGCATCATCCATCACGAGCGACGAGCGACGAGCGACGAGCGACGAGCCACGAGCGACGGGCGGGCACCACTTCGAGGGGTTAAGCGTCTTCGTCGAGGAACAGCGTCAGCGGCCCCATCACGATGATCGCCCGCTGTTCTCCCGCGTCAACAACCTGGATGGCCCGCTCTCAGCCGTACCCACTGCCGGCACCCAGTTGCCGACGAACCGCGTACGTTGCGCCCCGTCCGCCAATCAAGGTAGGCTGTAGTGTACGCATCCATTCTGATCTGAGAGGGTAGTCGTGGCTAACTACCTCGTGCGCCGATTCCTCTGGATGATCGTCGTCATCTTCGGCGTCTCTGTCATTGTGTTTGGTCTCATCCACCTCACTCCGGGCGACCCCGCTCAAATCATGCTTGGCCCAAGCGCCAGCATGGAGGATGTCCGCGAACTTCAGCACCAACTCGGGCTCGACCGCCCCATCGCTGTCCAATACATGCACTGGATTGGCCGGGCCTTGCAGGGCGACCTGGGTGAATCGATCGTCTTGCGTCGTTCGGTCCTGGGTGAAGTTTTCGACCGCTTCGGGAACACGGCGATCCTGGCGGGAACGGCAATGCTCATCTCTTTCACGCTTGGCATTGCCCTCGGTGTCGTCTCAGCCGTTCGACGAGGATCGTCGATCGATCGCCTCGTGATCCTGGCCGCGACCGGCGGCCTAAGCCTCCCCTCGTTCTGGTTTGGCCTCATGCTCATCATCCTGTTTTCGGTGCGCCTTGGCTGGCTCCCCGGGACGGGTATGACCTCTGCGGTGAACGGGGGCAGTGTTGTCGACATTGGCAAACACCTGATCCTGCCCTCGGTGGCACTCGCCGTTGTGCCCATGGCCGTGATCGCCCGCTACACCCGCTCGTCGATGCTCGAGGTTCTTGGGCAGGACTATGTGCGGACCGCGCGGGCGAAGGGTTTGAGGGAACGGGTCGTGATCGGGCGTCATGTCTTCCGCAATACCCTCGTTGCCCTGGTAACGATGCTCGGTCTCCAGGTCGGATTTTTGCTGGCCGGGGCTGTCTACATCGAGAACGTCTTTTCCTGGCCAGGAATCGGCCAGATGCTCGTCGACGCGATCCTCAAACGAGATTTTCCCCTGGTCCAGGGCGGCGTCTTGTTAGTCGCCACGGTCTACGTCGTCGTGAACCTCGTCACCGACCTGTTGTATGCGTTTCTCGATCCACACATACGACTCGCCTGACCCTGCATCTGCACGGACTGGCGTTGGAGATCTGGAAATGACCGATACGGGGCGAGTTCTCGCAGTTCCGCAACTGACGCTGACGGCGAGAGCATCCTCGTCGCGACGTCCCTCGCTCTTCGTCGCGATGCTTCGTCGCGACCGCTTCGCGGCCGCGGCGTTCATCGTCGTCCTGGCTATCGTAGCCATCGCGCTGCTCGCCCCGATCCTCGGTCTTCAGTCACCAACCAAGACGAACTTCGGAGATCGCCTGCTCGCTCCACTGTCGAAAGATCACCTCCTCGGGACCGATCAGCTCGGGCGAGATGTCCTGTCCCGGTTGGTGTGGGGAGCGCGGGTATCGCTGCGCATCGGCGTGCTTGCAGCGATCCTCGCGTCGACTGTCGGTTCGCTGATCGGGCTGCTGGCTGGCTACTTCGGCGGCACCGCTGATAGCCTCATTATGCGTTTGATCGATATCATGCTCGCGTTTCCTTACATTCTGCTGGCGATCGCGCTCGTCGCAGCGCTCGGCCCCGGCCTGATCAACGCGATGATCGCAATCGCGGTGGCCAACGTCGCGTTCTATGCCCGAAACATCCGCGGCATCGTGCTGGGTCTTCGTCACCAGGCCTACATCGAATCTGCCCGTGCGGCCGGAGCGACGGACGCCTGGATCCTCGCGCGTCACATTCTGCCCAACACCATTGCACCGATCCTTGTGCTCGTGTCGATGAACATCGGTTGGATGATCACCGAGACAGCCGGGCTCAGCTTCCTTGGTCTGGGCGCTCAGCCACCGACCGCGGATTGGGGATCGATGCTTGCCGACGGACGGCAATTCATTACCGTCAAATACCACCTGGCGACAATCCCGGGGATCATGATTCTGATCCTCGTGCTCGCCCTTAATATCCTGGGCGACTCACTCCGTGACGCCCTGGACCCCCGGCTTCGCAATCGGTAACCGTCGTCGGCCCGGTTGGTCGTTTCGCGACACCGCGCCGCCCAGATCGGGCGCGTGGAGCACGTACCGAGAGGAGAGCATCATGGCTCATCGACCGCAGGACCCCAGTCTCGTCGCTCGTCTGGTGACCGCGCGTGTGAACCGGCGGCGCCTCCTCCAGGGCGCGGGAGGACTGGCGACCGGCGCGGCGCTAACATCCGCCCGGGGCAATGTCTCGTTCGCGTCCAGCGGCATGAGCCGCTCATCTGTTGCGCATGCGCTGCAAGATACGAAGAAAGGCGGCACGCTCGTGTCGATGGTCGTCGCCGAGCCGACCTCGATGGATATCGCCTCCGGCACGGGGCAGCACAACTACTCGGTGATGTGCAACGTCTTCGAGAATCTCCTTGAGTACGATGATACCGGCTTTCAAACGAGGCCCGCGCTGGCGGAAAGCTTCGACGTTTCTCCAGACGGAATGGTTTACACCTTCCACCTTCGTCAGAACGTCGTCTTCCATGACGGCACGCCCATGGACGCCGAAGCGGTCAAGTTTAGTTACCAACGCATCCTCGATCCAGAAAACGAGTTCTTTAAGCTCGGTCAGCCCTTCCCGCTGATCGACTTCTGGTACGAAGCCATCGATCCGAACAAGATCGAGGTCAAAGACCAGCACACCGTCGTCTTCACGCTCAAGAAGCCGCATTCAACACTCGACGCCTTCCTCGCCTGGCCCGCGGCCGCGATCGTCAGTCCAACGGCGGTCAAGAAGTATGGCAAGGATTTTCGCGTCAACCCGGTCGGAACTGGCCCCTTCATGTTCAAGGAGTGGGTGCCGAACCAGCGGGTAGAGTTTGTCCGGTTCGACCAGTACTGGAAGGGACCGGCCGCCCTGGACGGGTTGATCTTCCGTCCAATCATTGAGGAGCAAACCCGGATTACCGAGCTCCAGGCCGGGAATATCGATTTCGCCTATGACCTTCCACCCGACAATGTGGGCCAGGTCAAGCAGGACAGCAACGTCCGCTTCTACGAGGTTCCTCTCGGGCACGTCTGGTTCCTGGTCATGAACACGAAGACCGGTCCGACCAAGGACGTCAAGGTGCGCCAGGCCGTCGCCTACGCCATCGACCGCGAGGCGATCATCAAGGACATTCTTAATTCCACCGGTGTCCCGGCGAACGGCCCGATCCCGTCGGTGATCGGCTCGCTGTATGGCATCGATGACGCCCCCTACTACACCTATGACCCGGAAAAGGCACGCGCCCTCCTCGAAGAGGCAGGGCTCGGAGACGGGTTCGAGACCCGGTTCTGGGTCCCGCAGTCTGGTTCCGGGATGCAATCGCCGCGGTTTATGGGAGAGGCGATCCAGGCCATGCTTGGCGAGGTCGGGATCACCGCCAAGCTTGAGGTCTCTGAGTGGGGCGCCTACATCGACACCTACGCTAAGGGCCTGCCAGACGATGTCAGCTTTGCCGAGTGCAGCTGGTTCGCGACAGACGCTCGGAACATCCCCAACCTGACGGTGACCTGCGCGACCGCCTCACCCGCGGGGTACAACGCCGGGTACTACTGCAGCTCGGAGGTCGACGCCCTCATCGATGAGTTCTCACGCACGCTGGACCAGGAACAACAGGGAGAACTCCTCGCTCAATTGCAGAAGATCATCTACAACGATGTGCCGAATGTGTACGTCGACAGCCAATTGGGCACCGCCGCGATATCGCAGAAGTACGATGGATTCAACCTCCACCCATCGCAGCTTCTCCGCTTTTACACTGCGCATCTCGCGTAACCGCGTTCATCGCGCCGTGGGCGGCCGGACTCTCCGGCCACCCACGTCATTCGTCGGTCTGAATCGAGGCACCGGGAAGTAGCAGCGCGGCGATGCGAACGATTCTCCGTCCGGAAAGGATCATCGACGGCTCCGGGACCGGACCCTTGACGGATCATCTGGTCATCGTTCAGGACGGGGTCATCGATGCGGTGACCCCAGTACGTCAGTTTGCTGCACAACCCCGTGATACGGTGTTCGACCTCCCCGACGCGACGCTCATCCCGGGGCTCATCAACAACCACGTTCACCTCGTGTTGCCAGGGGACAACACGCCGCTCGTGCCGTGGATCGACACGCAGTCCGACTCAGCTCTCGCCCTCCGGGCGGCCAGCAATGCCGTGCGGTCGCTGCGTACCGGTGTGACCACCGTCCGCGATTGTGGAGGGCGCGGAACGACGGTGCTGGACCTTCGTGATGCCCTCAATACTGGACTCGTTCCTGGTGCCCGCGTCGTTTCCTGCGGCTGGCCGCTGACGATCGCGCGCGGTCACACTCGCCACTTCGGCGGCGAAGTCGACGGTGAGGATGCCCTGCGCCGGATGGTGCGGAGGGTGGTCGGCCTGGGGGCGGACTACGTCAAAGTGATGGCGTCTGGTGGTGGCACGCCAGGCAGTCTGCCCCAGTACCCAAGCTTCTCCCTCACGGAGTTGCGGGTCATTGTGGAGACCGCTCACGACCTTGGACGACCGGTCGCCATGCACTGCATCGCGACCGAGTCGATCGACCGCGCCGTCGCGGCTGGAGCCGACCTGATCGAACATGCGTCGTTCTACGGGGTCGATCTCCTCCCGCACTACGATCCGGCGATCGCTGAGCGGCTCGCGAAGGCGGCCATCCCCGTTACCCCAACCCTTCAGGTCGCCCGCGATCTGGTGGATCTCATGAACGATGGACCGGAGCGAACGCTCTGGGAGGAGCGCCGGCAGGGCCACCTCGAAATCGTCGCGAAACTCCGTTGCCTCGGCGTGCCGATTCTGGCCGGGTCAGATGCTGGCTGGCGAGCGACCGCCTTCGACACCTTCTGGAAGGAACTGGATGAGTTGGTGGCCTGTGGGTTCACCCCTGTCGAGGCGGTCCACGCCGCGACGGGCGGCGCCAGCCGGGCGTTGGGCTTCGCGGAGTGCTTTGGGATGATCCAACCTGGCCAGGCGGCCGATCTGGTTGCCGTCGATGGCGATCTTACCAACGACATCCAACGGCTGCGTCATATTCGCGCCGTGTTCCAGGCTGGTCTGGGGGTAGCAGGCGTTTCATCAGATTGAGCGAACGTTGCGTACCACAGGAGCCGCACATGCCAGGCGAGCACGAACGGGGCGAGGCAGTCATCACCGCGTTGCCCTTCACCGGCGATGTCCCACTGTCGGAGGAGCGCCGGGCCTACCTCGCACCCCGACTCCGGGCGCTGCTCGCCGACTTCGAACATCTGCAGGAGCTGGAGGAAGCGGATGCTGATCCGGCGATGACCTTCCGTCCGTGGCATGAGGCCCTCGATGGTCCTCGATGACCTGACCAGACTCACTTTAAGCGATATCGCCGCACGGATCGAGCACCGCGACGTCTCCCCGGTGGAGGTGACGACAGCGGTGCTGGAGCGGATCGAGTGGGTCAATCCGCGGCTCAACGCGTTCATCACCGTGATGCACGACGAAGCATTGGCGACCGCCCGCGCCGCGGAAGCTGAGATCGCGCGCGGGCACTATCGCGGCCCGCTTCATGGCGTTCCCATCTCAGTCAAGGATCTCTTTTGGACCCGAGGAGTGCGAACGACCGCGGGATCTCGCGTCCTCGCGGATTTTGTTCCGGACCGCGACGCCACGGTGGTACGACGGCTTCGAGAGGCTGGAGCCGTGATCGTCGGGAAAACCAACATGCTGGAGTTTGCCTATGGCGAGGTCCATCCCGACTACGGGCCCTGCCTCAATCCGTGGAATCCTGACTATGGGACATCCGGATCGAGCAGTGGATCGGGCGCTTCGGTGGCGGCTGGTCTTGATTACGGATCGATCGGCTCCGACACGGGTGGCTCGATCCGCTTTCCGGCAGCCTATTGCGGGATCGTCGGGCTCAAACCCACCTATGGACTCGTGAGCCGAGATGGCGCCGTGCCGCTCGCGTGGTCCCTCGATCACATCGGGCCGATGACGCGGACGGTGCGCGACGGCGCCATCCTGCTCCAGGTGATCGCCGACCAAGACACAGCGAGCGTCGCTCAGCGGCCCATTGCCGCGGTCGACTACGTATCGTCACTGGACTCGACACCACGGCAGGTGACGATAGGCGTCGTCCAGTCGACGGACGACGACCAGGTCACTCCCGATGTCCGCCGTGCGACCGACAACGCGGTCAACGCCCTCGGGAGGATCGGCTTCCGGCTGAAACCCGTTGAGCTTCCGTACCCGGTCCAAGCGGCCCGCGCGATCCTCGCGCTTCTTTATGCTGAGGCAAGCGCCTACCACGCACCCTGGCTTCGGTCCCGCCCCGATGACTACAGCGACAACACGCGCGAACGGCTCGAGCTCGGCACGCTGTTGCCGGCGACTCTCTACCTCCGCGCGTCCCGCGTCCGGCAGGTCATCGTCGATGCGTACCGTGACCTCTTCCGGGATATCGATATTCTGGTGACGCCGACCTCTCCCTTTGCGTCATACCGAATCGACGAGACCCCCGCAGAACCGGTGCGCCAGTCAGGGGACCGCATGATGTCACTCGTGCGCTTCACGGGACCGTTCAACGCAACGGGCCAGCCGGCTATCACGGTCCCGGCCGGATTAACAGATGATGGCCTGCCGATCGGCATTCAACTCGCCGCACGCCCTTTCGCCGAGCGCGTCCTTATCCAGGTTGCCCATGCCCTTGAGGGTGAACTGGTCGGTCTCTTACCGCGTCCCAGGGGCAACCCCATGCTCGTCTGATATCCCGTCCGGTGGCATTCGGGTCTACACCACGACGGGGGAGAGTTCCGCCGGACACGGATGAGCGGTCGAGGTTCCACGATCGTTTGGTCGTCGGTGCGCTCGCGATCGCGTCCCGAATCCTCGGCGTGGCAGGTCGCACCAGAGGGTGGCCTTAGCCCAGGCCGAATCGCCTGACCTTGAGGGAGAGCACCCGCCGCAGGCTGTCGTCGATTCGCGCCATCGGGATTTCGCCGGTCTCGACGCGTCCTTGCAGGTGGGAGATCAGATCGGCTGGCTCGGCGGGCGGTGTGGCATAGAGCAGCAGGTCGATGCCCGCCGCCATCGCGCGGTCGATCACGGTGAAGGGGTCGATATCGGCGAGGGCCGCCATGCCCAGGTCGTCGGTGACGACCACCCCGCCGAACGCAAGCTCGCCACGCAGGAGATCGACCGCTGTCTTCGATAAGGATGTCGGCGCATCGTCCCAGGCGAGGTAGCGGAGATGGCCAACCATCACGATCGAGATCCCGGCATCAACCGCCGCCTGAAACGGGATCGCGTCCGTTTCCAGCCACTCCGCGATCGAGAGATCGACCTCGGGGAGCGTCAGATGCGAATCCTGGGTGGTGCGGCCATGCCCTGGAAAATGCTTGGCGGCGCTCAGGAGCCGCGTCTGCTTCGATCCGCGGACCATCGAGGTGACGGCGTTGGCGACGGCGATCGGGTCGCTCCCGAAACTGCGCGCGGCCATCGCGCTCGACGGCGCGTAGGCGACATCGGCGACCGGCGCGAAGTTGACGTCGAAGCGGAACGACCGCAGGTAGTTCGCGCGGGCCGCGGCCGCCATGACGATGTCGTGCTCGGCCCACTGGCGCATCTCCACCGCGCCGGGAGCGGGATCGCCGGGAAGCCGCGTGACCGGTCCGCCCTCCTGGTCAATGGTGACCAGCGGCGGCACGAGGGGGTTCGACGCGTGGATCGCCGCGACGAACGGGCCGACATCGGCCAGTGCCCCAATGTTCGGGCTGACGAAGAGGACACCGCCTGGATGCTCGGCGGCGAGTCGCTCGGCGTAGCTCGGCGTCATCGTGCTACCGCGGGCCTCGAAGATGAAGAGCTGGGCCACCTTGTCGCGTGGCGAGAGCTGCCCCAGCAGCGCATTGACCGCCGCGCCGACCGATGCCGCGCTGGCTGGCCGTGACCCCATCAGGGAGGAGCCGATCGCCCCGGCCGCGCCCTGGAGCACCCGGCGTCGCGTCGCGGTCTGCCCACCCCTGGTATCACGGAGGGCACTCATGCTGGACTCGGGGTGCCTGCGACCCAACCTCTCACTCCTTAAAGAACGCGTGTCATGACCGCGCTGAACGGCTCCATCGCGGCAACATCATGGCGTCGTCGGGCGCCATCGTCTGGTGCCTCCGACCATCGTTCGGGTCGCGCTCGCTCAGCATCCCGCGGCGCGATTCGGTTCACCCTGGAGGCGATCACGGCCGTGAGACCCGCGAACCCCCCGGCGGCACCTCGCCTGGTGTCGAACGGGTGCTCAGACCCGACCACTCACCTCTGGTGTCCGATGACCAACCGCCAGCTTGCGCGGCGGCAATGCGCCGGGAACCTCGCCAGCCTGCACCCGCGGGTGACGTCCGAAGTAGACCATGAAGAGAGCCGCCGAGACGATCGAGAAGAACATGAGCGCCACAAAGGTCAGGTCATAGCCGGATCGGACGATGATTTGCCCCCCGAGCAAGCTCGCCCCGGAGAACCCGACATTCCATGCCGCCGAGCGAAAGCCAAAGACTGATGCCCGCGACCGGGGTGGGAGCACCTCGGCGATAAAGGTCGAGTCGATTGGCCAGGCCATGCTGATGCTCGTCTGACGCACGAGATGGGCCAGCACCGCCACGCCGATGCCCGGCGAGACGATCAGCAACGCATAACAGGGCACCACCGCGAGGCGCAGCATCGCGACCGCGCGCAGCGAGCCGAGCCGCCGTGATACCGCGGGCGCCATCAGCCCGAGCGCCGCCGCCGCCAGTCCGCCCGCCGCGAAGATATACCCAACCTGACGCGCGCTCGCGCCGAGCGTCGTCAGGTAGACGTTGTAGAACGGGATCACCGCGCCCGCTCCCAGTGCCATCAATCCACCGATCAGCACGAAGACCGAGAGGTCCCACCGGCTCCGGCGTCGCTCGCTGACCGACTCCGGGGCGGCGTTGCTCGCCAGATCGTGTTTCTTGCCGCGCCGTGCCTCTCGCATCAGAAAGAGGGGGACGAGGCTGAAGGTCCCGATCGCGGTGCCAGACACCAGCGTCCAGCGATAGGCGCCGACGCTTTCCCCGCCGAGCAGATCGGGCAGAAAGCCCCCGAGCAGCGACCCGATCGTGGCGGCGAGGGAGATCAGCGAGAAGGAGACGGCCGCGACATGCTGACGCTGATCGGGCCGGGCCCACTCGATCACGAACGGCATCGTTGCGGTAAAGAGAAACGCCAGTCCGACGCCGTAGCAGATCGAGAGCGCCAGCAGCGGCGTTGGATGCTCCGCGAAGGCAAGACCAAAGGAGGCCAGGAGAAAGACCGAGACGCCGCCGGTGATACAACGCCAGATCCCGAGACGACCCAGGAGTGGCCCCATCAAGGCCGCGGTGGCCGCCATCGACAGCGTCTGCGCCGCGCTGAAGAGCCCGATATCATCCTCGTGCAGGTTGAGCCGGGTCAGGTACAGATTGAAGATGAGCTGGAAGGCGCCGAAGCCGACGTTGGCGAGCAGGTTGTACAGCAGAAAGAGCTTGATGTCGCGCCGGAACCCCCGTACCTGCCGGACCAACTCCGCCATCGTCTCCGACCGCCATCCATTGTCGTTGTCGCTCGTCCGCGCCGACCCCGGCAGTATAGTCCGCGCATCATCCGAGCGGGCGGAGGACCGAGAACGGTGATCGGCCCTCGCGCCATCGGCCGGATCGATCGACGACCGCGAGTGACCGATCTTCCCGGCGACCTTGGCAGGAGTGACCGGTGATGCCACCATCGACCCGGCTGGCTGACGCGGAGGATGCCACCGCGATCGCGGCGATCTATAACCAGGGGATCGAGGACCGGGTCGCGACCTTTGAGACCCGGCCCCGCGGCCCGGAGGAGATCGCTGGCTGGTTCGACGGCACGCACCCGGTCGTCGTCGTCGAGGATGGGGGCGCGGTGATCGCCTTCGCGGCGACATCGATCTATCGGCCACGGGAATGCTATGCCGGGATCGCCGAGTTCTCGGTCTATGTCGCCCGCGATGCCCGCGGGCGCGGCGCGGGCCGACGAGCGATGGAGGGACTGCTGGCGGCGGCGAGCGATGCCGGCTTCTTCAAGCTCGTCTCACGGGTCTTTCCCGAGAACCAGTCGAGTCTCGGCCTGCTGCGGTCCCTCGGCTTTCGTGAGGTCGGCCGCTACGAGAAACATGGCCGCCTCGATGGCGTCTGGCGCGATGTCGTGATCGTCGAGCGCCTGCTCCCCGCCAACATGAGTGGCGCTCCCGCCGCTCACGCGCTCCCCGGCAGGCACCACCGCACCCCTCCGCGCGGCGACTGACCGAGCCGGGTCGCTGGTCAGACCTTTCCCCTGGCGCCATCATCTGAAGGGTCATCACGCTCCTCGCCGCGGGGTGATCACCTCCCCGGTGACGTTGGCAGCGGGAGACCACGCTCCGGTGCACGCGGTGGTCCGGGGACCACATCGCCCTTCCCCGCACCCGCGGGCAGCACGATCCGGCGCGGCGGTCGCGGTTCCGCGACCGTGCCCCCGAGCTGTCCGCCGGCGGCGACCGATGGGACTGCCCCTCCCGCTACAGCGCCGGTCCGCCCGGACGCCGCGAAAGCTCCGCCAGGTGTTCCCAGTCGTGCTCCAGCACACGGCGCAGTGCCTTCCGCAGCGTGTAGGAGCCGGAGCTGAGCTCGCGCACGGCGGAGCGCTCAGCCGGGGTGGTCGCCGCGACTCGCTCGGCCACCATCTCCCCGGTTCGGTACAGGGCATCCGCGAGAAGGACCTCGCCGCGCTCGGCCGCCCCCCGCACCGCCCCGAAGCCGGGGGCGCTGCCGAGCGCCCACGAGAGGGTACTGCCTGTCGCGCCGATCAGATGGAGCAGTACCGCTCGGGCCGGTCTCCCCTTCCCCCCGGGCAGGGCGTCGAGCGCCTCATCGGTCTGGGCGGCCGCCCAGGTGGCCAGCTCGGCCCGCAGCCCCTGGCAGCGATGCAGCCAGGTCTGGATGTCCTCGTCGGCGACCGGCTCGAAATCGGCGGCAAAGGTGATGTACGGCGAGCCGTTGCCCAGCCACGGCCCTTCCGTGACATGCTCGACGACGTGCGTCTCGATCGGATCGTTCAGATCGACCGCCTCGCCGTGGCGGGACAGCAAGTGACGATACGCCCGGATTGCGTCCGGTGTGGCGGCCAGGGCATCCTCGGTCGTGGGACCGTTCGCCACGCAGCCGAGCAGGCCAAGCACATGGACCATCGTCGTGCGGCGGCGCGGACCGGACTCCAGGGAAAGCGCATAGCCGGTCACCGGTCAGACCCTGTCCGCGGTGGCAGCCGCATCCCCTGAACGGTCACGGGAGGTCGTAGTCGAGCGTCAGCGTCGCTCCGGTCTCGTCGTGGTGAAAAGCGGCAGTGCCGCGCAGACCGACCAGATCGCCGGTCCCTGAGCCGGGGACGACCGTTGCGAAGGCATGATCGACCTCGCCACCCTGATGAGTCCCGCCATGCTGGATCACGAACGTTCCCGCGCGGTCGCCGATCTGACCCACCACCCGTTCCGCGGCAACGTAGCCCGCGCCCGCCTCGGACTGGCACATCAGCAGCTCCGCGACGCTTTCCGCGATCATCTCTCCTCGAAACGTCTTGTTAACGGTCGTCCGAACCAGCTTCGGACCATCGGCCGGCATATCGTAGGGAGTCTCCTCCCACCCCGTTATCTCGAAGGTCGCGGTCGCTCGCGTGGTCATTCAGCTATTCCCCGCCTCTGGATACGATGGACGATCGATCGGTCGCTATCCCGGCTGACTCCATGCCAGACACCGTGACGCCCCCCCGTGCCATCGCGAGCGTGGCTCGCCTCTCAGCGCCAGGCCGTCGCCTGAATGGCGTCCATGGTCGCAACCGCGAGGGGCTCTCTGGCAGGGTCTCTCGATGTACGTATAGATCATGCGTTCCATTATAGACCTGGCGCCAGCTTGGTCAACTGCCGCCGGGTGACCAGTCTGCCATGACTGGCGCGGGGAAGAGCACGCGGGCGCACCTGGGTTCCGACCGCTCACCAGACCGGCCACGGCGATCTCGTGTCGCGGCGCAGACCCGGGTACAATCGCCGCGTTCTGCCGCCCTACTTGCCGAGACAACACCCCTGGAGGTTCGCCGCGTGATCGACCTGTCCAGCGATACTGCCAGCCGCCCGACCGCCGAGATGCGGCGCTTCATGGCAGAGGCACCGGTCGGTGACGAGCAGCGCCGCGAAGACCCAACTGTCAACGAGCTGCAGCGGATCAGCGCTGAGCTGATGGGGAAGGAGGCGGCGCTCTTTCTCCCTTCTGGCACGATGTGCAATGCGATCGCCTTCTCGACGCTCGCGGCGCGTGGCGAAGCGGTGGTGCTTGACCGCTTCGCCCATCCCAACCTCCACGAGGGGGGCGGACCGGCCTGGCTGGCCAACGTGATGCTGCGTCCGCTCGATGGCGACCGCGGCATCTTCACCGCCGATCAGGTGCGCGCCGTGCTGCATCCGGGCGATACCCATACGGCCCGGACCGGGGTGATCTCCGTTGAGAACACCTCGAACGCCGGTGGCGGCAAGACGTGGCCCCTGGAACGGCTCGGCGAGTTGCGCGCGCTGGCCGACGAGCATGGAATCGCGCTGCATATGGACGGTGCGCGTCTGCTCAATGCCGTCGTCGCCACCGGCATCCCCGCCGCGACCTACGCCGCCCCGGTCGATACCGTCTGGCTCGACCTCTCGAAGGGGCTGGGCGCCCCGGTCGGCGCGGTGCTGGCGGGAAGCGAGCGCTTCATCGAGCGGGCGCGCCGCTTGAAGCATATGTTCGGCGGCGCGATGCGCCAGGCGGGGATCATCGCCGCCGGCGGTGTCTATGCGCTACGGCACCACGTCGACCGCCTCGCCGACGACCACGCCAACGCCCGCCTGCTCGCCGGCGGGCTGGCGGCCATCCCCGGCATCCGCCTCCTCCACGACCCGATCGAGACCAATATCGTCTTCTTCGACGTGACCGAGACCGGGCTCACCGCCGGGGAGCTGGAGCATCGACTCAACGAGCAGGGCGTGCGCATGGACGGCTACGGCAGCGAGACGGTCATCCGCGCCGTCACCCACATCGATGTCTCCCGCGAGGACTGCGAGCGCGCGGTGGAGGCGGTGAGGCTGTCCTGCCAGGCACCGGTGAGCGTTGGCTGATGCGCGCCAGGGTGCCGACCCGAGGGGGAGAACCGGCACCCGACCAACAGATGGCGGACAGCTGGTGCGGAAGCTCGCGGTGCGGCATTCCGGTGCTTCTCGCGAGCAAGCCGGAGCGGGATGCCGTGGCAGTCGCGATGGAGCGGCAAAGCTGCCGGGGATCAGGGCCGATCTGGCGACGAGGCCCGGAGCATCCGCGACGGCCGCGGTTTCCGGTGGCAGCCTCATGCCCGGTCAACCGATCCCGCTCCGAGCCATCTATCTGGAGCATGCGCTGAACGTTCGAGACGGCGGTATCGTGGAAGCGCCGCTTCTTCGGAGGAATGAGTCGTCCTGCCAAACGCGACCGCTA
>JAABUR0100000734.1_pt1 | contig 66673 bp, 70 predicted proteins | sample 5560091 | NCBI WGS metagenome assembly JAABUR01 (sample SAMN10711879, study PRJNA513375) | rock metagenome | isolation source: Antarctica rocks | place: Antarctica: Victoria Land, University Valley sud
ACTCCTTGCGCGACGCCCTGGAACTCGACGCGCGCGAGCTGTCGGTGACGCGCACTGAGACACAAAGCTTTCTGCTGAACGTATTGGTCGGGCTGGCCTCGGTGGGCATCGCCACTCTCGGCGGGGCGGGGTGGGTCTCTTGGGCGGGGTGGATCTACGTGCTGATCGGGCCGCTGCAGGCCGCTAACGGGTTCGTCATGGGTTCGCGAATAAGGGCTATGGAGGGTAGCGGCGACCACGATTCGGCAGGCGGCGAGGGAGGCAAGGAACGCAAGGAGAGCGAAGAGCCGTGACCCGCGGTCCATGCGTAGCGGCGGTGCAACGGAGGTCTTTGTCGAGCTTCGCGCTCTCGTATCGGCCTTTCGCAATCGTCTACGGCGGCCGAACGCATCCCCGGGTGTGGAGAGAAACCAGCCGCTTGCCCTCACTCGGTGGGCGCGCTCAGTCTCCGAACGGCATCCAGAGGTCTTAGAGATCGCCGAACGAGCACCGGAGGCCTCGGAGCGACCGATCTTAGGGTGGGAGACCCACTTCGTCACTTGCGTTAGTTAAAACGGAAACTAAGCTTGTCTTTTTACTAAGTAGACACCTGGATTACCGTTGACGAGCTGATCTAACGCTGTTAGTATAACGCTGTTAGAAAACAACCGGACACGAAAGGGTCGCTAGGCAGTGGCGGAGGAACACAAGACAAAGCGGCGGCGCGTCGGCAAGGACGGCATCCTCTCCGCTACGCGCCAGCTCGCCTCGGAGGAGGGCTGGCGCGCGGTGTCCGTCCGCAAGATAGCGGACAGGATCGGCTACCGGGCTCCGGTGGTCTACGAGTACTTCACCTCGAAAGACGACCTGCTCCTGGAGCTCTTGAGGCGGGGCTTTGCGGAGCTTCTTGAAGCCCTGGAAACGGCCAGGGAAAACGCCCCGGACCCGGAGCAGGCTCTCTTTGCGGTGGGGCGTGCCTACCTGCGTTTTGCGTGGCACTCTCCCGATCTCTACCAGGTGATGTACGGTCTCGGCGGGGTCTCTTTTCCAGTCTCCGAGACGTGGGAAGAAGGAGAGAAGGTAGGCGAGGCCGTCGGCGGGGTGGTGGCGGAGGCGATGAGCGCGTGTGGCAAGGAACCTCGCGACGTTGAGGAGAAGGTGCTCACGTTGTGGAGTACCGCCCACGGCCTGGTGGCCCTCACGATGGCTGGGCGCATCGAGGGCGGTAAAGAGGAGGCCGAACGCCTGGGCGAAAGGGCCATACGGGACGCGCTCGTGACCTGGTCAGCAACCTCATGAGGCGTCTAAACGCGGCTGGGGAAGGAGGTGGTGTTCTCTTTTTTGTCTGTATCTAACATCGTTAGAATATGCGGCTTTTCGAGTTTGAGAGGCAGAAGAAAGACAAGAGAAAGGCAGGAGGTTTTTGAGATGACGGAGAAGAAGAGTGCGAGAGAGGCTCAGGCCCAGCACCTGGTGGGGATGGCTCACCGCTTTGCCCAGACGTTGAACGAGAAGAACGTGGAGATGCTCGACGATCTGTTGGGCGAAAGATACGTCAACCACAACCCGTACGTGGAAGACGGTAGAGAGGCGAACAAGCAGTTCTGGTCGTACTGGCTTGGGGCTTTTCCGGACACCGAAGTGATCGTCGAGGACGCCTTCGCGAGCGAAGCTGGCGACAGGGTAGTGGGACGCTTCACTTACCGGGCAACCCACAATGGCGAGTTCATGGGAGCGGAGCCCACTGGGAGGCCAGTAGAGATGCGCAGCATAGATATATGGCGCGTGGAGCGCGGCAGGTTCGTCGAGCACTGGGATGAGCTGAACGCCCTGGAGTTATTCGGCCAGCTTGGGCTCGTGCCGATAGACGGAGAGGAAGGATACGCTCATGAAGGAGAGAAAGGTGTTTAGGATCGGCGAGGAGCTCTACGACAAGAAATTCGGGGAGCGATACACGTTCCTCCAGACAGCGGAGGATACGGAGGGCGAGCTGGTAAGGATCGAGGATGTGGTCAGACCGGGACCAAGACGGCGTCCGGCTAGCGCCCATCCCAACCAGGAGGAGCGTTTCGAGGTCATCTCGGGAACCCTCGGGCTGAAGGTGGATGACGAAGAGCACCTGATGGGGCCTGGGGAGTCGTTCGTAGTGTCGCCAGGGGTGAGGCACCTGCCCAGAAACGCCGGGGAAGGTGATCTGCGTTTCGTGGCCGAGATGCGTCCGGCCGGCCGCTTCGAGGAGTTCCTCGCCGAGATCACGGCGGCCAACAACTCAGGCAGGGAGGGACTGGCGTATCTGCTGACGGTGGCCCAGGTGCTCCATCGCTTCCCGGACGTCGAGCGCCCGACGCCGCTGCCGCGTCTGTTAGAGAGCGCGCTGTTCGCGCTCTTGGCGAGTGTGGGTGAGTTGTTTGGGGTGAGTCAAGAGGATCCGAAGTCTCCAGAGGTCGCCGAAGCTGCCACCGGGACTGCGGACAGATCTCACGGGGCGAAAGGTTTTGGAATTCGGAAGGAGGATGGGGATCGCGGCCAGTAAGAACGTGGAACCAGGGTCGTTGGGCGGGTTCAGGGCAGAGCTGTACGCCCTGCTACAACGGCGCGCTGATGCCCTCTTCGAGCTCACCGACGCCATCCTCACCGCCGGCTCCGTCCCCTCGCCGGTTCATCTTAGCCTCGCTTCCGTTCACCGCCGTAGCTGGTCGAGCCTGTACGCGGCACTGAGCCAGGGACGCATCGGCGTGGAGTCAGTGCGCGACCTGTTGGCGGAGCAACCTTTTGACGACGGACTTCTGGAGGAGCACCCTGCGGTCTACGCGGTGGACACCTCCTCTTGGCCTCGCTGCGACGCCGAGAGTTCTCCCGAACGCGGTTACTACTACCATCCCTCACGCCACTCCGCCGGCCAGCCCATCGTCGCGGGTTGGGCCTACCAACTCGTGGCGCAGTTGGGGTTCATCCGCGATTCTTGGACAGCGCCGGTGGACGCACGAAGGGTCAAGCCCGACGAAGACGCTAACGATGCCGCCGTCGAGCAGGTAAGGATGTTGGTCACGCGACTACCGCAGCGTGGTGAGGCTTCTCTGTTCGTCTTCGACGCCGGTTACGATCCCGTGCGGCTGCAGAAAGGATTGGAAGGGTACCCTGCGCGGATCCTGGTCAGGCTGCACTCCAGCCGAACGTTCTACGCCGATGCGCCGACTCCAGAACACCGTCCCGTAGGGCGGCCTTTCGTACACGGCAAGAAGTTCGACTTCAAGGATCCCAACACCTGGCACGAGCCGTCTGCTGAACATATCTCGGAGGAGGCTGGTTACGGTAAGGTCAGGGCTAGAGCTTGGTCAGGGTTGCACCCAAAGACCCGCAGGGCACAAGAACGCTACGGCAGCGAGAGCGCCTGTGTGGTCAGAGGCACGGTGGTCCTGGTAGAGGTCGAGAGGTTGCCGCGCGGCGAGCGTAGACGCAAACCCAAGAAGCTGTGGCTGTGGTGGTGCGGAGGAGGTGAGCCGGACCTTTCCCTGCTGTGGAAAAGTTATGTGCGTCGGTTCGATCTGGAACATACGATTCGTCATTGGAAACAGGCACTGGGCTGGACGACGCCGAGAGTGCGTCACCCGGAGCAGGCCGACCGTTGGACGTGGCTGATCCTGGCAGCCTACACTCAGCTACGTCTGGCTCGCGGCATCGTCGCTGACCGACGGCTACCCTGGGAGCGGCCGCTTTCTGCGGAATCTCTGACTCCGACACGGGTCCTGCGTAATTTCGTAACGCTCTTGCCCCTGGTGGGAACCCCAGCCGGAGCGCCGAAACCTCGCGGCAGGTCTCCGGGACGGCCCAAAGGGCGGCTCTCCGGGCGGGCCAAACGCTATCCCGCCATAAAGAAAGCCGCTTAAAGGCAGATTACGATACTGTTCGGAAGATCGCGGCTCGTTTCGAGAGCGCCGTGCAATCCCTCTCTACTAAAAACGCAAGCTAAGGACGATTCCTATGCTCGGTGCCACGGAGACCTCGTGTTTTCCTAGAGTGAACGGTGCCTTTAGCAGTTCCTCCATGATCCGCTCTGCTACACTCACCGCCTCGTTTGCGTTCGCAACGTCTTCTAGCAGGTAACGGCTTCCCTAACTCTACACCGGTTTCGAGCGCGGCTCCGGCGGTCTCGGTATCCATCGCCTGGTGCGGATCGCCTTCTACCGGCGAGACGCCTGACCCCGTTCTGGTACGCTGAAAGAGTTCGCATGAGGTACAGTAGCGTACTCGTTTGACTATCCTATAGATCTAGCCTTTAAGGTTCCGCCTGCCACGCCGATAAAATGGCATAATCCTCAACGAAAAGGAAGGAAGATAGTTGAGCTTGGGCCCGTCAAAGGTCAAAACGGTCAAAAACAAGAGCGCCGTTCGGGAAGCTGACGCGAGTGAGAAAGACTCCTTAATCGTTTCGGCCCCGCATTTGCTCATGTTTGTCGGCTGGCTGAGCTTTGCAGTCTTCGGTTTCGCTCTTCTGGAAGGGCTCACCTCCGTCGCATTCCGGGATATTGGATCAGGAATTACCGCAGCGACTTTGTTCGCCTATGGATGTTCCTTAGTCTTCGCCAGATCTCAGGAACGTCGTGGTCAACGTAGTATAGCGCTTGGCGTCGTTTGCTCAGGCTTTCTGCTAGCGACCCTGGCAGTGGTTTTGGCGCAACCTAGCCTGCTTCCTGTTCTCACGTTGGCACCACTCCTTGCTGTCGGAGTCGCACTTCCCTATGCAACCGAACGAACGTTGCGCCTGTTATTTGTAGCGGCCTGGCTCGTGACGCTCGCAGCCGCAATCCTCGCAGAAGCGGTGTCCCCAGAGACGGCGTTGCCGACCTGGTACGAATCCGGGTTACGTGTGGCCTCTCTAGCCACTGCCGTCGCCGTTGTGCTGCTGCTACTGTGGCAGTACAGAAGCCGGCTGGTCGGTGCATTGGCACAGACGCGCCGATCCGAGCAGCGAGCCATGCACGATGCGACCCACGACCCGCTGACCGGGCTTCCTAACCGAGTTCTGTTCCTAGAGCGTTTGCGTGGCACATTGGAACGCGCACGAAAGGACAAAGGATACCTGTTTGCTGTTCTCTTTCTGGACCTGGATCGATTCAAGAACGTGAACGACTCGTTGGGACACGCTACTGGTGACTTGCTGCTGTTCGAGATCGCACGCAGACTCAACACCTGCGTACACCCCACAGACACTGTATCCCGGCTCGGGGGTGACGAGTTCACTGTCCTGCTTGAGGACATCGAAGAAACCGGGGATGCTGAGAAGGTGGCTGAACGCATCCAAGAGAAACTGCGGACCCCATTTGTTTTCGACGGGCAGGAGGTCTATGCAACCGCGAGTGTCGGGATCGTCTCAAGCCCCGCGGATTACCGCCGGGCGGAGGACCTTCTACGCGACGCTGACACGGCTATGTACCAAGCTAAAGAGAGAGGCAAGGCACGACATGAAGTCTTCTCTCAAGAGATGCGCCACCGAGCCGTAAAGCTGTTGCGTCTTGAGACTGATCTTAGGCGTGCCGTCGGACGCGGAGAGTTCGTAGTTCACTATCAACCTATCGTGTCGCTCGAGAGCGGCGAGCTCGTGGCCTTTGAGGCACTAGCGCGCTGGGAGCATCCCGAGAGAGGGCTGACGTCTCCCGAAGAGTTCGTCCCACTCGCCGAGGAGACTGAGCTTATCGTCCCGATTGGCCTGGCGGTGCTCCGTGAGGCCTGCCTCAAGATGAGCGTCTGGCGGTCGAGATTCCCTGAGCGCCGCCCTATAGGCATCAGCGTGAACCTGTCACCCACTCAGCTTGCCCGACCGGAGCTAACCGAACAGATCAGCCGGGTACTGCGCGAAACCGGGCTGTCCGGTCGCCACCTTCGCTTGGAAGTCACCGAGAGTGCGATCATGCGAGACGCAGAGCTCGCCGTCAAAGCACTGTCCGAGCTACGCGGGTTCGGGATCCGGATGCACGTCGACGACTTCGGCACCGGATACTCCTCTCTGGGACTGTTGCACCGGTTCTCCGTAGACGCTCTAAAGATCGATCGTTCGTTCGTCAGCGGGATGGAAGCGATCCCCGAAAATGCCCAGATCGTACAGGGGATAACCACGCTGGCGCACAGCCTGGGTCTGGACGTAATCGCCGAAGGGGTCGACGCGCCAGAACAGGTAGAGCTGCTAAGGAGAATGGGTTGTGACTACGCTCAGGGCTACGTTTTCTCCAAGCCAGTAGACGCCGAGACGGCCGAGGCGATTATCGACTCCGGTGTGCGGTGGTGAGGTCGTTAGCAGAAATGGTGAAGGTTCTGCTGCTGGTAGCACCGTAACGTCCCGACTCGTAAGCCCAGTCCAGAACCCCTCGCATGCGGGCGCGCAAGGCCGCCACGTATCGATCGAGAGCGCCATCTACTTCTGCTCCGAAAGAAGGAATCAGGGTGCTCGCATGGACAAAATCTATTACCTCAGCATCGTGCATCTCGGCCGCGAGATCGATAGCCTGTTGTAGGGTAAGGCCGTACTCGCCGCGTAGTACCACGATCAGGTTATTGACCTCTCCTGTGCGCAGCTCCTTGGCCAGAGAGAGGATGTCGTTCGCCCAGCAGACGACATTGTGCGATGCCTCGGTCAACCGCACCACTGTCCTGTGCTCGCGTACCTCCGCCGGCAGGTGTACACCCTCGACGATCTCGACCAGCTCTGTGACTATGGAGAGTCCTCCGGTCATCGGACGCATTCTCACATAAGAGTCGAGTTCGGGCACGATCAAGCGCCTGCGATTGGTAGCCTCCCAAAGAGTCGCCTCCAGATGCCCCCTAACGGTGCGGACGAACCTGCGCATCCAAACATCGGAAAGCACGTTTACCCGCAACCGTTCGCCCAAGCGTTCTCTTAGGTCGTGCAACGCGCATGTTAAGGGCTCATCCAGGATTCCAAGCTCGGCGCCTTCCAATATGTCAAGAAAACGGTCGTCTATGGAGGACAACTCGTCAGGACGCTTGCCGGTCTCCGATTCGTCCCTCATATCGTCCTGCAGGAACAACCAGGCGTACCAGTCAGAGATGAGGCGCAGTTCATCCAAGGCAGCGTCGGGATGTGTGCGGGCCACGAGATAGCCTATACCGGTAGCGTCGAACAGCTTGCTCGCTTTCCATCCTGGCGTCAGATCGAAGCGCTGTGCCCACTCCACGGTGCTAGTGTGGATAGCGTCGGCGTGTTCGCTGATCGCCGGGCTAAATGGGCAGTAAAGCTCGGGCAGTACAACTCGTTCTGTATGCTCCATTATGTGGTCCTCTCTTGGTATGGCCTAGGTCATTTATGGACATGGGCCGCCTGTGGCCTGACGGCCGAGGGCACCCATCAGATCGTGAGATTTGCTTTCCGCAATGCCACCTCCTATGTCTCGTGCGACCTTACCTCTATATGAACGTAATGATTAGCACGCATCGAGACGCCGCACATGAACGATCGTCCACTACGCGAAAGAAGATTTCGAGAGAATGCAGTGAGCGATCAAGAGCGCTCTGGGGTCACGGTACCAAAAAGGGAATTCTGTACTGCGAGAATATAAGCGGTGAGGTCCTCCCGGTCGGCCTGACCCGAATTCTGTAGGGCCTCAGTGCCTTTCTACCGAACTGTCGGCCAGCCAAGGGAGGATCTTCACCGCGCTCCGGGCGGGCGGCAGTGACCTAATAGGAGCCTGCCGAGAAGAGAAGGTCCCGTCGCAGTACCGTCCACCGCCCCGGTCCGGCAAGCGCAAAGTGCCGTGACCGCGCAGTGAAAGGAGAAGACGAAGATGACCGAGACCGTCGTCCGGAGCGATGCCCTGGAGGTGTCCGTAACCGTGGGAGTGGACACTCACCTGGACGAGCACGTGGCCGTGGCCCTCGACCACCTGGGGCGTCGCCTGGATGCTCTGGTGGTGCCCACGAGCGGGACCGGCTACGCGAAGCTTCTGCGATGGGCTGAGTCCCTGGGTAGGTTGGAGAGGGTAGGTATTGAGGGTGCTGGGTCTTTCGGTGCCGGTCTGGCGCGTTTCCTACGATCCAGGAGCGTCGAGGTTCTGGAGGTCGGGCGCCCGAAGAGGCGTGACCAGCACCGCTCAGGCAAGTCCGACCCGATTGACGCGGAGCTAGCAGCGAGGACCGTGCTGTCCGGCACCGCCATCGGCAAGGTGAAGGATACGGAGGGAAGGGTCGAGATGATCCGTGTGTTGCGCGCGGCCCGTCGCTCGGCCGTTAAAGCACGTGCACAGGCGGCCAACCAGCTCAAGGGCATGCTCATCACCGCGCCGGAAGATCTCAGGACCGAGCTACGTGGGCTCACGGTCGCCAAGCTAGTCCGACGGGCAGCGCGCTTCCGTCCTGGAGACCTTCCGGAAGACACTACCTCGGCCACCAAGTTCGCCCTCCGCTCTATCGCTCGACGTCACCAGCAATTCTCTGAAGAGTTAAAAGAGCTTGATGGACAGTTGAGCCGGCTCGGGTTCGAGGTCGGGACGGATCCGAAGGGCAAGGTCGATGTCCGACCACCGGTCCTCTCGATTGATAGCCGCAGAACCGACGAAGGCGGCGGCTGTGATGCGTTCGTCTTCGCTTGCCGCCTGAACGAGGCTGTCGCGAATCCGTCCGCGCTGGGCCACAGTGAACATCGACCGAGTGTCGCACGACGCGTGATGCCACACAACCGCGATCGTCGGCGAGCGATCGATCCACCCTGCCAAGAAGACAGGGCGGCCGGTGGGACGGGGCGGGCAGGAGGACCGGTTTTATCCGACAGCGTTGGTCCTCCTATGAGTCCCAACCTTTACGCGAGGTTTGTTCGTGGAGTTCTTGCCGCCAAGTATGGTCGCGGTATGCGTTACGCACTTTCAACGTGTAGTTTTGCGGAGGAAGCTGGTTCTTCGGTCATCGGAGATGCACGCATAGCCAACTGATTTATTGAGTCGGTCTGGACCCGAGTCCTGGGCCAAGCAGGACCACGAACGCCATCGCCGAAGGGGTGCGGCTCTTTCCGTGCTCGTCAGGGATCTCGCATCCCTAACGATCCATACCAAAGAGGAGGTGCCGGACATCCCCGACCAATCTCTTGAGAGCGCCCCGACGCTCGGCAGGGCTCTTTTCCGCGCTGAGAACTGGACGGGTGACGGTCTTGGGGAAGGGAGGTTGCACCTCTTCTGGATCTCCGCCGGAGGCTCGAAGTTCCGCTTCCAGCTCCGTCACCTCGCGGGAGAAAGCTTCGACCTCCGCCTTCAGGCGCCTGACAGGCCCCTGCTCCAGGCTCTCCAGTTCCTTGGCCAGGGCAACGTACTCCTCGCGTCCCGCAGAGTAATCTCTACCTTCGGTAGCCTTCCAGATCTCTAGAACACCCTGGGAAGCCTGCGTCTGGGCCAGCATCAGCATCAGCTCTTCCAGGCGCTCCTCTCGGGTTCCGTCAAGTGACAGCTTGACTACCCTGGGATGGTTTAAATAGGAATTTGCGCCCTTCTCTAAAGCGCGCTCCGGCGAAGGGACGTTCGGCCGGAGCCGATTCAGGACATTCCGGTAGACATCCGCGGGTATCCTGACCGTCAGCATATAGCTCTCCCCAGGGCATGCATTAATGCACCTCGGCGCCGGAGGAGCTGGTCGCGTTCTTTCTCGAGGCGGGGCAGTAGGTAGCCTTTTATGGCGGCAACTTCTCGCCTGAGCGCGCCGTTCACCATCCTACCCGTCTGGTCGTCGCGGGCGGCCTCGGCCATAGCGTAGTGCGCCGTGGCGTAGGCTGCCTGGACCTGAGCGAGCTCCTTGTACAGCGCTTGGTAGATTTCCTCGGTACCCGTCTCCGCTGCATCAAGCTCCGCTCGTCTCCGCTCGCCCTCTTCGAGATGTAGTCCCAGGAGGAAGCCGTAGGAAAAGAGGTCCCGCTCTTTGGAGTATTCATTCTCCATCTCCAGCGCTTCCCGGAGTCTCTCCGGCAAACCCGGCGGCTCTTCGATACGGATCTCGAACACTTCTTCGCTCATAGCGTCACTCCTCGCGCTGGCCGATGGTTCGTTCAATCGCTCGCTTCCAGGAGTCGCCCATGAATCGGTAGTGGTTGTGCCGGACGTACTCGTCGAGGTCGGCTAGGAGACGCTTTTCGAGTTCCGTCCGTGATCCCGAGACCGCGCCGATGAGGGCAGCAGGAACGACTCTTCCCCGAAAAGGCGGCAACGGGGTGAGGCCGTCTCACGCCGGCAGGACCGCGTGCTCGGGTTTGGTCTCGTGGGCCGAAGCCACCACGACCGTCACCGTCTGATGTCCGAGGGCGCCGCCGGCGCCGCTCCTGATGCCGCGCCGAAGATGCGCCGATAGGAGTCTTCACCATAGCTGGTTGGCAACGGCTCGCCTTCGACGAGTCGGAACGTGCGCCCGCCATCGGGCTGCCGTTCGGCGCGAAGGAAGAAGGCTGTGTCCAGCCTTTGGCGGTAGAACCCGTGCGCCAGGTCGAATAGATGAGTGACGAAAAAGATTTTGATGCCCGCTTCTATCAGTGCACGGACTACCTGCCGCGCGATCTCGGAGCCCTCTCTTTCATTTGTCGCCGCGAATGACTCATTGCACAGCAAGATGCAGTTTGGCGTGATCTCATCAGCGATGTCGCTCATCCTGCCGAGCTCCTCATCGAGCTTGCCGCTCTTCATGCTCGCGTCTTCTTCCCGCTTGTAGTGCGTGAAGATGCCGCCTGAGACGTTGGCGCGGAAGGACGCGGCCGGCACGAACATCCCACCCTGCATCATCAGCTGCGCCAGACCCACGCTGCGCAGGAATGTCGACTTGCCGCCCTGGTTGGCACCGGTGATCATCACGAGCGCCTTGTCTTCGGCGCTCACGTCGTTACCCATTACTCGCGCTTCGAGGTTCAACGTGAGGCAGACGTCGTAGAGTCCCCGGGCCGAGAGCACGGGTCTGCCGACCGGCATCGGGTCGGGAAAGCATGTGGGCTCTCCCTTTTCGACGAGCCGCTCATGCAGGTTCAGACATCCGACGTAGAAGGCGAGTTCCATCCGCAGCATGGTGAAGAAGCTAAGGACGTGATCTGTCGACTGGGCGAGCGCGTTAGCGACCAGGTTGACCCCCTGCCCCCGCAGCCTGGCCAGCGCCCTGAAGCCGTTTTCGTCCCGATCGGCGATCTGGAAGCTGTAGCCCGGACGGCCCCCATCGGTAATACTGTCGGCGATCCGTTCCAGCCAGCTCTGCTCGGGAGAACGGTGAAGGACGTGGCGCGTGCCCTTGTTTCCCTTGCCGATCTCAGCACTCATCAGGACGCCGCGCCGGAGCTTGAGCTCCTTGAGATGCTCGTCTATGGCCGCCAAGTACTCGTCGTCGAGTTCGACGGCGAGCATGGCGAAGAACCGCGCGAAAGCTTCCGAGTCGAACTTGCTCGCATGGTCGTCGGCGAGCTGCCGGAGTTGCTTGAGGCTGTCCACGAGCAGCTCCAGCACCTGAACGGACCTGCTCAGGATGCTGTCGGGAGAGTCCCTGAACAGGCTGCCATATACCTTCCGCTCGCTCTTGATCGCCCCGACCGCGATGTCATACATCTGCCGGACGATGGATGTTTGTTCGAGGCAGTCGGCCAGCACGCGCTGGCGGTAGACAATCGCATCCGGATCGGTCACGCTCGTGAGGATAACGTTCTTGACGACGTCGAACAGGAACGGATCCCCATCCGCTATGGCGCCCATCAGCGTGTCTAGCTCGAGGTCCTGCGTGAGTGCCTCGTGGTTCGGCGGTAGCTTCCGTTCCAGATCAATGTCCTGGTCTCGATGCATGAGGAAGACTTTCATCAGGCGATACGCCTCCTCAGCGAATCGTACGTGAGACCGTATTTCTCGGCGATCGCGGCGGCGTAGGCGAGCCCATCGGCGGGTTTTCGCACGACTTTGTACGTCCGCTGTGCCGGATTGTCAGGGACCACCGTGCTCACCATGCTGACGGTGCTCTCGCTGAGCGACGCCAACTCATCCACGAACGTCACGTAGACGCACAAGAGGTCCAACGCAATTATCTGCTTCATTACCGCCGTACCAAGAACAAGAGCATCCTCCAGTGTCGTCGAGGTGAAGCTCTCGTTCATGATGAGAATACTGTTACCCGTCGCCTGTTGCAGGATGTCGTAAACTCTGACCAACTCATCCTCGAGCTTACCCCTGAGGGTCGCGAGATCTTCCTCCCTCTCAAAGTGAGTAAACAGCCGCTCGGACAGCAAGAGCCGCGCTTTCCCGGCAGGGACGGGGAAGCCCAGGCAGGCCAGGTAATGCATCTGGCCGAACATCCGCGCGAAGGTCGTCTTGCCGCCCTGGTTCGGGCCAGTGACCACGAAAATGCGCTCCGGGTCCTTCAGGTAGAAATCGTTGCACACCACGGCCGAGCCCTCGGGAACGAGTTTGTTGGCCAGGGCGAGATCGAATGCTTCATCGGCATAGATCTCCTTTGACCGGGAGGACACCTGCGGGTAGCAAAACGGCAATCCGGCTATCTTGAACCGCTCGATGTACTCGAGATATGCCAGGTAGAACTGTACCTCACGGTCAAAAGCGCCGATCGTGCTATCGAGATAATCGCGGTGGCGGCCGCAGTACTCATCCAGCGCACCGAAGACTTCGGGATGCAGCCGCGCGACGAGGTCCAGTATGCGGGCTTCGACGTGATTCATGTCCGGCCCGTCAGTGAACTTGACCTGGTAGTTCTTTACCGCCCCTTGCTTGAACTTCGCGAATGTCTTCTCCACCTCCGCGCTGTAGTCAGCTTCACCACCGTACTTGCTGACCTTGACCCGGCTCCCCCTGATGTGGACGGAGTATTTCACTCCAGCGAGAGCCTCTCTTAGCGCTTGCGTCTCTGCTGCAAGTGACGTGAAGCCGTCCGATTCGGTGTAGTCACTGAGATACTTGCGGAACGCCTGAAATCCACGCGAGTTCACCTCGAGATCAGTGAGCTCATCCGCCAGCGAGCGGATGGCACCGCAATAGATCTCCACCGCGTCCAGAAACCAGCGTTCCTTCTGATATTCGTAATGCAGCTTCTCCGCCTGGGCGAGATGCTCGCGCATTCTCCGCATCGTCTGCGCGAATGCCCTCACAGACTCGAACACCGCGTACCTCTCGAGGTCGCGCAATACGTCGTGGCGGTACTGCACGGCCGCGACGTCATGCAACGGAGCGTAGAAGAAGGGCTTGAGGTCATATTCCTCGCGGCCGGCGGTCATTGACTCCAGCACCTGATCTAGGTTCAAGTCAGCAAAAAACGACGGCTCCTGCCGCTCAGCGCCCTCGACGCTGTTTTCGGTACGGTCAAAGAGGATGCTGTGGAATCGCACGAAGAGGCTTCACCTCCTGAGACACTGAAAACGGAGCCCAGCAAAAATGGCCCCTACCGCTGCCAGGGCAGCCGATAGAAGCCATCAGCACCTTCAGGAGGTGCGGTTCCCAAGGCGAGCCTCATCGCCCCTCTGCCTTTATATTCGAATATTATACCCTCTGAGCCCTCGCCTCGCGCCCTGCGCTTACCGGTGTGAATTGCAGCTCGCGCGCTGGCGCCATCGTCCGGTGCCACGCTACTTACCGCGGCTCTCTGTGGGGTTGCAAATGCAATGGTAACAGGTTTACAGTGGAGGCACTAACTAGCAACGAGGCGATGAGGCTCGCTCAACCGCACGCTGGTGCTAATGGCTTCTACCCCGGCAGGACTGGAGTGGGAGCGTTTGCTTTTCTCTTTTCCGCGTCCGGGGTCAAAGGGACCTACGGGACAGGAGGTTGCGCGCAATGAAGCATCATTTGGACGCACAAGCGGCCAAGCGGAAGACATGGTGGATCGGCCACTTGCGGGCTGTGGGTTACGTGAGCGCCACCTTCTTCCTCATCAACGCCTCGTGAATCTACCACGCCTAAAAACGGCTATGAGCAGCTCCTCCCGTAATCCCTCTAAATACGATCGCGACAGGATCCTGGCACTTCTATCCCGGCCCGGGTGTCTCTTCTGTCGGGAAGAAGAGAAGACCCTCAAGTGGTTCTTCTTCTGGTACCTCCACGAAGGCTACCCGGAGCCCGAGAACATAGATCGGATGCGTCGTTCGTGCGGGTTTTGCCCGCGGCACACTAGTCGTCTGCTCTCCGAGAGTCTCCCGCATGTCATCGCCATCATCTACCTGTCTCTGATCTCATCGGCAATAGAGAAGCTGCGGGAAGCGGAGAAAGCGCCCTCTTCAGGACAACTCACCGAGATGCTCGTCCCGAAACAGAGGTGTCCGTCCTGCGAGACCAGAGACCGTAACGTAGGCCACAACCTTCGGTCCTTACGGGCCACGCTCGGCCACCCCGATGTCCGCGAGGCTCTCGGGAGAAACGCGGCTATCTGTGTTCCTCATCTGCTGATGATAGCTTCACATCTCGACTGGGAGGAACTGCGCTACCTGGTAGGCGAGGCCAACCATCACCTTGGGCGAGCAGGGGATGAGAGCGTTCCGGGCGACGCCAATTCGCTCGCGGCGATGATCTGGGGTTTCGATCAGGATGCAGCCTACCGCGAGAATATCCCTGTAACAGATGGGAACGACCGCGATGTCGAACTCGATATGCTGGGTTCCGCATGGTCGCCCACCGTGACCGAGTTGCGCCGGCGTTTCTCAGAATCGGGGTGCTTCATCTGCCATGTGCAGCGGCGCGCTCTGGCAGGGTACTTCGAGTGGTTGGCGAAAGAAATAATGGAAGCACCGATCTACCGGTGGAACGCCGCGTTCTGGCTCTGCCGGGAACACGCTCACGAGTTCGCCCTTCAGAAGAACGAGTTAGCGGTTTCGAAGCTGGAGCGGGCGATCCGCGCGCACTGGTTGGCGAACTTCGAAAAACTCATGGAAGACCTGCGCTACAAGCCCCATGACCGTCTGGTCTTCCGGCTGGCGGAGGGTCCGCGCCGCCTGAGGGAGAAGCTCTCCGAAGACGCCCGAGTCCCCCGTACGCTACAAAGTGAGCTGTGGACGGTCCTGGGGGAGGCCGTGCGGCCTCCTGGCCGGATCTTGCCCGAGTTGCGCGAGAGGTCTCTACGGGCCACACGCTGTCCGGCTTGTGTTTACCTCGAAACGATAACGATCAAGAACGGGGACCTACTTGCGCGAGCGATCGAAGATCCCGGTACGCTGCGTGCCTACCAGGAGTCCTCCGGACTGTGCCTCCGCCACCTGCCGCGGGCGCTGACCTTCCGAGAAGAGTCCGAGAGCGCGAGCAACCTCCTGCGAGCGCAGAAGGTGCGGCTGGAGCTGCTGCAGTGGGAGCTCCGCGAGTATGGGCGCAAGCAGAGCTGGACGCTCAGGTACGAACCGAGGGGGACCGAGCAGGACGCGCCAAGGCGAGCCGTGGCGCAGTATACGGGTGTATAAGAAGTAGAGACGGAGGGGATCACATGCTCGATATCAGAATTCCGGGTCGAGGAGCCCAGAGCTATAGATACCTCGTCCTGGACTTAAACGGGACCCTGGCTCTGGATGGCGCGCTGCTACCCGGCGTGGCCGATCGCCTGCGTGCTCTCTCGGGCCTGTTCGGGATCCAGGTGATAACCGCCGACACCTTCGGCAAGGCCGCCGATTCCCTGAGAGACCTGCCGCTTGAGCTGATGGTGCTTGACGCGCGGGCGCGAGGAGAGGTGAAGGCGGCCGCGGTCGAGAAACTGGGAGGCAGTCGGACGATCGCGGTTGGCAACGGCTCCAACGATGGCGCCATGCTAAAGGAAGCGGCTCTCGGCATCGCCGTCAACGGGCCGGAAGGCTGCGCCCGTGAAGCACTGCTGGCCGCCGATATCTTGGCGCCTGACATAAGGGCGGCCCTGGACCTGCTCCTGGAACCGGAACGCCTGGTCGCCACCCTTCGCCGCTAGGAGCAAAGATGGCCTGCACGCGAACGTTCAAAGCTGGAAATGAGAACGGACGGCCAGATATCCTCGGCTGGACTGGGAAGCGGTCGTGTGACTTGGTGGCGCCGTGGCGCCGTCCCGAGGCCGATTTCTCCGCAACCGGTACTCACCACCAGGTCATCTCGCCATGAGCGCCTCGTCAAACGAACGTTTACGGAGGGTAAAGCGCCTGGCGTTGGCCGGTGAGCCTGGAACGCTGCCCGCGCTGACGGATGCCCTGAACGACTCCAGTATCAGCGTCCAGATCGAAGCCGTGAAGGGACTAGGGGGTTTGCAGACGGAGGATGTCGTCCCCACCCTCCTAGAATACCTGCGTGGCTGCGATCTGGCTGCTGTCGAGGACGTCGCCCAAGCACTCGCCGATAGCGGGCTGCGCGAAGCGCCAGCTGATCTCCTGGATCTGCTCTCCCACCCGGACCACACGCGTCGTTACGCGGCGGCTATCTGCCTGGGTGCCGTGGGGGATCGCGGTGCGCTAGAAGACCTCGTTCGGACGGCCAGGGACCGGACGGGCATGGTACGACGGGCCGCCTGCCGGGCGCTCGGGGAGCTGGAAGACCGGCGGGCCGCGCCGACGCTCACGCTCGCCACCGAGGATAGGGATCCACTGGTCCGCCGTGAGGCGGCGAGAGGTTTAGGCAAGATGAATGCTGGCGGGAAGGCCCTGCGGCGACTCGCCCGAGACCCGAACTGGAAAGTCCGGGAAGAGAGCTTGAGAGCCCTTCCGTCCGTGGTCGGCGAGGAGGCGACCCCCGTTCTTGAGGAAGCGCTGGGAGACGTGGAGGCTCAGGTACGGGAGGCCGCATGCGAGTTACTGGCCGATCTGGGAGAGGTGCAGCCCGTTATCGAGGTCCTTGCCAACGACCTGCTCCCCGAGGTGAGGCGGAGGGCGGCGCAGGCCCTGGGCCGTTCCGGCGACGCCCGCGCGGATTATCCTTTGCTAGCTTCTCTGGCGCGCGAAGGTTTCGAGCTGCGGGCCTTCGTGTTAGCGGCCCTACGAAGCGTCATGGGAACGAGACTTGAAAGGTTTCTGGTGAACGCGCTTGGCGCGCCCGAGGCGCGGATCAGGCGCGCGGCGACGAACGCCCTGGCGGATCTCGGCGCCCGGCGCTACATCCCCGAGATAGTCCTACTCCTTGACGACCCCGATTCCGAGGTCCGGTTCGCGGCGGTCTATACTCTCGGAGAACTGCGGGCCTCCGAGGGACTTCTCACTCTCCGCCGGTTGCTGGTGCAGGAGGACACGCACGCAGGTCTCAGGAGTGCCGCTGCCCACGCCATCTCGAAGATTCCAGAAGGAGGAGAGGTCCTTGAGCGAGCCGCTCGCCATCATTCCCCCACAGTGCGCGAGGAGGCTCTAGCGGCCCTGGCTTCCCGCGAGCAATCGGACGAAGACTGAAACGCACTCTCGACCTATGTCGCAGACCAATGCAAGGAGATGGTGGTCTTGCCCCAGGTCCATCACGAACGATCGGATATCGCTCGAAAATGCGCTCCGATTCTTCATCTCTCCTATCGAAGACTATTCCGGTTTGGCTGCTCCCTCGCGACAAGCAGGAGCACAGGTATAGAAGATAGTTGGACCACCACGGAGAACACCACCACGGCGAGGATCGAAACGTGGTCGTAGAGCACTCCGAGTAGCGCGCTTCCCGCGAACCAGGCCACCCCGTAACAGGCGTTGAAGATACCGTAGGCGTAGGCTCTACGCTCCGCCGAAACCATCCCAACGATGGGCGCGCTCATGAGCGAGTCTTGTATACCCATGCCTATTCCCCAAAGGACCATCCCGACCACGGCGAGGGCGAAGCCTCCCAGGAAAACAAATGGGGCGAAAAACGCCGAGAGCGCCGCGGCGAACGCCAGGACCGGCAAGCCCCCGCGGTCGAACCACCTTCCGAAGACCAGTGCGGACGCCCCGGAGACGGCCATCGCAACGGCGTAGAGGATCGGGATCTCTCCGGCGGAGGCGAGAGATGTCTTCTGCAGATGGAATGAGACGAGTGTGAAGTCCGCATAGCCCAGCGCGATCAGGGACATGGAGGTCAGGTAAATCCAGAACGCCCGCGGCAGCCTTCTCCCTTGTGGTAACGTCTCGCCTCCAGTTTCGAGCTCGCGGGGGTTGGGGTAGAGTCTGCGCCCTGTAGCCAGCACGGCCAGGGACACCAGGGCCGGGATCAGGAGGAACGCGTAGCCCGTCCTGTAGGAGCCGTTGAGGTAGAGGATCACGGCCATCGCGAGAGGCCCGATCATGGCGCCGGTCTGGTCGAGCGCCTCTCGCAAGGCGAAGGCCCACCCCGGCCCTATCACCGTACCAGCGTGGGAGAGCATCGCATCGCGCGGCGGGTTGCGAATCCCCTTGCCCACCCGCTCGAAGATCATCAGGGTTGCAGCGACCTCCCAGTTTCCAGCCAGCGCAAGTAGCGGCACGGCCAGGAGGTTCACAACGTAGCCGATGCCGGTGATGAACCAGTACCTGCCGGTACGGCTGCTGGCGTACCCCGAGAGGAGCCTGACCAGGTATCCGAGAAGTTCCCCCAGCCCCGAGATCACACCCACAGCGGTTCCCGTCGCCCCAAGCACGGCGAGGAAGGGGCCGTTTATGCTACGGGCGCCCTCGTAAGTCATATCCGCGAACAGGCTCAATATGCCTATCAGGACCACGAACCTGAGCGCCGCCGATCTGGAGACGGGCCTCTTTTCCTGGGTCGACAATCTACTCATCTGTTTCATTCCTTCCTACCGGATTTCCCAGCGGCCGTCCGAATGCGCGCAGATCCGGTTCGTCAGGCCTCGTCCTAAGTTCTCTTCGCCAATCTGTTTCGCTGAAACGACACGGCGAGATCAATCAAGAGAGCGAACCCTAGACACGTCCAGCCGGCACCGAACGCTATCCACAGCATCGCTCCCAGGGATTCCAGGTTTCTTAAGAAGGAGATCAGCCCCGCCCAGGAGGCGATGGCGAACGGTAGGATGCCCCATACCGGTAGCATCTTCGCCCGCGCCCCGAACAAACCGAACAACACCGAGCCCACCCCCAGGATGACGAGCCCCACTCGGAAGGTACGGTACGCCGGCGCAGTCATGATATGAGCGTTGTCCACCCCGAACCAGAACTGGCCCACGTCGCCTACGACGGTAAGCAAGATGCCGAGTAGGGTTACGAGGAGTCCCGCCTTCACCCACGTTCCGGCGCGTCCCTCCTGGCACAGGAAGTAAAGCCCGACCAAACCAAGCAACAAGAGAAGCGGCGCGGACGGGAAAAGCTTCCAGAAGAAGTTGGGTGTCTTGAACTTCAGTTCGGAGAGGTGAATCCCCAAGGGAGAGAGCGCCCACAGAACGCCTCCCGCCACGCACCCTAGAGCTCCGAGACAGCGGATAATCCTCGACAATAGTTTTGGCAAAATCCCTCCTCCGTTTCGTGGGCGGATTCCTGGGTTATGGTAGTCCGCCGCATGGGCCTAATAATTGGGCAAAGGCCCACCGGCGTCTTTTAGCACGTAGTCGCTGAACATCCGCTTCACTATATCGGGATGCTTGCCAGAGACGTCCTTTTTCTGGTCCGGGTCGTTTTCGAGGTCATAGAGCTTCGCACTGGCCCCGGTGTTGGTGGAGAACATCGCGTACTTATCGTCGCGAGCCCAGGAGTAGTTGTCGTAGCCTAAAGTGAAGTGGTCTCGCTTCTGGGAGGGCTCCTTGCCATCGAAGATCGGTGAGAGGTCGGTGCCGTTCATCTCTTGTGGAGCCTCTATATCCATCATGGAGAGGATGGTAGGGGCTACGTCATGAGTCGAGGCATAGTAGTCGCTGGTCTTGCCCGCTCCCTTGCCCTGAGGGTGACGCATGTAGAATATGGTGTCCGTGATCTCCGGCCACAGTGCCCAGAAGGGCTTGCCTGTGGCGTTGTGCTCTCCCAGGGCTACCCCGTGGTCGGAGAGGACCATCAGCAGGGTATTGTCCGTAAGCCCCAGGTCGTCTATCTTGTTCAGGAAGTTGCCAAGCCAGTGGTCCATCATCGTAACTTCCCCAGCGTAAAGGGCCCGCATCCGCTTTAGCTGCCGGTCCGTGATCCAACTTGCGTCGGAATAGTTGGGTACGATGGGGTCCACCCCTCGGTAGTCCGGGTCGTCGTAGAGATCCACATACTTCTTCGGCGGGTCCCACGGCTCGTGTACGTCGAAGGAGTCAACCACCAGAAAGAACGGCTGCGCTCCCTGTATTTGCTCCAGGTAGTTGCCCGCGCTCGTGAACACCATCGGTGAGAACCAGTCCGCCTCCGTTTTGCGGAAGTCGGTGTTCGCCACGTACTGACGGACCTTCTCCTTCATGTTCCGGTCGTTGCCCGGAACGGTATCCTTCTTGACCCGCTTGGCAGAAGCCATCGCTTTGGGCCGGTAAGCGTCCTTCTCCTGGCCTCTGATATAGTCGAAGGTGTCGAAGCCCCGCTGGAAGTCGTAGGAGGCCCTGAACAGGTGCAGGGTGTCGGTAACGAGGTTGGTGTTCAACCCTTCTTTCGAGAGAATCTCCGAGAGCATGGTCTGGTGCTGGGGGACCGGCGCCCAGCCGTAGGGCATGAATTCGTCCCCCTTTACGGGGTGAAAGTCCCTGAAGGGCCAGGTCCTTATGCCGGTGTGGATTGCTCTACGGGCGCAGATGGTGGGGATCGACTCGGGGTAGGGGCGAGTGAAGCGCAGGCTGTCCTTGGCTAAAGCATCGAGGTTGGGGGTCTTTATCCACTCGTTACCGTAGGCGCCCACATGGTCGCGCCTGAGCGCGTCAATGATCACCACAATCACGTTCATCCTCGGTCCTCCAGTCGGTAGATAACTGCATCCCGCGGTGGCCGAGGCGCCCAGTAATGAGAGTCCCGCGGTCCCGGCCCCGGCGACCTTCAAGAATTCTTTTCGCGTAAGCGTATTTGTCATTCAGCCCTCTTTGTAATCACGGCTTACAGTAGTTCTTGATGTCGCTCCCGGGATGGGGCCGGGCCGACCTAGGAGCCGATCAGACCACTCCCTACCATTGCGACCAGCTCGCCGCCGAACATCGCGACGATCATGAAATAGATGCCGAATCCGCGGGCATAGGCTTGGATCGTTCTCTCCGGCTCGGTTCGGTGGTTCCGGTAAACGACCGCGACGATCAACAGTCCGGCGAACACGGCAGCCCCGGCGATCAAGACTTCCAGGCGGCCTGATGATAGCCATCAGCGCCCTGCCGCAGAAGGCAACGGTATAGGCCGAGAGATACGAGAAAAAGGCCGTCACCTTCATCGAAATTCCCGACCTTATACACAGATTCCGTGCCGCCAGCAGGACCCACGGCAGAACGAGTCCGAAAGATGTTCCCGACGCCATACCCGCTGCTATTCCCAACATATCATTCCTTTCCGGGTGTCCCCCAGGTCAACCCGCATGGGCTCCAGATGCATCTTATGCTGAGGTAGTAGGCCCATGCGGAGAGCTCGCCAAACTGCGAATCTACGGCCATCCACGCGTCTCCCGTTTTCTCGGAATGGCCCACGAGACTAATCGGGGCTGTACAGATCCACGTCCGCGAGCGTGATGAGACCACAGTCGAGTACCTCCCGCACCCTCGGAAGGGCGCTCTGTATCCTCTCCGTGTCGTCTACGGTTTCCACCACCACAGGCAGATCAGCGTGGAACCTCAAGGGGTGAGAGCTCAGTATCCCGGAGGCCGAGTCGAAACCCATGATGCTCCGGTGAACGGAGACATCGTCGACGCCCGCCTCCCTGAAAGCCTCGGCTATCAGGGCGTGGGCCGGACGCCCTTCGAAGGCGGCGGAATCCCTCAGGTAGATCCTCGCGCGGGTCGCACGGGTGAAGGCCAAGACTTACTCTGCCCCTACCTGTTCCAATGCCACGTCCGAGCAGGCGATCACACCGTCTTTGACCACCCGGCTCAGGAAAGGCAGAAAGCTTTGCACCCGCTCCTCATCACCGATCATCTCCACGACAACCGGCAGGTTCTCCGCCAGGCGCAGGATCTTAGCGGTCGCGACTCCGGAGTTCGCTCTGTAGCCCATGAAGCCCTTAAAGACCGTGGCCCCGACGAGGCCTTGCTCCTTGGCGGCCAGGACGAGCACCTCGAATAGAGGCCGTCCTCGAAAGCGCGCATCCTCCCCTATAAAGACCGTTATCCTCTTTGCAGGCTCCAAAATCTCTCCTTTCTCAGCTATCGGAGTATGACCAATCGACCGAATGTGTCCTTCGCGGGCTCCAGCGGGGTGGCTCCCTGCCTCGGGCTCCCGCTGTGAACTCAGAACCTCGCGTTCGTCCGGCACGGAGACCCGCAGGGGACTCCGGAGACGCGAGTGCGCTTGACCTATCACGGTGCGCAGACGGTAGAGCTATGCCGACGGAGAAGATCACGCCGGGAAGAACCTCCCGACTACAATCACGGCCACCCGCGCTATGGTCATCCCCGACGCCCAGAAGACCGGTCTCCCGGCTCCTTTGTGTCCTAGATAAAGCCCAAGAGCAAAGAGCGAGATCAAGGGTACAAGTAACCCGACGAGCGGCTCACGCCGCAGAAAGAGGACCGGTAGCAGGGGTATGGAGGCGCCGACGAAGGCGGTGACGGAGAAGTTCAGGGCGCGGATCAGAGCCCGTCTCTGTCCGGCCCGGTGGAGGGCCGTTCGCAGGAATCGCCCCCTCTCGGAGATCACCATCTTGCGCTCCACCTCCAGCAGGTCAACGCGCGCCTGATGTAACTCCGTAAAGAAAGAGGTGGTCAGGTTGGTGACTGCGGCGAAGACCCCGGCGTACAGGATTACGTTGCCGATCTCCCCCGACACCCGCGAGGCGAAGATGATCTTCGCGCCCAGCCCGAGAGCTATGATGATGCCGTCTATCAGGCCGAGGACGGCATAGCGAGCATCCAGTATCCGGCTCATCTGTAGATCAGCTCATCGGAGTATCAGTCATCTCGACCAGGCGGCTGCCCGAGACTATCTGATCCACGCTGTGAAGGACCGCGCCCGCGTCGTAGATGGCTTTCTCTACGCCGGCGAAGTCGAAACCGTCGCCCTCGATCACGACCATCAGCTCCATGACGTCTATGTCTATCTCGTTGACGGTCATGTTGATCGCCGCCACACCCTCGACCTCGTCCAGCGCATCCGCCAGGGCGAACATCGACGGCTCCTTTATTGGCTTGTCTACGTCAAGCACTACCCGCCGTAAACGCAACATCTTTTCGCTCCACCTCCATTCGGTTTTGGGCAAAACCTCGGACGCTATTTCCTCAACCACCGACCGCGATATGGAGAGTCAGGCTCGCCAACGCCGCCGAGCGCAACCCCAGCAGCGGACTCAGGGTCCAGTTCAGTACGATGTTGCGCAGCACCTTGCGGTCGAGCTTATCTCTAGCTACCGCGCTACCTACTCCGACCAGGCCTCCAACTATGGTCTGGTTTATGGAGGCGTTGTATCCGAAAGCGTTGATAACCGATAGAGATATGGCTTTGGAAAGTTGGGCCGTACCCGCCAGTGGAACATCGAGTGGCAGAATATCGTGGCCGATGCGTCCTAGGAGCCGCTGTCCCCAGGTAAGCACACCCAATGCCATGAAGAAGCCACCCCACAATCCGGCCAGCCGCGGCGAGAGCATGCCAGCCGTTACCAGTGAAGAGGCGGCGTTGCTCACATCGTTAGAGCCCAGGATGAATGAGCTATAGATCGCCACGGCGATCAAGAACCATGCAAGCACTTTGCTTCCCTTCCGCGCGATACCCAGGCCGAGCTTGGCCAGGAGGAAGCCTAGAGCGAGAGCAACGAGCGGGCCAGCTATCCAGCCGAGTATAATGAGGCTGAAGCTGGCTCCGTGTATGGGCAGGCCTCCCACCAGTACCACTCCCAGGAGTGAGAAGGCGTAGATCTGGATGGTCGAGGTTGGCAGCTTTAAGTAGGTGGAGATGGTCGTCACCACGGCGGCCGCCAGTTGCGCCGCCGCTACGTCAATCGCTGGTGCCTGGCTGACGACATTTGCGTACGTATCGACCACGTTGATGCTGGCCGACACGCTGCCGATCAAGGTGAACACCGCCGCGAGCATTAGAGCTCTGCGCAAAGAGAGTACACCCGAGCCGTAAGCGGTGCCCATTACAGAGCCTGTGTAGTGGCTCCCCATGCTCCACGCGAAAAGCGCGCTGGAGCAGAACAAGAGGATCTGCGCGAGAGTCACGGCCTCACTAACTTCCCCAAGCCGCCAACACCTGAGTGGCGGAGTCGCCCACCCGTTCGCTGCGATCTTCCATAGCCCGGCGCAACGCTTCAACCGACTTCTCATTCGGTCCGAGCTTCTCCAGGGCCTCCACCGCCGCCAGGCGAACTGCTACCGGCCCACACGCCAATGCTGTAATTAGCGCCGTGCGGGATTCCGGATCTCCTATGGTGCCCAGGCCACGAGCTGCAGCGGCAACGAGGTAGGGATCCTTCGCTGACGCGTCCAGAACCTCTATCAGAGCGTCCGTCGCTTCCGGGGCCCTCAGATCTCCCAAGATGGTCGCGGCCCGAAGAGCCGTAGCGGCTTCTGGGTGGTGGAGCGCCCAGATCAGCTTCTGCGTGTAGGTCTCTTCCTCAGGACCGCGCATCGGAGCTCCGCATCTGTCGCATACCTCGCCGCCCCACTCGTTGATCCCCCAACATCGTGGGCAGTAGAGGTTCATTGCTCGGGCTCTCCGACGCAGGAAGCGTCCCTCAGCCCGAGGCCGTCCAGATGCGCCGCCTCCTCGCAGCGGTCTATGGCCGCTTCCAGGCTGTCGTAGATGTCCTTCAGGTGCATGGCGTGGAAGGGATCGCTCCCGAAGGTCATCAAGGCCCCCAGCGCTGCCCAGTAGAGTTCGTCGGCCTCGTCTTCGATTGCGGCCATCGCCCAGATGCGGCCGCTTATATCCTGGCCGTCACCCAAACTGCTCACGCAGCGCAGAAGCCCTTCGGCCGCACGTACCAGGAACGACGCCAGCTTCAGCGCCTGGTCGGTACGTTGATGGATGGCATAAGCTTGCAAGAAGCCGGCAGCTTCCTCTAGGACGTCCATGGCACCGTCGAGGTACCGCAGCAGTGTCGTGATCTGTAGAGCGGATAGCGGCATCGAACCCTCACCGGAGCCGAGACTCCGAAACACGCCCCGGGCCGTCTCGTTCGAAGCGTCGTCTAGAGTGCGCGCATGCTTCAAGTTCTCGTTCATCTTCGAGAGAGAAGGTGTGGAGATGGCTTGCTGAAGCAGCTTCGCCGCAGCGAGAAGATCCTCGCCCAGTTCTGCGGCGCCGCCGAGTAGATCCGCGTCGGTACGGCTATTCCAGGCGTCCAATGAGACCCCGCGCTCCTTTCCGGGTCAACCGGTGCATAGGAGCCATTAGCCTCATCGTCGAGCGGTTCGGCGACCTAGTGTCGCCGCGCGAACTCCATCGCGCTAATAACATACTATCAGCAATCCCAAAAGACGGCCGGCCAAGAAGATAGTCTGCACAAAGGCCTCCACTCTCCACAAAACCGCGCGACGCCGATAGACACGTATGTAACATTACGGTTGCAAGGACAGCGGGAGTCGGGTTAGAATACATAGGCTATCTGAAAGTTTGAGGCGATGAAGCTCGCCGCATAATCGCACTCTGTGCTAATGGCTTCTACCCCGGTTAGACGGGAGTAGGAGCTTTTTGCTTTTCTGCTCCTGTTTCGCAGGCCGGTATGACAGCGAGGACAGGAGCTCGAATTGATGCGGCGGAACCGGTGTACGGAGACGGTGTGATGTTCGGCCAGTGCTACCTCTGCGACACGCAAGGGCGGCCCCCGGTGGCGGTCTGTTGCCGTTGCGGGACATTCGTGTGCCGGGAGCACATTTTTCGGCTCGTGCATCGCGCGCCCCGGAGGCCCATGGCGATTGCCGCCCCGCCAAGCGGGTCTATGACGCGGCTCGAGTTAGTCTGCGAGGTTTGCTACCTGAGCGAACTCGCGGCCCTGGAACCTGTGCGCAAGCGAGCGGTCTAGCCATGCTGCCGCCGGTTGTGCTTCAGCTGCTTCAAGTGCTGACCCTCCTGATCTTCTCTCCCCTGGTTACCGGGGTTATCTCCAGGGCCGAGGCCTTGCTCCAGGCCCGGAAGGGACCGAGCGTCTTCCAGCCCTACTACGACATCTGGAAGATGCTGCGCAAGGGACGCTCGGTCCCGGAGGATGCCTCTTGGGTTTACTTCCTTGCTCCGTACGTCGCATTCGCCAGCTACGTGACCATCGCGATGTTGATCCCCGTACTCACCAGCTTCCCGCTTCCACTCGGATACATGGGCGACATCCTGGGCGGGGCGTTCCTGTTCGCGCTGGCTGGTTTCTTCGTCGCCCTGGCGGGCCTCGACTCGGGGAGCCCTTACGCGGGTATCGGAGCCAGCCGGACGATGATGGTGATGGTCCTGGTGGAGCCGACACTCATCTTCGTGTTCTTCAGCGTGGCGCTCATCAGCAAGACGGACCTACCCTACGTTATGGGAGAGACCCTCAGAGACTCGTGGGCCACGGTCTTCTCCGCAAGCCACGTTACGGCGATGGCCGCCTTCTTCCTGGTGCTCCTGGTCGATACGGGGCGTATCCCCATAGAGAGTTCCTCGTCCACTCTAGAGTTCGGCATGATCGACGAGGCACGCATCTTCGAGCATGCCGGACCAGAGATGGCGCTTCTGAAATGGGGCTCCGCCATGAAGCAGTTCCTCCTTTACACGGTCTTTGTGAACGTTCTAGTGTTCCCGTGGGGGCTCGCCGCGGACGGACATCCCTTCAGCGTACTCCTCGCCCTTGTGTTGCTCCTGGCGAAAATGGCGGTGGTCGCCGCCGTGGTGGTCGGGATAGAGTCATCCTTCGCCAAGCTCAGGCTCTTCAAGATACCGGAGTTCATGGGGGCCGGGTTTATCCTCTCGGTGCTGGCGATAGTCACGTTCTACCTGGGAGGTAAGTGGGGTGGGTATCCTGGAGGCCGCCGGGAGCCTCTCCGCGGTCCTGGTCATTTTGATGCAGTTCGGTCTGTTGCGCTCGCAGGCCATACACGGGCAGACCTCACTGTACGCCTTCGAGTCGTTTTTCGTCGCGGCCTTCTCGGTGGTGGCGGGCATCCTGACCGGAAATCCGGAACTCTACGCGCTCGCGGCGATCACCGTAGTCGGCAAGGTCATTCTGGTGCCCATTATCATCCTGCGGCTCACGCAGGGCCTGGACGAGCACGTGGAGGTGAAGGTGCCGCTGGCGGTGAAGGTTCCCTCCTCACTACTTGCGGCGGTGGTTCTAACCGGTATCACCTACGCCGCCGGGCTCAAGCTGCCTCTCCCCGGTCCTCTGCTGCCTCAGAGCACCTTCTCGACCGGACTGGCGGTGGTGCTTATCGGGTTCTTCTTCATGATCACGCGCCTGAACACGATCTCTCAGCTCATTGGGCTTTTGACCGTGGAGAATGGGATCTTCCTAGCCACGGTCGCCGTGGCGCCAGGGCTACCATTCCTGGTCGGCATCCTCATCCTGTTCGACGTCCTGATCGCCGTGCTGGTCTTCGGCGTGCTCGTGCGCCTATTGGCAGTCCGGCGCTCGACTATCACGACCGATCCCCTAAGACGACTGATGTGCAATGAGCTAGATCAGTAGGTCTGCCAGGTGGCGGAGCGGTCGACCGAGGGAGTCGTTGATCCTTTGTCCACAGGTGTATGCTGCAACCTTGGCCGCAAGGCGCGCCAGCAGCCCGGCGAGGGTCTTGGCTCGGTGGCGCTCCAGGCCGAAGAAGTCCTTGAGCTGGCAGATCACTCCCTCTATGATCTGGCGCTTGCCGGCGGCCCATTGGCGATCCTCCTTCGACCAGACCCGGCGGTCGCGGGCTATGAGGGCGTCGCCTATGGGCCGCTCGTCGAAGGCTGCCGTAGCCAGAAAGAAGGCGCTTACCACTCCCTTCGGGTCGACCACCAGTGCCACCTTGAACCCGTAGACCCACTCGGTCTTAGAGGCGTTCCTCCCGAAGGTCGCCTGGCGCCTGGCTTTCGAGGAAGGCGCTCAGTGGCTTGTGGAGATGCTGGAGAAAGAGCGGGAGTCAATCGCGCGGCAGCTTTCTTACGCGCTGGCGTTGGAGGAGGAGGCGGGCTTGCGCTACCCTCACCACCACCTGTAACTAGCGAAGACAAGGGCCAGGGCCCCGATTAGGACTCCGGTCTTTGGTATGAAGTGGCCTTGCCGATTACAGATTTTGTAGAAACGTTATCTCATCGGCGGTAAGGTGACGTTTATAGTCCCCGCCTTCCGAGCGTACCACTATGTCAATGGTCTCCTGGCTCCCATCGTCGTAGCTGAGGGTGACGTTGGCACTCTGGTCAGTTCCTAGCTGAGTAGTGCTGTTGACTGCGGCGCTTGCTAGTGGCGGTGGAGAAGCCGCGGTGTTACGGGCAATCTGTTTCTGAATCCACTCATCCTCGGTGAAGACGGCCTGAGATTCTGAATCGAGCATGAAGTAAGTGGTCGACCAGTCCTCACGGCCTACAGCCTCGTAGTAGGAGGAGACGAATGAATCCACAGAGGAGGCTACAGTGGATGTGGATTGTCCTTGAGAGGTAGCTTGTGATGATGGGCTACTCGGCTGGTTGCTGGCCTGCTCTGCATCCTGGACTGTCCACTTGATGATTGACGATCCTGTGAAGATAATGAACTTTGGCCTCTCACCTTGAGGCGTTTGGAAGGTGATCCAACCTCTTACGCAGTCACCGGGTGTGAGCGTAGTGTCGTTCAAGGCTGGTTCCTTAACTGCTATGTCCGCCTCTAAGCGGGTGTTATCAGGCATTTGCAAAGTAAAATCGAATGGATTGAATCCAGCAGATTTACTTGGGGTGGCGCACCCCTCGACATCGATAGCCGCAAATTCTTTGCCGGGTTCGGGCTTCGTGTACTCGTCAGGAGGAGGTATGGGTGACTCGTACGAATAGACGGTCAGCTTGTTACCCGATTTCGTACTCGCCGTGTCACCCACATTGAGGTCGGAGTTTGCGCTTGCACTCGATGCATGCGTGATGGACCGCGCGGTCGTCTTGGGAGGTGCAGCAGTCGACGCTGTTGGTTCCGAGACCTTCTTACTGGCATCCATAGAAACCTTCTTACCAGTATCCACTGGGCCACGGTCCTCGGAGCTGCACGCATTCGCTATCGCAATCAACATCAGCAATGCAATTACAACGGTTGCCTGCCTCATACGACGTTTCCTCCAAGCAAACACAAGGTGATCTAGGATTCGTTAGCAGCGATCCGCGAAGCGCCCAATAGAGGTGGCTACCCTCGCGCCCTCACTACTGCCCACATCGTTGTTGTAGATGTACTGCCGCGTGAGCACGTTGGAATCGGCTGCGTAGCCGCTCTCGAAGGTAATTGCCCGATGGGCGCGTAGCCGAACTCCAATCCTGAAGGGCTCGTTAGTGCGCGGCTGGTAGATGGAGCCTATCTTCCTTAGCGTGATGGTGCTCCCCGTGTTGTTGGCGACGTAGGTGGTCTCCGGGTTGGTCGTACACCGCACCGTAACCGTTACTGCCGGTGCCGCCTCCGCTGGCCGCGGGGAGATCCTCTGCACGTCGGTCGTGGCCGCGATGGCTACCATAAGTACACCTACAAGCAAAGATACCGATACAACCGACCACACTCGCACCTATTACCTCCCTCTCAAGGAATCATCCGGAAAACGTACTCAAGATAACAACCTCAACGACTAGCTGCAACATTTTTTCTGAGGATTCTTGTCCAGTTTCATCGACACAGGTTCGATCTCGGAGCGTCTCTCGCTCGGCTTGGCATGGAAACGTAGCCTGAGAGCGTGTGGATTGAAACGAGTATGTTTGTCTTGGAGTAGCCACTTGTTGAGAAATATTGAAGCAGGCTGGGAACCTTCAAGCCTCTGGCCTTCCGCTTTACCAGAAGCGGAGGACGGTACAGAGAAGCACTTGCCGGTAAGATGTGAAGCATGAGCAACGTCCTTACAATCCTGGCAGCGGCACTCGTGGCTATAGGATGGGTTGGGGGAGCTTCTCTGGTGGCCGTCGCCGCTCTTGCGGAGAAAGCGCCGCGCGGTTGGGCTCTGAGAGAGTTGGCACCGGGTCGGACTCGAAGGCTCATGCTTGTGGCGGGGCTGGCGCTGCTTGTAGGATCCACGATCCTACTTCAGATCGTGGATTATCTTCTGACTCCTGAGTTTTAACGCTGGCATCTAGTAGTCCTTTGAGGTCCCGGTCTTCCGTTTGCGCTAAAGTTCTTTTAAGATTGATCTAATCAGCACTACATACCGTAGAGCAAGGCACTAACGGCAAGGGAACATATGGAGCGTATCCGGGCATGGTTCGGTGGTCTGACAACCGTCAAAAAGGTGCTAGCAATTGCCTGCGCCGTGTTGCTCTTTGTAGTGATTAGTCCCCTGATGGTCCCGCTGTCGGGCTTGGCGTTGCTAGTCAGTCTGGTGGTGGTCCTCTACAAGGCTTTCAGACAGCGCCCGTTTCGCGGACCAGGAATCTTCCTTCTCTGTTCGCTGGTCGCACTGGTCCTTGCAAGCGGTGTCTCCAACGCTCTTTACGGCCCTTCGACGGACCAGACAAGTAAGGAGACTAAGCCACCAAAGCAGGCGCAAACGGCTCCCGAACCAACTACGGAAAAGACAGAGGCCACCAAAGCTAGGCCGGAGAAGACGAAGGCGGAGAAGACGGAGAAGACTGAGAAAGCTGTCGCCAAACCAGAGCCGAAGCCTAAACCCAAGCCCAAGCCAGAACCGAAACCGGCGCCGAAACCCAAACCGAAGCCTCAACCGAAGCCTCAACCGAAGCAGAAATCTGCCAGCACCTACGATGCCAGAGTTACTGTGACGCGAGTCGTAGACGGGGACACCATATACATATCGCCTACGGTGAACGGCAATGACGAGATTAGGCTCATTGGCATAGACACACCGGAGACGCACTACCCCGGTAAGCCCGTGCAGCCCTACGGCCCGGAGGCTTCAGACTTCGCTACGTCTACTCTGGAAGGTAAGCAGGTTGGGATTGAGGTTGGAGAGGAATCGACGGACCAGTACGGGCGGCTACTGGCATACGTCTATCTCTCGGAGAATGATATGTTCAACGAGGACCTGGTGGAAAAAGGCTATGCCCAGGCTTACCCCTACCCGCCGAACACAAAGTACGCCAGCCGATTCACCAAAGACCAAGAAACGGCCAAACTGGCCGCTCTCGGGATTTGGGGATTGACTCTAGCGGAGCAATGCCAGCTCACCGACCGGGGCAACGGCATAGGAGAGGGCTCCGCTGGGTGCGCGCCATCCTCTCCCGCACCCGTTCCGGCACAACCAACGCCGGCCACCACTTCCCCGCCCGTGGCCGATCCTTCCGCACCTGTCCCGACCGGGGCAGACGGAGGGTACAATTGCAGCGACTTTAGTTCGCAGGCCGAAGCGCAATCCTACATGCAGCCTGGAGACCCGGACGGGCTGGACACGAACCATAACGGTCAAGCCTGTGAAGATTCGTTTTAGACAGGAACACGGTAATGAGCGACAGCCCACACCTAAAGACCCTCGGTGAGATAGAGCGGGAGTGCATACCCGGCCTCGTGGAGGTGCTCCGCACGGAGGGTATCGAAGGTGTGCGCTATGCGCTCTGGGACATGACCGGCTGGCATGAGCACTATGACCCTTGCATCTGGAGGAGTAGAGCTACCGAGGAACAGAAACGTGTGGGGTGGGAGATGTGGGTACGTATGGAGAAGATCCTCTGTACGGTGCTGAATGCGGCTCACGAGCGGCAGATAGAGGAGACTATGGACGCGCTATCGGAGGGACCGGAGAGTTTCTACAAGAGTTACCTTGACAGATAACCCTAACCTCGCAACCGTTGCGGGGTTAGCCTATCCGGGGGGTGTACACGCATAGGTTAGTCGAGAACTTTAGCCTTCCTCAATAGTTCGCAGGAACTCATCACTGCTTAGTGGATCCGCTCCTACTTCTTCGCCGTCTCGATACTCACCAATGTAGAAAATACACTCCGGTGTGCCCACTTCTTCATTGTCTACGATCAGTGCTATCGAGTGGTCTTCTAGTGGTGTTGGCTCGTACTCGGAGTCGGGTTCCTGCCAGTCGATAAATCGCTGTGCGTCATCCTCGCTGTCGAAAACGCATAGTCCCGCCTTTGTGGGTTGGCCCGAAGTGTCGGGTTGGGTCGGCATACAAAGGAACCCTCCGTATTCCCCCGAGCCTTGCTCCGGCGGCACCTTAATAACAAAGAACCACATTACTCTTGGCAGTCTACACCCTGGAGCATATCTATTCACTCGCCCTTCCGAAAATCGTGGCGCTCGCGAGCTACTCGGAGAGGTCCGGGATCTCCTCGTCGGGGTCTACGTGTACCGCGAAAAAGGACCCGCGCCACGTCGGGTCGGAGGAGTTAATGGCCGCCGTGGTCAGCGGGTGCTCCGGCGAAACGTCCTCTCCCTGGTGTGAGGCTCTCAGACGAGCCATGTTGTCCATAAACGCATCGTAGGCCGCCTCCTTTGGGAACTTCTTAGCCGTGCCGTCCTTCTGGGGGATAACGATCATGTCCTCCTCCGAGGCGCGCTCTAGGCTCTTGAGGCGCCCCCTAAGACTCATCGCCGCCCTGTTCGTCCATACGGGAGGCAATCTCCAGCACCCGCCGGAACTCGTCGGCCGGCAGACTTGCTTCTAACGTGTCCAGGAGCATGGTGATTTCCTCCTGGACGCGTTCCTGGACACGTTTTTCGATGCGGCTTTCCATTGCCGAGAGTCGCCTATCCATATCCAATGCTATCTCCCTTCTGGTGCTCCAAAACGGCCTCCAACTCTTCAAGGCGTTCGATGAGCTCCTGTTGCTCTCTGACCCGAAGCTCCGTCGCGATGGCCCGTATGATGGTGTTCAAAAGCTGTCCCACGACGGCGGCGTCGGCACGGTTCGCACCGCCGGAGAGCACGCTGTCGGCGAGGTTGGATAACCTGCGTTTTAAGTCGGCAAGCTCGGCAAGCGGACGGCCCCGCCCGCCGCGCTTACCGCCGCGCTTGCCGTGGCGGCGCCTCTCGTCGGCGCTTGCGGGATTGTGGGCGTAGCACCACTGCGAGCCGTCTATAGGTGTACCCTTGCAGGCCGTTCCCGCCCGCGTAACCGCCGCGCATTTGGCCATTAGGTATTACCCCCCCCTCTAGGCCCCGCCGGCCCGAAGCGGGGGCATCAGCCTGTCGAGGTCAGGTTTCTGGACTACCCGCCCCACGTCGCCCTGGCGCTCCAGTACCTCTTGCGGAAGCCTCTGCGAGTACTCCTGGTAGAGATCCCTCGCGTCCGGGGCTGCCTCATCGAAGTACCGACCGACCAGATGGCCCGCCCCGCGAGTGTGCGCGGCGACGAAGGCGGCTTTGGCAAGGTCCTTGTTACCGGCTAGTGCCGCATAATCCAACATGGATGCGAGTTCGGATTCGCTTGCGGTAGCGGCGCGGGCCGCAGCGTCGGCGTTCGCCACCCCGAACAGGCGCTGGGAGAGCGCCTTGACCCGTGCCTCGTGCTCCTGCCGAAACGCCTCGGTCTGCGTCGCGTAGGCGTCGAAGGCTTCTCTGTAGGCCTCGTCTGCCTTCGCACTCTTCTGCTCATACAAGAGCTTCATTCGCTCCTGATCAGAGAGACGGTCGAGGTAGCGCCCCTCGTCGGGCTGCGCCTCCTGTCGTATCCGCTCGGTGGCGTCCAGGTAGCCGACCATGATCCGTGCGGTCTTGCTTGCGTGCTCGGCCTTGAGCTCGCCGATGGTCTTCTCTTCGGTCACGCGGTTCTCTGTCATCGTGGTTCCTTTCGTGTAGTTGATTACGGCCTTAGGTGCCAGCCAGGGCGCAAGTGTTTTTTCGCAACCGACTCCGGGACTCGGGCGCACCCCTCCATAAAGCGGATCGGGCCGTCTTCGGTTAAGTAAGTGACGTCCTTGTGGTCAGCGGGCGAGACGAGCGTTACGAACTCGTCTCGCCGCCTCTTCGAGCTCGGGGTGATCTTCTCTGTCATGCTTCCCGTCCCTTCTTGACTTCGCTTTGCCCTTCCATCAATGCTTCCGCCCTCTGGTCGTACTCTTCGGCCCGCCGCCTGAGACTCTCGGCTATGCGGCGGAAGTAGGCGTACCATTCGCGGCGGATTTGCTTCCGGTTCTTGGCGTTGTAGCGCCTCACGGACTCTGCCCACGCCGCCTCCGCCGGGCGCTCGGGATTGCCGTTCTGCCGCGCTTGTCTCGCCCGGTGCTCTATGAGCCTGTCCAAGTCGGTTACTGCTTCCATCACTCTCCTCTCTCTCGGAACATCTCCTCATCCTCAAGCCGGTTGTTGAGTTGTTGTGCGGCGATCCGGTCCAACCTCTCCGCATCTTCCGGCGGCTTCGCGTTAGCGTTCGGGATCCGGCGCACCACTGGCCTCCTGGACGTGATCTGCTCCCATTCTCGGCGAGTGGGCTGTCGGTTTTCTCGTCTCATGCGGTGCCTCCCCATACACTTCTCAGTACGTCGCGCTCATCCCGTTCGGCGAGCTTCATCACGTGCAACTTCTCCGGGTCCATGTGCCGCTCGATGCTGTCCCTTACGAGGCTTCGCAGGACCGCCGGTGGAATGGCGTCGAGTTCCACGGAGTCAGTGCCGTGCTCACGCATGAACTTCTTCGCGCGAGAGTCGGTAGTCTTGGTCGGACGCGTAGGCAACCCGTACTCATCTATCTGCTCCCGGTTCACGGCCAGGCGCTCGACATGCACCTCCGTAGGGTAGGAGCGTCTTATAAGCTCGGCCGTCACCGTGTCCGCAATCCCAAGCCCCGACGGATCGAAATCGGTTAGCAGGTAGACGTAGGTTGGACGCCCGTCCCCACTGATAAAGTCGGCGGCGCTCTGGAGGTAGCTGACGCTTGCATAGCCACGGGTTACATGCAGATCGAGGCCACACTCCTCCACGACGGTCGGGACCACTACACCGGCGAGCGCGTCCTTCTCAAGCCAGACCTCGACGCTAACCGATGAATCAGCCCAGTAGTCGCGGCGGTAGAACTCGGCAGCCACGCTTGCATAGTCATCGGGGCCGTCGTAGCGATTGTGTCCGCGAACTATACGGACGTTGTCAGTAATCCAACCATAAGGGACCTCTCCCGTCTCTCGGAGCTTCAGGAGCCTGCGCTGTACGAGCTTGTAGCCCCTCGACTCGTCTTTCGGGACCAGGCCCCGGACCACCGCCTGGTAGAAGACCTGCCGGACCGTGGCGGGCTGGATCTCCGCGACGATCTCGGCGAGCGTGTAATCCAGCTCCTCAAGCTCGGCTTTGGTGCGCCGGACGCGTTTTATGGGGCGTGGATCATAAACGCTCATACCGTCGCTCCTTCTTTTAGCCGGTACGGGTGGTTCGGATCGCATACGTAGCAGCCGATACCTCCGGGATATTCGTGTATGCACATCTCACTCTCAAAACCGCCCGACAAGCCCGACACCTGCTTTTTACCTCTGTTATTTGCCGTATCTATGGGGTTTACGCTGGCGGTGCCCTCATCCGACACCACGTTATCGGCACCCGACACTGTGCCGGTGCCTTGCATATCCTCAGAGTGTCGGGCGGTGCCTTGCTCGTGTCGGGTTGAATGCCCGACAGTGTTTTCCGCATAGGTAAGCGGATCGTCGCTCTCATCTTGCTGCTGTCGGGCTTGTCGGGCCGATTCTGGAGCAGGATGAGCCTCTTCCCACCAGTGTTTGACCTGCTCGGGACGCGGAAAGCCAACCAGCAAATCATCCTTGCGCCACCACGAAGGTTCGGCGCCGGAGACGATATCGAGGCCGCCTTCTACCTCACGAAGGAGTTTCACGCTCTTCGTGAGGTAGGTTTTATGCTCCGCTACCGTGCTGTGATGTACTCCGGCTTTGTCAGCTATCTTCCTGAGTGAGAAACCTTCGAGGGTACTTTGAGCCGATAGCTCATACACAGCGTCGAGGATCTGCCGGTGTGTATCGGAGAGGTTCACCACGGACCGCTCGCAAGTCGCCTTGAAGAGCCGGTAAGCTGCCTCGTAGTCTTCCGGCGTAGCGACAATCGCTCTCTCACCGTTCGCGAGCTCCAGAACCTCCCTGTTGCGCTGCTCTAGCCAGGCGTGCGCGAGCATCAATCCGAGAAGGTTGGTCCAGAGTCTTGCTCCATGCGAAACCTGGTCCGAGTTGAAGCAGAATTCTTCTTTATCGAGCGGAAAGACGACGCGGCGGTTTAGAGTGAGGCTCCGCAGCGCCACACACCACGCCTCTATTTTCGGTTCGTGGTCCTCTCCGGCCTGGTCGGGTAGAAGTTGGCGGCTAACGGCCCGGCTGTGCTGTGCCACCCTTCCCTCATAGTCTTGAAGTTCCGCCACCAGCATCCTTGTCTGCAATTGGCCGTCGAGCTTGTTACGGACGGTCGGTATCGTGATGGAGACAGGGCCCTCGATGTTTAGCTCCTGAGCTGCGTTGCGGCCGTCTCCGTTCTTGTTGACCGTCAGGTGAGAAGCCTTGCCGCCGGAGAGCACGGGACGGAGTGTCTCTACGAGTAAATCCGTCCCTTCGGCCTCGTTCGGATAGAACCACTTGTGCCGGAAGATGCCCGGCTCACTCTCCGCGCGGTAGAAGAGGCTCTTCGCGCTCGCGCTCTCGAAGGCGAGGTAGAACTCTTCCGGGAGCGCCGTCGCCACAGCGTCACAGATGTAGTTCTTCCCGCGTCCTGCCTCCGCGGTAAGTATGAGGTTAGCTCCGGCGGGCCTACCGCCCGGCAGCGCCGCGAGTTGCGCTCCGAGGGAGACGAGAGTTTGAAGTGAGAGAACGTCCCGGTCTCGGACCACGCCTCGAATTCGCGCTACGTCCTCCACGTAGCGTTTCAGGACACCGGGTGAGGATACGAGGGCTTCCGCCTCTTCGGGTAACGGCCCCTGTTCATGTTCGTCTTCTCCGGCCTCCGTATCTTCTCTCTCCGATGCGGCAGCAACCTCTCCTGTCCTCAATGTGCATATCTCATTCAGAGCCCTCTTCAGTCTGCTCACGTCAAAAGCGTAGAGTTCTGATGCCTCGTTCGCGTAGGATTTACGGCTCCCGCTCTTAGCCAGGCTGACTTCTGCCGTATACGTCCCGAGAGCCTCTTCCGTAACAGCCAGGACGCCCGACAATGGACTACCGTTCGGGTTGAACTCGAAGGAGAATCCTTCGGCCTCGTAGAGCTTCGCCTCGCTCGTCAAGACCTGCTCCACACCCGACGAGCCCGGCAACGCTTGAGCTTGATGGAGACTTCAGGATCTACCTCACTACGAAACTCCGCCCAGCCCCGCCCCGAGCAATGGGAGTGCTCGCAGTGAAAGAAGAGGGCTCCGTCCGCGTACTGCCCCACCCTCGTGCCGCTGCGGTCGCCTCCGGTATGCTCATGTTGCCAGGGACACACCACGCGAAACACTCGCCAGGCGCTCCCATCTACGATCTCGCCTAAAACCGTGACGCCGGAAGTTGCCAGAAACTCCGCAAGGTCCAGTCGCTCGCCCGGTACGCCCGAGTATGGACCCTTTGGTTGCTGCTCCCGGCTCTCCGGCTCGGAGAACTCTTCGGCGATTAGAGCGTCTAGCTCCTCTTGGCGGCTCTCTATAGTCTCCCGGACGCCTGAGAGCGTCCGGCCCGTAACCGTAAAGTAGCGTCCCGAGTCGTATATCTCAATGCCGGGCTTCGAGCAACGTCCGCCGTTTTTTCGGCCTCGAATCCATATCCTCAAGCCCTCCCCTGAAGGCGTCATCTCTGTGTAGGAATCGAACTTTTGGACCAACTCTGTGGCCTCGGAGGAGATTTCGCCGCTCTCCGGGTCTATGCACTTGTCGAGGTCTATCCCGGTGAACTGGTCTTCTTTGGTCACGACACAGCCGATACCATCGAATCGTCCGCAGGTATGGACCGACAATGCTTGCTTGAACGTCGTCCAGGTCTTGGGGTCGGTAGAAGAAGCCCGGCGGCCGTTGGGGCTATACGGGACCTTTGTCAAGCCGCCTTCGGTCTTCCTCTCCCACCTCCACAGGACCCACTGAGCAAGCGTCTTCAAGTCTTCGGGCATGTTCGTGAACTCCGCAGCGGTATTCATGAGCGCCTCTTGAGACGACTCAAGATGTGCCCGGCGTGACGGTCACTAAGTGGGAGGTCCTCGGCAACTCTGTACCAGCGCACACGCTCCGACTTGCTCATACCCCAGGCGTGGCCTATGGCAGCCAGGCGCTTATACGACGCTCCGCGGTTTTGTTCGTGACGCAGGCTATCCAGCGGGTAGCAGTCGGCCAGCAGAGACAGCAGGCGGCCGCATGGCATCCCCGTAGCTCCCATGCCGAGCGCCGTGCGGGTGACCTCCTCGAAGTCCGTACCCGCCCGGTACGGGACGCGTGGCTTGTTATCGGGTGTCGGTGCCCCTTGTTTGGTCTCGCCTGTACAGACGTGTTCGCGGATCTCCTGAGTCCAGATGAAGAGGTTGTGCTCTCCGCCGGCGTCCGGGTGGACCCGTGCGATCAACTTACGCCACATCTGCCTATCATTCGGCGGGAGAGTAGGCGTGCGGGTCATATCGTCGCCCACTCCGAGAGAGCGACCGTGTGTTCTGTCCGGGACCTACTGTATACTGACCTTGCGGCGTGAATCATTCCTAGATCCTTTCATGCCGTCGGGGCCGCTTGAGGGAGCGGCCTTTTTCTTTGCATCGAGTAAGATCTTGTAGACAGCAGCGAGTGCGGACAGCTCCGCTTCGGGCGTGGCGTCGAGACGTGGAGAGTAGGTAATGCGAGGGCTACTCATCCCAGTACGTCTTCAGCGCGCTTCAGCTTACGGGGCCTGGAGCCGACGCCCATGCTCTTGAGGAGAGCTATATCGAATTCGGAGTAGATGCGGCCGTTGAAGTCGCGGCGAGCCGGTGGGATACGTCCCTCACGCTCCAGTGTTCTCAGATGCTTTGGAGTGCACCCTATTCTCTGTGCTGCCTCACTGATGTGGTGTCCTATGCTGTTCATTACGAACAAGCATAGGCTTCCACCTCTGGACCCATTGTTTAATTTTCGCCCAGATTGTAACTTTAGCTATTACTCTTCTTTGTTCTTCGGCCTACCTCGCGTACTGCCCATCGCTATATACTCCAATACGTCAGTAGTGAACGGCTTGCCTAGCGCGAAGCCAACTTCCTGCATGCGCCTTATCACGTCGCGCAAGTATGAGCGACTAATGCCGAGTGCTTCCGCGAGGTCCCGCTGGCCCCTGAATCCAGGCTTCTGGCGCAGTCGTTCAAGCCGTATGGGTATAGTTAAATCCACAGTGCGGCCGCTACTCGAATAAGCTACGGCCGCGAGCGGCAAGGTCTCGTCGCCATGCTTTGGAAAGGGATCTTCGTTCTGCTGTGGTATTGCCCGCAGCCACGCCAGGCTGCCAACATCGGCCCGCAAAGCGCAGGTTCGGTTAGGCCCATACCGCCTTGCCGCTTCTTCTAGGTTTTCGTCGAGCCACTTCCGCAGGTCCTTCAGAACCTTAACGTCTACTCGGGAGAGGACGTTCCCTCGATCAGAAAACTTTCCCGGCCCGCCGTTGTGGGACTCTAGTTCGAACAAGTCCCACAGCGATGCGCTGTCCGCTGAGGGAGTCTGTTCAGATGTTCGCGACCAAACTTCTTCAACCGCTTCGAGTACTTCATTTACCCATGCTGCGTTACCCGGAGTTCGTATAGCGTATTGATGCTGCTGTACGCATTTACTGCAAAGGGCGCCTTCCTGGCTAACGCCCACGGGACCCGGAGAGCCGGCTTTAGTCACGTGTACGCAATTCATGCCTCTAGCGCATCGGGGTTTTGCTACACTTCCCATGAGTTGTGGCGCGGGCTTCTACTCTAGCGGAGCGGCCCGCGCCGCCTCCTCTCCTTAGACTCTCGCCAATTCTAACCGCTCGGCGCCCGAATCCGTGAGCAAAGCCCGGAAGCATAGCTCGGTATTCTTCGTGTTTTGAGAGTCACGTCGAGACGTTGTGAAGCCCGAAGAGTTGACCGTTCTCGGAGACTACCTCGCTTGCAAGCTCGACTGCGGTCTTCTCACGGCTCCCGATTCCGAAGAGTATTCCAAGTAACTCGGCGCTTGAGAGAGCTTCCGCGCCTTCGGAGAGGAGCCGCTCGCGCGGCCTCAGCTCCGGCGGGAGTTGCTTTATCGTGTATCGGCGTCGCTCCATAACCACCTAAGAGTACCAGCGGACCTCAAAGCTTTCGAGCATACGCGTGGTCATCGCCAGCGGCAGCCCAACGACGTTGGTGTAGTCGCCTCCGATCCACTCTATAAAAGCCGCTGCCTGTCCCTGGATCGCATATCCACCGGCTTTCCCAACTCCCTCGCCAAGAGCCGCGTAAGCGGCGATCTCCGTGTCGGATAGTTTCCTCATCCTCACGCTCGTGACGGCGTGGCGCACCACTATCTCATCCCCACGTACGACGGCGACGCCTGAGTGGACCTCGTGGACGCGGCCTTGCAGCGACTCGACCATCCCGGTTACCTGGGCGGCATCCTTCGCCTGACCGAAAATCCGCTCCCCTTCGGAAAGCTCCCGCAAATACACAACCGTATCTGCTCCAAGAACTATCCTGTCCGGTTCATTCGCAGCCACCGTGAGCGCCTTACCACGAGCGTTGGCGAGGACGGTATCTTTCGGATAATCAAGCGTCATCTCGGGGAAGCCGCTCTTGCGGGTCTCGAAACTGTAGCCCGCCTGATGGAGCAGGTCCACCCGGCGGGCCGATTCGGAGGCCAGTATGAACTGGAAGTTTTGCAGCTTATCCGAAGAAGAGTCTGAGCTCGCGTTCGGCGCTCTCGGGGGAGTCGGAGCCGTGGACGAGGTTGTCCGGCATACTCAGGGCGAGGTCGCCGCGGATGGTGCCGGGGGCGGCGTCGGCAGGATTGGTCGCGCCCATCAGGTTACGCATGGACTTGATCGCCCCCTCCCCTTCTATCCGCATCGCGACGACCGGGATGGATGTAATGAACTCGACTAGCTCTTCGAAGAACGGTTTTTCGCGGTGCTCGGCGTAGTGCTCCTCGGCAAGCTCACGGCTCACGTCCATGAGCTGAAGGGCGCGGATATCCAGACCTTTAGCCTCGATGCGGCTGACGATCTCGCCGATCAAACGCCGTCGCACACCGTCTCCTTTTACCAATATCAGGGTCTGTTCCATTGTCTCTCCTATCTACCAGCTAATTTGTTTGCCGCTGCGCTGATTAGTGCCGCAAAATGGACAGGTCTCCCACTCCATGCTCAGCGGTTTCTCGCAGTTTACGCAGGGCTTTTTCAACTCCCAGTTGCAGTTGGGACAGATCAGGTAATCCTTCTCCACGATGTTACGACAGTTGGGACACAAGAGAACCCGATTGCGAAGCTCACCTTCCAGGACCGCAAGCTCTAGCTCCCGCTCGCGCGAGTCGAGGAGATACTCCGGCGGGCGCACGATCAGGTAGATCAAAGTCCCTATAAACGGGAATACGACAGCCACGATTCCCCAGAATATCTTGATAGCCCCGCGCCGGGACGCATCGGTGTAGGTCCAGTAGATGAGCGCGACCCACAGGCAGACAAAGAGCAGAAGCAGCGACTGTCCCGCGATGCGTAAGACCGGACTCGCAAGGAAATCCTGTATTACCTGGAAGGGGTCGGAATTCTGCAAGAGCAGGGCGACGGAGGTGAGCATTACAGTATGAACCTGATCATCGCGAAGTATCCAACTACAAAAGACACGACAGCAATCAGGATAAGCAAGACCGCGAGCTTTAGAGAGCCGCTAACCCTCACGTAGAGCTCCCAAAACCTCGGCGCAAGTGTAGAGCGAACCCGTAACCAGCACCACTCCATCCACTTTCTCTATCTCCTCTACCATTAGATTCAAGGCGTCAACGGGATATGTTATCATCCTCGCCCGCATTCCAGCGCGGTCTCTGGGATCCCATTTGCCTTGGATCCACCTGGGGTCCGCCGCTCGATCGCTTCCTGGCCGCGTCAACACCAGCTTATCCGCTCCACGCTCCAGGGCGGTAAGCATACTTCCGATGTCCTTATCCCGCAAGACGCCGAATATTACACCTAGCGGACGCTCACCGTAGAGCTCTTTAACGCCAGCCAGCGCGGCTTCAAGACCAGAGGCATTGTGTCCGCCATCCACGACCACCGGAACTCCTTCTACTTCACGCACCTCGAAACGGCCGGGCAGAGCGCCCGATACCTTATGAGCAACCCGCTCCCATCCCGACGGGTCCAGCGTTCGGCCTAATATTTCCCGCGCCGCCGCCACCCCGACTCGAACGTCTTGCACAGCAAAGGGCGCCAGACCGGCTAGCGAAACGCCCGCTGGCGCCTCCGAAGAAGAGACCCGGACCAGACGAGCGCCGGCTCTCTCTACGGCTTCCTGGGCCAGTTCGACGACAACGGGTTCGTCCGTGCCGAGTATCAGGACGGCCCCGGAGCGCAGGCTCGCCAGCTTCTCGCGGGCGATCTGCTCGACGGTCTCTCCCAGGTACTCCGTGTGATCCAGGCCAACGTTCGTAAGGACGACAGCCTCCGCCGCCGCCGCCGAAGTCGCGTCGTGGCGAGCCCCCAGTCCAGCCTCCAGCACGGCGAAGGAGAGCCCCACATCCCGGAATAGCTTTAGCGCGCCAGCGGTGAGCAACTCGAACTGCGACGCAGACACTCCGTTCTCGTCGGCGGTCTTTATTACTTCGTTCATCACGTCCGCGAACCGTACCTCGGAGACGAACTCGCCATTGACCATCATCCGCTCGGTGTAAGAGAGGAGATGCGGTGAGAGGTAGACTCCGGATGGATAACCGAACTCCTCCAGCGCCGCCGCGAGCGCCACGGCCGTCGTACCCTTGCCGTTGGTGCCGACCACCTGGATGACTCGCAGGTCCGTCTCCGGGTTGCCGAGCAGCTTCAAAAGAGCCTCGATGCGCTGGAAACCCAGCGTGACTTGCCGGCGGCGGTCCAACTCCTCGCAAACGGCCTCGAAGGCCGAAACACCAGTCAAACGCGGGCTAGAGATATTCGCCGAGCCTTTGGGTTAGGGTTTCTAGCATTCGATTGTTTACGTCCAGCTTCTCGCGCTCTGCGGCAACGACAGACTCGGGGGCGCGTTCCACGAACTTCTCGTTGGAGAGCTTGCCGTTGGAACGTTTTACTTCTCCTTCGACGCGCGCTATCTCTTTCTGGAGACGTTGGATCTCACTCAGCCGCATCTCCTCGGTCAGCGAGACTTCGACCACCACGTCTCCGGCATTCAAGGCAGCCTTCGCCCCATCCAGACCCTCTACCAGCCGCACGCGGGCCAGAGTCTGGAACACGGTGGGCTCAACTCCCTCCGGCAGCCGCCCTTCTAGCTTGCCGTCAACCTTCGAGTCCGCCCGGAAAGACCGCACGGCGGAGACGGCCCGCTTCGTCCTTTCGAGCATCCGCCCGGCCTCTTCATCTTCGAGTTCAGGGCTATATGTTGGAAAATCCTGCCGTACAAGCAGCTTTTCCCCGCCCAGCACCTTCGACATTTCCTCGGTGGCGAATGGCATTACAGGGTGCAGGAGCTTTAGTATCCCCGAGAATACCTCGCGCAGGACTCGCGGTGTGGCGGGCGAGGGGGCGGCCTTGGCTATCTCGATGTACCAGTCGGCGAACTCGTGCCAGGCGAAGTCGTAGATTAGACGCATCGCCTCCGAGAACTCGCACTCTTCGAGGAGTGCATCGTAGTCTCGGGCGGTATGGTTAAACGTGGAGAGGATCCAACGGTCCGAGCAGGAGAGTTCTCCTGACTCATCGCCTTCCGGGTAGTTCACGATGAAGCGCGTGGCATTCCAGAGCTTAGTGACGAAGGCCCGGCCCATCTCCGCCCGCTCGTATGAGTAGGCGAAGTCCTGCGTCGAGGACTGATACAGCAGCCCGAAACGCACGGCGTCCGTGCCGTACCGATCGAAGAGTTCCAGCGGGTTTATCGTGTTGCCCTTCGACTTGCTCATCTTCGTGCCATCCCCGGCGAGCACGATGGAGTGGACGTTTATCTTCTCGAACGGAACCTTCCCCCTGAAGCGCAGGCCCATCATTATCATCCGGGCGACCCAGAGGTACATGATCTCCCGCGCCGTACTCAGAAGAGTCGTTGGATAGAAGTACCCCAGATCCCCGGACTCTTTCGGCCAGCCTAAAGTGGCGAACGGCCACAGTCCGCTGCTGAACCAGGTATCCAGGATGTCCGGGTCCTGCTCGAAGCCCTCGCCCGGAGACTGCTTGGAGGCCACGACCTCACCATCGGGACCGTACCAAATCGGGATGCGGTGTCCCCACCAGAGCTGGCGGGAGACGTTCCAGTCGTGGATGTTTTCGAGCCACCGGATCGTCTCGCGTCGCCAGGAATCGGGGTAGACGGTGATCTCTCCGTTCTTCAACGCCTCGATGGCGGGCTCCGCAAGCTCCTTCATCGAGATCCACCACTGCTCGGAAAGCCACGGCTCTATCACCGTTCCACACCGGTCGCAGTGTCCGACCCGATGGTTGTACTCCTTGACCTCTCCGAGCAAACCCTCGGAATCCAGCCGTTCGGCCACGGCCTTGCGCGCCTCTTCCCGGCTCATCCCCTCGAACTCCGCGCCGTTGCCGTTGATCGTAGCGTCCGCGTTGAGCACGTTGACCGGCTCGAACCCTAGCCGGCACCCGATCTCGAAATCGTTCGGGTCGTGGGCGGGCGTAACCTTCAGGACCCCGGTACCGAAGCTTGGATCGACGTAGTCGTCCGCGTGGACCTCGATCTCCCGCTCCACGAACGGCACCCGCACCCTGCGCCCGACTAACTCCGTATACCGCTCGTCGTCCGGGTTGACGACGAGCGCCACGTCGCCCAGCATGGTCTCCGGGCGGGTGGAGAACGCCTGAGCGTAATCTTTGCCGTCCGGGCCAGGGCCTTTGCCGTCTACGAACGGGTAGCGCAGGCCGTAGAGCTTGCCCTCGACCTCCTCGTAGTTGACTTCGAGGTCGCTGATAGCGGATCGGTCGTGGGGACACCAGTTGGCGATGCGGTTACCGCAGTAGATGAGGCCCGCATTGAATAAGTCTATGAACGCCGTAACGACGGCATCCACGTAATTGTCGTCCATGGTATAGCGCAGCCTGCGCCAGTCGGCCGAAGCCCCGAGCCGTTTTAGCTGGCCGAGTATCTGGGAGCGGGACTCCTGGGCGAACTCCCGGCACCGCTCCACGAACTCCTCCCGGCCAACGTCCCAGCGCGTCTTGCCGTCCTCGCGCTGGAGCTTGCGTTCGACGACGTTTTGTAGAGCGATTGACGCATGATCCACGCCGGGGAGCCACAGCGCCTCGTAGCCCTTCATCCGCGCCCGCCGGATAAGCGTATCCTGGATGGACCCGTTCAGGGCGTGGCCCATATGCAGCGCGCCCGTCACGTTCGGCGGCGGCATGACGATGCTGTAAGGCTCCTTGCCAGAGTTAGGGTCGGCGTCGAACGCGCCGGAGCGCTCCCACTCCTCGTAGATTCTCTCTTCTACGGCATTGGGCTCGTATGTCTTCGGTATCTCGGCCTGGGTCAACTGGGTTTTATCTAGGCGGTCTCTTCATACTTCGCGTCGCCGGTACCCGTCACGAGCGAAGGCTGCACGCCTTCCTTGACGGTATCCGCATCCACCACGCACTTGGTTACGTCCGACCGGCTGGGAAGCTCGTACATCGTCGGCAGCAGGGCCGTCTCCAGAATACTCCGCAGTCCGCGTGCTCCCGTTCCACGTTCGAGCGCGAGCTCGGCAACGGCGGTAAGCGCCTCGTCGGTGAAGTTCAGGTCCACCTTGTCGTAGCGGAAGAACTGACGGTACTGGCGCACCAATGCGTTCTTCGGCTCGGTAAGGATGCGGATGAGGTCGCTCTCCTCCAGAGTCCTGAGCGTCGAGATGACCGGCAGGCGGCCGACGAACTCGGGAATGAGACCGTATTTCAGCAGGTCCTCCGGCTGGACGTGGGTGAAGATTGCACCCTTCTCCTCCTCGACCTTCGTCGTGGTGTCGCTACCGAACCCGATGCTCTTCTTGCCGATCCGGTGCTGGATAACCTCTTCGAGACCGCCGAAAGCGCCACCACATACGAACAGGATGTTCTTGGTGTCTATCTGGAGGAAGTCCTGGTGCGGGTGCTTCCGTCCGCCTTGCGGCGGTACCGATGCGACCGTACCTTCCAGGATCTTCAGGAGTGCCTGCTGCACACCCTCGCCGGACACGTCGCGGGTTATCGAAGGGTTATCGGACTTGCGGGCGATCTTGTCGATCTCGTCTATGTAGATGATGCCCGTCTCGGCCTTCTTCACATCGAAGTCGGCGGCCTGGATGAGCTTGAGCAGGATGTTCTCCACGTCCTCGCCCACGTAGCCGGCCTCGGTTAGCGCCGTAGCGTCGGCGATGGCAAATGGGACATTCAGGATACGGGCGAGAGTCTGGGCGAGCAGCGTCTTCCCCGAGCCGGTCGGCCCCAGGAGCAGGATGTTCGACTTCTGAAGCTCGGTGCCATCGTTCGGTTCGGGGCTCATGCTAATGCGCTTGTAGTGGTTGTAGACCGCCACGGCGAGGACCTTCTTCGCGTCCTCCTGCCCGATAACGTACTCGTTCAGGATGCGGTTGATCTCGCGGGGCTTAGGGAGGTCGTCGTCCTTCAGGACCTCCGGTCCCGAGAACTCCTCGTCGATGATCTCATTGCACAGTTCGATGCACTCGTCGCAGATGTAGACGCCTGGGCCGGCGATCAGCTTCCTCACCTGGCGCTGGCTCTTCCCGCAGAAAGAGCATTGCAACTGGTCCGATGGATCCCTCATGAGTTACGGCCTCCCGAGCTTTTTACCGCTTGCAAGTCCCCTTCTCCGTTCGACCTAGTGCTGCCGGACGATGTGGTCGATGACGCCGTACTCGACGCTCTCTTCCACTCCCATTATGTAGTCGCGGTCGGTGTCGCGCTCGATCTTCTCGTATGACTGGCCAGTGTTCTCCGACAGGATTTGGTTGAGGCGCTGCTTGGTCATGATTAGCTCCTTGGCGTGGATCTCCACGTCCGAAGCCTGTCCCGCGAGCCCGCCAACGCTCGGCTGATGCAGCAGAATCCGCGTATTCGGAAGCGCGTTCCTCTTGCCCTTAGCCCCCGCCGCGAGCAGGAACGCCCCCATCGAGGCCGCCATGCCAAGCGCCGTCGTCGAGATGTCCGGCTTCACGAACTGCATCGTGTCGTAGATCGCCAGTCCCGCCGAGACGCTACCGCCCGGCGAGTTGATGTACAGGTTGATGTCCTGCTCCGGGTCTTCGCTCTCCAGGTGAAGTAGCTGCGCCATGATGGCGTTCGCCACCTGGTCGTCAACCGGCGTCCCGAGGAAAATGATGCGATCCTTCAACAGCCGTGAGTAGATGTCCATCGCGCGCTCGCCACGCGGACTCTGCTCTATAACGTATGGAATTACACCTTGCGGATCGTAGTAGCTCATTATTTCTCTTCTCCTTCGTTAGTTTGCGCCTCGGCCCCAACCTCGACCACGGACTCTTCCTCTTCGCTCTCTTCTTCGGATTCGGACTCTTCCTCCTCCGGCATCTCCACGGCCACGGCGTTCTCCACCAGTAAGTCGAGCGCTTTCTGGCGGGCTATCTCCTCCTGGAGCAGCGAGTAGGTGCCGTTCTTCTTCATAGTCTCGAAGATCTGCTCCGGCGACCGGTCGGACTCCTCGGCGAGGTGGCCGATCTCGTGCATCATCGCGTCCTCGTCGGCCTCTATGCCCTCGGCAACAGCGACCGCGTCAAGCACCAACTCCTTCTTCACCGTGTCCTTGGCGTCGGGCCGGACGCGCTCTTCCATGTCGTGGTGACTCGCCCCGGCGAACTGGTAGTACTGCTCGGGCTCGACGCCCTGCGCCCGGATGCTCCGCTCGAAGCTCTCGACCATCTCGTGAGCCTTCTCGTGGACCATGACCTCGGGGATCTGTGCCTCCGCCTTCTCGGTCACGGCGTCCAGCACCCGCCCCCGGAACTCGCCTTCGACGCGCTGCTCCACCCCGGCCTCTAGCTGCTCCCGAACGGCGGCGCGGAACTCCTCCAGCGTCTCGAACTCGCTCGCCTCCTTGGCGAAGTCGTCGTCCAGAGGCGGGAGGTCACGCTCCTTTATCTCCTTGAGATGTACGTTGAACAGCACGGCCTGACCCCGCAGCGACTCCTCTTGGTAGTCAGCCGGGAACGTCACGCCGAACTGCTTGCGCTCTCCGGCGTTCATCCCGACGAGTTGCTTCTCGAAGTCTTCGAGAAGCTCGCCCCGGCCGATCTCCAACATGTAGTCCTCGGCGTCTCCGCCCTCGAGCGCGCCGCCGGTCAAGCGTTCGCCCTTGAAGTCTATGATGGTGAAGTCGCCCTCTTGGGCAGGACGGTCCTCGACCGCGGCGAGCGTGGCGAACTGCGCGCGCATCTCCTCGATCTGCTCCTCCACCTGCTCGTCGGCCACCTCGACCTCGCGCTTCGGAACTTCGAGGCCCTTGTACTCGCCGAGGGTGGCCTCCGGGCGGACGTCGACAGTGGCGGAGAATTTGAAGCCCTCCTTCTCGTCCAGGGGATCGTCGAAGTGGATCTCCGGCCGGTCTATGGGCCGCAGGTCGGTCTCTATGACGGCGTTGGAGTACCAGTTCGGGAGTTGCTCCTGGAGGGCCTCCATGTAGATGTAGTCGCGTCCGAGGTGGTTCTCGATCACACGCCGCGGCGCCTTGCCTGGACGGAACCCCGGCACACGCACCTGCTTCCCCAGCTCGCGGACCTTCGCCTCGACGCCCTTCTTGACGTCTTCGGGAGGAACCTCGACCTCCAGGCGGACCTTGTTATCCTCAAGCTTCGTAATGTTCGACGTCATACGCTCCAACTCTTCTCGACTACCAAATCCCGGCACGGGCAGTGCGAGAGGCGGGACTTGAACCCGCACGCCCTAAGGCACTAGATCCTAAATCTAGCGTGTCTACCATTCCACCACTCTCGCTTGCCTTACTGATCCATTTGAGTCCCACGGCGGGATTATAACAGCCACTTCTTTCCCGCCCGCCTCCCAGACACCCCTTTACGCTAAGGGCGCAAGCATTCTCTGCCGCTCCTGTCTAATCGCGAAACTGCTGAAGAATGCGCTCGTTTACCATCCGGTCGGGCTCCAGGACCTCGTCTCCGTTTGGCATGGTCTTCGGCGTACCCTGGAGTTGCGCGGATGTCATCGTCGCATGACGGCCCTGCTTGATTAGGACTTGTCCGAGTGAGATGGCATCTTGAAGTCCCATATCCGTCGTAATGTTTTTGTTCATAGTAGTCGCGATCTCCGGCAGCTTCTTTACCGTGTTCCATTTGAGGGCCTGGCTTCGCAGAGCCGCGACCATCTGCTGCTGGCGAGCTATCCGGCCCAGGTCTCCATCGGGAGTTCCCCGATACCGGGCATACATGAGCGCGCGGCGGCCGTTTAGATGCTTGACTCCCTCATCCATGTGCCACGTTGCCGGGAACTGGCCCTTTACGTCTACCTGGACACCGCCCATCGCGTCTATCACGGACGCGAAACCCTCGAAGTCCACTATAGCGTAGTGGTCTATCGGTATGCCCGTGTAGTTCTCCACGGCCGGTATTGTCTCGTTAATGCCGCCGAACGAGTACGCGGCGTTGATCCTGTTCTCCTCTCCCGGCTTTATCTCCACCAGCAAGTCTCGCGGTATCGAGAGTAGCTTCACGCCCCCCGTATCAGGGGAGATCCGCACGAGCATGATCGTATCGGAACGTACCCCTCCGCCCTCTTGCTCGCTGTCCGGACGCCGGTCCACGCCCAGGACGAGTATGTTCAGGGGCTTTCCCGAAGTCTCCTGCGACCCTCCCCGCAACTTCTGGAAGGAAGCCGGGGCAGCGTTCACACTCCGAATATTGCGGCCGTCCGGCCCCCGCGTTTGCTCCCCCGGAAATACCCCCGCCTCGACCCCGGCAACGACTACAAGCACGATGGCGACCGCGAGCATGGGTACGGCCCACATCCATCCGCGACGGCGGACACGGCTTGAGTTTTGCGTATATCCCTGGAAGTCCCTCACTTACGGAAGTCTAATCCCCCGCCAACCGCATGGCAACAGAGGATACACGTATATCAGGACTACGGCCTCAGATTATCTTCTTGCGCGTCAGATAGACGAACATCCCGATGCCCAGTGCGGCGCATAGCGCAAGAATCCCATAGAAACCGTAGCGCCACTCGGTCTCGGGCATGTGGGCGAAGTTCATCCCGTAGATGCCGGTTATGAAGGTGAGCGGCAGGAAGATGGTGGACAGCGCGGTCAGCCTCTGGACGCTCTGGTTGATGCGCCGGGTCTGCTGGGTCGTGTAAATGTCCAGAGATCCCGTGAGGTAGTCGCGCATCGTGTCTATCATGTCTATGACCCGGTAGAGGTGGTCCCGAACGTCGTCGTAGTAGTTCCGGCTCTCCTCCGGGATGAGACGTATGGTTGGCCTCATCAATATGCTCACGACGTCCTTCGATGGCACGGCCAGCCGGCGCAGCGCGGTGATCTCATGCTTCAAGTGAAACAGATAATCCAGGATGTCCTCTGGAGCATCCTCATCCTCGCCAAGGAGCTCATCCTCAATACCGTCCACCATCGCCGAGAGCCGGTTCATGATCGGCAGATACTCGTCCACCACCGCGTCGAAGACCGTATGCGCCACGTTCGCCGGAGAAGCGGAGACGAACTCACTCCCCGACAGAAGCCGCTGCCTCACGCGCGAAAGCTCTCTCAGAGGGCGGTTGTGAATACAGACCACGTAGTTCGCCCCGATATACATATCCACCTCGACGGTCTGAACCCTGGGCTTTCGGGTCTTCTCCGAGAGATGAAAAGAGAAAAGCGCCACGAACAGGTAATCATCGTAGATGTCCACCTTCGGCAGATGGCTCCGGGTAAAACAGTCCTCAATCGTCAGGTCGTCGAACCCGAAGACCTCCCGCAGAAGCTCCCCATAAGGCCCTCGCTGTCCGCCCTGCGTGGAATAAATATCGCACCACACCAGAGACCCTTCGTTTGCCAGGTGTTCGGGCAAATCCTCCAGACCAACGTCGGCCCGAAGCTCTCCCGAGTCCTCCAGCACCAGGAGGTCCACGCTCTCCGGAATATTTCGCGTCCGCTGAGATTCCATAACAGACCTATTCTACCGCTTCCATGCCCGTAATAGCTAGCAGCGGTGCGGTCTTTACTCGGACGCTCCATGATCACCCAGACGATGGACACCTACTCGCACTTTATGGACAGCATGGGCGGGGACGCCGCGGGTGGCCTGGACGAAGCGTTCGGCTAGTGAGGAGTCGCTACGCCTCCGAAACTTCCTCAGACTCGCTGGAGTAGAAGTATTCGGTCTGGAGCAAGCGCCGGGCTATGTACCGCGCTTGAGTACGCCAGATCCCCGCCTGCTCCTCGCCTTCGAGTCGATCGGAGATTATGTCAGCGTGGCCTTCTAAAGGATCCTCGCTATGAAAGAAAGCGTGAGCTACCTTGGCACGATCATCTTCGAGGCTCTTGAACGCAGTCCAAACGGACTCGCCCAATCTATCCGTCGGGAACGCCTCGGATGCTTCTTCCCCTTCCACCACCTCCGAAACTACGCTGGGGCGGCTCACCTCGTCTGGCGACTTCCCTTCCTGCTCGATGATCCACTTGCGGCGCAGCTTGATGATTCCCTCTGCTATGCGGTAGAAGCACAAGAATCCGTAGTCCACACTAGAAGAGTTGACGCCCTCCCTGTAGAGGCGGGTAAAGAACTCATAGTGGGTCAACTCGCCGTAATTCAGACCATCCCCTAGGAACTGCTCGGGATCGAATGTCTTCTCTCGAAAGTCGTCATCCTTCACGCCGCCCAAAGTCAGGGTCGCCAACTCGGCAACGTTCATCTGTAGGACCTCAATTGGCATGTCGTACCTGTAGGAGAGGTCACACAAAAAGGGGCTGAGGAGACGATACGCCTTCTTGTGGGCATCTTCTACGCTCTCCGCCCTAAGCACGGTGCGTATCTTGCCTAACCTTCCCTGTCGGTTGGGCACGAGTTCGAACGCGGTGTTTCCGTCCTCATAAGAGGTATGCACGATGGACAGTGCTCTCACGGCACCGCCTTCTCCTCTCACTTCGGGTAACCAGAGGTGCGAGTCGCCCTCCATCATGTTCGGATCGGTCACGTAACGGAGGGGATGTTAGGGGAGCCGCGGCGGGTAAGGGTCGCCGTCACCTGATAGGCACCTTCATAGCCTGCGGGTTCTAGCATACCGCCACCCAACGGGTGATCCTCTGCGTATTCGAGACCGATCATGTACCAGCGTCTGCCGGGAAACGTCGACTCGTACAGCAGACGGTATTCTTCCGGCTCTCCAGGCTGATCCTCCTTCCTCGGCGAGCGGGCGATGCGGTCTATGTCCTCTTGGGTGAGAATACCCTCCTCCAAAGCTCTCTCCCGCAACTCCTCGTAGGGCTTGTAGGATCCGGGCGGCAGCACCGGCCCGGTCGGACTTCGGACAGGGACAACCGCACCACCCAACCAGTGCGGCGGGGGAACGGCGTTCTTACTCGCAAGAGCCGCGTCGAGTGCCTTGCGGCCCCCATAGGTAACCATCAGAACCGCCGGCGATCCCTTGATGGCGAGCCAAGAGAGCCGCTCCGCTCGCCTAGCAACGTCAATCACCTAAGGACCGAGCTCCTCGCGGGCCTCGTTCTCTGCGAGTCTGCCGCCGTGAGCAGTCTGTATGCGATGGATGAGATCCATCGCTTCTTCCATATCTCTCTCCCACCGCATCTCGACCACGAGAAATCACCCCTAACAAGAGTTTCTAAATTAGCGCTATTGGTAACCCGCTGACCAACCGCCGTCCCTGGTGGCGTCAGCGTGGTGTCAAAAAGATCCGGCCTAGACGCCGGGCTTGGCGCTTGTCCAGCAAAACATAGGGTGACCGACGGGGCTCGAACCCGCGACCTTCGGGACCACAACCCGATGCTCTGCCAACTGAGCTACGATCACCACGCGCAGAGGAGATTCTACCAACAAATTGGCGCGCCCGGCAGGACTCGAACCTGCAACCTGCGGATTAGAAGTCCGAGTAGAGACTCTGTCAGTAGAGTCTATTAGGTTCGATAGGTTCGGAAAATAGGCTTATGTATAGGTGAAACGCCCTCTCGTGTCATATGCTTAGTGTCAACGGAGTACGTTACGGCCATCCCGGTTGCTGTACGGTTGCTGTACTTTTTTGTGTGCTGTGATTCGACATCGGCTGAGATTGCGTCCTATATAGAAGAGCGGATAAATAATCGTGATGCCGAATACCACCACCCCAACGGAAACTACGATGCTCGACAGGACGGAAGGGTGATGGGAGTAGCTGTATAGACTCTGCATACTGCATCCCTCCGAGCGTCCGGCGTCCTTACCGCTAGTCAACCTCCTCCAGTTTGCTTATACGCCATTCGCTGCTCTTTTGCGGGTTCCCCGATATGCGTGCTCGGTACATGGTGATGCCGTGTTCTCTCGCAATCTCTTTGGCATCCTCGTCGTAATCGGTGGTTGTGAAGAAGTATCCCTCCACCCCGCGCTTCTCGCTGTCGGCTTCTATGTCATCAACAAGATCCATCCTCTGTACCAACTTTGCGACTTCGGAGTGCGTGACGAGCTGTGTATTTTTCATCTTACACTCGCCGAGGCACACCACCTCTTCATCTCCAACCTTCCTGAAACCGTACACGTCAGGAGTCTTGACCTTTCCCGCCTTAGTTATCTTCTTACGCTGCTCGACTCGTGACCATCCCAATGTCTCTGAGGCTATTCTGCAAGATTCGACTTCAAACTTAGCGGTTCTATAATCTCTTTCGAGCTGCCGGTAACCCTCAACCTCGCTTATCGCAAATGGACTCTTGCCCTCGTCTTTGTAGCGCTTCTCCAACTCCTGCTGGTTGTTGAGCTGTCCGAGCAGTTCATCGGCTAGCGACCTGATGTGCTGGCTGGCATACTCAGACTCAGAGGCCTTCAAGAGCACATCTCGCGCCATAGTTTTCTTTCCTTGCCTTGAGTAACAGTAACCTAGAGGAGCAAGGAAACCCGGATTGTTGGGCTGTAGCTCTAAGGCTTCCTTGAAGAGAGGTTCGGCCTTCTTGAACTGGCCTGTCTGACTGTACAAGAATGCGAGATTACCTACGGTGACCGCGTCTCTTTTCTCCGCAACTGCCTCTAGCGCAAGATTCTCAGCCCGCTCCAGGTCGCCGTGCAGGCGGTATGCTGTCGAGAGACTGTTCAAGATAATGTGAGAACCGAACTTCCCCTTGAGAGCTTCAAGCTCCGCTATGGCTGTCTCGATATTGCCCATCCGCATCAGGACACCCGCCCTGGTATGGCGGGTGCCTTTATCGTCGGGATTGGGATGAACCTTTTCCATAATCCGCTTAGCTTCACTGTCACGCCCTAGTTCAACGTATGCGCCAGCGAGCTTGACCTCCAGGAAATCGTCTCGGTATCCCAGTCTCAACGCGTTCTCCGCGACCGATATCGCGTCAGGATGACCTAAACGAAACTTGCACCGGGCTTTTAGACCCTGTGCTTCAGCAGCATTCACGTTCATCGCTTCCGCCTGATCCGCGAGTATCAATGCGCGCCCGGGTTTATTTAGGAACGCTAGAGCGCGCCCCATGCCGACGAGTGAGTCGAATTTCGCCTGCTGCGGCGAAGGGTAATCTTGAAACGTCCCAAGTCCTTGTCCAAAAGCGGTAAGCGCCTCTTCGTACCTACTCAAGCGCATGCAACACTCTCCTACAAGCAGCCACGCAAAGCAAAACGTGCTTCTCAACTCTACGGCTTTCCGGGCGAACCTTACAGCCTCTTCGTATTCCCCGTCGAGAAACAGTAACTTACCTAAATGGGACCACGGTGAAGGAAGCCGAGGGAAAACCTCGGTAAACTCTTTGGACTTGCTCTTTAATTCCTCCGTTAAGCCATTGTTGTCCAGGCTTTCCAGCAGAGCCATAGCTGTTGCTTCCGAATCCGGCTGTTGACCGTGGGCTAGGCGAGCTTCACCAAGAGCTTCCTCAGCCTGCCCGCTGTTCAACAGGGAGACGACTCTGTTGACGCGAGCGTTGACGTTCCCAGGATCAAGAGCAAGATACACCTCCCACAGCGCCGCAGCCGTATCATACCTGCGCTGCGTAAATGCGTTCTCAGCCCGCGTCCACGCTTTAGTGAGTTCCTCGGATGTACTCATCAATTGATTATAGGAACCCTAACGAATTTACACGCATCAGAATCAGGGAAACGCAATTCGATCTGCCCCGCCCTGATATCATCGTCCACTCCATGCTCCTCCTGTCCGGCGGTTATCTGGATCGTCTTGTAGGATTTCATTAGCGGTTTCCTCTACGAGTAGCGGCTCTTGACAAGCAGAGTGCTGGCCGCTGCGGCAGACAGCGGCTCGGAGAAGTAGTTACCCTGAGCCATATCGCACCCTAGCCCCTGCAGATATGCTGATTGTTCAGCAGTTTCCACTCCCTCCGCTACGACCTGCATACCCAAGGTGTGCGCAAGCGAAATTATTCCTGACACTATCATTGCATCCTCGGGGTCTTCTCCAAGCCGCGTGATGAACGAGCGGTCGATCTTTAATAAGCTCACGGGGAAGCGCTTGAGGTATGAGAGAGAAGAATAGCCCGTACCGAAGTCGTCGATCGCGATCTGAACGCCCAAATTCTCCAGCTTCTTTAGGGCGTCTATGGTGGAGTGCGCGTCTTCCATCACGACGCTTTCGGTGATCTCAAGCTCCAGGGCTCCCGGCTCCAACCCGGTCTGTTGCAGCACCTGGGCTACGTCTTGAGCCAACTGCGGATGCTGGAACTGCCTCGCGGAGATGTTCACGCACATGATCAGTGGCTCTCCGGTAGCGTAACACTCTTCTTGCCAGACTCGCGCCTGGCGGCAAGCTTCCTCAAGCACCTTGCGTCCGATGGGGACTATCAGGCCGGATTCCTCAGCGACGGGGATAAATTTATCGGGAGAGAGGAGACCCCGCTCCGGGTGCTCCCAACGCACGAGCGCCTCCATACCTACAATCTGAGGCTCCTTCGTGGCCTCCGAGGCGGCAACTATGGCCGACCTCCCTGAGACCCTCATCCTCTGTTGCAGGCTGGTATGAAGTTGCACCTTGGGCTGGTAACAGACTCTGAACTCGTCCCGCTCCAGGGCCCGTCTAAGATCGTTGCCCATCTCCAACCGCTCGAATACTAAAGCGTTCATGCTCTGGTCGAAGACCTCATAGTGAGCCTTGCCCTTATTCTTGGCTCTGTACATTGCAAGATCCGCTTGCCGCAAGAGAGTTTCCGCTTGTTCCCGGACAGAATCGGTAGGGGAATTCCGTGCGCAGCCGCCAACGGGTCCAAGAGCAGATCCGCTGAGCGAGATCCCGATGCTTGCCGTGATGAACGTCTCCCGCCCCTTTAAGATAAGCGGAGCCCGAAGTGCTTCCGAGAATCGCTCGGCTATTTGCGTCGCCTCGGTTACGGCCTCCACGTCTTCGAGCAGAATGGCAAACTCGTCCCCGCTAAGGCGTGCAACGCTGTCGGCGGGCCGGAGGCACGCTCTCAAGCGTCCAACCGCCGCGATGAGCAACTCGTCGCCCACCTCGTGACCGAGAGAGTCGTTGACCACCTTTAGGTTATCGACGTCCAGGAACAATACCGCGAGCCTTCCATCTGTCCGTTTCGCTCGTGAGATAGCGTGCTCAAGCCGGTCCATGAACAGGGCGCGGTTCGGCAGACCGGTCAGGTCGTCGTGGAATGCCTGGTACTCAAGGCGTTGCTCGAGCATCTTGCGCTCTGTGATGTCCCGGCCGTTTAGCACCACCGCCCCCACACTCGGGTGAGCTAGCAGGTTGGTACCCACGGCTTCTAAGTACCGCCAGGAGCCATCCCGATGCCGCGCTCGCACCTCTGCCGATGCCGGGATGTCTGGGCTCCGCAGGGTTTTGGCGAACATCTCCTTCGCCCGGACGACATCGTCGGGATGTATCAACCCGAAGGAGGTTGTCCCTATTCTTTCTTCGGGTGCGTAACCCAGTATCCGTTCAAGCGCCGGGCTGACGTAGCGAATGGTCCCATCTGCATCATAGAGCGTAACGAGGTCTGAGGAGTTCTGGATCAGGGCGCGGAACCTCTCCTCGCTCTCCCGGATCTGCGTATGGAGTCGCGCCCGACCTATGGCGATGCTCACGTGCTCACCTAGAGCGTTCATCAGCCGCAGATCATCCTCCGTAAGCTCTACACTCTCGGTGCTCTCTACGTTCAGTGTACCCACGATCCGATCCTCGTCGAGCAGGGGTACGCAAACTTCGGAGACTATCCCCTCGATAGCGCCCAGAAAGGCGGGATCGCTACGCACGTCTCTGAGCAATACGGCCTCACCGGTACGCGCAACGCGTCCCATGACGCCTTTATCCGTGGAAACCCGCTCGATAACGTGCTCGTATCCCACCTGATGCTGGAGCACCAGGTCATCCTCCTGTAGCAAGTAGGCGCTCACTAGAGTGTAGCCGTAGGTCCGAGCGATTGACTCGACGACCGTGCGGAAGACGGTCGGCAATTCCAGTTCCTGGGCCAGCGCGCTGCGCACTTCGTGCAGCAGAGCGAGTTCCCGCGCGCGCCTTCGGTGGCGCTCCTCGCTCTCACGCAGGGCTTCCTCTGCTCGCTTACGTTTGGTTATGTCGCGCACGGCGGTGACACGCGCGGAGCGTCCCTGGTAGGTCAACATGCTCGCCCTGATCTCCAGATCAATGGGTGTACCGTCCTTCTTTAAGGCCACGACCTCGAAGGGCTCCTCGTAGCCAGAGAGGATCCTCTGGGTGAGGGCACGATACTCGGGCGCTATCAACTCTAAGGCGGACTTGCCGAGGACCTCCGAGTGTTCGTACCCGAACATGTCGAGCAAGGCTCGATTCGCCTCCAGGACTATGCCCTGGTCGCTTATTAGAATCCCCTCGAAAGCGGCGTCAGCCAGGCTCCGGAGCCGCTCCTCGCTCTCTTTGAGTTCTCGCTCCGCCTCCTTGCGCTCTGTAACGTCCCGGTAGTTGATCACGATACTGTGCACCGCTGGGTCATCAAGCAGGTTGGCGCGGATCGCCTCAATGTGACGCCAGGAGCCGTCTTTATGCCGAAGCCTGTAATCTATAGGCACTCCGATCCCGGAGGTGTTCAGAGTACCGCTGAAGGTGCGTTTCGCCTCTCCCAGATCGTCCGGGTGGATGTAGTCGAAACCTATGTCACCGACCCGCTCTCCGATACCGTAGCCGAGTACTCGCTCGACCGCCGGGCTATCGTAGAGGATGGCTCCGTCGGCATCAACCAACGTGATTACGTCCGGGGCGTTTTTGATCAGGGAGCGGAACCTCTCCTCACTATCCTTGAGCGCCTCCTCCATCTTCTTGCGCTCGGTGATGTCGCGAAGGACCCAGATGACGCTGTCCTCCATCGGAGAGATGTTGGCCGAGAACCACTTCTGGCCGCCGTCTATGGTCAGGCTGTACTCGGTGCGAACCGTCTGCCGTGTCTCCAAAGCGCTGCGTATCCACCCCAGGAACAGATTAGCCTGCTCCTCCGGGAAGACCTCACGTAGCGTCTTGCCGAGCTGTTCATCCGCGGGCGTGTACAGCAGCCTGGGGTTAGCGGAGGCGACCCTGAGGCATCGTCCTTCTTCTCCGTCGAGCACGAGCACTACGTCGTTCATCGCAGCAAAGAGCGCCCTAAGCTCGGCTTCGGAGGCCCGCAGCTTCTCCTCCGTCCGCTTGCGCTCAGTTATGTCCTGGACCGTTCCGCTCAACCTGACAGAGCTGGTCCTCTCGTCATGGCCTACCTCATACTGGGTTTGGACTACCCGCACCTCACCGTCCGAGCGAACGATGCGATATTCAATGTCGGATCGCTCTCCGTTGTATAAAGCTTCGCGGACCGCGTTCCAAAGAAACCCTCGATCATCTGAGTGGACGGACCGCAGAAACGTTTTGTAGGTCGGGACGAAGGATTGCGGGACGAAGCCGAAGATCCAGTACATCTCATCGGACCAGCGCGCTTCGTCTCTACCTATGTTGTACCCCCAATTCCCTACGTGAGCGATCTTTTGGGCAGCGGCCAGGCTGCTTTCGCTTTCCTTGAGCGCCTCTTCCGATTTTTTGCGCTGGATGCCCTGAGCGATCGCGTCCGCCACCGAGGCGAGAGCCTCTACAATATCCTCCGTGAGAGGATCGCGGGCGAACATCGCCAACACTCCCACCAGCCGATCCTCGACGATAAGGGGATGACCAGCGAAACTCGCCAAACCCTCGCGCCTTGCCCATTCCTTGTCGCTGACGCGAGGGTCGTTGAAGACCTCGTTGGTCAGGTGAGGTCGGCGCTCTTGGGCGATCATGCCGATCTTGAACTCTCCCAGAGGAACACGGCTATGAGGACCGTCGAGATGAGTGTACATTCCCGCGCTAGCTTGTAATTCCAACACGTTCTTATCTTCATCTAGGGTCCAGATCCGGGCGAATGCCGCGTTGAGGTGTTGGACTGTAGACTCCACGCACGCCTGCAGGATGCTTTGCAGAGTGCCGCTTTCAGCAAGGCCAATACTCACGTCCGCGCTAAACGCTGCCTGGCGCATCTGTGCAGCTTGTCTCTCCTCGGCTCGCTTGCGTTCTGTAACATCCCGGCTCATACCGACAAGACTCGTTTCTCCAGCTGCGCGCGCTCTGTCTTTTCTCCATGAAGAATGCGCGGCGTCTCTCCGATGACCTCTTCATAAGCGTAACCTGTAATGCTAGTGAAGCTCTCGTTGACGTACACTATCTTTGGTCCCAGTTCATCTATCGGCGCAGCCTCGGTGACCAATATAGCGTCACTAGTGTTGTTTACGATCGACTCTAGCAGGCGCAGACGCGCGTACATCCCATTTCCTGGATTGTATGTCTCGTGCTCAGTCATACCTCCACCCCATTCCCAGATCCCAAGATTCCCCTCAAACTTATTCTCGCTGCTATACGCCCTGGGAGCTAGAGTAGATCAAGCATGACCATACCCTTGCGCACCCTTTGTTCTTATTATCGGTCCTTATGCCCGTTACCTTTAGTAGCAACAACAAAGCCACGATGAAACGCACGGCTGTCGGCTGTTTCGCGGTTCTTATCGGAGAACTGTCTAGTACGGGAGCCACCGGCTACCGTACTCTCAGGCTTGCCCCACCGAACTCAAGCCCGGCGTGTGAGGGCAAAGAAGTTGCACTGTGAGTATGACCCTATCAGCTCCGAAGACCGATATGCTTACATCCCACGATAGGGCCAATATTTATGGTGCCTGCAAACGAGAGGGTGATCGACGGGGCTCGAGCCCGCGACTTGCGGTGCCACAATATCCGCGCCATCCCGAAGCTCGGCCGGTCAGGGCACTGCGTTAAGTTAACTTCCTATCGAGTTCAGTCTCGTTCGACGATGGGCAGCACCAAGTGCGACGGATGCTCACCGTCGTGGTAGACGCGGTTTAGGGCCTGAACAAGATCCCCCTCCCCCTCCTCGGCGATGTTGCCTCCCGTGTTGGTGTTGCGGTCAAAGCGCGGGAAATTGCTGCTTGAGACCTCCAGCCGGATACGGTGCCCTTCCGCGAACACGTTGGCCGTCGCCCACAGGTCTAGCCGCAGCTCGTAGACGCGTCCCGGCTCCAGGTGAGATGGCTCTGAGAGGGAGTCCCGGTAGCGGGCCCGGAGTATCCCCTCGGTCAGGATCTCGGCCCGCCCGCCTGGCGAGACGTCGACGAGCTTGCCGGTGAAGTCTGTGTACAGCGCGGACGACGAAGCGTACAGGACGAGCTCGACCGGTCCCGTCACCTCCGTGGGACGCTCCAGCGGCGGGGTCGTGTAGCAGAGGACGTCTTCGCGCGCCTCCACCTCACTCTGGTCCCGCGGCCCGGCGTTGACCCCGACGAAGAGTCCGGGCAGGAAGGTCGGACCGCCCACCGTGGGTACCGGGTTGCGCGGGTCATAGAGGTAGACGTCTTCGGGCTCCCCGTCTGGCTTCTCGCTCGTGAGCGTACCGTCACCCGCGGAGCTGTTGGCTCTCCCCCCACTGTGCAGGTAGTAGGGCGTGAACTTCGTGTCGGGGAGCGGCCAGTCGTCCTCCTCGCGCCAGGCATTCACGCCCATAACGAAGATCCGGACGGGTTTGTCGTTCTCGACCCCGTTGTCCTCGCCCTTGAGCCAGCGGTCGAACCAGCGCAGCTGCAACCCCGTGAGGTCGAAGGCGTCGGTTCCCGCCATGAGCCCGTACTGCCGCTCGGAGAAGGCTCCACCTGCCACCCCGTGCGCCCACGGGCCGATGATGAGGCGCTGGTTAGCACGCGCTTTGTCGCTACCTCCCTTCTCCTTCATGCCCCGGTAGTTGGCGAGCGTGCCGCCGAGGAATAAGTCGTACCAGCCGCCGATGTTCAGGGCGGGAGTGGTGATCTTCTCGTAGTGCTCCTTCGGCGCGACGGCGCTCCAGTAGTCGTCGTAGTCGGGGTGATCCAGCCAGTCGAAGTAGTATGGCGCTGTTCCCTTGAGCGGCGGCATATCTTTCAGGGGGAGGTTCCAGTACAGCTCGTCGTTGTCGTCGATGGCCTGGATCATCGCCCCAAGCTCCTCCATCGTCGCCTGATCGGCTCCCAGACGGCGCTGAAGCTCTCCGAGTGCCAGGAAGAGGAGTGTCCAACTGAGGTTGAACCCCAGCTCGAACGCTCCGCCCTGGTAGGCCCATCCCTCGTGGTAGTCGTCGACGGTGACGTAGGGGGCCATCGCCAGGAGCGCCTCCGGCGTCTGGGTAGCCGCGAGCCACTGGGTCGCCCCGAAGTACGATCCTCCGACCATGCCAACCTTCCCCGTGGACCAGGGCTGCCCGGCGGCCCAGTCGATGGTGTCCGCGCCGTCCTCGGCGTCGTCGAAGAACGGGTTGAACTCGCCGCCGGAGGCGAACCGTCCGCGCGTGTCCTGCGTCACGACGGCGTAACCTGCCTGCACTGCACGGGACACGTCAATGGCGTAGTTGATGACAAGCAGGACCACTTCCTTGTTGTACGGCAGGCGTTGAACGAGGGTCGGGACCGGGCCTTCCACCTCCGGGCGGTACACGTCGGTCGCCATCTCGACGCCGTCGCGCATTGGTACCATCAGGTTCTTCTCGATTAGGATGTTCGTACTCTCTCCTCCATAGCGGGATTCCAATGCCGACAAGCAGGTGTCAGAGAGGCTCAGGCTTCATCCCTGACTCCTTCGGCGGCAGGTTCCGACCTCCACGAACTGACGTCATGATCCTCGGATGGCGTGTCTTCAAATGATCGAGTAGCCCATCCCCTCTACCTGTTCCTGCTGTCCTTTACACCGAGTATCGACTTAGTGTCTCGCCGCCGTCCACGCGAACGAGGTCGCCGTGGATGTAGCTGGACTCGTCCGATGCTAGAAACACCGCAAGTTGCGCGATGTCCTCGACTTCGCCCCACCGCTTCAGCGGGATCGACTCCTTGAAGACCTCGTCGAAGTCCTTATCGTCGAACAGCTCCCGTGTCAGCGCCGTCTTGGCGTAGGTCGGACAGATACCGTTGACGCGGATTCCCTTCTCCCCGTACTCGATGGCCGTGCAGCGGGTGAGGTTGGCCTGGGCTCCCTTCGAGGTGTTATAGACTGCTTGCTTGGGGTGTCCTCCGAGTCCGGCGGTCGAGACTAGGTTGATGATGTTGCCACCGTCGCCCTGCTCCAGGAACTGCTTGACTGCCTCCTGAGTGCCGAAGAAGGTACCCTTGACGTTGACGTTGAAGCAAGCGTCGAGATCCTCCTCGGTGAACTCGTGCAGGAGCTTGCCGCCGCGGTAGATCCCCGCGTTGTTGAACATGATGTCCAGACGCCCGAACCCGTCCACTGCCGCCTTGATGAGGTCCCTCACCTGCTCCTGCTTGGTAACGTCGCAGCCCACATACATGGCCTCGCCGCCATCCTTCTGAATGGCCTCGACGGTCGTTAGCTCGGCGTCCTCCTCGAAGCCACCTTCGAGCGGCTCTTCCCGAATGTCGCTAACTACCACCCTAGCACCCTCGGCCGCGAACGCACGGGCGCTCCCACGCCCGAAGCCGGAGCTCGCCCCGGTAATTACCGCGACCTTTCCTTCAAGACGACCCATCGCTAGTCCTCCTTATCTCGACCGTTTCCGGTCCGTAGATATTCCTACTTGTCTCCCATCAGGTGCTGCACGAACCACTCGACCGCCGGAGGCGCTGACTGAGAGAGTCCGGGCTCGGTGTAGGCGTCGAAATGCTTGCTGCCCTTCAGGATGACCAGCTTCTTCGGCTCTAAGGCCCGCTCGTAGGCCGCGATCGCCAGGTCTGTCGGCGTGAGGGTGTCCTTTTCGGCTACGATCATAAGGAGTGGGGTCGGCGAGATCAGGTGAATACTCCCGGCCGGGTCGTACTCCAGGAACGCCTCCATGGACTCCAGGGAGACCTCATTGCGCCAGTTGGGCGCGACCGTTTCGCCAGCGTGGGTGAACCACTCGTATGACTCGGGCGTCGGCAGCGCCGAAGGCTCCCCTTCCGGTGCGACCACTGGTATCTTAGCGCTCTCCTCTCCCGCGTAACGTTGGGCGCGGTCGTGGGCGAGGGCTTCGAGGAACCCTTCGAAGACGTCCGGGCGCATGAGCCTCTGGGCATTCTGCCAGCCGTTGACGAGCAGCGCTTGGGCGACGGCTGCCTTGATCCGCTTGTCGAAGGACGCCAGGTACAAGACGTGTCCTCCACTATAGGAGGAGCCCCAAATCCCGATGCGGTCAGGGTCGACCTCGGAGCGCTGCGAGATCCAGGTTATGGCGTTCTTGTAGTCCTTGTGCTGCTCGGCGGGGATCAGGTGTCCTCGCGGCTCGCCCTCGGAGTCGCCGAAGAAACGGTAGTCGAAGACCAGCACCACGAAGCCCGCCGCCTCGAACTTCTCGGCGAAGTTCGCGAGGTAGTTCTCCTTGAGCGCACTGAAGCCGTGGGCCATGACGATAGCCGGACGCTTCTCGCCGTCCTCCAGATTATCCGGCAAGTACAGCCAACCAGCGCAGTTCAATCCCTCGCTGGGGAAAGTCACGTCATGCCTCATTCAAACACTCCTTTGTTCGTAGATAATATGAGGTCTCATCCTCGCTCCATCGGGCCACCTGAGCATGAGCTTCACCGCTTTAGAGACTCAGTGCCGTGGAGCTTCGGCTCCTTATCCCGCGGTGTAGCCTCCGTCTAGCACCTGCATGGATCCGGTAACCATCTCGGCATCGTCGGAGGCGAGGTAGAGGGCCAGCTTGCCCACGTCTTCGGCGGTGCCGAGGTGCGGCCAGGGTGAGAGGTCGTGCAGCGTCTTGTTAAGTTCCGGATCGTCGAGGAAGGGCCGCACCATGGCGGTTGCGAGGAAGCCCGGGCAGATAGCGTTGATGTTGATCTGCTCCGGCGCATAGTCGACCGCGAGTTGGCGGGTAAGGTTCACCACGGCGCCCTTCGAGGCGCAGTAGGCTGGCTCCGCGGCAAGTCCCACGAGGCCGCCGATGGAGGCTATGTTGATGATCTTGCCGCGCGAGGTCTCGCCTCCGCCGGTGTCTTCCTGCTTTAGCATCTGGGCGATGGCGAACTTGCATCCCAGCCACACGCCCTTGGCGTTGACGGCCATCGTGAAGTCGTACTGCTCTTCGGTCTCATCTACTATGGTGTGAAGGTCCGTGAACACCCCGGCGTTGTTGACCATTATGTCGAGCCTTCCGAAGGCGGAGACTGCCTTTTCGACCAGAGCCTGAACATCTGACGCTTTCGTGGTATCGCAATCCAAGTACTCCGCACGACCGCCCTCGTCCCGGATCACGTTGTCGGTGTCGGTCTGGATGTCCCCCTCATACCCTCCCTCTCGCGCGGACTTGCGTATGTCGGAGCAGACCACCGCCGCTCCTTCGCGGGCGAGAGCCAGCGCGATAGCCCGGCCGTTGCCCGAGCTGGATCCTGTTACCGCCGCGACCTTTCCTTCGAGTCGATTACCCATCTCTCTCCTTTCCCTTGCCGCTTACACCCACGCCGTGGACCCATCCGTGTTGCGCGTCGTTCCTTCCCTGGCTCGATTCCCCGTCGAGCCTGCTACTTTCCCGTCCATGCACGAGACTAGCGGGCGTGGTTGTTGTGAAGGTCAGTCTACGGAGCGAGAGGCATCGGGGCTTGTACGGTTACGCCAGGAATTTGCACGAGGCTGCCAGATCTCCGGGCGGAGGGTCGCTCGTCTAAAAGCGTACGGCTGCAGGAAAGTGAGAAATTTCTCCTCAGACGACTGACAGGGACTGCTCACGGTCGCCACGGGCCTGGGAGAGTGCCCTATACTCGCTGGGAGATGCTCCGTAGTGGGCCTTGAACGCCTTGCTGAAATGGCTCGAGTCCGAGAAACGCCAGCGGTAAGCTATGGTCGAGATCGGCTCGCTGCCCTCCGTCAGGTCCCGACGCGCCTTCGCCAAGCGTCGTACCCGAACCACCTCTCCTACCGTCTCATCCGTTATCTCGAACACCCTGTACACCGTCCTGACGGAGACGTTGTGGGCAACGGCGATGGCTGCCGGAGTGACCTCGCCATCCAACAGATGGCGCTCGATCCACCGCTCCATATTCGCCCGTAGGGCGGGACCAACTGTTGAGGAGTCCACGGGACCTCCAGGTTGCAGCGCTCCGATGAACAGCTCGAGTGTAGCGTTTCGAGCGGCGGACACGCCCGACATCGACAGGTCGGGGAGCATCCGGCTAAGAGAATCGAGATAACCGGTGAGCAAGCGTACCGCCGGTGACTTTCCGTCGAGCAGCACACCCACGCTCGTCGAGGCGCGGCCGCTCACCTCGTCCAGCGCGGAGCGGGGAATCAGGAGGCTCCGTTTGGCGAGCGGTTCCCACACCTCGAAGCGCGCGGGCCTCGTGCTGTCCCATGCCACCGCGTCACCTGGCCTCATGTAAGCTTCGGCTCCATCCTGGGCGACCGTCTCGCTGCCAGAGCGGGTTATGAGGACGGCCACGTACTCGCCATCCGTATCCGAAAGCTCCGCGCGGCCCCGGCTTCCGGCGCACGGACCACATTCGCAGTCGACCAGCGCGAGATCGTCGATCCATTGACGACGCACCCATGCGTCGTAGTCCCGATCTCGCCGCTGCTTCGGCACTCGAACTGACCACGGCAGATGCGTACGGGACAGTAGCGTTTCCCACTGTGACGGCCGGTCCACTTCCGGCACCTCGCCGAGGCTCCAGAACTCGCCTACGATAGTAACCACCTTTCCCTTTTGTAACATTAGTATGAATTCTTCTACGACCACGGTCAAGGCAAAACCTCTTTGTAGTTTCTCGCATACGGATATCAACTCGGCTAAGGAGTTCCGTACTGCATCATTTCAGGCTCAACCCTTTCCCCACAAGAGGTCCTGAGGTTTTTCAAAACATCATTAGGATCAGCTATGGATTTATCTAAACCTTTATTGCAACCTTAAAGCGGTTTGCGAATAGAGTGGCCCACCTGCGAGAATGTCGCGCATGGGCATTTACTCGAAGGATCTCAGGACGAGGGCGGTAGCCGCGGTGGGTCAAGGTGTCCCAAGAAGGGAGGTGGTCGA